>JACCDP010550619.1_pt1 | contig 109040 bp, 90 predicted proteins | sample 7445841 | NCBI WGS metagenome assembly JACCDP01 (sample SAMN15323441, study PRJNA562643) | freshwater metagenome | isolation source: river surface water | place: USA:Blue River Watershed | collected 2017-08-17
CTTCGCCTCGCTCGCCAACAACCTCACGGCCGGCGACTCCAATGGGCAGTCGCTGCTTCAGGATTCCAATGGCGCCCTCGATGTTTTCGTGCGCGATCGGCAGGTGAGCGGCTCGGGCGCGTTCGACGTGCCGGGCAACGTCGCCACGCAGATGGTCAGCGTGAATCCGTTCGGCTACCAGACCAACGGAGTGCTGGGCGCGCCGAGCACCGCCGCGTCGAACATTTATCCGGTCATCAGCGCCAACGGCCGCTTCGTCGCGTTTCCGTCCGACGCCGACAACACCGGCGGCTTCGCCTACGGCGCGACGAACCTGCTGCCGCTCGACAGCAATGGTGTGCGCGACGTGTTCCTCCACGATCGCCGCACCAACGCGTCGGTCACACCCGCCACGCCTCCGGCGGTGAGTATCACGAGCCCCGGCGACGGATCCGCGCTTCTCGTCAACACCGCCATTCGTGTTTCGGCCAGCGCCACCACGACCCTCGGCGTGGTCTCGAGCGTCCAGTTCTTCGTGAACGGTGCCAGCCTCGGCACCAGTACGGTCTTCCCGTACTCGGCGGTCTGGACGCCCACCGCGGTGGGTTCCTACACGCTCAGCGCGCTCGTCACCGACAGTTTCGGCAACATCGGCGTCTCCTCAAACGTGCGCGTCACGATCAACGCCGCGCCGTCCGTGGGTATCACCAGCCCCACCGCCACTTCGTCTCTCACCGCCGGCGTCGCGACCTCGATCAACGCCAGCGCCTCGGCCTCCAATCCGGGCGCGACGATCGCCAGCGTGCAGTTTTATGTGAACGGCGCGGCGCAGGGCGCGGCCGACACCACCGTGCCGTATTCGGTCGCGTGGACGCCGCCCGCCGCGGGCGCCTACACGCTCACCGCGGTCGCCACGGACAGCGTCGGCACGCAGGCCACGTCGGCCTCCGTCTCCGTCACGGTCACCGCTCCGGGCGGCGGGGGTGGTGGCGCCGGTCCGACCTTGCCTGTTGTGGCGCTCGTTTCACCGGCCAACGGAGCCACGGTCGCGGTCAACGCGAGCCACTCCCTGGTCGCCACCGCGAGCCTCGCGGGCGGCTCCATCGCCAGCATCGCCTACCAGGCCAACGGCGTGGCGGTCGGCTCCGGCACCATCTATCCGTTCATCGTCGACTGGAAGCCTACCTCGCCGGGCAGTTACTCGCTCACCGCGACGGCCACCGGCAGCAACGGCGCGTCGGCCACCTCCGTCGCTAATGTCGTCACCGTCAGCGCGGGCACCGCGCCGAACGTCGCGATCGCGACGCCGCCGGCCAATGCCACGATCTCGGCGGGCGCGGATCAGGCCGTTGTTGTCAGCGCCTCTGCGACGACCGGCGTGATCACGTCGGTCGAGTTGTTCGCCAACGGGGTCTCGGTCGGGGTCGACCAGAGCTTCCCCTACAACTTCGCGTGGAAGCCGGCTGGCGTGGGCACCGTGGTGCTCACCGCGGTGGCCACCGACTCGCAGGGCAACCGCACGCCGAGCGCGGCGGTCAATGTCACCGTTGCCGCCGTGAGCGCGGGCGCCCCCACCGTTTCCGTCACGAGTCCCGCCGCCGGCGCTTCGTTGCCGGTGGGCGTGCCGGTGTCGTTCACGGCCGTGGCGGCCGACGCCGACGGCACGGTCGCGCAGGTCGAATTCTTCGCCAACGGCGTCTCGCTCGCGACCGATTCCACATACCCCTACGGCGTGACGTTCACGCCCAACGCCACGGGAACCTACGTGCTCACGGCGCGCGCGACCGACAACGGCGGCAACGTCTCGACCAGCGCTCCGCTCTCCGTGGTCGTGAGTGGCGGCGCCGCGCCCTCCGTGGCGATCGAGGCGCCCGCCAACAACGCGACCATCGGCGTCAACGCGCCGGTCACGCTACGGGCCGCCGCCACCTCGACCTCCGGCTTCATCACCGGCGTGCAGTTCCTGGTGAACGGCGTCTCGCTGTCGGCGGACACCGCTTTCCCCTATACGGCGACCTGGACCCCGGCCGCCACGGGCAATTACGCGCTCACCGCGCGGGCAACCGATAACCTGGGTAACATCACCGAGTCGGCGATCGTGGCGGTAACGGTCGGTGCCTCGGCCGCGCCCACCGTGACCGTGACGAATCCGGCCAACGGCAGCGCGTTCGTGGTCGGCACGTCGCTGACTCTCACCGCCGATGCGGCTGACGTCGACGGCACCGTATCCGCCGTCCAATTCATCGTGAACGGGCTGCCCTTGGGCTCTCCCTACCTGGCGGCGCCTTACTCCGCGCGGTGGACCCCGGTTGCCGCCGGAGCGTACACGATCACCGCCCAGGCGACGGACAACAACGGCAACCTCGGAACCAGCACCGCGGTCACGGTCACGATCGGCGCCAATGCAGCCCCCACCGTGGCGCTCACCAGCCCGGCCGCCGGTGCCTACGCGCTCGGCAACACCGTGCTGGTCGCGGCGGCGGCCAATGATGCCGACGGAAAGGTTGCGGCCGTGCAGTTCTTCGCGAACGGCCTGTCGATCGGGTCTGCGACCGCGGCGCCTTACACCGTCGCCTGGCGTCCACCGCTGGCGGGAAATTACGCGATCTCCGCGCAGGCGACCGACGACGCGGGTAATGTCACCACGACCGCGGTGGTTAACATCGCCGTCTCGGGCGTGGCTGCGCCCTCGGTTGCGATCACGAATCCGGCCGCGTCCGCGGTCTTTGTCGCGGGCACTCCGGTGGCGTTCACCGCCGCACCGTCCGGTGGCAACGGCCCGATCGCGCAGGTCCAGTTCTTCGTCAACGGCGCCAGCCTCGGCGCCGCCGACACCGCGGCGCCTTACGCGGCGACGTGGACTCCGCTCGCTTCTGGAACCTACAGCCTGCTCGCGGTCGCGACGGACAGCGCGGGGCTCTCTTCCTCGACCGCGGCAACGATCAACGTGCGCGTCGACGGCAACCGGCCGCCGACTGTCGCGTTATCGAGCCCGCTGGCGGGTACGAGCGTGAACAGCGGCGCCACGGTGAACCTCACGGCGGTGGCGGCGGATCCCGACGGCACGGTCGCCTCGGTGACTTACCTGGCGAATGGCAATGTGGTGGGAGCGGCTGCGGCTGCCCCGTTCGCGGTGGCGTGGGTGCCAGGTGCCGCCGGTTCCTACACGGTGACCGCGCAGGCGACCGACAACTCGGGCAACGTGACCGCCTCGGCGCCGGTCACGGTGACCGTCAATGCGAACCGTGCTCCGACGGTGGCGGTGACCGCCCCCGGCACCGGCACGGTGGTGCGAGCGGGCACCGCGACCAATCTCATGTCCACGGCGGCCGACGCCGATGGTACGATCACGAGCGTGCAGTTCTTTGCCAACGGCATCGCGGTGGGTGCGGCCGACACCACGGCGCCTTACGCGGCGGCTTGGACGCCGGCGGCGGAAGGCGTTTACCGGATCACGGTGCTGGCGTTGGACAACTCCGGCGCGAGCACGCTCTCGGCCGAGACTTATGTGCTGGCGGTGGCGCCCGGCCTGAAGGGTGGCGACACGATTTACACTGGCAGCTACGCGGGCGGCGGTGAGAGCGGACGTTTCGCGGTGATTTCCGCGCGCGGCACGCATGCCACGTTGATCGCCTATTCGTCGGCCTCTCCGGCGCGGGTCTACTTCCACCCCGGTGTGCCGGTTGATTCCGCGGGCGGCATCGTCCTAGCCGACGCGGCCGGACGGTTCCAGATGAATGGCTCGCTCTCCGATACCGGTGCGACGGGCACGCTGGATGCGGGGCGCCTCACGTTCATCGGAGCGGTGACCTTGGGCGGCACGCCGCCTGTGCCGGCCGGCCTTTACTCGGGTGGCATCGGTGGCCGTCCCGACAGCGTTCTCGCGGTGATCGCGGGGCCGGACGGGGCGGTTACGGCTTACATTGCCGATGGCACTTTCCGCGACGCCGGGGCCTCGACGCTCGACGCCCGCGGTGCGTTCACGGTCGTCACCCAGGCCGGTACGCGGTTGGTGGCGCGGATCGATCCCGCGACGGGATTCCTCACGGGCACGCTGACGGGTGGACCGGGCGGTGCGGTTTCTGGGGCGTTGACCTCCGGCGCGGCGTTCAGCGACGGGGCGTTGCGCAATCTTTCGACGCGCGGCCAAGTGGGTACCGCCGCTAATGTGCTCATCGCCGGTTTCGTGGTGGCGGGCGACATGCCTAAGCGGGTGCTGGTGCGGGCGGTCGGCCCGTCGCTCGCGGCGTTCGGGGTCACGGGGCTGCTGGCTGATCCCCAGCTCCAGATTTTCGGCGGCGGGACCCTCGTGTTGGAGAATGACAATTGGGGTGGCACGGCGGCGCTGGTGACCGCGGCCGGTCAGGTCGGGGCTTTCCCGCTGGACGTGGCCTCGCGGGATGCCGCGGTGGTGGCGACGCTGTCGCCCGGCGCATACACGGCGCAGGTCTCCGGAGCGGGCGGGGGAACCGGTGTCGCGTTGGTGGAGCTTTACGACGTCGATGCGGCGCAGCCGTTCACCCCGCAGAAATTGGTGAACGTCGCGACGCGCGGCGTGGTGGGCGCGGGCCAGGCGCAGCTGATCGCGGGCTTCGTGGTCAGCGGCAATACCGCGAAGAAGGTGCTGGTGCGCGCGGTGGGCCCGACGCTTGGTCGCGCGCCCTTCAACGTGGCCGGCACGCTGGCCGACCCGCAGCTGCGGTTGGTGCGCGGCGCGGACGCCGTGGTGCGCGAGAACGACAATTGGGAGAGCGGCAACGACGCGGCGCTAGTCGCCGAGGCCGCCTCACGCGTGGGCGCCTTCCCGCTCGCCGCGGGCGGGCGCGACGCCGCGCTGCTCCTCAGCCTCCCGCCCGGCACCTACAGCGCGCAGGTGACGGGAACCGGCACTTCTACGGGTATCGCGCTCGTCGAGGTTTACGAAGTTCCCTGAGGGAGGCCGCCGCCCGTCGCTGGCGCCGGCCTCGATGGGAAAACCGCGGGAATGAATGGTCATTTTGGTTTCCGCGCGTAGTTTCTTCGTCCCGATGTGCAGCCTCCGTCCAGAATCCGCCGCCGTCCGTTCCCACGCTTTCAGCGCGGTCTTTTCCCTCCTGGAGCCGTCGTTTGGGGGACTGGATACAATGCTGCGGGAGCAGCTGGCGGAGTTTGAGCCGGAGATCCGGCCGATGGTGGAGTATTGCGTCGACACCTCGGGGAAACGCATCCGGCCGGCGCTGGTCTTTCTCAGCGGTGGAGCCGGCGGTGCGGTCGCCTCGCGGGATCTGCTGCGGGCGGCGGCGGTGGTGGAACTCGTCCACCTCGCGAGCCTGGTACACGACGACATCATGGATGAGGCGGACCTCCGCCGTAACCGGCCGACCGCGATGCGCGAATACGGACCGGAGGCGGCGGTGCTGTTGGGCGACGCCTTGTTCGCGCACGCGCTGCACCTCGCGGCGCAGTTCCCCACCACGGCGGTCTGCGCGGCGGTGTCCGAGGCGATCCGCCGCGTGTGCGCGGGGGAGATCGTGCAGACCCTGCGGCGCGGATCGCTGGCGGTGACGCGCGCCGATTACCACCGGATCGTCGACTTGAAGACGGCGGAGCTTTTCCGCGTCTCGTGCCAGCTCGGCGCGAGCCTCGCGGGACGCGTGGACGGTTATGTCTCCGCGGCCGCCCGTTTCGGGCGCCACCTCGGTATCGCCTATCAGATCTATGACGACCTCGCGGATTTCTTCGGCGAGGAGGGAAGGATCGGCAAGACCCTCGGTACGGACCTCGCGAGCGGAAAGCTCACGTTGCCGCTGATCGTGCTGATGGAGCGGTTGCCCGCCGACGCGGCGCGCGAACTCGCGGGCGAGATCACCGGGGGCGGGGCGCGTCTTGAGCTGAGGCTGCGCCAGATGGCGGAGCTCGATGTCTTCGGCGCGGTCACCAAAGAGATCGAGGCGGAGCTGGCGAAGGCCGACGCCGCGCTGCGGCCTTGGGCTGAGGAACCGGGGGCTGCGCGTCTGGCGGAATTGGGCGACGTGTTGCGGGCGCAGGTGGCGGGGTTGCGCCGAGGCACCGTGGCCTGAGCCGGAGTTCGGCCGCTTTTGGTTTTTCCATTTGCGCCGCGTCGGAGCGTGGCGTTCGTTTTAGCCGTGATCGACGCCGCGAAAGTGATGGGTAAGGCGCTGGTGGCGACTCCGGAGCGCCTCCAGGAGGCCGACGCCGATCTGGCGATCGTCAAGCGCGTGCACGCGGGCGACGTGGCGGCGTTCGACCAGTTGATCCTGCGCTATCGCGAGCGCGTCTTCGGGATCATCTACAACCTCTGCTCCAACCGGGAGGACGCGGCCGATCTGGCCCAGGACACTTTCATCAAGGCGTTCCAGTCGATCCACCGCTTCCAAGGCCAAGCCTCGTTTTTCACGTGGCTCTACCGGATCGCGGTAAATTCCACGTTCACCCATCTCCGGAAAGCCCGTCTGAGGTCGTTTTTCAGCCTGGAGCGCATCGATTCGGACGAGCCGGTGGCAAAGGAAATCATTGATGCGCTGACGGATACGTCAGGGGCAGACCGGGGCTCCTACGTGCGGGAACTTCAGGAAAAATTGAACGATGCGATGCAAAAACTGTCTATCAAGCATCGCACCGTGGTGACTTTGTTCGAAATCGAGGGCCTGGGCCATCAGGAGATCGCCGACATCATGGGGTGTTCCGTGGGCACCGTGCGATCCCGTCTCCATTACGCGAAGCAGCTCCTGCAGGCGGAGTTGCAGCCGTACATCCGCCGATGAAACACGACGGGAAACGTTCGGTCTCTTTGGAAGACTTGCTGCGGTTGAAGCGCGCGGAGCGCCCGCCTGAGTCGTACTGGGCTGATTTCGACCGCCAACTCCGCGCCAAACAATTGGCGGCGCTCGTTGAGAAACGTCCGTGGTGGCACGCCGTGACGGTCGGCTCGTGGATGGCCGCGTTCCGTCGTCATCCGCTTCCGCTTGGTGCCGGGGTGGCGTTGGTCGCCGGATTTTTCGTGATGCGCGATGCGCCTCGTGTTCCGACAACGGCGAGCCCCGTCCCGGTGGTCGCGATCGCGCCGGTTGCTCCCGCCGGAGCGCTGGCGACGGAGTCCTCGCCCTTGGCGCGGGTCGCGAGCCCCGCGCCCGTCGCGGGGTTTGTTTCGGTGGCGGCGCCCATGCCGGTGGAGGAAACTCCGGCCGAGGCCGCGGCTCCGATCTCCGCGCTGGAATCCGCCCAGGCGACTTTTGTCGCGGCGGAGGCGGAGTCCTCCAAGTCGCTCTTTGGCTCGGGTGCGTCGCTATCCCTCGAGGCGCGGTCTTCTTTCCTCATGCCCACCGCCGAGCCGCTCGCGTCCAGCCCGCTGCTGAGCGGTTCCACGCGCCTCGAGGCGCGGGCACCGGCCTCCCGCACGGTGGTCGAGCCGCTGCGGCAGATCACGCCTCCGGCCGATCGCCGCGGATCACGGATCCTTACCGCTATGGTCTCGATGGCGTCGGTGGAGAATGCGATGCGCACAACCGAGCGTGCGGCCAACCGCCTTTCCGAGGAACAGCTGTACGACCAGATCCGCCGCGTGGGTGCCGTGGGCGCCGCGGTGAACGTGAAATTCTGATCCTGCTGACCGCGGGCTCGCCACCGCGCGTCCCCCGGGCTCAATCCCGGTCATGGGTTTTCACCGTGTCTCCCTCTCCGTGGCGACGCGGGGCGCCGGCCTGATGGAAATCACCGAACGCGTGGCGGCGGAGGTGGCGCGCAGCGGGGTGCGCGAGGGACTGGTGAGCGTCTTCTGCCGTCACACCAGCTGCTCGCTCGTGATCATGGAGAACGCCGACCCCTCGGCGCGCCGCGACCTGGAGCGCTGGCTCGACCGGCTGGTGCCGGCGGACGACCCTCATTTCACGCACACGGCGGAGGGGCCGGACGACATGCCTTCGCACATCAAGATGGCCCTCACGCGCACCAGTGAGACGGTGCCGGTGGGCGGCGGCCGCCTGCTGCTCGGCACCTGGCAGGGGCTCTTCCTGTGGGAGCACCGAAGGGCGTCCCACACCCGCGAAGTGATCCTGACCGTGATCGGGGTCTGAAGCTCGCGGATCGGCAGGGTCAGAAACGGCCCCGCAGACCGAGGGTCCAGACGGCGCCGTAGTAGAAGTTGATCCGGAGCAGCCCGGGCTCGTTCACGTAGCCGCGGTTAGGCGAGTTGAGGATGTTGCGACCGCTCAGGGTGAGTTCGTAGCTGCGGCCGAGCTTCCAGCCGCCGCTGACGTCGAACATGATCCGCTCGTACTGCCACTGGGTCTGGGTGCTCGAGATCGAGCTGATGCGCGCGGCGGACCAGGTGGAGCGCAGCTGGAGATTGAATTTGTGGTTGCTGAAACGGACCCCGCCGTTGGCGGCCTTGGGCACGACGCCGGCGAGCGGGATGCCGGTGACCACGCGCGTGAGCGAACCGAAGACACTGAGCCCGCGGGCCCAGCGCGGCAGGAACACGAGCTGCTGGCTGTACTCCAACTCGAGCCCCTTCATCTTCTGGATTCCGCTGAGATTGGTCGGCTGGAGGAAGGTGTAGCCGACGTATTCCGGCTCATCGGCGAGCCCGGCCTGCTCGGCCGAGATCTCGGTGTTGGCGGTGCCCATGTTCTCCACGTTGAGCCGGTAGGCGGAAAAGCTGAGGGTGCCGGCCGGCTCGACGTAGTACTGGAGGCTCGCGAAATACTTGTCGGAGGTCTCCGGCTTCAGGTCCGGGTTGGGCAGGCGCACGGTGAGGCCGGTCTCGTTGACGGTGAGCGCGCCGGCGAGGTTGTTGTAGTCGGGGCGGCCGATCGACTGGCTGGCGGCGACCTGCGCGACGAGATTGCGGGTGAAGGAGTACTTGGCGGCGCCGCTGAGGAAGGTGTTGCCGTAGCCGCCGTACCGGTTCCGGCGCTCGAAATTGCGGTACTGGTAGGTGACGTAGGGAATGGTGTTCGCGGTGTAGCCGGCGGCGCGCACCTGCGCGTTGGGGATGATGTCGAACAGGCGGCCGACGGTGCGCGTGCGCTCGTGGCGCAACCCCGCGTTGAGCCGCAACTGGTTCCAGCGGGTGTTGAACTCCACGTAACCGGCGTCGACCTGCTCCTTCACCGCGCGCGGCGAGGTGTAAAGCGTGGTGAAGTTGCCCACGGTGTTCTCGACGAACTGGCCGGGGGAGCGCCGGTAGAGGTCGTACATCGCGGTGGTGTTGGGGATCGGGATTCCGAGACTGGCGACGTTGTCGCCCTGCCGGGGATCGTACACGGGCTTCGCGTGCGCGACCATGAGGGTGTCGGGGTTCAGCTGGTTTCCCGAGGGGCCCGCGTAGGTCCAGGTGAGCGAGCCGGTCTTCCAGAGATCGTAGACGGTGAGCCGGCTCTTGAGCCCGGTCTGGATGGTGAGGGGTAGCCCGACATCGAAAGTACGGGTGGCATCGAGGTAGCCCTGCCAGACTTGGCTTCGGCCATTGCGCTCAGCCGTGCCGATGTTGTTCGGGTTGGCATCGTCGCGGTTGTAGCTGCGGAGGTCGTTCCACGGCCGTCCGGAGGTCTGGCGCAGCTGCCAGTCGGTGGAGGTGGAGCTGCTGCGCGTGGCGGCCCAACCCATGCGCGTGACGCGGTTGTTGCTGCTGGCCCAGTAGCCCGAGCGACGGTCCTCGTAGTGGGTGGTGCTGCGGGAGTAGCCGCCGCCGAGGGTCAGCCGCAGGTCGCCCCCCCGGTACTCGAGCTTGGGCGTGTAGGTGATCGTGTCGTTCCACTTGTGGCTGTGGCCGATGATCGTCTCGAGTCGGGTGTTGGCGTTGGCGGTCGGCACGGCGACCAGCGAAGTGAGGGTGGAGGACGGGTCGATCTGCGCGGTGTTGGCGCGGAAGATGACCTGCCGGGCGTTGATCTCGTCGTTGAAATGCGAGCCCTGCGTGCGCAGCGAGGCGACGAGCCCGGGCCGGATCTTGTAGTCGAGGTTGAGGCCGATCGCGGCGCGCGTGGTGATCTTGGGGTTGTCGCGGAAGGTGAGGTTGTTGATCACGGGTCCGCGTCCCGGCGCGGCGCTGTCGATCGTCTGCGTGAGCCCGACCTGCTCGTTGTACAGGCTGTTGTGGGAAAGGCTGAGCTGGATACCGAAGCGCTGCTGGAAGGAGTCGGCGTAGGTGAAGACGAATCCCGGCCGGATTTTCCGGTGCTCGCCATCGCCAGGACCGGGCGTGCGCTTCGTGTTGAGCTCGTACTCGCTCGCGGTGAGCGTGACGGTCGAGGTCACCTCGCGACCCTTGCGCTCGAAGGCGTTCCTGCTGCGCATGTTCATCGTGCCGGCGGGGGCGTCGGCGTCCATGCTCGCGGTGAGCGTCTTGTTGATCTCGATCGCCTCGATGCTGTTGATCGAGGACTGCTCGAACTCGAACTGGCGCGTGGAGCCGCCGAAGGTGGCGGACGCCGCGCTGGCCATCCGCATGCCGTCGACGCTGACGGCGGCGTACTTGGGGTCGAGCCCGCCGAGCCGGATGGCGCGCGCGTCGGCGTCGACGTAGTCGATGACCACACCCGGCAGGTACTTCACGAACTCGCCGACGTTGCCGCCGGTGACATCGCCGAAATTGTCGGAGGCGACGACGCTCTTCATGTTCAGGGCGGCGCGCTGTTCCATGATGGCCTTGGCGTTGCCCTCGCGCTCGTTGGAGACGACGAAGCTCTCGAGTCGCACGACCTCGCCCCCGGCGCCGCGGGCGGCGGGACCGAACGTGGCGCCCTTGAGCTCGAAGTCGCGGACGGCGGTGGCGCCGGGCGCCACGGCGACGCGGGCGGTGGCGCGGTCGTAGCCCGTGTAGGTCACGGCGAGCGCGGCCTCGCCCGAGGGGACGTTGGGGAGCAGGTAGGAGCCGTCATCGCCGGAGAAGGCGACGATGTTGGTGCCCTCCACGACGACCTCGGCGTTGCGCACGAACTCGCCGGTGGCGGGATTGAAGATGCGGCCGGTGATGCGGCCCGGGCCGGAGACCTGCGCGGCGGCGGAGGAGAGCAGCAAGACCGCGAGCAGACCAAGCGCGGCGGACCAGGGGCGGAGGATGCGTTTCATGATTTCAGGAGGGGAGGGCAGGGCCGGAAGGTGTTCAACCGCGGCCGGCCGGCACCATGCCGGTCCAGACGTAGGCCTGGAGCATCACGAGCACTCCCACGAGAACGGCGAGGGCGATGCTGTGCCAGAAGACGGCGCGCAACACGGTGCCGGCGGAGGGACTTTCGGGGTGGCCGCCGGTCGCGACACTGGCGACGACAATGCTCTGGGCGTCGATCATCTTGCCCATCACGCCGCCCGAACTGTTGGAGGCGCACATGAGCACGGGCGAGAAGCCCAGTTGTTCGGCGGTGACCTTCTGGAGGTTGCCGAAGAGCACGTTGGAGGAGGTGTCGCTGCCGGTGAGGGCGACGCCGAGCCAGCCGATGAGCGGCGAGAAGAACGGGAAGAGCCAGCCGGTCCCGGCCATCGCGAGACCCATGGTGGTGTCGGTGCCGCTGTAACGGGTGGTGAACCCGAGGGCCATCATCACGGAGATGGTGAGCAGGGAGACGCGGACGCGGAGGAGAGTCTGGCCGTAGAGAACGAAGGCGCGGCGGACGCCGACGCCGAGGACGGCGACGGAGGCGATCGCGGCGAGGAGGAGCGCCGTGCCGGTGGCCGAGAGCAGGTTGAGGCTGAAGACCGCCTTTTCCGGGGTGGGCGAGGGGGCGACCGGAGGGACCTTGAGCACGGCGTTGTGCAGCGCGGGCACCGGGAGCTGCGGCGCGAACCAGCCGTTGAGGGCGGACTTCACCGCCGGCAGGCCCCAGAGGAAGACGAAGGCCGAGAGCAGGATCCAAGGCGCCCAGGCCTTCCATTTCGGGCCGGTGGCGGGCGCGACACCCGTGGCGCGGGCGGCGGGGTTGGATTGTTCCTCGGCCGGGCGCCAGAAGCGCATCAGGGCCACGACCGCGAGCAGCGATGCGGCGCCGGCGATGATGTCCACCAGCCAAGGACCGTGGAAATTGCTCACGAGGTATTGCACGAGACCGAAGCTGCCGCCGGCGACGAGGCAGGCCGGCCAGACCGCGAGCATGCCCCGCCAGCCGGCCTGGGCGGCCACGAGCCAGAACGGCACCAGCAGGGAGAAGAACGGCAGCTGGCGGCCGACCATCGCGCTGAGATCAAGGAGATCGAGGCCGGTGAGCGGGGCGAGGGTGACCAGCGGCGTGCCGAGCGACCCGAACGCAACCGGGGCGGTGTTGCCGATCAGCGCGAGTTTCGCGGCTTCGAGCGGACGGAAACCGAGCCCGATCATGAGCGCGCCGGAGATCGCGACCGGCGCGCCGAAGCCGGCGGCGCCCTCGATGAAGGCTCCGAACGAGAAGGCGATCAGGAGCGCCTGGATACGGCGGTCACCCGAGACGCCCGCGATCTGGTCCTGGAGCACCTTGAACTGTCCGGTCTCGACCGAGAGCTGGTAGATGAAGATCGCGTTGAGGATCAGCCAGCCGATGGGCAGCAGGCCGAAGGCGGCGCCATAGCCGGCGGCCGCGAAGGCGAGCGGGGCGGGCATACCGTAGGCGAAGATCGCGGTCGCGAGCGCGAGGAGGAGTGCCGCGATCGCGGCGAGATGCGCGCGGACGTGCCAGAAGGCGAGCAGCCCGAGCAGCGCGACCACCGGAATGGCCGCCAAGAGGGTGGACAAGGCGAGGCCGCCGAGCGGGGCGTAGTTTTGGGACCAAGTCATGGGGTAAAAAGGGCGGCCGTTTTCCGGCCGGGAGTGGGGCGCCGCGGACCGCGGCGGGCGGTTCAGAACCAGCGTTTCTTCCGGAGGTAGATCACCATCAGGATCGTCGTCACCAGCGTGAACGCCATCGCCCACGGGTAACCGTGCTTCAGCTCGGGCATCGCCTCGAAGTTCATGCCGAACCACGTGCCGACCACCATCACGGGAATGGTGACGGCCGTGATCGCGGTGAGGAACTTGATGCCCTCGTTGGCCTCGAACGCCGCCTTGTTGAGGTAGATGTCGAACGCCATGAGCAGGCGTTCGTGGTAGCCGGCGGCGGTGTCCTCGAGCCGCGCAAGGTTGTCGCGCAGGTCGCGGAAGTAAGGCAGCAGCTTCGGGCGGATCATCTTGCTGTCACCGCGGGCCAGCCGCTCGATCACGTCGCGTTGCGGCCGCACGATCGTACGCAGGTGGGTGAAGTCGCCGCGCACGTGCAGCATCTCGTTCACCAGGGTCTTGTGCACCGATTCCTTGGCGAGCACGTGCTCCTCCAGGTCCTCGAGTTCCGCACGCAGTTCCTCGATCACCGGGGCGTAATTGTCGACCAGCAGGTCGATGAGCGTGTGGGCGATGCGGTCGGGACCGCGGGGGCCCACGCCGACGCTCTTCCCGATGCGTTCCATCAGCGTCGACACCGAGCGCAGCGGTGCGGTGTGGAATGTGACGAGGAAGTCCTTGCCGAGGAACAGGTCGAGCTCGGTGGTGTTGAACTTCTCGGTGCGCGTGAAATCGACCGCGTGCGTGACGATGAAGAGGTAGTCCTCGTAATCCTCCACCTTCGGCAGCGAGTTCGGCTGCACGCAGTCCTCGATCGCGAGTGGATGGAACTCGAAGACGCCCTCGAGGATCGCCTTGATCTCGTCCGGAGTCGGGTTGTCGAGATCCACCCAGAGCAGCAGCCCCCTGTCGGCCCGGACGAGCCGCAGGGCCTCGACCTCGAGGTCCTGACCGACCAGCCGGCCGTCACTGAAGATGAAGGAGCGGATCATGCGCGCGCAGCGTGGCGCGCGGCCCGTCGGGTGGAAAGGTGAAAGGTTCGCGGGCCGGTGGGCCGCGCGGGTCCCGGGCTTACAGCCCGAGCCGGGCCTCGGCGTCGGCGATCGCCGCGATGAACGCCTCAGGAGTGGGCGCGTGGAGGAAGCGGGCGCGGTCGGCCGGATCCTTCAGGATCTTGCACAGGGCGCTCACCACGGCGAGGTAGTCTCCAGGCTTCGATTTCGGGGTGCCGAGCACGAAGAACAGCCGCACGATCTCGCCCTTGTCGTCGAAATTGATCCCGGAGTCGCTGCGGCCCACGGCCACGACGATGCGCTTCACGTGCTCGGTGCGGGCGTGCGGCAGCGCGATGCCGTTGCCGAGCGAGGTGGTGTCGAGCCGGTCGCGGGCGAGCAGCTCCTCGTAGAAGCCGGCGTAGTCGGCCACCTCGGGATGGTGCTCCAACTGGTGGGCGATCTCGTTCAGCGCGGCGGTCCGCCGGGTGCTCTGCACGTGCAGGTTGATGCGCGCTGGATCGAGGAGCGAGGTGATGCGGCCGGCCATTCCGGAAAGAAGGAATTCCGAACCGCCGCCGTGGAAAGCAGAAAACTCCCGCGCGGCCGTCCACGGCGTAAAACGCGTTGCCGCGCGGACGGCGCGGCGGAGACTGCCGCCATGATCACGGGAATGCTCCGCGGAGGTTTGCTGGTGGTGGCCGCGACGATCGCGGCGGGCGCGGCCGAGGCGGGTTTCTCCCGCGGGCTCGCGCCGCAGGAGTTCCAGGCCGCGGGGCTCGGCAAGCTCACCGCGGAGGAGTTGGCGCGACTCGACGCGCTGGTGGGCGCGCACCGGGCGGGTCGGGCGGCGGCGGAGCTCCCGGCGCGCGGGGAGCCCGCTCCGGCCGGCCGTGAGGCGCGCGTGGTGGTCGCGCCGGGCACGAAGGTCGAGTTCGCCGCCGTGGAGAGCCGTCTGGCGGCTACCTTCACCGGTTGGGAACCCCGCGGCGTCTTCGCGCTGGAGAACGGCCAGCGCTGGCGGGAGGCAAACGGAACAACCTACGTGAGCCCGCCCCTTTCCGCGCCCAAGGTGCGCATCACGCCCGGGGCGTTCGGCGCCTTCTGGCTGGAGATCGAGGGCGTGCGGGTGCGCGCGAAAGTGATCCGCGTCGACACCGGGCGCTGATCGGCCGGGCTCCCGCGGCCGGATGCCCGGCGCGGGAGCCGGCTGGACTTAAGCTTCGGCGACGGGGGCCTCGGCGGCCTGCTGTTCGTCGGTCTCCACGATCCGGGCGATGCTCAGGAGCTTGTCGCCGGGTTCGAGGGTCACGAGACGGACGCCCTTCGCGCCGCGGTTGGTCTCGCGGATGTCCTTCACCGGGCAGCGGATGCTCTGGCCCTTGGCGGTGAGCAGCATGACCTCGTCCTCGTCGCGCACGCTGAGCGCGCCGGCGAGACGGACGGAGCCGTCCTCGGGGAGATCGATGGCCCAGACGCCGCTGCCGCCGCGGTTGATGAGGCGGTAGTCCTCGAAGCGGGTGCGCACGCCTTGGCCGGCCTCGCTGGCCACGAGAAACTTGGCGTTGTGGTCCACGACCTCGATGACATCGAGGTAGTCGCTCTCGAGCTTGAAGCGCATGCCGGTGACGCCACCCGTGGCGCGCCCGGTGGCACGGAAGAGCTCCTCGCCGGACTCGGGATCGCGCTCGCGGAACCGCACGGCGAGGCCCTGGTTGGAAACGAGGATGAGCTCGTCGTTGCCGGTGGTGAGCACGGTGCCGATGACCTTGTCGCCGTCCCCGAGGTTGATGCCGATGAGGCCGCCCTCGCGGGTGGCGTTGGCGTAGTCGGAGAGAGAGCTCTTCTTGATGACGCCGGACTTGGTGGCCATGACGAGGAAGCGGTCGTCCACGAAGTCCTTGATGCACATCATGGCGGCGATTTTCTCCCCGTCGCCGAGACGCAGGAACGAGGACACGGACTTGCCCTTCGAGGCACGGGTGCCCTCGGGCACGTCGTAGCACTTCTTCGCGTGGCACTGGCCGGTGCTGGAGAAGAAAAGGATGTAGTCGTGGGTGCTCGCGGTGAAGAGATGCTCGACGAAATCCTCGTCGTAGGTCTCGGCGCCGATCACGCCCTTGCCGCCGCGGCGCTGGGAACGGTAGTCGGCGACGGGCGTGCGTTTGATGAAGCCGAGGTGGGAGACGGTGATGACGCAGCCCTCGTTGGGGACGACGTCCTCCATCCGGAACTCGCCGGCGGCGGCCTCGATGATGGTGCGGCGCGGCGAAGTGTACTTCGCCTTCATCTCGAGGAGCTCCTTCTTGATGAGTGCCATCAGCTTGGCCTCGGAGTCGAGGATGCCGCGCAGCTCCTCGATGAGCTTCATCAGCTCGATGTACTCCGCCTCGATCTTGCCGCGCTCCAGGCCGGTGAGCTGGTAGAGGCGGAGCTCGAGGATCGCGTCGGTCTGACGCTCGGAGAGCGGGTACTTCGCCATCAAGCGGGTCTTCGCCTCGTCCCGGTTCTGCGAGGCGCGGATGATGCGGACGAAATCGTCGAGGTTATCGAGGGCGATGATGTAGCCCTCGAGGATGTGGGCGCGGTCCTCGGCCTCCTTGAGGCGGAAGCGGGTGCGGCGCGTGACCACGTCGCGCCGGTGCGCGATGTAGCACTCGATGAGCTCCTTGATGTTCATCTGCTTCGGCCGCTTCTGGTCGAGGGCCAGCAGCGTGACGCCGAACGACGACTCGAGGGCCGTCTTCTGGAAGAGCTGGTTGATGACGACCTTGGCCTGCTCGCCGCGCTTCAGCTCGACGACGATGCGGGTGTTCTCATCGGACTCGTCGCGCAGGTCGCGGATGCCGTCGATCTCCTTCTCCGAGACGAGCTCGGCGATCCGCGTGACGAGCGTGGCGCGGTTCACGTTGTAGGGGATCTCGGTGATGACGATCTGCTCCATCCCGCCCTTGAGCTCCTCCGTATGGGCCTTGCCGCGGATGCGCACGATGCCCTTGCCGGTCTTCAGGTAGCTGAGGATGCCCTCGCGGCCGGAGATCACGCCGCCGGTCGGGAAATCGGGCCCCTGCACGATTCCGCAGAGTTCCTCGACGGTGATGCCCGGGCGATCGATGATCGCGCACGTGGCCTCCATGATCTCGTCGAGGTTGTGCGGCGGGATGTTGGTGGTCATGCCCACCGCGATGCCGGTCGAGCCGTTCATCAGCAGGTTGGGCAGCGCGGCCGGCAGCACGGTCGGCTCGGTCGTCGACTCCTTGTAGTTGGGCGCGAAGTCGACGGTGTCCTCCTCAATGTCCTTGAGGAGGTCCTCGGCGATCTCGTTGAGCCGGCACTCGGTGTAGCGGTACGCGGCGGGCGGATCGCCGTCGACGGAGCCGAAGTTACCCTGCGGATCGATCAGCGGGTAGCGCATCACCCACGTCTGGGCGAGGCGCACGAGGGTATCGTACACCGACGAGTCGCCGTGCGGGTGGTAGTTCTTGAGCACCTCGCCGACGACACCGGCGCACTTGTCGTAGGAGCGGTTGTGCAGGAGACCCTCGCGCAGCATCGCGTAGAGGATGCGCCGCTGCACGGGCTTCAGGCCGTCGCGGGCGTCGGGCAGCGCGCGCGAGATGATGACCGACATCGAGTAATCGATGTAGGCCGTCTGCATGATGTCGGTGATGTTGGCGGTGGAGAGCTTTTCGCTGGCGGTGTACATTCAGGGAGAGGGTTGCGGACTAAGCGCGAAGACGCGAAGGGGCGCCAAGGTTCGCCAAGGAGGAGGCGGGGACCTCGGTTTGGAAATCGAGGTTCAGGATGCGGTGGAGGCCCTCCTTGAGGAGCGGCACGTTGAAGTTGATCAGCAGCCCAAGCGGGAGACGCTGCAGCCGAAGGTAGGTGGAAAGTTGGACGCGGTGGACGGGCTGGATCGCTTCAATCGCCTTCAGTTCGATCAAGAGAAGCCGGTCAACGAGCAGATCCGTGCGGTAGGCGCGAGGCACGATCTGGCCGCGATAGGTGATCGGGAGCACTTGTTCGCGGTCGATGTGATGACCGCGCGAGGACAGCTCCAACTGCAGGCAGTCGCGGTAGGCGCTCTCGAGCAATCCCGGACCCAGCGTGCGATGCACCGTGAGCGCGGAATCCACGGCGTCACGGGCCATCGCCTCGATGTGTTCGGGAACAACCACTCGTTGCATTTTCTTCGCGAACCTTTGCGTTCCTTCGCTTCTTCGCGCTTCTGCTTCCTCAGACGTCGAGGTACTGGACGTTCAGGGCGTTGTCCTCGATGAACTGGCGGCGGGGCGGGACCTCGTCGCCCATGAGGAGAGTAAAGAGGGCGTCAGCCTTGGCGGCGTCGGCGATGTTCACCTTGAGCAGGCGGCGCTTCTCGGGATCCATCGTGGTTTCGAAGAGCTGCTTCGGGTTCATTTCGCCGAGACCCTTGTAGCGCTGGATGCTCAAGCCCTTGCGGCCGTTGACCCGGATCTGGGCGACGATGGCGAGCGGGCCGTGCAGCGGGGTGCGGACTTCGCTCTTCTGGCCCGGGTTCTCGGTGACGGTGAAGCGCGGCTCCTCCGAGGGGCTGAAGCGGGCGACGTCGAGGCCGGCGTCGGCGATCGCCTTCAGCAGCTTGGACATCTCGGTGCTCTCAAAGATCTCGTGGATCGTGACGCGTCGTGATGAGGGCGCGGCCTTCTTGCTTTCGGCGGGGCCGTTGGCCGCGGCGTCGGCCTGCTCAGTGACGTCGGCATCGAGGTTATGGCGGTCGACGAACGCGGCGCGCGCATGCTCGTCGCGCAGGAACTCGTGGGTCTCGCGGTTGCCGTCGCGGATCCGCGCCACGTAGCGGGGAAGCGCGTGGGAGTCGGCGTCCCGCGCGTCGAGGTACTCCGCGAGCGATGCGCCGTAGCGAGTGACGCCGGCGCCGAGTTTCTCCAGCGCGGCAAGGTTTTCGACGATCTTGTCGAGCTGGGCGGGGGCGAACGCGTGGCCATCGGAGAGGCGCGTGAGGACGACGTCCTCCGAACCCAGCTCCAGGAGGATGCGGTTCAGCTGCTCGTCGTTGTCGACGTACTGCTCCCGCTTCTTGCGCTTGATCTTATAGAGGGGCGGCTGGGCGATGTAGACGTAGCCTCGCTCGATGAGCCCCTTCATCTGGCGGTAGAGGAAGGTGAGCAGCAGCGTGCGGATGTGGGAGCCGTCGACGTCGGCGTCGGTCATGATGATGACCTTGTGGTAGCGCGCCTTGTTGACGTTGAAGCCGCCGACGGATTCATCGCCCTCGCCGATGCCGGTGCCAACGGCGGTGATGAGAGTGCGGATTTCCTCGTTGGAGAGCACCTTGTCGAGGCGGGCCTTCTCCGTGTTGATGAGTTTACCGCGCAGCGGGAGGATGGCCTGGAAGCGGCGGTCGCGGCCCTGTTTGGCGGAGCCGCCGGCGGAGTCGCCCTCGACGATGTAAAGCTCGGTGAGGGCGGGGTCGCGCTCCGAGCAGTCGGCGAGTTTGCCGGGCAGGCCGCCGCCGGAGAGGGCGCCCTTGCGGACGGTTTCGCGGGCCTTGCGGGCCGCCTCGCGGGCGCGGGCGGCGTTGAGGGACTTGTCGATGATCCGCTTCGCCATCGGCGGGTTCGTCTCGAAGTACATCATCAGGCCCTCGTAGGAGACCGAGCCGACGATGCTCTCCACCTCAGGGGAGAGGAGCTTCACCTTGGTCTGCGACTCGAACTTGGGGTCGCTGTGCTTGATTGAGATAACGGCCGCGAGGCCCTCGCGCACGTCGTCGCCGGTGATCTGGGGATCCTTGTCCTTGAGGAGGTTGTTGGACTTGGCGAACTGGTTGATCGCGCGGGTGAGCGCGCTGCGGAAGCCGGAGAGATGGGTGCCGCCGTCGGGGTTATGGATCGTGTTGGTGTAGCAGAGGACTTGGTCGTTGTAGGTGTCGTTGTACTGGAAGACGACCTCGACGTGGATCTCCGCATCCTTGTCGTCGATCTTCACCCGCTGTTCCTTGCGGATGGAGATGGGCTTGGGGTGGAGGGCGGTCTTGCCCTGGTTGAGTTGGCGGACGAATTCCTCGACGCCGTCCTTGTAGAAATAGCGCTCGGGCTTCGGGTCGGCGGGACGTTCATCGGTGAAGGCGATCTCGAGGCCGGAGTTCAGGAAGGCCAGCTCACGCAGGCGCTGGGCGATGCGCGGTGACTGGAACACGGTGGTCTCCTTGAAGATCTCACCGTCGGGCTTGAAGGTTATGAGGGTGCCGGTGCCCCGGGCTTTCCCGATGACCTCGAGCTTTTTCACGGTCTTGCCGCGCTCGAATTTCATGTGGTGCACCTGGCTGTTCCGTGAAACCTCGACCTCGAACCACTCGGAGACGGCGTTGACGCACTTGGCGCCGACGCCGTGCGTGCCGCCGGAAAATTTGTAACCACCCTGGCCGTACTTGCCGCCGGAGTGCAGTGTGGTGAGCACCATCTCGACGCCCGGGATCTTGTACTGCGGATGAATGTCGACCGGGATTCCGCGGCCGTTGTCGCGAATGCTGATCGAGCCGTCGACGTGGATGGCGACCTCGATTCTGGTGCAGTGGCCGGCGAGATGCTCGTCGACGGAATTGTCGAGGACCTCGGAAACGCAGTGGTGGAGCGCGCGCTCGTCGGTGCCGCCGATGTACATGCCCGGCTTTTTTCGCACTGCCTCAAGGCCCTCGAGTTTGCCCAGTTTGGAGGCGTCGTAGGCCTCGGTGTTGACGGGATTCGGGTTGCTCGCGGCGGATTCGGAAACGTCGGACATCGAAGGTATTTAGCGGGTTTTTTTGCGGCCGAGAATGAAAGGGAATTTCTCTCGCCGCGGGGCGTTTTAGGCGAGGGTTTTTTGACAAAAAAAACGGGCCGGAAACGCCCTTTCTTTCGCGATAAAACGTGCCGGGGATCGAGGGGTAGTGGGAACGGCGGCTTGAAGGCGGTTCGCGAGGGCCTGGATCGGCGATTTGCGCCAACTTGGCGCATAAGTTTCGCTCTTTGAGCGAACATCGAAACGTCCATCGGGCAGGGGGACAGGCTATGGCGGTGGCAATGCGGGGACAGGCAATGCGGGGGCGGGTGCAGGCACCGGGGTCAGGTTAGGTGCAGGCGGCGCTGGGGACAGGCTATGGGTTCCTGAAAGCAGGGCTGAGGTCGGACGTGGGGACAGGTTATGGGCGGTCGGCCGGGCGAACTTTCCCTGGGCCCGCCAATAGAGGGACAGGTTGTGGTGTGTTTCCGGAGGAACAGGTCGCATCGATCCGCCGGCGCCGCTTCCGGCAAGGGGACAGGCTCCGGCGGTCCACCTTTCGTTTGACCGGTTTAGGGCCGCGGGCAGATTCGCGAGCATGCTCACTCCGGTACTGCAAAACCTCCTTATCCTGCAGGACCGTGACCTCAAGCGCCACGCCCTCGAGTCGCAACTCAAGGCTGTCCCCGACGAAGTCGCGCAGGTTGAACGGAAGATCGCCTCGGAGAAGGCCGCCATCGAGACCGCCCGCACCGAGTTGCGCGATCTCGAGGTGCGCAAGAAGTCCCTTGAGACCGAGATCGGCTCCACCGAGACCAAACTCGCCCAGTACCGGACGCAGCAGCTTTCGATCCGCAAGAACGACGAGTACCAGGCCATGGGCCACCAGATCGAGCTGACCCAGGCCGCGATCGCGGAGTTCGAGGGCAAGGAGCTTGAGGTGATGTACGCGATCGATGGCGCCAAAGCGCGGTTCGCCGCCGCCGAGGCCGTGCTCAAGGCCAATATTGCGGGCCACGAGTCCCGCCTCGCCACGCTCCGCGAGCGCGATGCCAATCTGCGCGCCGAACTCACCACGGCCCAGGCTGAGGTCGCCGCGGCGCGCACGCCCGTCGAGCCGATGCGCCTTCGCGTCTACGATCGCATCGCGGCGCGCAATCTGCCCGCCGTCGTCTCCATCCATGCGGGCAAGTGCGGCGGCTGCCACCTGAAGGTCTCGAGCGAGGTCGAGTCCGCCGCCCGCGGAAAAACCGTGGATCCGGTCGCCCAGCTTCCCACCTGCGACCAGTGCGGTCGCATCGTCTACTGGGAGTCCTGACGGACGATGCGCGCCGGCGCGCTTGCCAGCGCGCCCGATCGCGGCTCCCTTCAAGTTGCTTTGGGGCCAGGCCGTCGCTCCGAGTTCTTTGATCCCAAGGCGCGGGTAACGCCGCGCCCGCCGAGAAATTCGGAGAGGAAAGTCCGGACACCATAGGGCAGGACGCCGCGCGAGTTTCACCGCAAGCGCGGGCGGCGCGTTTCAAGGCGCGTCGATGGATAGTGTCACAGAGAATATACCGCCGGCCGCGGGCCTTCGGGCGCGCGGCAGGTAAGGGTGAAAAGGTGGGGTAAGAGCCCACCGCGTCGCGCGCGAGCGCGGCGGCAGGAAAAACCCCGTCCGGTGCAAGACTAAATAGGTGGCTGGGCGGCCCGTCCCATAGCCACGGGTAAGTCGCATCCGGTGTCGTCCCGCTTCGGCGGTCCGGCCCCGGGCGTCCGGCCGCGAGGCCGGGTCGAGAGAAATGACGACCGCCGCGCCGCAAGGCGCGGGACAAAATCCGGCTTACCGGCCCCAAAGCATTTTTTCCCATGATCCCCAGATTGCCCTTCGCCGCCACGATCCTCGCCGTCGCGCTTCCCCTGCAGGCCCAGCCCGCGCCCACGAGCGAGACGCGTTACCAGCGTTTCACGCGCCAGTCGCGCGAGGCGGAGACGAAAGGGCTGGCCGAGGCCTTCCGCGGGGTAACCGCCCGAGGTGCCGTCGAGCCCGGTCTGTTCCCGGTGCGTTCCACCGGCGTGAGTACCGGACCCGTGCGCGAGGCGGCCCGGGCCTTCCTGGCCGCGCTCACGCCGGCCCAGCGGGCGAAGACGGTTTTCCCGATCGAGGATCCCGAGTGGCGCAAGTGGATGAACCAGCACTTCTACGTGCGCCAAGGGGTGAGCTTCCAGGAGATGGATGAGGCCCAGCGCGCCGCGGCCTTCGGTCTCATGCGCGCGGGCCTGAGCGCCAAGGGGCTGGATCTCGCCCGCGACATCATGCGGCTGAACCACACCCTCGGTGAGCTGAACAACAATAATTTCGAGGAGTACGGCGAGTGGCTGTATTGGATCACCGTGATGGGCGAACCCTCGGCCGACCGGCCGTGGGGTTGGCAGGTGGACGGCCACCACCTCATCATCAATTACTTCGTGCTGGGCGACCAGGTGGTGATGTCGCCGGTGTTCGTCGGCTCCGAGCCGGTGACCGCGCGCGCCGGTTTGCACCGCGGCGTCTCGATCCTGCGGGCGGAGCAGGATGCGGGCCTTGCCCTGCGCCGGTCGCTGACGGAGGAGCAGCGCCGCCGGGCGGTGCTGCGGCCGGAGAAGGACGGCAACGACAACCTCACCGAGGCGTTTCGCGACAACGTGGTGCTCGATTACGCCGGGATCCCGGCGAAGGCGCTTGATCCGGCTCAGCGCGCGGCGCTGCTGGACCTCATCGCCCTGCATACGGGCAACCTCGCCGACGGCCATGCCCGGGTTAAGCTCGAGGAGGTGCGGGCGCAGCTCGACCGCACGCATTTCGCCTGGATCGGCGGGGATCGAGAGGACAGTGTGTTTTATTATCGGATACACAGCCCGGTGGTGCTGATCGAGTTCGACCACCAGCGGCCGGCGAACCTCCGGCACCTCGCCGCCGATCCGCGCCGCCCGGGACGCGAGCACATCCACGTGGTCGTGCGCACGCCGAACGGCAACGACTACGGCCAGGACCTGCTCCGCCAGCATCTCGCGGCCGCGCGGCATTGACGCGCGGCCGCGCTCACTCGCCTTCCGGCCGCGTCTCCACCCAGCGCACCGCGTGGCGGATCAGCGCGGTGACGTCGCGCAGGCCGAGCTTCTCCTTGATGTGGGCGCGGTGGACGTCGACGGTCTTGGGGCTGAGGTGCAGCTCCGCCGCGATCTCCCGGGTGCTCTTGCCCAGGCCGATCAGCTGGAAGACCTCGAATTCCCGGTCGGTGAGCTGCTCGATCGGCGAACGGGAGCCCCGCGGACGCCCGGCGGAAAGGGCGTCGAGGATGCGGGCCGACATCCGCGCGCTGACGTAGACCTCGCCGTCCAGCACGCGCCGGATGGCGGCCAGCAGGTTCTCCCCGCCGGCCTCCTTCATGATGTAGCCCCGGGCGCCGGCGCGCAGAGCGCGTTCCGCGTAGACGCCCTCGTCGTGCATCGAGACCACCAGGATCGGCATCCTCTCGTGGGCGGCGCGCAGGTCGCGGAGAAACTCGAGGCCGCCGCGGCCCGGCATGGTGAGGTCGGTCAGGATCAGGTCGGGCACGCCGCGCGCGAGTTGCTGGAATGCCTCCGCGGGATTTCCGGCCTCGCCGCTCACCATGAGGTCCGGCTGGCGGTCGATGAGTTGCCGGAGCCCGGCCCGCATGAACGGATGGTCGTCCACCAGCAGCACGCGTTTCCGTACTGGTGCGGGGACGTCCTTCGGCGGGGTCTCGGCCGGGCGTTTCATGTTGCGGGCGAGGGCAGGGAGCAGCGCACGGCGACTCCCCCGCCACGCGGCGAATCGACGGCGAGCCGCGCGCCGATGACATTGGCGCGGTGGCGCATGACGCGCAGGCCGATGCCGTCCGCCCGTTCGGCGCGGGCGGACGGCAGGCCATGGCCGTCGTCCCGCACCGAGAGTTGCAGGCGACCGGAGGTTTCCTCGAGGCGGATGACGATGTGGCGCGCGCGCGCGTGCTTGCACCCGTTGTTCACCGCCTCCTGCGCGATGCGGTAAAGATGTCCGGCGATGAACGGGTCCGGCAGCGCCACCGGCTGCGGGCACTCGAAGGTGCAGCGCAGCTTGCCGAGCGTGTCGGTTCGTTCCGCCAGCTCGGCGAGCCCCAGCTGCAGCGCGTCCGGCTCGGCCCCGACGGGCACGAGGCCGCGCGCGAGGAAGCGGGTCTGCGCGACGGCCTCGCGCAGCATCCGGCTCATCGTGTCGAGCCTCTCTGCCAGCTCGCGGTGCGAGGAGGCGTCACCCTTCGCCAGCGTGCACATCAGCTCGAGGGCGGTGAGCTGCTGGCCGAGGTTGTCGTGCAGGTCGGCGCCGATGCTGTGGCGCTCGCGCTCGCTGATGTCGATGATCTCGCGCTCGAGCCGGCGGTGCTCGGCCTGCGCGGCCTGGAGCGCGCGGTCGCGGGCGACCGCGTCCAGGGCCCGGCGCACAACCGCGGGGAGGTGCCCCAGCAGTTCCGAGTCCTTCATCACGTAGTCGAGCGCTCCCTGCTTCATCACCTCGACCGCGGCCTTCTCGTCGCCGCGGCCCGTCACCACCACGAAAGGCACCGCCGGGCGGTCCCGCTGCAGCCGGGCGATCAGCTCCGGGCCGCCGCCGTCCGGCAGCTTGAGGTCCAGCACCAGCAGGTCGGGCGGGCGGCGATCGAGTCGCGCCAGGGTCTCGCGGGCGTCAGCCGCGGTCTCCACCGCGTACCCCTCGGCGCGCAGGCTGTCCGTCATGAGCAGACGCAGGCCCTCGTCGTCGTCGACGACCAGCAGCTCCGGGGTGGACGTCGCGTTTTCCACGGGCGCGGAGCCGGCTCAACCGGCGCTCAGCCGGGGGATCTGAAGGAAAGGCACGAAGCCGCCGAGGCGCCGGATGGCCTCGGAGAAGCGGTCGTAGTCCACCGGTTTCTGCATGTACACGCTGCAGCCGAGCTCGTGGCAGCGGACGATCTCCCGCGAGTCATCGGTGGTCGTGAGCATGATGACCGGCAGCTTCCGCAGGTTAGGGTCGGCCTTGATGCGGCGGAGCACCTCGATGCCGTCCACCTTGGGCATGCGGATATCGAGGAGCAGGAGGAACGCGTCGCCCGGGGCGGGGCGATCCTTGAAAAAGAAATCGAGGATCGCCTGGCCGTCCCGGAAATGGCGGATGCGGTTGGAGAGTCCCGCGGCCTCGAGGTTTTCCCGGATGAGGATGGCGTGCCCCTCGTCATCATCGACGATAAGTATGGTGGGCGTGGGCGTCATGGTGGGCTCGCCGCCCCGTCGAGCGCGGGCAGCGAGAGGTGGAAAATGGACCCCTCGCCGGCGGTGCTCTCAACCCAAATCCGGCCTTGCTGCCGCTCGAGCACCCGTTGCGCGATCGCGAGGCCCAAGCCCTCGCCGGAGGTCGCCTCGGGATCCAGCCGGTGGAACATCTCGAAGACCTTGGCCTGGTGTTCCGGCGCGATGCCGATGCCGTTGTCGGCGACGGCGTAGATCGCCTCGCCGCCGACGACGCGGCCGGTGACCGTGATCCGCAGGGGGCGGTCCGGCCGGCGGTACTTGAGCGCGTTGTCCAGCAGGTTGGCGAACACCTGGCTGGTCTGCGCGTGGTCGGCGCGGCAGACCGGCAGCGGTTCCACGCTCACCCTGGCGCCGGCCTCGTCGAGCTGGAAGCGCATCGCGGCGAGGATCTCGGTGAGGACCCCGTTGACGTTGAGCGGCCGGATCTGGAGGGCGACGCGGCCCAGCCGCGAGTAGCGTAGGAGCCCCGCGAGGAGCGACTCCATCTTCTGCACGCCGGCGTTGATGAAGCGCAGCGCCTGGGGAATGGTGGCGCCCACCGCCGATTCGAGGCGCCGGGCGGGCACCGCGCCCCCGGGTCCGGCCTCAGCCAGCGCCTGCCGGATCGCGTCGCAGGCGCGATTCAGCTGCTGGCCGAAGCCCTGCACATTCACGAGCGGCGAGCGCAGGTCGTGCGAGACGGTGTAGACGATCGCCTCGAGCTCCTTGTTTTTCTCGGCCAGCTCGGAGGCCACCTGGCGGAGCTCGGCCTCGTAGGCCTTGCGCCGGGTGATGTCGGTGCGGATCGCGACGTACTGTGCCGGGCGACCGTGCGCGTCGACGAAGGGGAAGATCGTGGTGTCGACCCAGTAGAGCGTGCCGTCCTTGGCGCGGTTGCGGATCTCGCCGCGCCAGACCCGGCCGCGACCGATGGTGGCCCAGAGCTCGCGGAAGAACTCCGGCGGATGGTGGCCGGAACTGATGATGCGGTGGTCCCGGCCGATCAACTCTTCGCGGGCGTAGCCCGAGATCGCGCAGAATTTGTCGTTCGCGTGGGTGATGCGGCCAGCGGGGTCGGTGATGGCGACGATCGAATGCGCGTCGAGGGCGGCCTTGAGTTCGCGCAGTTCCCGGTCGGTGGCGGAGGCGTCGGAGGGTGCCGGCGGGATTGGATTCGGCATGCGGGCGGGGAGTTCTTAGGTGGGCCAAACCGCGGTACTCGGCAAGGGCCGTCGCGCCCGGCGCCGGATCTAGGGAATTTCCCTAGCGAGATGCCGCCGCGGCTCCAATATCCCGCGCGGGGAGACGGCGTTATGCTGGGGACGCCATGCAAGCGACCCACTGCGCCCCGAGCGCTCCCGCGTCCCACCGGGGCGACGACGTCGTCGCCCGCCTGCGCCAATCCGAGATTTTCCGCGACTACCAGGATGCCTTCCAGACCGCGACCGGCCTGCCGCTGGTCCTGCGGGAGGCGGGCTCCTTCCAGCCCCCGCTCCACGGGGCGAAGCAAACCAACCGGCTCTGCGTGATCTTGACGGGGTCGAGCCGGACCTGCGCCTCGTGCCTGCAGGTGCAGCAGGAGGTTGAGCGGGAGCCCGGCGCGGAGGGCAAGACGGTGCGCTGCTTCGCCGGGCTGGCGGAGTCGGTGGTGCCGGTGCGGGTGGGGGAGCAGATCATCGCCTACCTGCAGACCGGGCAGGTGATGACCCAACCTCCCACCGAACAAGGGTTCCGCGCCGCGTTGGCCGAGCTGGCCCGCTGGCGGGCCAGCGTGGATGTTGAACTGCTGCGGCGGGCTTACTTTGAGACGCGCGTGCTCCCCAAGGCGCGCTACCATGCGGCGCTGCGGCTGCTGGCGAGTTTCGCGCAGCACCTGTCGCTGCTCAGCAACGAGCTGATGATCCGGTCCGCCGCCGCGGAGCCGCCGGCGGCCGCGAAGGCCCGCGCGTTCATCGCGACGCACCTCGGCGAGCCCCTCTCGCTCGACCAGGTCGCGCGTTCGGCGAACATGAGCGCGTTTTACTTCTGCAAGGTCTTCAAGGCGGCCACCGGGCTCACGTTCACGCATTATGTGGCCCGCGCCCGGATCGAGCGGACCAAGCAGATGCTGCTCAATCCGCACACGCGGATCAGCGAGGCGGCGTACGAGGCCGGCTTCCAGTCGCTCTCGCAGTTCAACCGGGTCTTCCGGCGCTTCGCCGGCGAATCGCCGACGCGCTACCGCGCGCGACTGCCCGGATCGGCGCCCGTGTCGCCGACGCATCCGATCCCCTTCGCCGCCTGAACCGCGGCCAAGATACGCGCAGCTCCCGCCAACCCCCGCCGAGCCCGCCATCCATCCTCGACCTTAAGGTAAAGCCCTAAACCCACGTCAGGCCAACCACCACCGGAGGCATCATGCACCATCGTAAAGCCGCGCCCGTCCTGTCCGAACCCACCGAGAACGACATCCAGCACCAGGCCTACCTGCTCTGGATCGAGGAAGGCCGTCCCGAAGGCCGCGACCAAGAACACTGGTTCGCCGCCCGCGAGCTGCTCCGCCACCACCACGGTCGCGGGGGCCGTCCGCGTCGACACGCCGTCGCCGCCTCCGCCGCCAGCTGAAATCCGCCGTGCCATGGCCGTCGTCCCGCTTACCCTAACGATCAGCCTCTGCCTCGTCTTCACCTTCGTGGTTTTCTTCCTCCGCGAGCATGCCCGCGGACCGCTGAGCAGCCCGGAACGTGATTCGCTCCTGCCCCTCGCCGAGGAGAGACCGCGTCTCGCCGGTGGCGGTGCCGCGCACCGCCGCACGGACGCCTGAGCCTCCCCGACTTCCCCTTACCCGATGCCCGCCTCCAAGCTCACCCTCGAGTTCAACGACCAGGTCGTCCGCCAGTTCGTCCTCGCCAGCCTCGTCTGGGGCGTGGTGGGCATGCTGGTCGGCGTCCTTGTCGCCTCGCAGCTCAACTTCTGGCAGCTCAACCTCGGTACCTCGTGGCTGACGTTCGGCCGGTTGCGGCCCCTGCACACCAACGCGGTCATCTTCGCGTTCGTAGGCAACATGATGTTCGCCGGCGTCTACTACTCGACGCAGCGGCTCGTGAAGGCCCGACTCGCGAGCGACTTCCTTTCGGCGCTCCATTTCTGGGGCTGGCAGACGATCATCGTCGCCGCGGCGGTGACGCTCCCGCTGGGCCTCACCCGCGGCAAGGAGTACGCGGAGCTCATCTGGCCGATCAACATCGCGGTCGCCCTCGTCTGGGTGGTGTTCGCGGTGAACTTCTTCTGGACGCTCGCGCGGCGCCGGGAGCCGAGCCTGTACGTCGCGATCTGGTTCTACATCGCGACGATCGTGACGGTGACGATGCTCTATGTCGTCAACCACCTGTCGCTGCCGACCTCGCTCACGCACAGCTACCCGGTGTTCGGCGGAGTGCAGGACGCGCTCGTGCAGTGGTGGTACGGGCACAACGCCGTGGCGTTCTTCCTCACCACGCCGATCCTCGGCATCATGTACTACTTCCTGCCGAAAGCGGCGGAGCGGCCGGTGTACTCGTACCGGCTCTCGGTGGTGCATTTCTGGTCGCTCGTTTTCGTCTACATCTGGGCCGGGCCGCACCACCTCTTGAACACCGCGCTGCCCGACTGGCTGCAGACGCTCGGCATGACCTTCTCGCTGATGCTCTGGGCCCCGTCCTGGGGCGGCATGCTGAACGGCCTCCTCACCCTGCGCGGCGCATGGGACCGGCTGCGGACAGACCCCGTGCTCAAGTTCATGGCGGCGGCCGTGACTTTCTACGGCATGGCGACCTTCGAGGGGCCGCTCCTCTCGATCAAATCGGTCAATGCACTCGGGCACTACACCGACTGGATCATTGGCCATGTCCATGGCGGCGCGCTCGGCTGGAACGGCTTCATGGCCGCCGGCATGATCTACTGGCTCCTGCCGCGTCTGTGGAACCGGCCGCTCCACTCGGTCGCGCTGGCCAACCTCCACTTCTGGATCGGGACGGTCGGTATTCTCCTCTACATGGCCGCGATGTGGACCAGCGGCATCACGCAGGGGCTGATGCTCGGCGCCACGGCGGAAAATGGCACCGTGCTAGCGTATCCGAACTTCCTCGACACGCTGAACACCATCCGGCCGTTGATGCTGATGCGCGTCATCGGCGGCGCGCTCTACCTCGTGGGCTTCGTGCTCCTCTGCTACAATGCTTGGCGCACGGTGGCCGGCGCGGAGGCCGTCAACGGCACTGTCGAGGTCCCCGCCGAGGAGGAGGCGCCGGAGCCTCGGCTCGGGCTGCTCGCCACCTTCCTCAACCCGCCGGTGATGTTCTCCCTCCTCGGCACCGGTTTCGCCTGCGCATGGATGTTCGCCGCGGAGGGGCTCAGCATCCTCGGTCTCGTCGGCACGCTGCTGTGCGCCGTGCTGGGCTACGCGCACTGGGAGTCGCGCGGCAAGGCTTGGGCCGGCTGGTACGACCGCCTGCTGGTGAATACCGCACCGTTCACCATCCTTACGTTCATCGCGGTGGCGGCCGGCGGTCTCATCCAGATCGTGCCTCTCGTCATCTCCCACCGCGCGGCCAACGTCGAGGATCGCAAGCAGGTGCCCTACACGCCGCTCGAGCTGGCTGGCCGAGACATCTACGTGCGCGAGGGTTGCTACACCTGCCACTCGCAGATGATCCGCACCCTCGTGCCGGACGTGCTGCGGTACGGTGACTACTCCCGCCTCGGGGAGTCGATCTACGACCACCCTTTCCAGTGGGGTTCGCGCCGCACCGGGCCCGACCTCGCGCGCGTCGGCGGGAAATACCCGAATGTCTGGCACCTCCGACACATGGAGGATCCGCGGGCGATCTCCGTCGGTTCCAACATGCCTTCCTACGCGTGGCTGCTGCGCGACGACACGGATGTCACGGCGCTGCCCACCAAGCTGTCCGTCCAGCGCGCCCTGGGCGTGCCGTACCCCGACTGGACGCCGGAACAGATCCGCTCCCGCGTGGACACCCAGGCGAAGGTGATCGCGGCCGACCTCAAGGCCGCGGGCGCGTACGTCGCCCCGGAAAGGGAGATCATCGCGCTGATCGCCTACCTGCAGGTTCTTGGGCGTTCCGAGGTCGTGGCCGCGACTAAAGCCGAAACACGCGCCTCGCAGTAATCCCCACCGCCATGTTCCGCCGCCTCGCCTTCGATAACAGTGCCGCGCTCTTCACCTTCGCGGCCTTCCTCACCGCCGTCTCCATCTACGTGGCCGTGATTTGGCGCGCCTTGCGCATGAAGCGCCCGCAGGTCGCCGCTTTCGAGAACCTGCCCTTCGTCACCCCCACGCCTTCCGCCCGCCATGAGCCCCGTCCCGCCCGTAAAGCCTGAGGAAAACGAGTTCCGCCCGCACGTCTACGACGGCATCCGGGAGTACGACAAACGCCTGCCCAATTGGTGGCTGTACACGCTCTACATCACCATCGTGTTCTGGGTCGGCTACTGGGGCTACTACGAGTGGTTCCGCGCCGGTCCGACCGGCGCGCAGGATGTCGCGGCCGAGATGGCCCGCATCGAGTCCGCCCGGCTTTCCACGGCACCACTGGATGACCCTAGCCTCTGGAAGATGAGCCGGAACTCGGAGTTCGTCGCCGCCGGCAAGGCGGTCTACGAGGCCGCCTGCGCCGCGTGTCATCTCGCCAGTCTGCGCGGCAAGGCGGAAAGTACCGTCGCGATCGGTCCTGACCTCACGGACACCACTTGGGTCCACGGCGGACGCCCGACGGAGGTTCACGCCCTCATCAACAAGGGAGTCCTCGCCAAGGGAATGCCGACGTGGGGGCCGGTGCTTGGAGCGAGGAAGATCGGTGAGGTCACCGCCTACATCATGAGCAAACACCGGGAGGGCGAGCCCGTCGTGATCGCCCCGCCGGCCTCGCCCTAGGCGCGCCGACTTCCGGTTCCCCGCATGCCGAGCGCCGAGTACAACCCCGTTCCTCCCGTGGCGGGACGTCCCTCTTTCCGTGCCAATGATTCGGCGCCATCGTTGGACTCGGTCACCACGATCCGGCCCGACGGTTCGCGACCGTTTCTCTTCCCCGCCGCCACGCGCGGCCGCTTGACCACGTCGCGGCGCATCGTGGCGCTCGTCCTGCTGGTTTTCTACATGTCGCTCCCGTGGATCCCCGTGAACGGGCATCCCGCGGTGCTGCTCGATCTGGTCGAGCGTCGTTTCCATTTGTTCGGACTGACGTTCGCGGCGCAGGACATGTGGCTCCTGTTCTTCGTCCTGACCGGGCTTGGTTTCTCGCTCATCTTCGTCACCGCGCTTTTCGGGCGGATCTGGTGCGGCTGGGCCTGCCCCCAGACCGTTTTCCTCGAGCATGTTTTCCGGCCGATCGAGCGCCTGATCGAGGGGGATGCTTTCGCGCGGCGCCAACTCGACGAGGCGCCGAAGTCTTGGCGGAGGTTCCGGATCCGCGCGCTGAAACACGCGGCTTACGTGGTCGTCGCCGCCTTTTTCACGCATCTTTACCTCGCATACTTCGTGTCGGTCCCGGAGGTCTGGCACATGGTGAGCAACGCGCCTGGCGAGCACTGGGGCGTGTTTGTCTTCATGGCCGCTTACACCGGGCTCACCTATTTCATCTTCGCGTGGTTCCGGGAGCAGGTCTGCATCGTGATCTGCCCTTACGGTCGTATCCAGTCGGCGCTCACCGACGACCACACGCTGGTGATCGGCTACGACCAGCGGCGCGGCGAGCCCCGCGGCCGCGCCGGCACGCCGGGCGCCGGGGATTGCGTCGCGTGCAGCCGTTGCGTGCAGGTTTGCCCGACCGGCATCGATATCCGCCATGGCCTCCAGCTGGAGTGCGTCGGCTGCACCGCATGCATCGACGCCTGCGACGATGTCATGCGACGCACCGGTCGCGCTCCCGGCCTGATCCGTTATGATTCCCAGCGGGGACTCGCGAAGGAGCGCACGCGGTGGATCCGCCCGCGGACGATCGTTTACTTCATCCTTCTGCTCGCCGGCGCCTCCGTCGCCGGCTGGGCCGTCTCGACGATCAAGCCCGCGAATTTCGGCGTCACCCGCATGACCGGCGCGCCCTACATCATCGACGCGGTCTCGGTGCGGAACCAGTTTCTGGTGCGCATCGTGAACAAACGCCACGAGCCGCGGCGGTTTCGGGTGGCGGTGGAGCGCGCGCCGGAAGGGCTGGTGCGTTCCGGGGTCGCGGAGCCCGTGGAGGTCCCGGCGCTGGGCGAGGTCGTGCGCCCGCTGATCCTGCAGCAGGAGCGGGCCCGCTACGCGGGGGTGTTTTTCGTGCTCGTGACGGTCGCCGACGAAACGGGCTCGTTCAGCCTACGGCGCGAGGTGGAATTCCTCGGCCCGGAGGCCCGCCTGTTGCGCGAGGAGAAAGAGGAGGCCCGTCGTGCCCACCGGTGATTCCCGGCATCCTCCGCGGCCGTCCCGCTTGTGGTTGTGGTTTGTCGTCGCGTTCGCGGTGCAACTGGTCGTCTGGGGGGGCTGGCTCGCGATCGCGTCCCGCCATCGGGTGCCGGAGGTGCCGTTGGTGCGGGTGCGCTGACTCCGATGGAACTCGCCGGCATAAACTCCCCCGCGGCGGCTCTGGTGGCCGGTCTGGTCACGAGCCTGCATTGCGCCGGCATGTGCGGTCCGCTGGCCTGCGGTCTACTGCCGGTGGGCGGGCAACGCATGGACGCCCGCGCGGTGGCGACGGTTTATCACCTGGCGCGTCTGGCCGCCTACACGACGCTCGGCGCTCTGGCGGGAGGTTTGGGGCGGCTGCCGTTTTCTTTCGTCCCCGGCCCGGTGCTGCGCTGGCTGCCGTGGCTGGGCGTGATGCTTTTTCTCGGGCTGGCCCTGCGCTGGGACCGGCATCTCCCGAAGCCGGCGCTGCTCGCGCGGGTCTCGTGGCGTTTGCGGCCGGCCGGTGGGGGCCGGTCGCCTTTGGCTGGCGCGGCGTTGCTCGGATGGTGCACGCCGCTGCTGCCGTGCGGCCCGTTGTATTTCCTTCTGGCGCTGGCGTTGCTGGCCGGGTCGGCGGTGCGTGGCGCGGAATTCATGCTCGCCTTCGGGCTCGGCACGGTGCCGCTGCTCTGGCTCGCGCAGGTGCAGTTCCATTGGGTGCGGCGGCGGCTCTCGCCGCTCTGGCTCAACCGCACGCGGGTCACGCTGGCGCTGGTCGCCGCCGTGACGATCGGTTGGCGGCTGCGTGCGACGCTCGGTTTCCCCGGTCCGGATCCGCTCAACTTCGTCTGCCAGTGACCGCATGAGCGCGACCGTCACCCGGCCGGCGGCGGCGCGGGCCATGCCCCGGGTCTGCCGCCATTGCGGCGCCCCGCTCGCCGACGAAAAGGCGCGCGCGGCGGGATTTTGCTGCGCGGGTTGCGCGTACGTTTTCCGTCTGGTGCACGAGCACGGACTCGACGGGTACTACCGCATCAAGGACGAGGTGACGGTGCCGGCCGACGCCGCGGTCTTCCAGCCGCGCGATCACACCTGGCTGGAGGAGGCGCAACAGGCCGCCGAGCAGGCCGCGGGCGCGGGATCGCCCGTGCTCACGCTCGATGTGCAGGGCATCTCGTGCGCGGGCTGCGTGTGGCTCATCGAGCGCGTCTTCCGGCAGCAGCCCGGCGCGCGGGACATCGTGGTGAACGCCCCGTACGGGTCGATGCGCCTGCGGTGGACGGCCGGTGAGTTTTCCGCGGCGGAGTTCGCCCGCAAGCTGCAGGCCTTCGGCTACCTCACGGGGCCCGCCGGCGCCGTGCCCTCCGAGCCGGAGACCCGCGGGCTGCTGCGGCGGATCGGCCTCTGCGCGGCGTTCGCGATGAACGTGATGCTCTTCTCGTTCCCCGTTTACTTCGGGATGGAGCGGGACTTCGAGTGGGCGGGTTTGTTCGCGCTGCTCAACGCCGCCTTCAGCACGCTGAGCCTTCTGGTGGGGGGAACTTATTTCCTCGGCCGGGCGGCACGCGCCCTTCGCGAGCGGGCGATGCACATCGACCTGCCGATCGCGATCGGCATTGCCGGGGCCTACGTCGGCTCCGTCTACGGGTGGCTCGCGGGTGAGGAGCGCTTCGTTTACTTTGATTTCGTCTCCGCGTTCATTCTGTTGATGCTCACCGGGCGCTGGGCGCAGGTCGCCTCCGTCGAGCGTAACCGCCGCCGGCTGCTCCGGCACCAGCCGCAGGCGAGGCGGGTCCGGCTCAAGGGGGGAGAGGAGGCGGCTCCTTCCGAGCTTCGTCCCGGGCAGCGGATGCTCCTCGTCGCGGGCCAGACCCTGCCCGTCGAGGGCCGGGTGGAGGCGCCGGAAGCGGTCTTCTCGCTCGCTTCGATCAACGGCGAGGCCGAACCGCGGGTTTTCCGCCGCGGCCAGCGCGTGCCGGCCGGCGCGGTGAATGTCGGTCGCGGAGTCGTGGAGGTCGAGGCCCTGCAGGGCTGGGCCGACTCCCTGCTCGCGCGCCTGCTGGAACCCGGTTTCCGGACCGAAGCCGGCCAGCCGTTGCTGGAGCGCGCGGTTCGCGGCTACGTTGTCGGCATCCTGCTGGTGGCGGCGCTCTCCGGCGCCGGGTGGTGGTCGTCGGGCGACGCGGCGCGGTCGTGGGCGGTCGTCACCGCGGTGCTCGTCGTCTCCTGCCCATGCGCCATCGCGCTGGCCTTTCCGCTGGCCGACGAGATGGCGACCGTCGCGCTCCGGCGCCGAGGCGTGTTCGTGCGTGAGGCGGACCTTTGGCCGCGGCTGGGACGGGTGCGCAACGTGGTGTTCGACAAGACCGGAACCCTGACGGTCGAGACGCCGGTTCTGCTCAATCCCGAGGTCATCGCCACGCTGCCGGCGGAGGCGCGGGATGCTCTGCACACCTTGGTCCGTGGTTCCGCCCACCCCGTGAGCCAGGCCGTGCTCGAACACCTGCTCGCCGGGGGACCGGCCGGCGTGATCGCCGGCGAGGTCGTTGAGATGGTCGGCTCCGGCGTTGAGATCGGCGACTGGTCCCTCGGCCGGGCGGGTTGGCGCTCGCGGGGAGGTGCGAACGCCGGCGCCGAGCTTTGCCACCGCGGTGCGGTGGTCGCGGGATTTCACTTCTCCGATTCGGCGCGCGGGGACGCGCGCGCGGAGATCGCTGCCCTCCGGGGCCGCGGGCTGGCGGTGCACGTGCTGAGCGGGGATCTGGCCGGGAAAGTCGCGGCCCTCGCGGATGACCTCGGGATTGTTTCCGGCTGCGCGCACGGTGAGCTCTCGCCCGCCGCAAAGGCCGCGTGCCTCGACGCCCTCGGGCCGGAGTCGAGCCTGATGCTGGGCGACGGCGCCAACGACAGTCTCGCATTCGACCGCGCGCTTTGCCGGGGCACGCCCGTGATCCACCGCGGCGTGCTGGAGCGGAAGGCTGATTTCTACTACCTCGGCCGCGGCATCGGCGGGATCCGGGCGTTGTTTGAGACGGATGACATCCGGCGTCGGACGCATGGCATCATCCTTTGTTTCTCGATCGGCTACAACCTGCTGGCGGTCGGCCTCGCGGTTGCGGGCCGGATGAACCCGCTGCTCGCGGCGATCCTGATGCCGGTCAATTCCCTGCTCTCGCTCGCGATCGTTTCGGCGGGCATGCGGACGGCCTTCCGCCGGCCGGGCGCCTGAGGTCGGGCGGCGGGTTTTCGCTGGCGGGCGCCGGAGCCCGCCCGCAGAAAAACGCGCGTCGGTCTCAACCCCGTTTACCCCCTGAAGCACATGAGCCTCATCCTGCGTCGTTACCTCCTGGTTCTCTTGCCGGCCTTGCTGTCGGCCCTCACCGCCTTCGGCGCGGAGTCCGGCGGCACGGTCGCCGGAACCGTCAGCAACGCCGCCACCCGCAACCTGCTCGAGGGCGCGCGGGTCGAGGCCCGCGGCGCGGGACGCGCTGCGCTGACCGATGCCACCGGCCGGTATGTCATCGACCGCCTGCCGCCGGGACCGGTCGAGCTGGTGGTGACCTACCTCGGTCTGGATGAACAGCGGCGAAGCGTGACGGTCGCCGCGGGAGGCCGCGTGACCCAGGACTTTGATCTCTCCGCTCAGGTTTACCGGCTCGGCGAATTCCGGGTCACCGGGGAGCGGGAGGGCAACGCGCTCGCCCTCACGGCGCAGCGCAATGCGGACAACCTGAAGAACGTCGCCGCTTTGGACGCCTACGGCAACCTGCCCAACATGAGCGCGGGGGAACTGGCGGTGCGCCTGCCCGGTGTCGCCTCGCAGTTCGACGACGAGGGCAACGTCACCGGCGTTTTCATCCGCGGCGCGGCCTCGACCCTCAACCGCGTGAATGTCGACGGGCAGCTGATGTCGAACGTCGGCGGGTTCAACCGCCAGTTCCAGACGCACAGCCTCACCGGCGCGATGTTCGAGCAACTCGAGGTGATCAAGGGCCACACCCCGGATCAGACGGCGGATTCGCTGGGCGGCACGGTCAACCTCAAGACCCGTTCCACCCTGGGCATGAAGGAGCGCCGCCGCTTCGCGTACAGCCTCGGAGCCCGCTGGGCGCCTTCCTTCTTCGACCAGATCCAGCCGCGCCTGAATCACCCGCTCCATCCGCTGAACAACTTCGCCTACCAGGAGGTCTTCGACGTGGCGGGCGGCTCGCGCAATCTCGGCGTCGCCGTGAACCTCTTCTACAGTGAGAATGTGAACGGTCCCGGCTCACGGCAGTTCGATTACCAGAACAGCGCCACCGGGCCGCTCTATCTCTGGGATTTCCGCACCCAGAACCAGTACAACAACCGGACCCAGAAAAGCGTGAACGTGAAGGCGGAGTACCGGTTGTCGGAGCGCACCCGCGTCACCCTCAACACCATCTACAACGACGCCTTCGAGAAGACCGACCAGCTCTACACCACGCGGGCGTTTTCCAACCAGACGGTGGCCGCCTTGGTGAACGGAGTCCCGGGCGGAACCGGGGCCGTCGTGCCCGGGTACACCGACACCCGCACCGAGGTGCGCCCGGTCGCCGGTTCCAGTTTCGAGCTCAACACCTTCCTGCGTCGCTTCCTGAACCGCACCCGCCTCGTGAGTCTCGCCGCGGAGCACACGTTTGACCGCTGGACCATCGACTACGACGCGAGCTACAGCCGCACGCACAACAACCTCGCCCACGAGCCTGGCGGCAATCTCGTGATGCGGGCGGTCAACGTCGGCTGGACCGTCGACGTCTCCGATCGCGCCAATCCGGTTTTCACGCAGACGGCCGGGCCGAGCCTCTTTGACATCGCCAGCTACCGTTCGGCCGTCTCCCTCACCACCCGGAACGACGGCCGCGACGTCGACGTCCTCAACGCGCGGTTGAACGCGGCGTGGCGGCTGCCCGTTGTCACGCCGGCGACGCTCAAGACGGGCGTGTATTTCCGCCACCAGAAGATGGCGGAGACCGGTCGCCGGCGGCAGTGGTCGTATCTGGCCTCGGCGCCGGCCATGGCCGCCACTTTCCCGGATGTTTACGCCTTCCGCTCGGGGGACGGACGCCGCCTGCCGTTCGTCGATCCCCACGCGGCTTATGAGAACACCGGCAACCCCGCGCTCTGGAGCGAGGACCTCTACTTCCGCACGGCAGATGCCTTCAGCACCACGCGGGATGCGACCGAGAAGGTCGCTGCCGGTTACGCGCAGGGCCAGTTCCGCGCGGGGCCCCTCGGCGTGCTGGGCGGGGTGCGCGCCGAGAGGACCGAGGTCTCCGGTTTCGGCTATGTGCGGGTGCGCCCCGCCACCGCGGCGCAGATCCCCGATCCGGTCGCCCGGGCGCGTCATGACTGGGATCACCCGGTGAGGAATGCGGGCTCTTACACCCGCCCGTTCCCCAGCATCCACCTTACCTGGAACTTCACGCCCAACCTTCGAGCTCAAGGCAGCTGGTCCACCTCGTTCGGTCGCCCGCCGGTGACGAACCTGGTGCCCTCGGCCTCGATCACGGACAACGCGACCACTCAGACCGTGACGATTCCCAATCCCGCGCTCGGGCCGCAGTACGCGCGCAACGTGGATCTTTCCCTCCAGTACTACTTTCCGGCGGCGGGCGTGCTCTCCTTCGGGTACTTCCGCAAGGACATCCGCGACTACATCGTGACGACCAACATCGGCACGGTGGGCGCGGGGCCCGACAACGGTTTCGATGGCAGCTACGCCGGCTTCATGCTTCTCAGTTCCGCCAATGCCGGCACCGCGGAGGTGCGGGGCTGGGAGCTGGATTACCGCCAGCAACTCACGTTCCTGCCCGCGATCTTCCGCGGGCTCAGCGCCTCGGCCAACCTCACCGTGCTCGAAACCGAGGGCAACTTCGGTGGCGCGGCGCAGCGTTCCAACAAAGAGGTGCAGAACTTTATCCCGCGGACGGGCAACGCCGGGCTCACGTACACCGCGGGCCGCTTCCGCGCCAACGTGCTCCTCAATTACACCGGGGACTATCTCGTCACTCCCAGCGCGCTCGCGCACCGCAACATCTACCGTGGGTCGCGCACCTTGCTCAACGCGGGCGTCGCCTGGCAATGGCGGCCGACGGTTTCGATCTTCTGCGACGCGAGCAACCTCACCAACGCCCCGCAGGAGACCTACTTCGCAACGCCCGACCGCATCCAGCGTCGGATCATCAACGCCCCGGCCCTCACCTTCGGCTTGAACGGCCGCTTCTGAGCCGGCGGACGCGGAAAAGGGCGCGGGCCCCACGCCCGCGCCCGTGTTCCCACATACCCAACAAGTTATTTTCCGGCGCCCTTCACGACGGCCTTGGGGCCGGGCGTGATGACGACCGGGCAGCCGGCGCGCATCAGGACGCCGTGCGTCGTGCTGCCGACGAGGAGATCGTAGAGGGCGGTGTGGCCGTGCGAGCCCATCACGATGTAATGCGCGCCAAGGTCCTTCGCCTGCTCGACGATGAGCCGGATCGGGGGGCCGTTGAGCTGCATCGTTTCCGCGGGCACCTGCGCGGCCTTGAGCGTCGACTCCAGCTCGGCGAGGCGGCGAGCGGCGTTCTTTTCGCCGGCGGCCATGATCTCGGCGAGGTTGTCCACCAGCGCCGAGTACTCGTTGGTGATCGCGGGGGGCTGGAGAACCGTCAGGAGCACGACCTTGCCCTCCATCGCGCGGGCCAGGTTCGCCGCTTCCTCGACCACCGCCTCGGTGGCGCTGGAGAAATCAACCGGGGCGAGGATTGTTTTCATGCGGGGAAAATACCCCGTTCCGCCACCCGCCGCCACGCGGCGCTTGCGGTTGACTGCGCGTCCCTTGCCCGCGCGCCTCAGGCCGAGCGGCGGAGCAGGAAGGCCCCGCCGCCGTCGTGTCCCGCGACCCACGGCTGGCTGAGCACGGAACGCTCGAGGGTGAAAGGGCCGCCTGCTTTGCCGGCCTTGAACGCGCGCACCACCTGCTCATTCTCCTCGGCGTCGATGCTGCAGGTGGAGTAGACGAGACGCCCGCCCGGTGCGACTAGCCGCGCGGCGGCGTGCAGAAGGGAGAGCTGCTGCTCCGGGTGTTTGCGGAAGTCGCCTGCCTGGAGGCGCCACTTCACGTCCACGCGGTGGCGCATCACTCCCGTATTGGAGCAGGGGACATCTAGGAGCACGGCGTCGTAAACGACCGGCAGGCGGTGCTCGCGCAGCACGGTCGCGAAGCCCGGCGCGAGAACGTCGGCCTGGACCAGCGCCACCTCCAGGCCCCCGGCCCGGGAGAGGTTTTCCTTCAGCCGGTCGACGCGCGGGCCGGGTTGATCAACCGCCACCAGGTTGCCGGTCGGCTTTGTCCCGGGAGCGGCGCCGGCGGTCATCGCGTCGGCGATGAGAAGGCTCTTGCCGCCCGGTGCCGCGCAAAGGTCGAGCACGGACTCACCAGCGGTGGGCGCCAGCACCTCCACCGGCAGGCGGGTCGCCGGATCCTGCAGGTAGAGTTTACCCGCGCGGAGGAGTGGCTCCACAACCGACCAACTGCCCGCGGGGACCTCAAGGAAACCGGGCCACTTCGACGGTTTGAGCGGGGCGGGGGGCGGCTCCGCTCCCGTTCCCGGGCGCCAGCGGGCGTAAACCGGCGCAGGTTGCTGGTTCCATTCCAGCAGCGCCCGGGTGCCGGCGGGCCCGAACTGCGCCAGCCACGAGCGCACCAGCCAGGCGGGATGCGAGAAATACTCGCCAAGCTCCGCGGGGTCCGCGTTCAAAACCGGTGCCGGCCGCCCCATCGGCTCCGCCAGCCGGCGCACCACGGCGTTCACCAGCCGCGCCTCGGCCGGACTGGTCAGCGCCTTGGTTTGCTCCACCGCGTGATGGACGATGCGAGGGACTCTTCCGCTGTCGTTGTCCGCCGCGGCCTCAATCAGCTCGAAACCCGCGATGAAGAGCACCGCGCGCGTCGCGAAGCGCGGCGGGTGCGCCACCAGCCGGCCCAGTGCGGCGTCGATGCGGCCGAAGTGCCTGACAACGCCGATCACCAGATGCTGGCAGCGGGCGCGCTCAGTGCCGGCGAGGGTGCCGGGCAATTCGTCGAGCAGCACATCCAGCCGTTCCCTCCGCTCCAGCCAGCGGGCCACGAGACGCGCGGCGACGAGCCATGGCGTGGGAGGAGTCTGAAGGGCGGCGGTTACGGGGGATGGCATGAAAAAGGAGGCGGACAGGTCCGCGGGAGCACTCCCCGAACCTCAGTTTGACAACGGAAAGGAATGTCCGCTCAACTGTCCCGTTCAGGATCTCGATCACGCAACCATGAATTCCGAAGCCCTTTCCGCGCTCATTGCCAAGTCGCCCTCGCTCAAGGCCTCCAAGGCCAAGCTCGAGGCCATGGAACCGGGTGCGTATGTGGTGCATCGGAGCTGGGGCTTCGGGCAGATCAAGAAGTACGACGAGGCCGCCCAGAAGCTGATCATAGATTTCAAGGGCAAGAAGAGCCATCCGATGGACCCGGCCTTCTGCATCGGCACGATGGACGTCCTGTCCCCCAAGGATCTGCGGGTCCGCAAAGAGACCGATACCAAGGCCATCGAGGCCCTGATCGCCGACAACCCCGCCCAGCTGGTGGTGGACGCGCTGCAGGCCTACCCGAACAACGCCGCGACCGCGATCGAGATCGAGCTGATGCTCGCTGAGGTTCTCGGTGAGGAGCGTTTCAAGAAATGGTGGTCCGGCGCGAAGAAGGCGGTGGCGAAGGATCCCCGTATCTCCGTTCCAGCCAAAAAGACCGAGTGTTATATCCTGCGCGAGACCCCGGTGTCCGCCGAGGATGAGATCCTCGAGCAGTTCCTTTCCACGCGTTCGGCGCGCCGTCGGATCAAGCTCGCCGAGGACCTCATGGCCGCCGGTGTCCACAAGGAGGCCAAGGCTGATCTCTCGCAGGTCCTCCAGGGCTTGGCCGAGGTGGTCCGGGACTCCAACCAGCTGGACGCGGCCGAGCGCCTCTACGGAGCCGCGGTTCGCGACGATCTCGCCCGCGCGCTCGGGCAGGAAGCCGCCTTTGAGCCCGCGCAGGGAGCGATCATCGCTAACATCCGTGATCTCCCGGGCATCGCGGAGAAGATCCCGGTCCAGTTCCAGTCGCGGTTCCTCGAACTCATCCACGCGACCCACCCGGTCGAAAGCAGCGACATCCTGTTCTCCCTCTTGAAGGTGTCGCAGGGCAAGTTCACCACCGAGTGCATCAACTTCCTCATCGAGCAGGGCCACGCCGAGGAACTCGCCAAGACCCTGCGCCGCTGGCAGACCGAGCAAAACCTGCGCGCGCCGGTGCTGCTCTGGATCGTCAAGAACCGCCACTCGAAGAAGTTTGCCAAGCTGCTCAACGACCTCATCTCGCCCCGTCTGTTGGGGGCCATCTTCTTCGCCATCGATTACGAGGCGTTGCAGACCTCCAGCGCGCGCCGCATCCCGCTGGCGGATATCCTGAGCGAGGACACCGACCTCATTTCCGACCTGTTGTCGACGGCCGACCCGGAGACCGCGCGCGACCTCGCGAACGCGCTGATGCTCAATCAGGGCTTCGAGGAGCTGACCAAGAAGTCGCTGCTCGCGCGCTTCATCAAGATCTTCCCCACCATCCAGTCGCTGGTGGCGGCGGAGGCCGAGGGTCGCGAAGAGCAGCTGCTTGTTTCGCGCGGCAGCTACGACCGCAAGCGTGAGGAGTACGAGACGATCGTCTCCAAGAAGATTCCGGAGAACTCCAAGGCGATCGCCGCCGCGCGCGAGCACGGCGACCTGCGCGAGAACTCGGAGTTCAAGATGGCCAAGCAGGACCAGAGCGTGCTCATGGCGCAGAAGGCCCAGCTGGAGCGCGATCTCGCCCGGGCCCGTGTGACCGACTTCAAGGACGCATCCACCGATCAGGTCGGCGTCGGTACCGTCGTCGACGTGCGCAACGCGACCTCTGGAACCTCCACCACCTACACCATCCTCGGGGCTTGGGACGGTGATCCCGATCGCCACATCATCTCGTACAAGACCGCGCTGGGCGCCGCCCTGCTCGGCCGGAAGGCGGGCGACGCGGTGCGGGTGAAGACCGGCGCGGCTGAGGAAGAATACTCGGTGGTGAAAATCGCCCGGTTCGCCGATCAGGCGGGTTAAGCTCCCGTCTCCGGTGGCCGTACCCGGCTGCGGCGAGTAGCTGCGACTTTTCGCCACCGTAAGGGTTTTAGGCGGCAGGTTTGCCCTTTCGGGCAAACTTCGCTCCTTCCGCCCCTCCCAAGTCCGCCTCCGTCTGATGCACGCCTCGCTGACCTTGCACTCCAAAGCCACTTCCAGTCCGCCCCCCGGGGCACATGCGGGCACTTCCGCTCCCTCCGATCCCGCCCCTCGTAAGTCGCGCGTCGCGTGGTACTTTCTGGCAGGGTTACTCCTCTTGGGCGGCGGGGGGACAGCCGCCTACTATCGTTCCAAGGGCTCCACCAAGCCGGTCGCGGTCACCACCGACGTGGCCGTGCTCAAGACCATCACCCAGATCGTCACGGCCAGCGGGAAGATCCAGCCGGAGGTCGAGGTGAAGATCTCCACGGAGGCTGCCGGTGAAATCATCGAGATGCCGTTTCCCGAGGGGTCCAAGGTCCGCAAGGGCGATCTGCTCGTCCGCATTAAGCCGGACATCTACCAGGCCCAGGTCGATCAGCAGGACGCCAATCTGGTCGCCGCCAAGGCGTCCTCCGTCCAGGCCCGCGCGCAGATGGCCAAGGCTCAGGAGGATTTTAAGCGCGCCGAGGATCTCTTCGGCAAGAGGTTGATCTCCGACTCCGATTTCACGGCCTCCCGCACCGCGCTCGAGGTCGCCCAGGCCACCTACGAGAACGCTCTGGCGCAGATCAAGCGCACCGAGGGCTCGCTCAGCCAGGCGCGCGATCAACTCTCCAAGACCGTCATCTACTCGCCGATGGACGGCACGATCAGCTCCCAGAACAGCGAGGTCGGTGAACGGGTGGTGGGCACGGGTTCCTTCGCCGGCACGGAGATCATGCGCGTGGCCAACCTCGTCGCGATGGAGCTCCGCGTGCGCGTCAACGAGAACGATATCGTGAACGTGAAGGTGGGGGATCGCACCGTCATCTCGATCGACGCCTATCCCACGCGCAAATTCAGCGGCACCGTTTCTGAAATCAGCTCTTCGGCCCAGGGCGGCGGCGCGGCCTCCCAGCTCGCGGCGATGTCCGACGACGTGACCAATTTCCTCGTCAAGATCCGCGTCAACGACCCCGGAGTGCAGCTGCGGCCCGGCATGAGCGCCACGGCCGACATCGAGACGCAGACGGTCGAGAATGTGGTCGCCGTGCCGATCCAGAGCGTGACCGTGCGGGCGACCGGCGGCCTCACGACCGAGGAGCTGCAGAAGAAGGCCGCCAAGGATGCCGAGAACAAATCTGGCGGCAGCCTGGACGCCGCGGCGGAGAAGCGAGAGGCGCGCCGCACGCGAGAGGTTCTCTCCAAGGTCGTTTTCATCAAGACGGGCGACAAGGTGCGCCAGCAGAGCGTCGAGGTCGGCATCGCCGACACCACCCACATCGAGGTGAAGTCCGGGGTTAAGCCCGGCGATGTGGTGGTCGCCGGCAGCTACGCGGCGATCAGCCGGCAGCTGAAAGAAGGCATGGCCGTCACGATCGCCAAGCCGGCCAAGGAGGGCGAAAAGCGCTGAAGCCGGCCCTTCCTGGCCGGCGTCTCTTTCCGGAAACCTACCCCTTCCGCCCATGATCGCCCCTCTTCCTCCGGCCGCCGCCGCCCGTTCCTACCGCACGCCCGGCAACCTCGTCATCCGCATCGAGGGTGTCACCAAGCTCTACCGCATGGGCGCGGAGACCGTGCATGCGCTTCGCGGCGTTAACGTAGAGATACGGCGCAACGAGTACCTGGCCATTATGGGGCCCTCGGGTTCCGGCAAGTCGACGCTGATGAACATGCTCGGCTGCCTCGATACCCCGACGGCCGGCCGGTACGATTTCAACGGCAAGAACGTCGCGCATATGGTGGACGACGAGCTGGCCGAGATCCGCAACCGGGAGATCGGATTCGTCTTCCAGACCTTCAACCTGCTGCCGCGTTCCGACGCGCTCCACAACGTCGAGTTGCCCTTGGTTTACGCTGGCGTGGGACCGGCCGAGCGGCGTGAACGCGCCTTCGAGGCGCTCCGCAATGTGGGGCTCGGCGACCGCGTCCACCATCGGCCCAACGAGCTCTCCGGCGGACAGCGTCAGCGCGTCGCCATCGCGCGGGCCCTCGTCAACCGTCCCTCCATTCTGCTGGCCGACGAGCCGACCGGCAACCTCGACTCGCGCACCGGCGAGGAGATCATGGCGCTCTTCGAGCAGCTCTACGACCAGGGCAACACCATCATCGTCGTCACCCACGAGGAGGACATCGCCCGCCACGCCCGTCGCATCGTGCGGCTGCGCGACGGTTTGATCGAGAGGGACGAGCGCTCCTGAGCGTGACCCGCGCGATCTACGAGTTCACCGAGTCCTTCCGCATCGCCTTCAGCCAGATCCGGGCCAACGCGATGCGGTCGGTGCTGACCGCGCTGGGCGTCATCATCGGCATCGTCGCCGTGACCCTCATGGGGACCGCGATCAACGGGATCGACATCGGCTTCAACCGTAGCCTCGCCCTTTTGGGTGACGACGTGCTCTACGTGCAGCGGTGGCCGTGGCGCCGCGTGCCCGACTGGTGGAATTACGTGAACCGGCCCGCCATCCAGGTGGAGCACGCGGAGCGGCTGAACCGCATCTTCGAGGCGACGCCCAATTCCCTCCTCGAGGTGGCGGTGCCCGTCGGCGCCCGGGGCTCCAGCGTCAAGGCCGGCGACGTGAAGCTCGGCGGCATCATGCTCTTCGGCACGAACGCCGACTACTCGCGGATCGTCACGGCCGAGGTGGCGGACGGACGTTTGTTCACCGATTTCGAGGCCAACGCCGGGCGTCCGGTGTGCGTCCTAGGCTCCGCCGTGGCCGAGAACCTGTTCCCCGGGCGGCCCTCCCTGGGGCAGTCGGTCGACATCCGCGGCCAGCAGTTCTCCGTGGTGGGGGTGCTGGCGAAGCAGGGCGAGTTTCTCGGCCTGTTCAGCTTCGACAACCAGATCATCCTTCCGCTGAACGCCATGCGGAAGCTCTGGGGCAACCGCATGGACCTGCAGCTGCGGGTGAAGGTCACCGACAAGACGCGACTGATGGAGGCGGAGGAGGAGCTGACCGGCGCCATGCGCCGCGTGCGGGGGCAGCTCCCCGCCGAGCGAGACAATTTCTCGATCAACCAGCAGCAGGCTTTCAAGGAGCAGCTCGACCCGGTCAAGACCGGCATCGCTGTGGCGGGGCTCTTCATCACCGGTTTATCGCTCTTCGTGGGCGCGATCGGGATCATGAACATCACCTTCGTGAGCGTGAAGGAACGCACGAAGGAGATCGGCACGCGCAAGGCGCTCGGGGCGCGGCGTCGCACCATCCTGCTGCAGTTTCTGATCGAGGCCGTCTCCATCTGCCTGATCGGCGGTGCCGTCGGTCTGGCCATCACCTATGTGACCTGCCTCGGCATCAGCGGCGCCCTCCCGGAGCTTCCGGTCGAGTTCTCCAGCAGCCTCATGCTGGTGAGCATGGTGGTCTCGATCCTCACCGGTATCATCTCCGGTTTCGCCCCGGCGCTCGGAGCCTCCCGCCTCGATCCGGTCGACGCTCTCCGTTACGAGTAGCCGCGCCATGCTCTTCTCCGAGATCCTTCGCATGGCGTTCGGCTCCCTGGGCGTGAACAAGCTGCGGTCGTTCCTCACCATGTCCGGCATCACCATCGGGGTGTTCTCGGTGATCGGCGTGATGACGACCGTCACCGCGATGCGCGGCTCCATCGAGACGGGGCTGAGTATACTCGGCGTGAACATGTTCCAGATCGGCAAGAACCCGACCGGCATCCAGCTCAGCGGCGAGAACCGGCGGCGGGTCGAGCAGCGGCGCAACATTACCCTCGAGCAGGCCCAGCGCTACCGCCAGCTCATGGAGGGCTGGACCGATGTCGTGTGCCTCAAGGTCTTCGGCCGCGACGGCCCCGTCCAGGTCACCTACGCCAACCGCAAGACCGAACCGGGCGTCAATTTCGGTGGAACCAACGAGCACTTCCTGGTCGCCAACCAGTATTCCATCGAAGCGGGGCGTAATTTCACGCCGGAGGACATCGATCTGGCCCGCCCCTTCGCGATCATCGGCCAGGACGTGCTGCGGCGGCTCTTCCCTGCCGAGTCGCCGCTCGGGAAGATGATCAAGGTCGGCTCGCGCACCTACACCGTCATCGGCACCTTCGCCGCCAAGGGCAGCAACTTCGGGCAGAGCCAGGATGACATCGTGATCACACCCATCACGCGTTTCCTCTCGGACTACGGCGCGGCGCGTTTCTCGGTCAACATCGCCACCCAGGCGCCCTCGCAGGAGGTTTACAACGAGACGGTCGACCGCGCGATCACCGCGATGCGCATGGTACGCAGCCTCCAGGCCGAGCAGGAGAACGATTTCGAACTCTACTCCAACGATTCGCTGATCGCCGTCTTCGCCCAGGTGGCCGACATCGTGCGCGCCGGAGCCCTGGTGATCTCCGCCATCGCGCTGCTGGCCGCCAGCGTGGGCATCACCAACATCATGCTCGTCAGCGTCACCGAGCGCACCAAGGAGATCGGCATCCGGAAATCAATCGGCGCCCGGTCCCGCAGCATCCTGCTGCAGTTTCTCATCGAGGCCGTCGTGCTCTCCGTGTCCGGCGGGGTCGTCGGGATCGCCATCGGGGTCGTCACGGGCAACCTCCTGGCCGTCTGGCTCAACGCCGCCGTTGTTTTCCCGTGGGACTGGGCCGTGATCGGCCTGCTCACCTGCACCGTCATCGGGGTGTCGGCGGGCCTTTACCCCGCCATGAAGGCCGCTCGCCTCGATCCGATCGAGTCACTCCGTTACGAGTGACGGCCCGTGGGCGCGGACTCAGCCGCGCCGGATTTCGGAGCCCTGAAAACGGATCTGGATCCGGTAGACCTTTTTCGTGCGGCAGCGGATCTGACCGGTGGCGAGGTCGACGTGCTCGGGGATCTCTATCTTGTGGATGTCTACGACCGCATGGTAGCCGCGCTCTGAGAAAACATCGATCAGCATGGTTAGCGCGAGGGGGTCTTCCAGCACCGGGTCCTCGGCGTTGATGTGCGCCACTCCGGAAATCGCGTGGCGCAACACGATCGGCACGATCTTCTTCTCGATGAAGCTGACGACGCGCGCGAAGCGCTCGGGGTGCTCCAGCTCGTAGCCGTCGAGGCGTTTCACCAGGTCCTGCCGGGCGTGGATGATGATCTCGCTCGCCACCGGCACGCCGCGCAAGCGGTCCACTGTGCGCGGGTCGAGTTCCAGCGTGCTCTGGTACTCCAGCTCATGGAGGATGTTGCGCTCCACCTCGTGCACCGGGCCCTGCGCGCTGATGAAATGGTAGTGGAAGATCTCCTTGAGGGACTGCAGCGCCTCCCAAGTCTGCTCCTTGAAGACCCGGTAGCGGCGTGACGCGAGCGCCTCGTCGTGATCGGTGGGCCGGTCCTCCATCGGCTCCCCGATGCCCGTCCGCGCGACCTCCTCGTTGTGGGCGCGGGTTTCGCGCCCGCGCTTCAGCTGGCGGACGATCGACTCCTTCTCGTCGACGAAGAGCACCATGATGTGGATCGTCGGCTGACGGAAGTGGATGCTGAGCGGGGTCTGGTAGAATTCCTTCCGCAGCGCCTGCATGCGGTCGACGAGCAGCTTCAGGCACTCGACCTGGACCTTGGTTCGGGGAAAGCCGTCGATGATCACCCCGTCGCGGTAGTCCGGCTTAAGCAGCTCGCGCAGCAGCAGGCCGACGGCTTCGCGGTCGCCGACCATGTTGCCGGCGTTCTTCAGTTTGCGTGCCTCCGGGGAGTCGAGCAGCGCGCTCATCACGATGGGCGGGCAGGTCAGGCCGCGCGCCTTCGCGATGAAATCGGTGTTGGTGCCCTTGCCGGCGCCCGGAGCGCCGCCCAGAAGGATGATTTCCTTTGGGAAACGCAGGTTTTGCCGGCCGACTTCCGCCTCCAGGTCCCGCCACAGGGCGGTGAAGATCAGCTGCGCGTCTTTGATCTCCAGATCGGTGAGCTTGGGCGTGCCCGCGGGGGACAAGGCGTGGATCTTGGACTCGGCGGGCATGGCGGCGTCTGGGAGATTGGGAGAAGCGGATTGGAATTAGACAAGGAAAACGCCCGTGCGCGAATCCGGGCGCCGGCCGGCGGGTCAGGCTTTGCGGGGTAGCACGCGGGTCGGAGAGTCCATCTGGCCGCGGGTGACGCCCAGCTGGTTGATCAGCCGCAATTCCCGCCACAGCTCCGCTCCGGTCACCTCCCCGCGGAGCAGCTGCGCGTAACGATGAAGGGTGTTCCGAACCTCGTCTGCCGGCTCATTGATGAACTCCACCCGGAAGTGCGCGGCCCCGAGCTCGCGAAGGCGGCCCGCGTACTCGGCTCCGGTCTGTGCTCGGTTGTTGTAGACGGTATTTCGGCAGCCGGCGTCGGCCCGGAGCGGCAGTTCGGCGCCCACGCGATCGCGCAGCGCCACGCGGTGCGTGTCGCAGGGGCGGCCGCAATCGCGGTAGTCACGGCCCTTCGAAAGAAACGCGCAGAAGACGCAGTGCTCCATGTGAAACATGGGCATGTGCTGGTGGATCGTGATCTCGAACCAGGCGGGCGGGGCGGCCGACAGGAGCGCTTCCAGCTGGGTGATGTTCAGGTCGTAGCTGGCCGCGACACGTTCCAAGCCGTGGCGGGCGATGAAGTGTTGGGCCGTCCAGGGATTGGCCACGTTCAGCGGGAAATCACCGCGCCGGCGGTCCGCCGCGAAAAACCGCAGATGGTCGGCATTGCGCACGAGATAACCGTCTGCCTCGCTCGACTGTACTTGGCGCAGGATCCACTCCTCGCCCGGCTTGAAGACGCGCGGGGGCGCCACCCAGATCGAGGCTCCGGCGCCGTCGGGCGAGGTGGACCGCAGTTCGCGGAAGCGCTGCACGGCGTCGCGGTAGCGCTTGGGGGTCTCGAATTCGCAGTAGATTGTCCGCACGCCCGAGGCCCAGGCCGCCTCCAACTGCTCGGGCAGCCGGATCACCGCGATCAATTCGGGGCCCGCGGAAGCGGGCGCCGCATCCGCCCGGAAGCGATTCGCCCTCGCGTCCGGGCCTGTCCGGGTCGTCCACCGGCGCGGCCGGGCCCGCAGCGCGTCAAGTTGCGTCACGGCGTCGCGCCGCAAACGGTTGAGCTCGCTCACGGGCAGGATCACGTCGCCCTCAAGGTGGCTCGACAGGTCTCCGAGCCGGAACGGCGTGCCGCCCAGCCGGCCGATCTGGTCGGTGAGGCGGCCTCGGTTCAGCGGCTGGCGCTCGGCGGGTGCTAGTGGCACGACCGATTCGACGCGCACCACATGCCCGTCCCCATCGTTGGCGATCAGCGTCAATGGTCCCCCCGCGCGACCGTGCACTTCCATTGAGAGCGGCCGTTGAAAACGCACGGTTTCACCCCCGAATGTGGCCCGCAGCGCGCGGTCGAGAGCGGGGTCGTTGGTTTTCCACACGCGGTCGCCGGTCCTGACCCGCCGCCAGTCGATGTCGCCGCGGCCGAAACGCAGGGTGCACTCGCCCGGACCGGCCGGCTCGACCTGATAAACCCTGCCGCCTTCCTCCTTCTCCTCCGGGCGGCCGGCGTCGAACACCAGGCCGTCGCCGGGCTTGACCGGCGACGCCACCCGTACGATCGCGGACTCGCCGCCGACCTGGATCACTTCACCGGCGAATACGCCTCGTTTGGTGCCGAAGCGGGCATGAACCAGTTCCTGGTTGTTGATGCCGCCAAACCACCCCGTGTGCAGTCCGCGGGAAAAGGCCATCTGCAGCTCGTAACGCTCCGGTTCCGGCACCGGCCGGGTGGTCGATTCCGCGGCGTGCGCCAGCCGGTCCAGCGCCGCGCGGTAGACCCGCGTGATGCTTGCGACGTATTCCGGGGACTTCAGGCGGCCTTCGATCTTGAGGGAAGATACCCCGGCCTTGACCAACTGCGGCAGCACATCGATGCCGGCGAGGTCTTGCGGGCTGAGCAGGTAGCGACGGTCTCCCAGATCGATCTGACGACCGTCCGCGATGAGGTCGTAAGGCAGTCGGCAGGCCTGGGCGCATTCCCCGCGATTGGCCGAACGTCCGCCCAGCGACTCGCTTGTCAGGCATTGTCCGGAATACGCCACGCAGAGGGCGCCGTGGACGAACACCTCCAGGGGCAGGGCTGTCGAGCCTAGCTCGTCGCGGATACGGCCGATCTCGGCGATCGAGTTCTCCCGGGCCAGAACCACCAGCTGCGCCCCGAGATCGCGGGCGAACTCGACGCCGGCCGCGCTCGTGATCGTCATCTGCGTGGAGCAATGGATCGGGAAATCCGGTGAAAGCTCGCGGATCAGTCGGCAGATCCCCACGTCCTGCACGATGGCGGCATCCACGCCGGCGGCGATGAGCGTGCGCAGGTAGTCCGCCGCCTCGTCCAGCTCGTTGGTGAACACCAGCGTGTTGAACGTCACGTACCCCCGCACCCCGCGGCGATGCAGGTAGTCCATCAAGGGCGGCAGATCGGACTGCGTGAAATTCCGCGCCCGCATGCGGGCGTTGAAACGATCAAGGCCGAAGTAGATGGCGTCGGCGCCGTTCTCCACGGCCGCTCGCGCGCATTCCCAATCCCCCGCCGGCGCCAACAGTTCCGGGCGCGCGCTGGCGGCCGGCTGCTCCTCGCCTGACGCGGCGGACTTCGTCGCGGGCAGGGAGGCGGGTGAGGTGGACATCGTGGGGACGGTGGCGCTCCCGCGCCCGAGCGCAACCGTCGTCAGGCATGCCCGGCTGGAGCCGGGAATCGGGAACGGACGTGCTGACGCATCAGCTTGAGGAACTCTTCGGCGCCTCGCGTCTGGTAGCGCTGCGGATGCCGGATTACGACCAGTTCGCGGCGCGGTTCGTCGCCGGTGAGGCGAAGGTAGACGAGCGACTCGCGGTCCTCCTCGTGTCGGGCGAGTTGGGGCAGAAGCGAGATACCGAGCCCCGCGGCGACGAAGCGCTTCAGGGTCGCGACCTGCGTGCAGCGGATGCCGATGCGCGGCTCCAGCTTCTGATCGCCGAAGAAGGCGCGCACTTGCGCCGCCAACGCGCTGGAGTCGCCCAATCCGACGAAGGTTTCCCCGGCGATCGCGCGGATGTCGATTTCTGGCTGGCTGGCGAAAGGGTGATCGCGCCCGACGGTGAGAAGCAGCGGCTCGGAAAGGAGCGGCTCGATCGCGAGCTGACGATCCTTCACCGGAAGGGGAACCACCGCCAAATCGAGGGTGCCCTCGAGCACCCCGCGAACCAAGTCGGCCCGGAAGCCCTCATGAGCGTCGATCATCAGGTGGGGGTGCGACGTTCGGCATTGGATGACGAGGTCGCTGATGAGGTAGGGCATCACGGTCTGAACTGCCCCGATCGCGATGCGACGACCTTGCCCGGAATGGTCGCCCATTTCCCGTGCGGCATCCTCGACATCGCGAAGAATACCCCTGGCGCGTTGGAGAAAGGCATTCCCGGCCTCGGTCGGTACAGCTTTGCGGCCAAGCCGGTGAAACAGGCGCTGTCCAAGCTCTCGCTCGAGATTTATAATCTGCTGACTTAAAGATGGTTGAGTGACGTTGCTCTTCTCTGCGGCGCGGGTGAAGTTCTGGGCTTCAACCACGGCTACAAAGTAGCGAAGTTGGGTTAGTTCCATAGTTAAAAGCGATGAGAAGAATAGATAAGATCGATTTCACCTATCGTAAAGAATGGAGTAGTCTGTCCCCGCTGAGGCGATGTCGCCTCCGGCAAACTAACAAGAACATGAAAAATAACGTCCTCATCGCGGTCCCCTTCGGCTTTTCCGCCGTCGCCGCTTCTGTGCTTTCTTTCTACTCCAAGGTGACGGTCGAGTCGGTCATCGGCTGGACCTGCGTGGGCGCCTTGCTCGCCGTGGCCATGCTCGACTATCGCGTCGTCACGCGTCGGTCGAGCACCCGCGCCTGATCGCGGCCGCTCATCGTTTCCACGACGCCTAAAACGGGGCCCGGAGAAATCCGGGCCCCTTTTCTTTTCCGTGAAAGGGCGTTCTTTTTTTCGCGAGGGCGCGTCCCGTCGGATGTCCTGCCCGCTCCAGTCGTCTTAACAAGAGAGGAATTCACGCCATGAAATTACCCGCTCCCGTCCGCCGTCTGGCACTGCTCGCCAGCTCCGGTTTGTTGTTCTCCGTGCTGCCGGCCGCGGAAGCCGTGGCTACGGATGTCCCTCCGCGGGGCCCCAATCCAGCTCCGGGCTCCCGCCGAGGTGGGCCCGACGCCGGGCTTGGCATGGAACGAAGGATGCAGCCGGGACCGCGCCGGGACTGGTCTGAGGTTGAGCGCACCACCTTTCTCGGCGTCGACGTCACGTTGGTACAGCCCGCCTTGGGCGCCCAATTGGGATTACCAAGGGGGACCGGTCTCGTGGTCGAACGGTTGGCGCCCCGCGGTCCGGTCGCGGGCGTGCTCAAGGAGCACGACGTCCTGACCCATCTCGACGACCAGATCCTGATCGACGTGCGGCAACTCATGGTGCTTGTCCGCAACCGCAAAGAGGGTGACGAGGTGATGCTGACTTACCTGCGCGGCGGGACCAAGGCCGCGGCCAAGGTGAAGTTGATCGCTCAGGATATGCCCAAGTATCCCCTTGGGGGCATGCCCGCACCGATGCCTCCGCGCGCCTTTCCGCGTGGCGGTCCCGGCGGGCCACGTTCCCAGCCGGGTCCGGTCGAGCCCGCGCCTGAAGGGAGCGTGGCTCCCGACTACCCGCGGCCCGAAAATCCGGGCCAGCCGGTTCAGCCAAAATCACTTTGAGGCCTCGCGCTGAAGGCGCTGACCCCTAGGTTCACGCCTTGGCCGCGGCTGCGCGGCCCCGCAGGAAGAAGGCCACGACCAGCGCGGTCAGGCTGGCCCAGATGAAGCCGATGAAGGTCCCGGAGGCCGTGAGGACCGCGGGTCCGGTAAACTTGGCCATTATCGGCATCAAGCGGTTCACTTCGACCGAGGAAAGCCCGCGGTCTAGGAGTGCGTTGCGCTGCATCTCGGCCAGTACGTCGCTGAAGCCGGGATTGATGACCGCGAAATACAGGTAGCTCGGCACGATCCCGAGCAGCGTCGCGAAAAGTCCCGTGAGGACGCCGGCGCCGAAGGCCCGCGCAAACCCCCACTCTTGCTCCGGCGGCAGTGTTTGCCGTCTTTCGCGAACCGCGAGAGTCAGTCCCACGCTGAAGGTCGCTATGACCAGCGTGGTACCGAGCCATTGCATGGCCGCGAGGCGCTCGGAGTTGGAATGCACCCCGGCGAAGAAGAAACCCAGATTGACCAACGCGTTCGCGATCGCGATGCCTGCACCGTAGACGAGTGGTGTCCTCACGTAAGGTTCGGTGCGGGTCGGTCCCGCTAGGAGTTGTCCCCGTCGAGCCTCCGGCCAAGGCCGCCCAGCACCGATCCTTCCTCCCGGCCGCCTTTCCCGACGCCTGGCGCCGCGGCGATGATCCGACCGGCGAGGCGCGAGAACGGCAGCGATTGCAGCCAGATCCGGCCCGGGCCCCGCAGGGTGGCGAAGAAGAGGCCCTCACCGCCAAAGAGCGCGGTCTTGATCCCGCCAACGTACTGGACGTCGAAATCTACCGTGGGCTGGTAGGCCACGATGCAGCCCGTGTCCACCCGCAGCGTCTCTCCCGCGGCGAGCGTGCGTTCGTGGAGCGTGCCGCCGGCGTGCACAAACGCCCAGCCGTCGCCTTGCAGGCGCTGCATGATGAAGCCCTCGCCGCCGAAGAGTCCCGCGCCGATCCGCTTCTGGAAGGCAATGCCGATCGTCACGCCCCGGGCCGAGCAAAGAAATGAGTCCTTCTGGGCCAGCAATTCACCGCCGAGGTCCGCGAGATTCACGGGCAAAATCCGGCCGGGATAGGGCGCCCCGAACGCGACGCGCCGCTTGGCGGCCGAGCGGTTCTCGAAGAGGGTCATGAAGAGCGATTCGCCGGTGAGCAGGCGCTTGCCCGCCCCCAGCAGCTTGCCCACGAGGCCTCCTTCGACGGCGGACCCGTCTCCGAAGATGGTCTCCATGCCGATGCCATCCTCCATGTACATCATCCCTCCGGCCTCGGCCACGACGGACTCCCCCGGGTCAAGCTCGATCTCGACGAACTGCATCTCGCTGCCGTGAAGGGTATGCTGGATCGCGTGCATGCGCGGCGCCAGCGGGGGCGGTTGGTTCATCATGAATAAGGTCCGGAAGCCAGTTTCCGAATGGAGCGTGACCGCGGGCTGTACTGGGAGCCAACGGGAAAGATCAGCACGACAAAGCCCGGTCTCCCCGGTCAGGGCCGACGCGGAATGAAGTGGGCGCCCAAGTGTCGGTACGTCCGGTAGTCTCCCGCCCACAACAACAGCAAAAGTGCCGCGAGCGTCAGGGCGAAGAGCGGTCCGACGCCCAGCCCGAGGGCTAGGCCGGCCACCAGTGCGGCGAGTCCGGAGAGGCTCGCGATTGCCAGAACGATCAGGGTTTTCATCAGTGGTGCGGGTTGGTTCCTATCCCTATAACCCCGCGGCAGGGCGAAAAGTCGCTCCTTGCCCGGTTCAGCGGAGGAGCGCGCGCGCGAGCCGGTCGTCGCCATCGTTCGGCGCGGGCTGCAGTCCCAGCACCATGCACAGCAGCGGATAGACATGGACGGCGGAGGCCGCGTCCGCGACCCGCCCGCGCTGGAACGCCGGGCCCTCGGCGATGAGGATCCCGTGCATCGAGCTGATCAGCGGGTCATAGCCGTGGTCGCCCGCGAGATAGCCTTTCTCGGCGTACTTGCGGCGCAGTCGCTCGACCGTGGAACGCGGAGCGATGTGCCAGCCTTCTTCGGGCAGCACCCAGACGGGCGCCACCCGTGGCCCCGGTTTCAGCGCGAAGTGCGCGGGCAAGTCGGCCGACTGGAAGGCGCGCACGTGACGCACGTCCCGGAACTTCTCCACCAGTTGCTCCGCGGTTCCGGACAGAGGGCGCAGTGCCAGCAGGCTGCCGTCGGAGTCGATCTGCACGGTGCGGGGATCGAGGATGTCGTCGAGCACGACCACCCGTTCCAAGGCGGTGGCGGTCATGCCGTGGTCGGAAACCACGACTAAGTTCGGCGTGAGGCCGAGCTCGCGGAATCTCCGCCGAAGCTCGGCGAGATGATGATCGACCTGGCGAACGGCGGCGGCGACCTCGGGTGAGTCGGGACCGAACCGGTGGCCCGCGCCGTTCACCTCCTCGAGATAGAAGGCGACCAAGGAAGGTCTTTCCGCGGCGGGTTTCCGCAGCCATTCGCTCACCTCGTCCAAGCGGCGCGCGAAGGGCACCGAGTAATCGAAGGGTTTCCAGAAAGTCGGCCGCCGGCCGCCGATGACGGCCTCCGACCCCGCCCAGAAATGGGCAGCGGCCCTCCGCCCCTGGCGCTCGGCGGTCGCCCAGATCGGTTCGCCGCCCCACCAGGATCCATCGCGGAAGGAGGACGGCTGGAAGTAGTGGAAGAACGTGCCGCGTTCCGCGTCGAAGAAGTCGTTGTTGATGATCCCGTGCCGGCCGGGATGCAGGCCGGTCACCAGCGAGTAATGCCCCGGGAAAGTGTTGGACGGGAAGACCGGTATAAGACCGCGGGCGGATGAACCCGCCGCGCGCATGTCGCGCAGCGTCGGGCTCTCGGCCGGGTAAAGATCGCAGTAATCGTGGCGGAAACCGTCGAGCGACACCAGGATCAGCGGCGAATCGGCGCCCGCTCCGCGGTTCTCGCCGGCGATCGCCGCCAGCAGTACGACCAATCCGAGGGTCGTGAGCGTTTTCATGGGAGCAGCTCCACCCAGGTGGCTCCCCACGAACCATTCATCTCGTCGCAGGCGCTGAATCCCCGAACCTGTTGGCAGCGGCGGAGGAGGGTGTGGACGGTCGTGCGGAGCGTACCAGTGCCCTTGCCGTGGACCACCCGGACACGGTGAATGCCACGCGCGCGGCACTCCGTGAAGTAGGCTGGCAACAATTCCCCGAGGTCAGAGGGCCGGAACATGTGCAGGTCCAGCTCCCCGGTGATCGGCACCGGCACCGGGTCGGGCATGGCCTCACCGGTCATCCTCGGCGCGATCACGGACAGTCTTCGCTCGCTATGACTCGCTTGGCCGGGGCGGGTGAAGGCGCGGGCGCGGGCTCCGGGGCCGCGGGGGCCTCGGGACCTGCTGCAGTTGGTCCCGATTCGGTGGTCGCGGATGCCGCCGGCTCCACGCCGGTTTCGGCCGGGGGAGGGGAGGGGTTTTCCGCGGCGTAGGCCGCGGCCGCCTTCTTCTTTTCATCATCTTCCATGGCGCGGCGAAACTCGTCCTCGACGCCGGAGGCGGCCTTTTTCAGCTCCCGCATCGTCTTGCCCATCCCGCGGGCGAACTCTGGCAGCTTATCGCCGCCGAAGAGCAGCAGCACGATCACCAGGACGAGCAGCATCTCCGGCCCGCCGAGCCCGTCGATGAAAGCGAGCGGCGGAAGCAGGTTGGTCGGCACGGAGACGGACATCATGCGGGGGGAAGAGAAATCAAAGGACGCATCCCGCTCAACGCAGATTCACCGAAACCGAGAATTTCCGTGTCTCGCCCTTTTTCACCCAATGCAGGCCGGTCTTGGTTTCCGGTGCGTTAGGCGGCCCCATCCAAGGTTCGACGCAAAAGAACGGCGAGGTCTCGGCGAGTGTCCACGTGACGAAGACCGCTTCGGGCGGGGGCACCGGATCGGTGCCGAGACGCACGGTGATTGAGCCGGTGCGCCCCTCCTCGCTGAAAACCGCCTCGTGCGAACGCAGACCGCCGTGAATGCAGTCCACCAGGGAAGCGTTGCCGAAGGTCTCCTTGTCGCCGAGTTCCGGGCCTTGAACCAGAGCCCCAGTGGGGTCGTGGCGCAGGCGTTTGGTCGACGGGATGCGGATGGAGTAGTCCGACCGGCTGGTTCCCTCGGTCCACGGGAGGGTGAAGTAGAAGTGATGGCCGGCCGACCACGGCAGGGGCTCGGCGCCGAGGTTGGTCAACGAAAACTCGCACGACAGTCCGAGTGGCTCGAATCGGTAGGCGACGACGAACTCATAGTCGTAAGGGTAGCAGGCGCGGGCCTCGTCGCCCGGGACCAAGACGGCGTCGAACCCGCGGGCGTCGAGCCGCGTGACCTTGAAATCCCCCTGGCGCGCGATCCCGTGCAGGGGCATGGGGCGCCGCACCCCGTCCGGCGCCCGCCAGTGGAAGATGTCGCCGCGGTCAAAGCATCGCCCGTTGAAAGGGAACAGGATCGGATTGCCTCCCCGTACCTTGGCGATTTCCCCGAAGTCGGCGTTCTCCGGCCAGTAGATGACATCTCGCACGGAGCCGTCGCCCAGCCGCAGATTCCAGTTCATCAGCCGCGCGCCTCGCTCGGGCAGGGCGAGAAACGTCGAGTTGCCGACCTGCCACCGGGTGAGGGTCTGGCCCTGGTAAGCGATTTTTTCCATTCGCGGCGGGGTACCGGCGCGCCAGGGCGGGCGCAAAGGTTTTGTTCGCCGCTTCCCGCGAGGGGCGGCGAAAGGACCGGGGCGCTTGCGGGGCGGGGCGGGGCTGTTACGGTGGCGTAATGTTTTTGTCCCGGCTCAAATCCCGCGCACTCGCCCTCCTTGCGGTCCTCATGACCGCCGGAGTCGCCGCGGCCGCGCCGGTGGCCGGTGACGCGTCCGCCTCCGCCCCGCCGCCGCGCGTGGTGGTAATCCCGGTGCGCGACCAGATCGACTCGCCGATGCTGTTCATCATCCGGCGCGGGTTGAAGCAGGCGATCGAGGACAAGGCGGAACTCGTGGTTCTCGACATGAAGACGCCCGGCGGGGCGCTCGACTCCACCTTCGAGATCATGGAGGCGATCGGTAAGTTCCCCGGGAAAACCCTCACCTTCGTGAACGACGAGGCCATCTCGGCCGGAGCCTTCATCTCCGCCACCACCGATGAGATCTGGTTTTCCCCTGAGGGCGTGATCGGGGCAGCGGCGCCGGTGATGTCCACCGGCCAGGAGATCGACGCCACGATGCGCCAGAAGATCGTGAGCTACCTCAAGGCGCGCGTCCGCGCCACGAGCGAGGGCAAGGGAGGTTACCGCGGCAAGGTCATCTCCGCGATGATCGACGCCGACTACGAGCTGAAGATCGAGGACAAGGTTTTGAAGGGGAAGGGTGAGTTGCTGTCCCTCACCGCAAAGGAGGCCGCCGAGACCTATGGCGAGCCGCCGCAGCCGCTGCTCGCGGCGGGAATCGCGAAAGACCTCCCTGAACTCCTCCGCCAGAAGTTCGGCGAGGGCGGCCACTCCGTCACCACGCTGGAGATCACCTGGTCGGAGAAATTCGCCGTTTTCCTGCGTTCGCTGGTCCCGGTACTGCTCGGCCTCGGCCTCCTCGCGCTGTATGTTGAATTCAAGACGCCCGGTTTCGGGGTGTTCGGCGCGGTGGGCATCGCCTGCCTCGCGGTCGTGTTCCTCAGCAACTACGTGGCCGGGCTTTCCGGGCAGGAGCCCATGCTGGTCTTCGGGCTCGGGCTCACCCTCGTTTTCGCGGAAATCTTCTTCATGCCCGGCGCGGTGATCTTCGCGGTGACGGGGCTCGCCCTCATGCTCGGCTCGCTGGTGTGGTCGATGGCTGACATCTGGCCTGATCAGCCGGTCCGGGTTAGCGACGATCTCTTCCTCGGCCCTCTCACCGACCTTGGCCTCGGTCTGGCCATCGCCGTCGGACTCGCCTTCCTGTTCGCGCGTCTCATCCCCAAGGGGTGGTTTTTTTCCCGTCTCGCGGTGGCCGGCCCCGTCACCGGATCCGCCCAGATTGCTGGCGCCGATCCGACGACCTGGCCGGAGATCGACGCGTTCGTGGGGCGCGTCGCCGTGACCGCCACGGGGCTTTTCCCCAGCGGACAGGTTGAAATCGACGGCCGCCGCTTCGAGGCGCGGCTGGCTTTCGGCGTGGCCGAGCCGGGAGCCCGGGTTGTGGTCCGCCGGCGCACCGACTTTGGTTTGCTGGTCGAAAAGGAGACACGTCCGTGAGCGCGGTGGTACTGCTTTTCGCCTGCGGTATCCTGCTGCTTGCCCTCGAGGTCATCGTGCCCGGCGCCGTCCTGGGGATCGTGGGAGGAATCCTCCTTATGGTGGGAGTCGGTCTTTCCTTCGACCGCTTTGGCGCCGAGGGCGGAGCGCTGGCCAGCGCCGCGGCGCTCCTCATCGGCGGAGTGGCTTTCTATCTCGAGTTCGTGCTGCTCCCGCGGAGCCGCCTCGCCCGGAGGTTTTCCATGACGGCCACGGTCGGCGGAACGAGCCAGCCGGCCGTGGCCGAAGCCTCCCTGGTCGGCCGTCAGGCGGTCGCCGCCACCACGCTCGCCCCCAGCGGCCTGATCGAATGCGATGGACGCCGTTACGAGGCCTTCGCCCGGAGCGGACATGTGCCGGCGGGTTCCGCTGTCGAGGTCGTCGGCTTCGATACTTTTCGCGTCATTGTCACCCTTTCCACTAACCCTAACTCCTCCCAACCAACTCCATCATGAGCCTGACCCTCATCGGTTTCGTCCTAATCGGCCTGATCATCCTCGTCGTCGGGGCGATCATTTTCAGCCTTATCGGCGCCTGGGTTAAGGCGCTTTTCAACGGCGCCCCCGTGCCTCTGTCGAAACTCGTCGCCCTCAAGTTCGCGAGCATCCCTTACGGGCTGATCGTCGACGCCCGCATCACCGCGGTCCGCGCTGGTATCAACATCGACGCCGACCAGATCGCGTCGCATTTCCAGGCGGGTGGCAACGTGGTCCCCACCGTGCAGGCCCTGATCGCCGCCCAGAAGGCCGGCATCGAGCTCGGCTGGGACCGTGCCTGCGCCATCGATCTCGCGACGAAGGGCTCCGGCAAGAGCGTCGTCGAGGCCGTCCGCACGTCCGTCGACCCCAAGGTCATCGACTGCCCCAATCCCGAAGGCGGCCGCACCACGATCGACGGCGTCGCCAAGGACGGCATCCAAGTGAAGGTGAAGGCCCGCGTGACCGTGCGGACCAACCTCGACCGCTTCGTCGGCGGCGCCAAGGAGGAGACCATCATCGCGCGCGTCGGCGAAGGTATCGTCACGACCATCGGCTCGGCCGAGTCCTACAAGACCGTGCTCGAGTCGCCGGATAGCATCTCGAAGACCGTGCTCAAGCGCGGCCTGGACGTGGGCTCCGCGTTCGAGATCCTTTCCATCGACATCGCCGACGTCGACGTCGGCGAGAACGTCGGCGCCAAGCTCCAGGAGGCGCAGGCCGAGGCGAACAAAAATATGGCGCAGGCTCAGGCTGAAATCCGCCGCGCCGCGGCGGTGGCGCTGGAGCAGGAGATGAAGGCGCGCGTGCAGGAAATGCAGGCCAAGGTCGTGGAGGCCCAGGCGCAGGTGCCGCTCGCGCAGGCCGAGGCCTTCCGCAGCGGCCGGTTGGGCGTGATGGACTTCTATCGCATGGAGAACGTCCAGGCCGACACCCAGATGCGCTCCTCCATCGCCCATCCCGAGGGCAAGAAGTAACCCGCCCATCTCTCGCCTTCGCGCGTGAAAGCGTCGCTGCTCGACTGGCTGCTCGACCGCCTGGGGGTCGTCATCTTCGTCGTCATCTTTGTCGTCCAGATCATCCGCGGCCTGCTCCAGGCGCGGCGGCAGACGCCGCCGCCGCCCGCCTCCAAACCCGACGCCCTCGACGAGGAGCGGCGGGTCCAGGAGATCCAGGAGCAGATCCGCCGGCGGATCGCGGAACGGCGCGGCGAGGTGCCGCCGCCGGCTTCCGCACCCGAACCACCGCCGCTCGCGCGTCGGGAGGCTCCCGTCGAGGCGCCCGAGACCACCCGCAGGCCGGAGCCTTTCGAGGATCCGCTGCGGCGCATGGTGCGTGAGTTCGAGCGGGCGCTGAACCCCGAGCCCGAGCCGGCTCCGGCTCCCGCCGCCCCACCGGCCGCCGCCGCAACCATCCTTGAGGTGCCGGATCGCCGGGCCGCGGAGCTGGAGCGGCAGCGCCGGCTCGCCGAGGATCTGCGGCAGCTGGAGGCTGAACGAGCGGAAGCGCGGCGGCGTACCGCACGCGATTCGGCCGGGGCCGCCGCGGCCGCGGCGGCCGTGCGGTCCGCGCGGGGCGGGCTGGCGGAGGAATTGCGCGACGCGGCCTCGGTCCGTCGCGCCGTTATCCTTCGCGAGGTGCTCGGAACGCCGGTCGGCCTGCGCTAGACTGGTCCTGAAAACCCGCGTTGCGCCTCCCCGGCGCGGCGCCACCCTTGTCTCGCATGTCCGGCGACCTTTCCGAGCTCTACCAGCAGGTCATCCTCGACCACAACAAGCGGCCGCGTAATCGCGGCCGTTTGCCGACCGCTAATCGCGTGGCGCATGGCGAGAATCCGACCTGCGGCGACCAGTGCAGTGTTTACCTGCGGATCGAGGGCGACCGGGTGGCGGAAATCTCCTTCGACGGCGCCGGCTGCGCCATTTCCCAGGCCAGCGCGTCCTTGATGACCACGCTGGTCAAGGGCCACACGGCTGACGAGGCCCGCTCGATGTACGACGAGTTCAAGCGGATCGTCACCACCGGCGAGGCGCCGGAGGAGATCAGCGATCTGGCGGCCTTCGCCGGCGTGCATGCGTTTCCGGCGCGAATCAAGTGTGCCACCCTCGGCTGGCACGCGGCCCTCAACGCGCTGAAGGGCGAGGTCGCCCCCGCCTCCACCGAGGGCGCCGCGGGTTGAGCGGCCGAGCGACCGTCTCCTCCATTGCCTTCGGCGGTAGCGCCGCCCACGTTCGGCTTCGCTTGAACGAATCCTGGGACATCCTGAAGGCGTTGTCGGATCCCACGCGGCTCCGTCTGCTTGCCCTGCTCTCGCGCGAGGAGCTGTCGGTCGCGGAGCTGCAGGAGATCCTTGGGATGGGCCAGTCGCGCATCTCCTCGCAGCTTGCTCTGCTGCGCACCGTCAACCTCGTTTCGGACCGCCGGGAGGGAAAGAACGCGTTCTATTCGCTCCGCGCGCGGCAGCCGGCGCGCACCCAGGCCCTGACCCGCGCGGCGCTCGACTCCGTTGCCGATCTCCCGGTCCTGGCGGAGGACCGGGAGAATCTCGACCGCATCCTCCAGAAGCGTCGCCGCACGCAGGAGCAGTATTTCAACCTCATCGCGGGGCGTCTGGGCCGGAACTATTGTCCGGGGCGATCATGGGAGGCGATCGGCCACCTGGCGCTGCGGCTGGCCCCGGCGATCGATATCGCCGACCTAGGTGCGGGCGAGGGGCTCGTGTCGCAGCTGCTGGCGCGCCGGGCGCGGCAGGTGTGGTGCATCGACAGCTCTCCCCGCATGGTCGAAGTCGGCACGGAGCTGGCCCGGCGCAACGGGCTGGCAAACCTCGCCTACAAGCTCGGCGATATCGAGCAGGTGCCTTTGCCCGATGTCTCCGTCGACCTAGCGATCCTGAGCCAGGCGCTCCACCATGCGCGGCACCCGCAGAAGGCGGTCGACGAGGCGTGGCGCATCCTGCGGCCGGGCGGCCAGCTGCTGGTGCTCGACCTCAACGAGCACGGCTTTGCCAAGGCGCGCGAGCTCTACGCCGACCGCTGGCTCGGTTTCAAGGAGAGCGCCCTCCACGGATTCCTGCGGAAGGCGGGCTTCGCCAAGGTCGAGGTCACCATGGTGGCCCGCGAGCCGGTCGAGCCGCACTTCGAGACGCTGCTCGCGTGCGGTTTCAGGGATGGCCCGGCCTGAAGGTTCCGCGGCGCTCAGCCGCGGATCTGCCCGTCGCCCTCGACGAGGTATTTGTAGCTGCAGAGCTCGGGCAGGCCCATCGGGCCGCGCGCGTGGAGCCGGTCGGTGCTGATGCCGATCTCCGCGCCGAAGCCGAACTCGAAGCCGTCGTTGAAGCGCGTGCTCGCGTTCCAGAATACCGCGGCGCTGTCCACCTCCGCGAGGAAGCGCCGCGCCACCGCCGCGTCGGCCGTGATGATCGCGTCGCTGTGCGCGGATCCGTCGCGGTTGATCGTCGCTACCGCCTCGTCGAGCGACTCCACCACGCGCACCGCCAGCACCGGGCCGAGGAACTCGGCGGTGAAGTCGGAGGGGCCCGCCGCCACGGCGGCGATGCCCTCGCGGGCGAGGATGGCGGCGGCGGCCGGATCGCAGCGCAGCTCGACCCCGCGGGCGGCGAGGGCGCGGCCGGCGGCCGGCAGGAAGCGTTCCGCCACTGAACGGTGCACCAGCAGCTGCTCCGCCGCGTTGCAGGCGCTGGGCCGGGAAACCTTCGCGTTGACGGTGATCGTCTCCGCCATTCCGAGGTCGGCCGCGGCGTCGACGTAGACGAAGCAGACGCCTTTGTAGTGCTTGATGACCGGGATGGTGCTGTTCTCGGCGACGTGCCGGATAAGCCCCTCGCCGCCGCGGGGAATGAGGCAGTGGATGAGATCGTTCAGTTTCAGCAGCACGGCGAGCGCCGCGCGGTCGGTCGTCGGCACGAGTTGCACCGCGTCGGCGGGCAGACCGGCGGCGGCGAGCGCGCGTTGCACCAGCGCCGCGAGCGCGAGGTTCGTATGGAAACATTCCTTGCCGCCGCGCAGGACAGCGGCGTTGCCGCTTTTCACGCAAAGCACCGCGCAGTCGATGGTCACGTTCGGGCGCGACTCGTAGATGATCCCGATCACCCCGATCGGCACGCGGACCTTGCGCAGCCGCAGGCCGTTCGCCGGCCTGGTTTCCTCCAGCACGGTGCCCACCGGGTCCGGGAGGGCGGCGACCTGCCGGACTGACTCGGCGAGGTGCCGCACGCGTTCCTCGGTGAGCACCAGCCGGTCCCGCGCCGCGGGCGTGAGGGCGGCGGCCTCGGGCGACGCGAGATCGCGGGCGTTCGCGGAGAGCAACTCGGCGGTCGACTCCTCCAGCAGGGCCGCCAATCGCAGCAGGGCGTCGTCCTTGGTCGCCCGCGGCGTCGTCGCAAGCGTGAACGAGGCGGCGCGCGCGCGGCGCGCGATGGACGTGACGAGCTGGCCGAGATCGCCGGACATGGGTCCGCCACTGTCGCGGGCGGTCCCGGCCTGACAACCCCCAACTAGGAGTGGCGGCGGCGAGAGTAGCGGCGGTTCTTCCCTCCGCGGGCCGGGTTCGGCGGGGCGCCTCCATGGCGCGGCGGGCGGGGCGTGACGATGGATCCACCACAAGCCTGCGCCCAGCAGCAGCGCGCCGATCGCGTTGAACCACCAGGGATGGAAGACCACCGCTGCTGCCTCCGGGACAAAGTTGAAGCCGCTAACCTCGAAGGGGAAGTCGCTCACGTAGGTCGAGGCGTTGTTCAGGGCGTGGCCCGCGACGCAGAGCCCGAGCGAGCGCGTGCGCACGTAGGTCCAGCCCAGGATCAGCCCGAGCAGCATCGCCACCGGCACTTGCGCGGGATTGAGATGCGTGGCCGCGAAAAGCAGGGCGGACGCCGTGACCGCCGCCGCGGGCCGCCAGCGCCCCAGCAGGCCGCGCAGGATCAGTCCGCGGAACACAAGCTCCTCGGTGAGGGGCGCGATCACGACGGCGAGCACCGGGCCCTGCCAGGAGATGTTGACCAGCGCGTCCAGGTCGGGCGCGAAATCCAGCTGCTCGAGGAGCGCGCCCGGCAGCACGGCGCGGAAAAGATTATCCAGCTCGGACAGGCACACGATGATGCCGGCCACGATCGGGAGGAACGCAGCGGCCAGGTGGCCGGGTTGGAACCCCATGCGTCCCGCGTGCCCCCAGGTCTCGTCGTTGCGGCGCAACGCCCAGCCCGCCACCAGCGCGGTCGCCAGCAGCTTGGTCGCGATCAAAAGCGACGCTTCGATCTCCTCCCAACCCGCCGGCGAAGCGAACCGTCCGTACGCCGCCGCGGCCCGCAGCCCCCGCGTGAACAAGGCCTCCATCACGGCCTCCACGACGATGACCCCGAGCACGAGGACGATCGCGGTGCCGGCGGAGAAACGGGCGGGCGGCTGGATGTTTCTCATGACGGACTCAGCCGCGCATGTCCGCGTCGGGGCGTCAGCCGAAATCTTCCGGTCCGGGCTGTCACTCGAAAGTTGCGCCGCCCTGAACCGGCGATTTCGTGTGGTGGATGTCCTCCGCCGTCCTGACTCCTCCCGTTTCCTCCGCGCCGGGGGTGAACGGCCCCGGTCTGCCCGACGGGGTCCGGGAAGGTGGGGAGAGCCTGGTGCGGCTGACGCCGTCGGCCGGCGACAAGGTCCGCGCTTTGATCGTGCGTGAGGCCCAAGGCGAGTTGCTGCGCGTGGCGATTACCGGCGGCGGCTGCAACGGCCTCAGTTACAAGATGAAGTTCGTTCCCGAACCGCGCCGGGGTGATATCCTGGTCCGGACCGCCGGCGTGGCGGTCGTGGTGGACAGCCGCAGCGCGCTCTACCTCAAAGGCACGGAGGTTGATTACTCCGCCGCGTTGGTGGCGGGTGGGTTCAAGTTCTCCAATCCCAACGCGAAGGCCAGTTGCTCCTGCGGCGAGAGTTTCAGTGTTTGAACGCCGCGTCGTGCGGGGCCGGTGGAAATAACCCTTGCCGAGAGGAAGGGTTCGAGCGACAAGGTCTGGTCCCGTCTCACTACCGCAACTATTGATGGCCCTATCGTCTCCCTCCGCCCCAGGCGGCCGCCCCGGTTCCTACCAGCGTCGCAACGTCGACCCCTTCGCGGCCATCCGCCGCAATCACCGGATCAAGGTTCCTCAGGTGCGGTTGATCTCCCCCGAGGGCAAGCAACTGGGAATCATCGACACCACCAAGGCGATCAATCTCGCGCTGGAGAACGGCCTGGATCTCGTGGAGGTGGCTCCGAACGCCACGCCGCCGGTCTGCCGCATCATGGACTTCGGCAAGTACGTGTACGAGGAGCAGAAGAAGACCTCGAACGCGAAGTCCACGGCCAGCAAGATCAAGGAGATCGAGTTCACCGCGCGCATCGCGCAGCACGACTTTGAGACGAAGCTGCGCCATGCCGAGGAGTTCCTCGACCATGGCAACAAGGTGAAGATGCGCCTCAAGTTCCGCGGCCGAGAGATGGCGCACACCGAGATTGGTTTCGACGTGATGAAGCGCGCCGTCACCGAACTCGCCGGGATGGCTCATCCCGACGCCGACCCCAAACTTATCGGGCGCAACATCCACGTGATGCTGACGCCGCTGCCCGCCAACAAGCGGAAGCCCAGGTTCCTTCAGGAGACCGAGGACGTGGAGCCCGAAGAGGAAAACCAGGCTCCCGGCGCTGGTCCGACCTGAGGTTGTCGCCGCCATGATCCGGGCGGCGTTCCTGCTGTTCCTCGCGATCGTCCCGGCGTTTCCCGCCGGGGCGGCCGAGAACTCCGTGCGATCCGCGCCCACCCGGCCGGGCGCGGCGTCCCCCGCGGTGCCGTCCGCCTCCGCTCCGGCCGCGCCCTCCGGCGAGAAGCCGCTGCCCGGAAAGCGCTTCGGGCGGATCGAATACGTTTCCCTCGCCGCCGCAGCGCCGCGGCTCGGCGCCCGGCTGAACTGGCTGGAAGCCGGGCGCCGCCTCGAGTTGAAGGGGCCGGGTGGTCGCGCGGAAGTCGAGACCGACAGCCGTGAGATCACGGTGAACGGCCTGCGCGTGTTCCTCGGTGATCCGGTCGTCGCCAGCGGTGGGGACGCCTTCGTGAGCCGCGTCGATCACGAGCGCTGCCTGCTGCCGTTGCTAAGGCCGGGCCACGGTCAGGCCCCGCGGGCCGCGCCCCGAGTGATTGTGCTCGATCCCGGCCACGGCGGGACCGATCCCGGCAAGATCAACGATCGGCTGGGTATCAGCGAAAAGACGCTCACGCTCGACGTTGCCCGGCGCGCGCAACGCCTCCTCGAGGCCGACGGGCATCGCGTGCTGCTCACGCGGGACGACGACTCCTTCGTCGCCCTGCCCCAGCGCGCGGCGGCCGCACGGGCCGCCAAGGCGGACGTTTTTGTCAGCATTCATTTCAACGCCGTGCCGCGCGACAACCGCACGTCCGGCGTCGAGGTCTACACCTTCGCCCCGCGGTTCCAACGTTCCACCAACGCCTGGGGTGCCGGCGCGCGGGACGACACCGAGGAGTTCGCCTCGCCGGCCAACCGGCACGACCATTGGAACGTGTTGCTCGCCCACGCGCTGCACCGCCGTTTCGTCAACGACCTCAAATCCGACGACCGTGGCAAGAAGCTCATGCACCTGGCCGTGCTGCGCCCGCTGGATTGCCCGGGCGTGCTGGTTGAGTGCGGGTTTCTCAGCAGCGACGCCGAGGCGAGGAAGATCGCCTCTCCCGCCCACCGCCAGCAGTTGGCGGTCGCCATCGCGGCCGGTCTCCGCGATTACGCCGCCGTGCTCGCCCGCGCCCGGGCGAAGTGAGGTCCGCCGCGCCCGCGCCGATTCCACCGTACCCATGAAGCCCGCCCTCCTCACCCTGACGGCCCTGCTCCCGCTGTCCCCCGCCGCCGTGTCCCGCGCGTGGGACTACGAGGGCCACCGCATCGTCCACCACCTGGCCCTCGCGGCGCTGCCGACCGAGTTCCCCGCGTTCGTGCGCACGCCGGCCAACGCCGAGCGCATCGCCTTCCTTTCCGGGGAGGCCGACCGCTGGCGCAACGTGCCGGATCTGCCGGTGAAGCATTCCGGCGGCAGCTGGACCGACCATTTCTGTGACCTGGAGTATATTCCTGAGGCGGGGCTCGATCTCGAGACCGTGTCCTCGTTCCGGTACGAGTTCGTCGTGCAGTTCGCGGCCGGCCGCGCCGCTAACGCGCGCAACTTTCAGCCGATCGATCCGGCGCGGAACGCCGATCGCACGCAGGAGTGGCCGGGGTTCGCGCCGTGGGCCATCACCGAACACTTCGGCCGCCTGCGCTCTGGATTCTCCTACCTGCGCGTCTACGAGGAATTGGGGACGCCGGAGGAGGTGGAGAACGCCCGGGCCAACGTCGTCTACATGATGGGCGTCCTGGGCCACTTTGTCGGCGATTGCGCCCAGCCGCTCCACACCACCAAGCACTACAACGGCTGGGCGGGTGAAAATCCCCGCGGCTACACCACGTGGAACGGGATCCACTCCTGGATCGACGGGGGTCTCGCCGCCAAGGCCGGCATCCGTCTCGAGCCTCTTCTGCCGCGCGTCCCGCCCGCGATCGTGATCTCGCTCGCTCCGCGCGAGGATCGCCGCGACCCCATGTTTGTCGCCGTCTTCGACTACCTGCGCCGGCAGCACACGATGGTCGAGCCGCTCTACGTCATGGAGAAGGAGGGCAAGCTTGGGCAGGCCGCGGGCGCGAGGGTGCACCACGAGGCGCGCGCCTTCGTGGAGCAGCGGATGCTGGACGGCGGCCGCATGTTGTCCGCGATCTGGCTCACCGCGTGGCGTGGCGCCGTGCCCGACACCTACCTGCGGGCCGCGTTGGTGCGCCGGCAGGCCGGCGCGGCGAAGACCGCGCCCTGAGTCTGCCCGACGGCGATGCCGCGCACCCTCCGCTTCCTGCTGCCGGGACTGCTCGGCCTCGCGGCGCCGGCGGCGGATTGGGACCCAGGGAGCTCCCCCGTGCCCGCACGCGTCCTGGTGCTCGCGAATGCGGCGGACGCGGACTCGCTCGACCTCGCGCGCCGTTATGTCGCCGCGCGGGCGGTGCCGGAGTCGAACGTGCTCGCCTGGAGGATGCCGGTCGCCGAATCGATCGGCTGGCGGGATTTCGTGAACACGATCTGGAACCCGCTGCTGGAGCGGCTGGTGGCGGAACGCTGGATCGACGCGATCCCGATGGCGACGCGCGACGCCGCGGGCCGGCGCAAGCACGCGCCCAATGGTCACCGCATCGCCGCGCTGGTCGTCTGCCGCGGTGTTCCGCTCAAGCTGGAGCACGATCCGTCGCTCTACGTCGACGCGCCTCCCTTCACGCGCCGCGGCGAGTTCCGGACCAACGCGGGGTCGGTCGACGCCGAGCTGAGCCTGCTCGCGAGTCCCAATTACCCGATCAACGCGTTCGTTCCCAATCCGCTTTTCCAGAACGCCTCGCCGGCCGGCGGCGACCTCCGGCAGGTGGTGCGGGTCGCGCGGCTCGACGGGCCCACGGCGGCCGACGCCGCGGCGCTGGTGGAACGCGCGCTCGCGGCGGAACGCGACGGGCTCCGGGGCAGGGCTTACGTGGACATCGCGAATCGCGACGAGATCGGCGATGCATGGTTCGAGGCGGTGGCCCGGCAGTTGGCTGATCTCGGGTTCGATCCGACCATCGACCGGGAGCCCGGGACGTTTCCCGCGCATGCGCGCTTCGATGCACCAGTGCTTTACTTCGGTTGGTACGCCGGCTCGGTGGAGGGGCCTTTCGCTCTGCCTGGCTTTCGTTTCCCCCCGGGGGCGATCGCGCTCCATCTGCACAGTTACTCGGCGGCAACGCTGCGCTCGCCGAATTCCGGCTGGACGGGGCCGTTTGTCGCGCGCGGGGTCACGGCCACCGTGGGAAACGTGCACGAGCCCTACCTTTCATTCACCCATGCGCCCCATCTTCTGCTGCGAGCCCTGGCGCGCGGAGCAACCTGGGTCGAGGCGGTTTATTTCTCACTGCCGGCGCTCAGCTGGCAGGCGGTGGCGATCGGTGATCCCCTATATCGGCCTTTCGCGCGGGATGATCTTCGGCTCCCGTCCGCCCGGATTCCGGAGCCGGGCTCCCCTGACGCCTACAACGTGTTGCGCCGGGTGAAACGGATGGAGGCCGAGGGCAGGGCCGACGAGGCGCTGGATTTGGCGCGGATCGAGCATCGGCGTGCGCCCGGACTCACGCTGGGCTTGGCGGTGGCGAGGCGGCTGCTGGATCGCGGCGACGCCGCCGAGGGGGCCGCCGCGCTCGCCTCGGTACGGCCGGCCGCGAAGGTTCCGGTGGACGAGTGGGCCCTTTGGCGGGAGGCGGCGGTGACGCTGCAAGCAGCGGGGAAGGGCGACGCCGCGCTGGAGTGGTGGCGCCGGCTGCTAGCATTGCCGGCGCTCGGCGCGAACCTCCGCCTCCAATGGCTGCCGGAAGCGATTCGCGCGGCGCGCGACGCCGGTTCAATGTCGGACGCGGAAGGGTGGCAGGCGGAATTGCTCAGGCTGCCACCGGCCGCCGCGTCCGGGCGGTGAACGCCGCGTTCAGACCTTGTCGACGATCCGGTCGGCGAGACCGTACTCGATGGCTTCAGTCGCGTTCAGATAGAAGTCGCGGTCGGTATCGCGGTTGATCCGCTCCAGCGGCTGTCCGGAGGCGGTGGCGAGGATCTGGTTCAACTCCGAGCGCAACTTCTCCATCTCGCGGGCCTGGATGTTGATGTCGCTCGCCGGACCGATCATGCGCCCGGAGATGAGCGGCTGGTGGATCAGGACGCGCGAGTGCGGGTAAAGCAGCCGGCGCCCTTTTTTCGCGCCGGAAAGGAGGATCGAACCCATGGACGCGGCCATGCCGGTGACCACCACGGTGATTGGCGACGTGATCAGCTGCATGGTGTCGTAAACGGCCATGCCCGCGGTGATCGAGCCGCCCGGCGTGTTGATGTAGAAGGTGATGTCCTTCCCCGGCGCCGCGCTCTCGAGGTAAAGCAGTTTCTCGGTGATATCCTTCGCGGTTTCGTCGGTCACCGCGCCCCAGAGGAAGATCTTCCGTTGCTCCAGGAACTTCCGCGCGATCATCATCGCGACCGGTCCCGGCGCCTTCTTCGCGCCGCCTTCCTCCGGCTCGTCCTCCTCGTCGTCGAGACGCGGGACCGGGGCTGAAAGGGAGGCCTGCAGGTGGTCGAAATGCATGGGAGGCGAACGATGCGCGCGGCCTTTCGCTTGGCAAGCGTGCCGTCCCTCAGCGGGCGGTCGCGCCGCCCGCTTTGACCCACTCCCGGTTGAAATGCGCGTGCTTGATCGTCTTGCGCTGGGCGCCGCCGGCCTCCGCCGCGGCGTTCGCGTGATGGCTGTACGTCGCGTGCAGCGTCCCGTCGGCCGCCTCGATCAGGCTGGGATAATGATAGCGCCCGCCCGACGACCCGGCGGGATCCTCCTCCAGCGCGCGTTGCCAGCGCCAAGTGCGGCCCTCGTCGTCCGAGAACTTCACCGTGAGCCGGTGGCGCCCCGTTTCGGTGTCGTTCGAGATCAACGCCCAAAGGCCGTCGCGCAGGCCGATGATCTCGGCGCCGGAGCCTGGATTCGGGACCGCGCTGTCGGTCGCGGCCGACCAGGATTCCCCGCCGTCTCGCGACTCGGACTGCAGGAGGCGCTTCGGCGGCGGTCCGTTGTCGCGCATCAGCGTGTAGAGGCTCCCGTCGCGCCGGCGCACGATGCTGGGCTGGATGTTGCCCTCGCCGATGACCGGCGTGCTGGTGCGCCAGGTTTCCCCGCCATCGTCACTCAGTGCCATCAGCGAGAAATCAAAACCGTCCGAGTAGAGCGGCAGGATGATCCGCCGGTCCTCCAGCACGAACGGATGCGCGCGCGGCATCCACCCGAGGCGTTGCGAGAGGCGGTCCCGTGCGAGCGAGCGGTAGGTCGCGAACTCCTCCCGTACCTTGCCGCGCGCTTCCTCGTCGGCCGCCGCCGCTAGGCGGACCGGCTCGACGCGGTCATAGTGCGCGAGGGCGGCTGCGGCGAATTCCTCGGGCGGCTTGAGATGGATCACTCCGCTTTCGTGCCAGCGGGGCGGGCCGTCACCCAGGAAATCGTCCGAGCGCCGAAACTTGAGCAGCGACGATTCCCAGCGGTTCGACTGGATCGTGATCCAGATGAGCCAGAGCCGGCCTCGCGGATCCAGGAACATGGCCGGGTTGCAGTCGGGGAAACCCGGGGTGTCCGCCAGGCTGAAGCGCGGGCCCCATTCCTTGGCGCCCCGGCGTAGGCGCGCGCCCTCCACCTTCACGTCGTCGGCGGTGCGCTCGCCGGAGCCGTGGAACCAGCACGCGAGGAGGTCGCCGTTCGGCAGTTCCACCACACAGGAGGCGTGGTTGTGCCATGACTCGGGCGCGAAGAGGATGTTGCTCTGGTGCAGCGGCGCGGCGTCGGTCCGCGGACCAAGGGCGAGCAGTGCTAGCAGTGCGAGCAGCGCGACGCCGCCGGGCAGGGTAGGACGGGAGCGGGGCATGGCAGGAGCATGGTAAACGCCGCCGCGGTGGCAAACCGGGTCATGGGACGGGGCGGAGTCAACCGCCGCCTCACGTCTCGCCTCCGGGCCGTTTTCACCGCTGTATCCGGCCGCCCCCAATAACCATGATGCCCCGTGCCCGCCTGCTCACGCTCCTCGTGGCCCTCCTCGGCCTCCTTCCTCCGTCCGTTTCCTTCGCCGCCCGGCCGAATGTCGTGATCTTTTTCGCCGACGACCTCGGCTGGGGTGAACTCGGCTGCCAAGGCAACCCGCAGATCCCGACACCTCACATTGACGCCATTGCCCGTGAAGGGGTGCGGTTCACCAACGGCTATGTCGCCGCCACGTATTGCAGCCCGTCGCGCGCCGGCCTGCTCACCGGGCGTTACCCGACGCGATTCGGTCATGAGTTCAACAGCGTCGCCAACCGGTCCGGCCTCCGCCTCGACCAGACGACCATTGCCGACCGGCTCCGTTCCCTCGGTTACGCGACGGCCTGCATTGGCAAGTGGCACCTCGGCGGCGGCCTGGAGTACCGGCCCACGCGGCGCGGCTTCGACGAGTTCTACGGCACCCTCGCCAACACGCCCTTCTTCCATCCGACGAACTTCGTCGACTCGCGTATCTCCGACGACGTCCGGCCCGTCGCGGACCCCGCGTTTTACACGACCGATGCCTATGCCGAACGGGCGGTGGATTGGATCGAGCGCAGCCGTGACCGGCCGTGGTTCCTCTATCTCCCGTTCAACGCCCAGCACGCCCCGCTCCAGGCGCCGAAGAAGTACCTCGATCGTTTTTCCGGCATCACGGATGAGAAGCGCCGGATCTTCGCCGCGATGCTCTCTTCAATGGACGACGCGGTCGGCCGCGTGATGGGAAAGGTGAAGGCCCTTGGACAGGAGGATAACACGATCGTTTTCTTCATCGCCGACAATGGCGGGCCGACGCAAAGCACGACCTCCGGCAACGGTGCGCTGCGGGGCTTCAAGATGACGACCTTCGAGGGCGGGCCGCGCGTGCCTTTTGTGGCGCGATGGAAGGGGCGCTGGCCCGCCGGCAAGGTCTACGATTTCCCCGTGCTCAACCTCGATGTCCTCCCGACGGTGGTCGCCGCCGCGGGAGGTAAACCCGAAGCCTCCTGGCGGCTCGACGGCGTGGACCTCGCGCCCTTCGTGGCCGGCGCCAATCCCGCCCGGCCGCACCAGACGCTCTTCTGGCGGTACGGTCCGCAATGGGCCGTGCGCCACGGCGACCTGAAGCTGGTCGTCTCGAAGGGCGGAAGTGGAAAGCCCGAGTTGTACGATCTTTCAAAGGACATCGGCGAGACCCGGGACCTCGCCGCCGCCCAGCCCGCCCGGGTCCGCGAACTGCAGGCGCTATGGGACAAATGGAGCGCGGAGCAGGCCGAGCCCAGCGCGCCCGACGCTCCGGCTGGGGCCGGCAAGAAGGGTGGCAAGAAGAAGCGCTGATCCCTGAAAGGGGTTTCCGGCCGCACCCCGCCGGTAGTCCGAAAAAAAGGCCCTCGCGCCTTGGGGCGACGAGGGCCGGGAGCTGGTCGACTGGTCCGGATCAGGCGGTCGTGATCCGCCGATTGGCACGGTCGTACATCGTCTTACGGCCGGTATCGTACGAGATGACAGCCATCAGGACCGCGACGGCGTGCTGGTAGCCGGCGTCGATCGAGGCATGCGGCGTCTTGTTGTCGCGCATGCACTGGAGCCAGTTGAGGAAGTGGTCGGGCCGCTCGACGGGAGCGACTTCCTGCTTACCGCGGATTTTGCCGTCGCGCTTCGGGCCGCCCTCGGCGCTGTAGGTCGGGACGTTCCAGTTGCCGACGTCGAGGGTGCCCTTGTCGCCGAAGAATTTCCGCAGGTTGCCCGAGCTGTTGCCGAAATTGTTGGAACTGGTGACGACCATGCCGTCGGGGTACATCCACGTGGCCATCACGTTGTCGGGCGTGGTGAACTTGTTCTCGTCCTTCCAATAGGTCACTCCACCGATGCACATGCAGGACTCGGGGAGGCCGCAGTCGGTGACGTAGTGCATCAGGTCGAGGAAGTGCGCGCCCCATTGGGGCACGGGACCCTGGCAGAATTCGTAGTAGCCGTACCATGCGGCGTACTGGCGTGCGTCGAACGCCCGGGGCTTCCGGTCGTTGAGGAACTCCTTCCAGTCCACTTCCGACTCCTTCACCTCGCGGCCGAGGTAACTGTACCAATAGGGTTTCTCGGCGTTACGGGTCTCGTCGACGCGCGTGATCTTGCCGAGGATCCCGCTATTCACCAGCTCGCGGGCGCCGGCGACGCCGGGAAGGCTGCGCAGCTGGGTGCCGACTTGGATGATGCTGCCGCGACCCTGCGCGGCCTTGGCGGCGTCGTAAGCCTTCAGCAGCTTATCGAACTCCGTCGCCAGCGGCTTCTCGACGTAGATGTGCTTGCCCGCGTTGGCGGCGGCCTCGAGGTGCAGCGTGTGCAGATGGTCGGGGGACGCGATCATCACGGCGTCGACGTCTTTCATCGCGAGCACGTCGCGGTAGGACGAGAACGCCTTGGCGTCGCTGCCGAACCACTCCTTCGCACGAGCCTTCGCCTTCTCGCGGGCCTGGCTCCAGGTGTCGGCGACGGCCACGACCTCGATGTTTGTCGCGGCCGCGTGCTTCTGGATGCCGGACATGTGTGCGCCGACACCGCGGCTGCCACAGCCGATCTGGGCGATGCGGATGCGGGAGTTGGCGCCGATGGAGCGGGCGCGCTCCGCGGCGGTGAGGAAGCGGGGAGTGGCCGCGGTGATCGCGGCGCCGGCGGCCAGGCCGGTGGAGGTCCGAAGGAATTGGCGGCGGGCGACGGCGGGTTTGTTTGTGTTCATGATGTTCGGGGGATGATTCTCAAAGGGCGATGATTCGGTCCATCTGGCCGGCGAGGTTCTTCAGCCACTCGGGGTCGGAAAGCCCCGGGGTGCGGTATTGCTCGGAGATGAGCCAGCCGGAATAGCCGACCGCATCGAGCGCGGATACCACGGCGGGCCAGTTGCTGTCGCCGGAGAACAGCTCCGTGCGGAAGCCGGCGTAGGGGCCCTCCTTGTCGCGCAGCTTGCGGCTGTATTCCTTCACGTGGATTTTCACGATCCGCGAACCGAGGATCCGGATCCACTGTTCGGGCCAGCCGCTATCGACCACGTTACCAACGTCAAAGTGCCACTTCACCGCGGGGGTCTTGAACTGGTCGACGAAGGCCGCCGCCTCGAGCGGGCTCAGGAGGAACTTGTTCCACACGTTCTCGATCGCAATCGCGACACCGAGTTCCTCCGCCAGCGGGATCGCCTGGCGGATTCCCTCGACCGCACGGGTGTAGGCGTCGGCGTAAGAGGTGTCCTGGTTGACCACCGCCGGCACGAAGAGCACGGAGCTGGCGCCGTAGGCCTTCGCGTCGCGCAGCCCTTGCCGGAGGCCCTCGAGCCCTATCTCCCTCGCGCCCGGGTTGGGGGAGGTGATCGGGTGTGTCCAATGGTTGTGGATGACGACGCTCGGGATTTCCAGACCGGCGGCGTCGCGGGCGGCGAGAACCTCTTTCTGGTCCATCGCGCCGCTGACCTCGACGCCGTCGAAGCCGGCGTCCTTCAGCAGCTTGAATCGATCGAGGAGCGAGCCGCCGTTCTTGGCGTTGGGCCGGAGCCCGCCGAACATATATCCCTTGCGCAGCCGGCGCTTCGGCTTTTCGGCGGCGCCCACGGCCAGCGGGGCGAAGGCGGCGAGCGCGGCGGAGGAACGGACGAATTCGCGGCGCAGCATGGTCAGAGACGCTTGATCGACAGATCCTTGAACTCGACCGGGTCGCTGTGACCGGCGAGCCCGAAGTAGCCGGCCCGGCGATCCTTGCCGGGGTGGGCTGTCTTCCCCATCACCGTCGCGAGGTCGACCTTGGAGACGTCGGCGTCCAGAATGACGCTGCCGTTGAGCTCCACGCGGAGTTGGGAGCCCTTCACGGTGACCTCCTGGAAATTCCACTGGTCGGAGGGGCGCAGGTATCCGCGCGCCGCGGGCACCATGCCGTAGGCCGAGCCGTGGTATTGCCGGGGATCGAGCTTCTTCTCGGGCTGTTTCCGCGCGGCGTAGTAGTTCTCGTCGATGATCTGCAGCTCGGTCACGCCGTCGTAGGCGGCGTTGCCCTTGCCAGGATAGCGGATGGCGAGGCCGTTGTTGCCGCCGGGTGGGATGCGGAACATCAGGCGCGCCTGAAAGTCAGCGAGCTCCTCGTGCCAGTAGGGGGTGCCGCCCTTGCCGTTGCGCCAGACCATCGCGCCGTCCTTCACCTCCATCACGTCGCCGGCGCCTTTGTTGCCGCCCTTCTCCTCGATCTTCCAGCCGGTGAAGTCGCGGCCGTTGAAGATCGGCTTGAAGCCTTCCCCGCCGCGGCCGGCGAGGAGGCGGTTGGCCTCGTCGCCGCCGATCTCGCGGATGTAGACGTTACGCCAATGGGTCGCCCCGCCGTGGGTCTGCAGCTGGATCGGCCCGCGCGCCGGCACGGGGCGGCGCTCCTCGGGCTTAAGCTTCTTGTCGTTTTTGTCGTAGAAATTCTCGAGGATCGCGTGGTCGACGACCATCTTCTGGTTGAGCCACACGCTCACGCGGCTGCCCACCATGAGGACGCGCAGGGAATTCCACTCGCCGACCGGCTGGTCGGCCTTCACCAGCGGATCGCGTCCCGGCGTTCCCTTTGTGTTGTTCCATAGTCCGCCGGATCCGAGCGCGTAACCGTGGCCCTTCGGGTCGGGCATCGTGAAGTCCCAGATCTGCACCTGCGGCACACCGCGGAGGTACACGCCCGAGTCGGCGCCGGGCGCGAGCTTGAAGTCGAGCAGCAGCTCGAAGTCACCGTAATCCTTCTCCGTCGTGGCGTAGTCGCCCTGGCCGTCGTTGACCAGCACGCCGCCCTCGGCGCGCCAGTGGGGCTGGCCGTCCTTGAGCGCGATCATGGTCGCGGACCATTTCGCGATCTGCGCCTCGCGCTCCGCCGCGGGCATCGCGAGCAGCTTGCGGTGGTCGAACGTGCTGCCGCCGCGCCAGCCGGCGAGGTCCTTGCCGTTGAACAACGGCGTGAAGCCGGCGGGCGGCTGGGCGGCGCGGGCTGCGGTGAAAAGGAGTAGGGAGGCGAGGAGGAGGCGGGCGGACATAAGAGGGGATCAATGCTTCATGACGGAAAACACGGGGCGCGGTTTCCGCCGGAAATCGGGGAGGCCAGGATCGTGATTTTGCGCGGTGATGCCGCAACCCGAATCTGCCGAGCGTCCGGCGTTCTCTTCCGTTGCATTGCCCGACGGGCTTCCTACGGTCGCGGCCCCCTTCCCACCCCATGCGGCTTCCGCTGAAAACTCTCCGCTGGCTTCATCGCCAGAAGTTGTCGCGGCGCCACATGCGCGGCAGCCGGCTTCACCGATGGTTCGGCGATCGCGTTCTCGCCAAGGACCTCTGGTTGCCGACTCACCAGTCGCTCGCCCGCGCTTGGCTCGTGGGCTTCCCGATCACCGTCACGCCGTTTCTCCCGCTGCAGTCGGTGTTCGCCACGATCGCGGCGCTGATGGTCCGAGGGAATCTCCTGCTTTGCATCGCGATGCAGTTCCTCTCCACGCCGCTCACCGCTCCCGTGCACCTGCCGGTGTGCTACTTCGTGGGCGAACTGGTGCGCGGGCGCGGCATCGCGCGCGTGTGGCAGGGCGTGACGGAGGAAACGAGCAGTCTACTCTCAGGGGACGCCGCCATCTCCCTCTACGTCGGTTCGGTGGTGGTCGGCCTCCTCGGCGGTGTCATCGGCTACGCCGTGCTCTTCCACACGTGGCGTCGGCGTCCCGCCCGGGCGCGCTGAGGCGGCCCGGCGGCTGTGCCGGTCCGGACTCGCCCTTTCCGCACCGCGCGTTCTAGCGTCCGCTTTCTTCCCCACCATGAAACCCATCCTGACCCTGTCGCTCCTCGCCCTGTTTCTCGGCGCGCGCCTCGCCGCCGCTGAAAGCAACACGCTGTCGTCCGCCGAGAAATCCTCCGGCTGGCAGCTCCTGTTCGACGGCAAATCCCTCAACGGCTGGAAATCCAGCGAGAACCAAGGGACGTTTTCCGTGCAGAACGGCGAGCTCGTCGTCTTCGGCAAACGCTCGCACCTCTTTTACACCGGCCCGGTGAACGGCGCCAACTTCCGCAACTTCGAGCTCAGCCTCGAGATCAAGACGTTCCCCAAGGCGAACTCCGGGGTCTACATCCACACCGCCTACCAGGAGACCGGCTGGCCCGACAAAGGGTACGAGGTGCAGGTCAACAACACCCACAAGGATGTGAAGAAGGGCGCCGGTTTGTACGCCATCAAGGACAACGCCGAGGCGCCGGCCAAGGACGGCGAGTGGTATACGATGGTCGTGCGCGTGGAGGGCAAACGCATCCAGACTTTCGTGAACGGGAAGCAGATCATCGACTTCACCGAGCCGACCCCGCCCGCGCCGCCGCCCAACATGAAGGGCCGCATGCTTTCCAGCGGCACTTTCGCCATCCAGGGACACGACCCGGAGAGCCGCGTGCTCTATCGCAACATCAAGGTGCGCGTCCTGCCCTGAGCGGCGTTTCAAGCCCAGCTCTCAAGGCCGCCTTCCAGGCGGCCTTTTTCATGTCGTCACTCCAGGGAGTGGATCACCTCCAGGCCTGGAATGTGATTGAAGTGCGCGTCGTGCGTGAAGATCGCCGCGCGCACGTGGAGCGCGCAGGTCGCGATCAACAGATCGCTCGCGGGCAGCGCGACTCCCCGGCGGTCCAGCGCCCACGAGAGCTGGGTCACCCGCTCCCAGATCACGTTCGAGGTGGGAATGTAGACCATCACCTCGAAGCGCGCCCGCACGCGTCGCAGCAGATCCGGGTCGCGCACGCCGCGGCAAACCTCCGTCATGACCATGCCGCAGGTCGCGAACTCGCAGTCGTCGGGGCAGGGGGCGAAGCGCGCGAACGGATCGCGCCCCTCCCGCAGGTCGCCGATGAAGATGCTGCTATCCGGCAGGATTACGGGGGCCATCTTTGGGCGGGGAAGGCGGCTCGGCGATCAGCGGGACCTTGGCTTCGGGATCCGGGTAGGAGGCGGGATCAATCGCGTTGCGCAATGCCTCGGGGCTCATGCCCAGCCCCGCGTTGAACAACTCCTTCATCTTGTGACGCCGGGCCATCTCGTGCAGTGCGATCTTGACCGCGGCGGTCTTGGTGGGCGCACCGGTGATCTCCATCACGCGTTCCAAGACATTCTCCTCGATGTGCATCGTCATCTTCATCGCGGCCCTGGATATGGTATCAATGCCATACGATCAATTTTTAAGTATGGCATTAAAGCCATACTATTAATTAGCGGCTTCCGATGATGAACTTAGGTAATTAATACGCGTTTTAAACGCTCTCCAGCAACTTGTTGAGCCGCGCTACCATCGAGGTGGGGTCCTCCAGTAGTCCGGCGGCGATCAGGGCATTATCGAGCAATTGTTCCGCCACCAGCTTCGCACGTTCCGGGTGGGCGGTGTGCGTCTCGAAGAGCCTTTTGATGACGGCGTGGCGGGGGTTGAATTCCAGACTCACCCGCAGCGGGTTCTCGGCGCCATCCCGATTCATCGCCTTCATCATCCGGCGCATGTGCGGCGACATGAACTTGTCGGCGTTCAAGGCCAGCACCGGGGAGTCGACCAGGCGGTCGCTCGATTTCACCTCGGAGACGCGTTCGCCGAGCGTGTCCTTCAGCCAGTTCGCGAGGTCCTTGATTTCCCTTTCACCCAAGGCGCCCTCGGGCTTGGGCAGATCAGCGAGTTTCACGTCGGCGTGGTCGGCGGCGGTCAGCTTCCGGCCGTCGAACTCGCGCACGTTGTTCATCACGTACTCGTCGACCGCCTCGTAGCAGAGCAGCACCTCGAGGTTACGGGCCTTGAAGCCCTCCAGGTACGGCCCGCTCTCGATCGCGGCCCGGCTCGGCCCCACGAGGTAATAGATCTCCTTTTGCTCGGAGCTCATCCGCGACACGTAGTCCGCCAGCGAGGTGGTCTTGCCCTTTTCGGTGAGCGACGACTCGAACCGCAGGAGTTTCGTCAGCTGCTCCTTGTGGGTGAAATCGAGCGCGGCTCCCTCCTTCAGGAAGACCCCGAACTCCTGGTAGAACGCTTCGTAGCCCTCGGCGCGGTTGCGCGCCTCCTCGTCGAGAAACTTCAGAAAGCGCTTCGTGATGACGCGGTTCAGTTTCTCGACGAGTGACTTGTCCTGCATCGTCTCTCGCGAAATGTTCAGCGGCAGGTCCTCGCTGTCGACGACGCCCTTGAGGAACCGCAGCCACTCCGGGAGCAGGTCCTTCGGCTTCGCGTCGATCAGCACCTTGCGGCAGTAGAGCGCCACCGACGGCTCCAAACGGGAGAATCCGAGTTTCTCCGTGTTCTCCTTCGGAGTGAACAGCAGGGCGTTGATCGTCAGCGGCGCGTCGGCGCTGAAGTGCAGCCGCAGGCGCGGCTCGTCGTGCGCATGGGCCTGGAACTTGTAGAACTCGGTGTACTCCTCCTCCTTGATCTCATTCTTGTTGCGCAGCCAGAGGGCCTGGACGGTGTTCACGCGCTTGCCGTTCAGGCTGATCGGGAACGACACGAACGCGCTGTACCGCTCGAGGATCTCCTTCATGCGCCAGTCCTGCGCGAACTCGCCGCAGTCGTCCTTCAGCTCGATCACGATCTTCGCCCCGCGCCGCTCGCCCTCGCTGGGTTCGATGGTGTAGCTGCCCGCGCCTTCGCTCGACCACACGTGGCCCGGCTCGTCCTTCCGCCACGAGCGCGCGTAGACCTTCACGGACTTGGCGACCATAAAGGCCGAGTAGAAGCCCACGCCGAACTGCCCGATGAGGTTACTGTTCTTCTGCGCGCCCTCCCCGAGGGCCTTCAGGAAGGCCTTTGAGCCCGAATGCGCGATCGTGCCAAGGTTCCGCGTCAGCTCCTCACGTGTCATCCCGATCCCGAAGTCCTGGATCGTGATGCGCTTTGCCTTGTCGTCCGTCGTGACGTTGATCTCCGGCTCCAGTTTTTCGTCGTGGACGTCCCGTTCGGTGATCCGCGTGTGCCGGAGTTTCTCCAGGGCGTCGGAGGCGTTCGAGATCAGCTCGCGCACGAAGATCTCCTTCTCCGTGTAGAGCGAGTGGATGACGATATCGAGCAGCTGCTTGATCTCGGCCTGGAATTCGAACGTCTGCGGCGTGGTGTTGGACATGGTTGGTTAAAAAGGTGAACGGCGAGTTTAACGGCCGCCCTCAAAAATCAAGCGACGCGTCCGGTCGGTCTCCCCGGAGGGTTTCAGGCGCCCGACGCCGGCAGGCGCTCCACGCGCACCCGGCGCGCGGTCTCCGCGCCGACCTCGTTCGCGGTGACGCGGAATTCCCCCGTGACGAAGGACTCGCCGCGGCGCAGCGGTTGGCCGCGGTTCCGTTCCGCCCAGACGGCGACGGTCTCGCGCGGTTGCCAGTCGAACATCCAGCCGGTCTCGGCCTGCAATTCGCGCATCGTGAACCGCCCGCTCACGCTGATGGAGGTCTCGTCGCGGTCGAAGACGGGGCCCCGGCCGATGTCGAGCTCGTCGCGGATGTCGCCCACGATCTCCTCCAGCACGTCCTCGAGGCTCACCAGCCCCGCCGTCCGCAGATCCGCGTCGAGCACGAGCGCGAGGTGCACGCGGGAGCTGCGGAACATCTCGATCATCGTGTGCACCGGCGTCTTGAGCATGAAGGTGAGCACGGGGCGCAGCAGCGGCTCGAAAGAAGTCTCGGGCCCGAGCAAGTGGCCTTGCCAGAGCCACTCGCGCACCAGCACCACGCCCTGCACGTTGTCGAGTGAGCCGCGGCAGACGGGAAAGCGGCTGAAGCCGGCGGTCTGCGCGATGCGGAGGTTTTCGGTCATGGGCTGGTCGAGCCACAGGGCCACGATCTGTTCGCGGGGACGCATGACCTGCTGGGCGGTGACCGAACGGATTCGGAGGGAGCTCACCATGATGCGGTTGATCAGCGCGTCGCCGGGGTGGGTGTGGCGGGCCTGGCTGAAGACGTATTCGAGCTCCTCGGGGCTGAAGCCGTGCTCCCCCTCCCGGGCGGGCTGCAGGCCGGCCAGGCGCAGGATTCGGTTGGCCGCCCCGTTGAGGAGCCAGATGAAGGGGAAGAACGCGCGGTAGAAGACGACCAGCGGCCCCGCGACGTGCAGGGAGACGGATTTCGGCCGCTGGATCGCCAGCGACTTCGGCGCCAGTTCGCCGAGCACGATGTGCAGGAAGGTAATCACGGAGAAGGCGAGGGCGAAGGAGACTGATTTCACCGCCGCCGGATCCGACACCCCGAAACTGCCGAGCAGCGGCTCGATCCGCCGGCCGATGACAGGTTCGCCGATCCAGCCGAGGCCGAGGCTGGTCAGCGTGATGCCGAGCTGGGTCGAGGAAAGCACCGCGTCCAGGTGGCTCGTGGCGAACAACGCCATCCGTACGCGCCATCCGCCGGTCTTCGCCATCGGCCGCAGCTGGCTCGCGCGGATCTTCACCAGCGCGAACTCCGCCGCCACGAAGAAGCCGTTGGCCGCCACGAGGCCCAGGACCAGCATGATCTCCAGCGATACGTGCAGCGTCTCCACGTTCAGCAGGTCCCGGGTTTGGAATGCAGGTTCCTCACCGCCGCCACCATGCCGCTCCCGCGCCCCCCCTCAAACGATTTCCATCCGCCCTGCCCACCGCCTGCTCCTCCGTCCGGAAGCGACCCTCCCGGGTTCGTGACGCAATACGTCACAAGCCCGCGGCTCGCGCTCACGGGCGCGCGGCGCGCAGCGGGGTGAGCGTCACCGGGCCGAGGAGGCCCGAGGGGGTCAACGGCCAGCCTGCGGCGTCGAAGGTCTGGTAGTTGATGTTCACGAAATTGATCTCGCGCATGACCTTCCAGGCCGCCTTCCGGCGGTCGAGATCGCGGATGCGGTTGGCCGCTAGGTTGGTCACCTCGATCTCAAGGCGGTTGCGCCCGGGACGGAGCAGCGGGCCGACGCGCAACTGGAACGGCACGGACCAGGCGGTTCCGGCCGGCGTCCCGTTCATGGTCACGCGCGCGCTCTCCCGTACGTCGCCCAGATCCAGCCGCCAATCGTCGGCGGGAACGGCCGGCGCGTCGAACTCGAGGGTGTAGCGCGCCGTCCCGCCGAAGCGTTGCGCGGCCTCTCCACCCGGTTCCGTCCAGGTTTTCAGGATCGCGGTTGTGAACGGCGGCGGCAGCTCCGGCCCCCCGGCGATGAACTCCACCCGCCACTCGCCCCGAAGCGCCACCGGCGTTCCCGCCGGTTCCGTCGGCGGCCGGGGCCCCGCCCCGGTGGCCGACGCGCGGGTCCCGCGCAGCACGAGGGACTCTCCGGGTTCGAGGTGCAGCAGGAATTCGTTCCCGCCGGCCGCCGCCGGCCGCCGCGGGGCGAGCCCCGTGCCGCCGTCGAGCGGGTCCATCACCAGCAGGTCCGCGGCTTCCGCGATCGGGATCCATCCGCGGTGCCCCCGGGCCCCGAGGTTGGCGACAAAGTAGTCGTGCCCGTGCTCCGTCGCGCGGCGGATGAAATGAAGTCCGGCCGTGGCGAGGGCCTCGCGCCGCGCCACCGGGGCGAGCGCGGCGGTGACATCGGGTGCGACGGTCACGCCCGCCTTCGTCGCCGCCGCGCGCGCCGCTTGGAATTCGGCCCGGCGTTCCGCGAGCCGGCCGAGGCCGGGCACATCCTCCGGCAGGCGCTCGAGGATCACCTCGGCGCCGGCCTGCGCGAGATCCGCGATCCGCCGCATCGTCGACTCCGGCATCCGGCGTGACGCGGGCACCACGAGCGCGCGATAACGCGCGCCGGGAGTCACGAGCGCGCCGTTCTCGACGCGGGTCGCCGCGAGCTGCCCGTCGGAGACGTAGTCGAACGTGTGGCCCCGCTCCCCGAGGACGCGCGCGAGTTTCCCCGCCGGTTCCTCCGTCAGCCACCCGACATGGTGGACCGTCAGCGTCTTCGCCAGCCCCTTCGGGTCGTCCCAGACGTCCGCCGCGGGCCAGTAGAGCAGGAGGTCGTTGTCGGGCCGTCCCCGCTGCAGCACCGACTGCACGCGGGCCACGTAGCGGTTGAGCTCCGCGAAGTCGCGCCACCAGGTGTTGTTCGGGTTGAATTGCGTGGAAGCGTAGAAGAGCCAGCCGGGCCACGGGGCGTCCCGCGGGGAGAAGACAGTGCCGTGGTAGAAGATGTGGTTGATGCCCTCGACGAGGATGCGGTCCAACTCGGGCTTCACGTAGGCGAGGGACTCCTTCCAGTGATCGCGCAGCCAGGTCGCGCTCTCGCTCGAGGCGAGCGGGCGGCCCATCACGTGGGCGGCGGACGATGCCATGCGCACCACCAGCGGCTCGGGCAGATCCTGGTCGTGCCGCACCTCGTCCGCCTCGCGGCGCAGTCCGGGGATGGGGAACGGGGTGGAGCCGAAGATCTCCGTCTCCGGGATGTCGACCGCGCCGTAAAGGTCGAGGAGGTTGGCGGGCGCTCCGTGCGACTGGTTGCGCACCTTCCAGCCCCGCTGGTGCGACCAGGCCACCCAGGCCCGCAGGTAATCGAGGTGAAGGAGCCCCAACGTCTCGCGGTAGTCGGCCTTCACGCGGGCGAGGGTTTCGCGGTCGATCCTCGTCACCGCGGCCGGGTCCCGCGCGAGCAGTTCCGCCGCGTACTCCTGCAGATCGTAGCCGTGCCTTTGCCGGAAAACTTCGGGCAGACGGCTCGTCCAGCTCGCGTTGAAGTACTCGAAGGAATCATGGAATTGCCCGCGCACGAGATCGCGGGGGAAGGCCGCGAAAGCGCGGTCGAACGGCGCTAGGTACTTTTCCAGCGCGGTGGTGGAGAAGGGATCCACGACGAGCCCCTCGCCGCCCGGCGCCGCGCGTTTGACCATCATGCGGCCTGGTTCGCCGGCCACGCGCCCCTCGCGCAGCACGGCGCGCTGCAACGCATGGGTCTCATCGATCCAGGGGCCGCCGAAAGGCCAGCCGGTGCCCGTCGCCATGTCGACGCCGAGGCCGAGGCGTCGCGCCTCGCGCCCGGCGTGCTCGAGCATCGCCATCCACTCCGGCGAGAGAAAATTCAGGTAGCGCGACTCGCCGCCCTTCGCACCGTAGATCGGCGTGATCTCCACGCCGCCGAGACCAGCGGCGGCCAGTTGCTCCAATTGGGCCGTCAGGCTCGCGCGGTCCACCGCGCTGCCCGGCCACCACCAGCGCGTCCACGGCTTGTTCTCCCGGGTGATTTCCGGCCACGGCGAACCCGCCGCGCGGACCATGACGGAGAGGGCGAGCATGAGCAGCCACGCGGGCAGGGCGAAGAGGCGCATGATCCTGGAATAGGGCGCGCCGCGCCGCGCGCGACAACGGAACGCCCGCCCGGACAGTCCAAGCCGGGCAGGAGGAGGGCGACGCCGGGGTCAGTCCGGCGCCAAGGCGCGGTTGAGGGCGCTGATGATCGCCTTGATCGACGCGAGCTCGATGTTGGTGTCGATACCGGCGCCGAAGAGGGACTGGCCGCGGTCGGTGCGGATCTGGATGTAGCTCACGGCGCGAGCCTCGGAGCCCTGCCCGAGCGAGTGCTCGGCGTAGCTGAGCACTTCCAGGCGCGGCAGCGCGGTCGATGCCAGCGCGCGGGTGAACGCGTCGATCGGGCCGTTGCCCGCTCCGGTGAGGCGTTGCGCGGTTCCGTCGATGACGAGATCCGCCTCGCAGTTCACGGCGTGGTCGCTCTCGGTGCTCTTGAAGTGGCGGAGGGAAACCGGCTCGGTCCGGTCGAGGTACTCGCGGCGGAAGACCTCGAGGATCTCGGCCGGCGGAAGCTCGGTGCCCTTGGCGTCGGCGACATCGTTCACGATGCGGCCGATTTCCTTGTGCATCGCCTTCGGCAGGCAGTAGCCGAACTCGTTCTCCAGCACGTAAGCGACGCCACCCTTGCCCGACTGGGCATTGATACGGATGATCGCGCGGTAGCTGCGGCCGATGTCGGCCGGGTCGATCGGGATGTAGAGCACATCCCACGGCTCGCCGGCCTTCTGGGCGGCCCAGGATTTCTTGATGGCGTCCTGGTGGGAACCGCTGAAGGCCGTGAAGGTGAGCTCGCCGGCGTAGGGCTGGCGCGGCGGCACCTCCAGGCGGGTGCAGCGCTCGTAGACCTCGCGGATGCCGTTGATGTCGCCGAAGTCGAGGCCCGGGTGGATGCCGTGGGTGTAAAGGTTCAGGGCGACGGTGACGACGTCGAGGTTGCCGGTGCGCTCGCCGTTGCCGAAGAGCGTGCCCTCGACGCGGTCGGCGCCGGCGAGCAACGCGAGCTCGGTCGCGGCGACGCCGGTGCCCCGATCGTTGTGGGTGTGGAGCGACACCAGCGTGCGGTCGCGCCGCGTGAGGCGGCGGCACATCCACTCGATCTGGTCGGCATGCACGTTGGGCGTGGCGTACTCCACCGTCGCCGGCAGGTTCAGGATGATCTTGTCCTCGACGGTCGGTCCCCAAGCGTCGGTGACGGCCTCGCAGACCTCGAGGGCGAAATCCAGCTCGGTGCTGGTGAAGCTCTCCGGCGAGTACTCGAGGCGCAGGCGGGTGCCGGCGGCGATCAGCGGAGCCGAGTGGCGTTTCACCCACGCGGTGCCCTGCACGGCGATGCGGCGGATGTCGTCGCGTGAGGCGTTGAAGACATGGCGTCGCTGCGCGGGCGAGGTGGAGTTGTAGAGGTGGAAGATGGCGTGCCGGGCGCCGCGGAGCGCCTCGAGACTGCGCACGATCAGTTCCTCGCGGCACTGGCAGAGGATCTGGATGGCGACGTCGTCGGGGATGAGCCCTCCCTCGATCAGGCGCCGGCAGAAATCGAACTCGATCTGCGAGGCGCTGGGGAAGCCGACCTCGATCTCCTTGAAGCCGATGCGCACAAGCATCGCGAAGTACTCCAGCTTCTCCTCCACGCTCATCGGCTGGGCGAGCGCCTGGTTGCCATCCCGCAGGTCGACGCTGCACCAGAGCGGCGCGCGCGTGAGCGTGCGGCACGGCCACTGGCGGTCGGGGAGGTGGACCGGCGGGAAAGGCCGGTACTTGGTGACAGGGGCGGGTTGCATGGCCGGGAAATCGACTGACAAAGTGGTTGGTTGAGGGCGGTCTACGGTCCGTTCCCGCGAAGAAACGGTCTTTGGCTGACACGACGCGGACCGGATTTCCGGCGCGCGGGGCTCCCACGCACGACCCGCCGCGAACGGCTGCTCAGAGGTCGTGCGCGCTCGTAAGTCGAAGGGCTGGCGGCCGCGTTGCCATGGGCGCGGAGAGGTAGCGGCGGCGTCAACCTGAAGTCAAGGTCCGCGCCCGGACCGGCGGTCTGTCGCCGGGTTTTCCGCCGTCCGCGGGCGCGGCGCGCTCCTGTAACCCGCTCCACCAAGCCGCGTCTTGCGTGACGTGATCACCCTTGCATCGATAGCCGGATGCCCGACGCCGTCGACCCGCCGCCCATCGACGTGGCGGCGTGTCTCGAGCGGGTGCGCCGTCGCGACCAGCAGGCGGCGCGGGAACTGGTGGAGCACCTCTACCCGTTGGTGGTCCGCATCGTGCGCGCGCATCTGCCGCGGCGCGTCGCCGAGGAGGATCTCTGCCAGGAGGTTTTCCTGAAAATGTTCTCCCGGCTCGGACAGTACCAGGGGGCCGTACCCTTCACGCATTGGGTGTCGCGGATCGCGGTGACCACCTGCATCGACCACCTGCGGGCGCAACGGCGCCGGCCGGAGTTCCGCTGGGCCGACTTGTCCGAGAACGAGGCGCAGGTCCTCGACGCCGTGCTCACCAGCGAGAACGAGGTCGCCGCGAACGACGCGCTCGCCGCCCGCGAACTGGTCCACAAGCTTCTTTCCCAGCTCAAGCCTGAGGACCAGCTCGTGGTGCGCATGCTCGACCTCGAGCAGCGCAGCATCGCCGAAATCGCGGCCGCGACGGGGTGGAACCAGTCGCTGGTCAAAGTCCGGGCCTTCCGGGCCCGGCGCAAGTTGCAGAAATTATTCCAGGAGCTTAAGAGGAGGGAAAAATCATGAAATCCGCATCATCCGGTCCGCTCTCGGCATGGTCGCGCCTCGCCCGCGCGGCCCGCCCAGCCGGCGAAACGCCGCCCGAGGCCGCGCCCTTCGGATTCGCCACGCGCATGGCGGCGCTCGGATTGGCGGTCGCCCCCGATGGCCGCGCCCTGCTCGAAGCCTTCGCGCTTCGCGCCGTCGGCCTCGCCGGTCTCGTGGCGGTCCTCAGCCTCGCCATCGGCCTGGGTGACGGCCTCTGGTTCGGATCCGGCGACGATCTGCTCGGTCTCAACGACACGGTCGCGGTCGTGCTCGCCCTCGCGGACTGACCATGGACCGCCCTTGGAAGGTCATCCTCGCGTTTGTCGGCGTCTTCATCGCGGGCGCGATTTTCGGCGGGGTTTTCAGCCTGCGGTCGGCGGACGGGGCTCCGGAGCGCGCGGGCAAGGCGGCCAAGCAGGCCGCCAAGGAGCCGGGAGGGAGGATCTATCCGCAGCTCATGCGTCAATTCACGCAGCGGTTGAATCCGACCGCGGAGCAGCAAAAGGCGATCACGCCGATCGTCGCGAGGGCGGCCGAGGATCTGCAACGCATGCAGCGGGAGCACCTGGCCGACACCTCCCGCACCACGGAACGCATGTACGAGGATGTGGCCGCCGTGCTCACCCCCGTTCAGCGCTCGAAGCTCGACAAGATGCGGCAGGAGATGCGCGAACGCGTGCGCCGGGAGAAGGAGAAGCGCGGCGAGCCGGGAGCCGCGCCCGACGTGGCCGCCAAGCCCGCCCCGAAGGTCGGTTCCTGAAGGCGGCCCGGGTCATGCGTGCCGCGTTTGTATTTTGGCTGGCCGGCGCCGGTGTTCTGGCGGGGGCTGAACCGGCCGAGGCGGTGCCCCTCTGGCCGACCGGCGCCCCTGGTTCCGTCGAGCGTCGTGCCGAGCCGGAAAAGACCGCCGGGTCCAACCTTTCGAACATCCACCATCCCTCCCTCACCGTGCACCTGCCGGAAGCGGGCCGGGCGACGGGCTGCGCGGTGATTGTCGCGCCGGGCGGCGGCCATGCGCGGCTCGCGATCCAGCATGAAGGGTGGAATGTCGCGCGGTGGCTCGCCGAGCGGGGGGTCGCGGCTTTCGTCCTGAAATACCGGCTCGCCAAGGATGACGCCGCGCCCCCGGGCGCGCTCCAGCCCTATACGGTGGATCGCGACGCCCTGGCCGACGCGCGGCGAGCGGTCCGGCTGGTGCGGGCGCGGTCCGCCGAGTGGGGAGTCAACCCGGGCGCGGTGGGCATCATCGGTTTCTCGGCCGGGGGTGAGGTCGCGCTGCTCGCGGCGACCCGGCCGGAAGTCCCCGCCTCCGCGGCGACCGACGCGGTGGACCGTCTCGACGCGCGGCCGGACTTCTACGCTCTCGTCTATCCCGGCGGGCTGCCGCGCACCGACATCCAGGTGGCGAAGTCCACGCCGCCCGTGTTTCTGGCGGCGGGTTACGGGGACCGGCAGAACATCTCCGAGGGACTCGCTGAATTCTATCTCCGGACGAAGCGCGCCGGGGCCTCCGCGGAACTGCATATCTACGCCGGGGCCGGGCACGGCTTTGGCGTCAGGGAAACGAACAAGGGGCCCGCGGGCGCGTGGATATCGCGGTTCCACGATTGGCTGGGCGACCGCGGGTTTCTCGGCACCGCGCGGCCGTGACCTCGGCTTGCCGCGCCCGGTCGGCCCGGTAGTCTCACCGCCCGGGATGCCGAGACTTCGCCTGCTCACGTTCAACATCGCGCACGGACGCGGGTTGAACCCGATCCAGGGACTGACCACGCCGCGGAAGCTCCGCGCCAACCTGCGCCGCATCGCGGCGCTGCTCGACCGGCTGAAGCCCGACGTGGTGGCGCTGCAGGAGATCGACGAACGCTCGAGCTGGGCGGGCAATTTCGACCACCTCGACTACCTCCGGGTGCACACGCGCTTCCCGCATTCGGTGTTCGGCATCAACAACCGGCGGTCCGGGCTGATCAACCTTTCCTACGGCAACGCGCTGCTCTCGCGGCATGATATCCGCGCCGCGGAGACGGTCGTGTTCGGCCAGCGGCGGCTCGGCGAGAAGGGTTTCCTTTACGCCGAACTCGAGGTCGCGGGTCGCTGCGTTCCGCTCGTCAACCTGCACCTCCATTTCGGATCGCGGCAGCAAAGGCTGCGGCAGCTCGACCATCTCGTGGACTGGCTGCGGGAGAAACACCGGCTGCACGGGAAACGTTGGGCCATCCCCCCGATCATCTGCGGGGACTTCAACAACCCCCGTTCGCGGGACGACGCCACCGCGTCGCTGCTCAGCCACCTCTCCGATTACTGCGAGTACTCCCTGCATCCGGTCGCGGGCCGCACCTTCCCGTCACCCCTGCCGCGCCGGGCCCTCGACTTCGTTTTCCTGCCCGAGGGTTGCACCGAGGTGCGCTCGGAGGTCGTGGCCTCCCTGCTTTCGGACCATCTGCCGGTCTGGGCGGAGTTTTCCTTCTGAGCCGCCGGCGCGCCGCAAAATTGCGGTTTCCTTCGCGCGCAGGAGCGGCCACGGTGCATCCTCCATGTCCCGTCTCCAGCCGGTCTTCGCCCAGTGCCGCGCCGCGCGTCGCGCGGCTTTCGTCGCCTATGTCTGCGCGGGCGACCCTGACTTCGAGACGTCGGTCGAGGTCTGCCGCGCGCTGCTCGCCAACGGAGTCGACATTCTCGAGCTCGGCGTGCCGTTCTCGGATCCGCTGGCCGACGGTCTCACCAACCAGCTCGCGGCGCAGCGGGCGCTCGAGGGCGGGATGACCGCGGCGCGCGTCTTTGAGCTTGTGCGCCGTATCCGCGAATTCAGCGACGCGCCGGTCGTGTTCTACACCTATTACAACCTCGTCTTTGCCAACGGCGTCGACGCCTACGTCGGCGCCGCACGCGCGGCGGGAGTGGACGGCATTCTCACGCTCGACCTGCCTCCCGAGGAGGCGGGGGAGGTGCTGGAGGCCGGCCGAAAACACGGGGTCGACACCGTTTTCATCGTCGCGCCGACCACCCCGGACGAACGGATCGCCCGGATCGCTTCCGTCACGACGGGGTTCCTTTACTACGTTTCCCGGGAAGGCGTGACCGGGGTGCGGGACCAGGTGGCGGGTAACATTCCCGAGGCGATGAAGCGCATCCGCGCGCGGACGGATCTGCCGACGGTGGTCGGTTTCGGGATCGGCACGCGGGCCCAGGTGGCGGAGGTCGCGGCCCACGCCGACGGTGTGGTCGTCGGCAGCGCGCTGGTGAACTGCATCCGGGATAATCTCGGCGATCGCGCGGGGCTGCCCGGGAAGCTCGGCGCGCGGGCGGCGGACCTTTCCGCCGGTACCGCCCGCACCTGATCGCCCCCGTTTGTCCGGCGACCCCGTCTCGGCCATGGCGCGCAGAGTCCTGCTGATCGACGACGACCGGCTGCAGCACCGTCTGACCGCCGCGCATTTCGCCGCGTTCCAAGGTGAGCATTTCGAGCTGGAATGGGCGGGGAGTTACGAGGACGGCCTCGCGCGGCTGCTTACGGCCGGGCACGCCGTGTGCCTGCTGGATTACCAGCTGGGAGCGCGCGACGGCCTGCAGCTGATCCGCGAGGCCGCGGCCCGCGGCTGCGAGACGCCCATCATCTTTCTCACGGCCGAGTCCGCCGAGCGCGTCGATCTCGCCGCGATGGAGGCCGGGGCGCTGGATTACCTGGTGAAGGGCGAGATCACGCCGCGCCTCCTGGAGCGCGCGTTGCGTTACGCCCTGCGGCTGGGGGCGACCCTGGCGGAGTTGCGCCGGCTGGCGACACGCGACGCCCTCACCGGGTTGCTCAACCGCCGGGAGTTCGATCGCCTGCTGGCGCTCGAGGCGGAGCGTGCGCGGCGGCTGGGGCAGCCGCTCGGCCTCGTGCTCGCCGATGTGGACCACTTCAAGCGCATCAATGACACGCGCGGCCACGCCGCGGGAGACGCCGCGCTGCGCGCGCTCGCGGAGCGCCTGCCCGCCACGGGGCGGGAAATCGACCGCGTGGCGCGCGTCGGCGGGGACGAGTTGGGGATGATCCTGCCGGCGGCCGACGGGGCGGGAGCGCTTGCGGCGGCGCGAAGAATGTGCGCCGTGGCGGCCGGGGCGGGGTTCCCGGTCAGCGCGGGAGCGGCCTCGCTTTCCGGGGAGGCATGTTCCGCCGATGCCCTGCTGGCGGCGGCCGACCGCGCGCTCTACGCGGCCAAGGGGGAGGGGAGAAACCGCGCCGTCGGCTGGACGGAATCCCCCCGGGGCGCGACGCCATGAGCCGCCAGCGGTGGTTTTCCAGGGAGTGTCGCGCCTGGCTCTGGCCGCTGGTGATGGCGGCCCTGATCTTCTCGGCGTCAAGCCGTCCCAGCGTCGCCGGACCCCGGATACTGCATTTCGACAAGGTGGTCCACTTCTGCGTCTACGGCCTGCTTGGTACCCTGGCCTGCCGCACGGCGCCGGGGCGCGGGGGCCCATGGTGGGCGCTGGTCGCCGTCTCCGCCTACGGGGCGACCGACGAGTGGCACCAAAGTTTCGTGCCCGGCCGTGAGACGGAGCTGGGGGATTGGGTCGCGGACACGACGGGTGCGGCGGTCGCGGTCCTGCTGTACCGACGCTGGTCCTGGTACCGGACCCTGCTGGAAAAGCCGCTGATCAAGGCCGCCGCGAAGTGAAGTGGGGCGCTAGCGCGGACCAGGAGCGTTGATGCGGTCGGCCTGCCGCTCGGCACCGGCGGGGGTTCCTCGGGAGTTACCGCGACCCTTTTTTCCCTTCGCGGCCGCGGCGCCGGTGTCGCGGTCGAAAAGATCCGGGGTGAGCTGCGCGGGGACCGTGTCTCCGGTCGCCGTGGTCCATTCGGCGAGCAGTCGGGCCAGCCGCGCCCGGGCCGCGGCATGCGCGGGGTCGCCGGCAAGGTTCCGCAGTTGATGAGGATCCTCGGCCGTCTGGTAGAGTTCCTCCGCGGGTCGCGGGGCGAGGAAGACATCGGCCTGCGCCGGTGTGAGTTCCCGGGCTTCGCGCGCCTGCCGCAGCGCCTGGTGCGAGGGGGATCGCACGGAATCCGCCGGACCCTGCCAGGGTTGGCCGGGCCGGTGGTTGCGAATGTAGAGGTAGCCCTCGGCGCGCACGGCGCGACCATGCGCCTCGTAGTCGTGCCAATTGTGCTCGGAGAACGCCGCGCGCCGCACCGTGGCCGCGGGATCCCGGAGCATCGGCCGGAGGCTCACGCCCTGCATCGTGGGCGCGGCGGGTACGCCCGCGACCTCAAGGATGCTTGGCGCAAGGTCGATCGCGCTCACCAGACCGGTGGCAGGAATCCCGGGCCGGGCGATGCCGGCCGGCCAGTGCGCGATCAGGTAGGTCTTCATGCCGGAGTCGTGCAGCCGCGTCTTCGCCCGCGGAAAGGGACGTCCGTTGTCCGCCATCACGAGGATGAGGGTGTTGGCGAGCTGGCCCTGACGTTCCAACTCCGCGACGACGAGGCCCACGAAGTGGTCGAATCGCGTCACCTCGTTCGCATGCGAGGCGAGGTCGGCCCGGGTCGGGACGTCGTCGCGCAGAAACGGTGGTACGCGCACCTTGGCGGGATCGTGCTTGGGCCCGTAGGCTTCCTCCCTCCACTCGGCGTCGGCCTCCCACCCGCGATGGGCGTCGAGCGCGGCGTACCAGCCGAAGAAGGGCCGGTCCGCGGGACGTTCGCGCAGGAGGCGCACCCAGTTGGCGTGGCCCCCGCTGTTGCCCTCCGCCTTGCCGGCATCGATCACGTCGAAAGCCTTCGGCTGGGACTGCTCACCCGGCGCGGGCGGCGCGGAGCTCAGGTGGTTTTTCCCGCTCAGCACCGTGTGGTAACCCGCCTCGCGGAGCAGGCGTGGGAACCACGGCAGGTGGGACGCGATCGGCTCATGAAGTTCGGAAGCGCGGCCGTTGTTGTGCGGATACCTTCCGGTCACGATGCTGCTGCGACTCGGGCTGCAACTGCTGGCGGTGAGGAAGGCGGCGTCGAAGCGACGCCCGCCCGCCGCGAGACGGTCGAGATGCGGCGTGCGCGCCGTCGGGTTTCCTGTGCAACCGAGGTCGTCCCAGCTGATGTCGTCGGCGATGAAGAGGATGACGTTCGGCCTTGAGTCCGCCGCCGGTGCGGCCGGCGCCATCAGGAATACCAGCGCGGGAAGCAAGGCGGTGAAAAGGTGGAGCCGGACGGGGCGGGGCATGGTGGGGCCGACCGTGAAATCCGGCCGCTTGATGTCAACGGAGCTGGGTGGCGCCGGAGGTGATGGCCGATCGGGGAGGTCGGTAAGGCCCGGCAGCTTCCGGTAATATCAAGACGGCGGAGTTGACGCGGCGGCGGAGCGGGCGCCCACTTTGTCCTCCCATGCGGTTGTTCACCGTTGCGATTACCCTGCTCGCGGCCGCCTCGTCCCTGCCCGCGGCCGACGTGCCCGATTTCAACCGCGAAGTCCGCCCGATCCTCTCGAACAACTGTTTCCTGTGCCATGGTCCCGACGAGGAGGGCCGGAAGGGCGGCCAGAAGGGGCTGCGACTCGACACCCGTGAAGGCGCGATGGAGGACCTGGGCGGCGGGGCCTTTGCGATCGTCCCCGGCCAGCCGGAAAAGAGTGAGCTGCTGAAGCGGCTGATCACCACCGAGGCCGATGAACTGATGCCGCCGCCGAAGTCCGGGAAGCAATTGGCGGCGGCGGAGATCGACATCCTCCGGCGCTGGATCGCGGGCGGGGCGCCCTACGCCCGGCATTGGTCCTACGAGCCGCCGGTGCGACCGGAGCCGCCGGTCGGGCGGGATGCCGGGTGGGCGCGTAATGCGGTCGACCGCTTCATTCTGGCCCATCTCGAACGCGCCGGACTGCGGCCGCAACCCGAGGCTGGTCGCCACGTCCTGGCGCGCCGGGTCGCGCTTGATCTCACGGGTGTCCCGCCCTCGCTCGATGAGGTGGAGGCGTTCGTCGCCGATGCGGCGCCCGGCGCCTACGAGCGATACGTCGACCGGCAGCTCGCGAAGCCCGCCTACGGCGAGCATTGGGCCCGCGGCTGGCTCGACCTCGCGCGCTACGCCGACTCGAAGGGTTACGCCGACGACCAGCCCCGCAGCATCTGGCCGTACCGCGACTGGGTGATCGACGCGTTCAACAACAACCTGCCCTTTGACCGTTTCACCATCGAGCAGATCGCCGGCGACCTGCTGCCGGAGCCGACCCGCGCGCAGCGGATCGCGACCGGATTCCACCGGAACACGATGAACAACACCGAGGGCGGCACCGACGACGAGGAGTTCCGCACGGTGGCGGTGATCGACCGGGCCAACACCACCATGGCGGTGTGGATGGGCACCTCGATGGCGTGCGCCCAGTGCCACACGCACAAGTACGACCCGATTTCTTTGCACGACTATTTCCGGATGTACGCGTTCTTCAATCAGACGGAGGACGCCGACCGGAACGACGAGTCGCCGGTGTTGGAATTTTTCACCCCCGCGCAACAACGGACCCGCGAAGGGTGGGAGTCGGAGATCGCCGCGCTGGGGGCGAAAATGAACGCCGCCCGGCCCGCGCACGCGGAGGCGGCCCGACGCTGGGCCCGGGAGTTTCCCGCCAGCCCCGGGTGGAGCACCCCGCTTCCGGTGGAGGCGCGCAGCTCCGCCGGAGCCGCGGTCGCGATCGACGCGGAATCACGCGTGAAGGTGACCCCGGGGCAGACCAAGGACACGACGACCGTGGAGATCGCCGCACCCGCGGGTGAGGCGTTCACGGCCTTCCGGCTGGAGTCGCTCCCCGCCGCCGACCTCCCCGGTAAAGGAGCGGGTGGAGCTGACGGAAATTTTGTGGTCACCCGGGTGCGGGCGGGCATCCGGCCCGCCCTGCCGCATCGCGTCGCCCGTTTCGTGCGCGTCGAGTTGCCCGGCAAGGCGCGGATTTTGCCGCTGGCGGAGGTCGAGGTTTTTTCGGGGGGGCGCAACGTTGCCGTGACGGGCTCCGCCTCCCAGGGGCCGACGGCCGGCGGGATGGCTCCGGCGCGGGCGATCGATGGCGACACCGCGGGGAATCCGGCGGCCGGATCGATCGCGCAGACCGCCGCGGGCGACGATCCCTGGTGGGAAGTCGATCTCGGGGCCCCGCTTCCCATCGAGCGGGTGGTGGTGTGGGGCCGCTTGGGCGAGGACGCGACGCCCGCGGGCGTGCGGGTCCTCGCGCTCGACGCGCAACGCCAACCGGTCTTTGAGACGGTGCTGCGCGATGCGCCGCGACCCAGCGAGACCGCGGATGTCGGAGGTCCGCGGGAGATCCCGCTGGCTCGCGCCGCGGCGGATTTCACCCAGGCGGCTTACGACGCCTCCCTGGTCATCGGCGACACGGAGCCCGCGCGTCCGGCACGCGGCAAGAAGGCGCCGCCGCGCAAGGGCTGGGCGGTTGGAGGCGCCAAGCAGGCCCCGCACGTCCTCATGGTGCAGACGAAGCAGGCCTTCACCTTGGCGGAAGGCGAGCGGCTGGTGATCACGATCGAGCAACAGTCGGCCGTGGCGAAGGCGACGCTGAATCATTTCCGCGTGGGTCTCACCGGGGAGCCGCGTATCGCTGAGTTTTTGCGCACGCCGCCCGCGGAACTTGCCCTGCTCCGCGTTCCCGGGGTCGAGCGCACCGCCGAGCAGGAGGAACGGCTGCTGGATCACTACGTGCGCGAGGTGGCGCCGGAACGGGAGGCGGACCGTCGGCGCCTCGCCGTGTTGCGAAAACAGGTGGAAGCCCAGGATCCCACCAGTACGCCGATCCTGCGCGAGCTCGCCGCCGACCAGCGTCGCAAAACCCACGTCCAGTTGCGCGGCAACCACCTCACGCTTGGCGACGAGGTCGCGCCCGGGGTGCCGGCCGCCTTCCACCCGCTGCCGGCCGGCGCGCCCGCCGATCGGCTGGCGCTGGCCCGCTGGCTGGTCGACCCCGCCAACCCGCTCACCGCCCGCGTGCTCACAAACCGGCTCTGGGAGTCGATCTTCGGCACCGGTCTCGTCCGCACCAGCGAGGAATTCGGTTCGCAGGGCGAGCTGCCGTCGCACCCGGAGCTGCTCGACTGGCTTGCGATGGAGATGGTCGCGGGCGGCTGGGACCAGAAAAAATTCCTCCGTCTGCTCGTGACTTCGTCCACCTACCGGCAGAGTTCGCGGGTGACCCCGGAGACGCTGGCGGCCGACCCCGACAACCGCCTCCTTTCGCGCGGCCCGCGTCACCGGGCGGCCGCCGAGGTGGTGAGGGACCAGACTCTGGCCGCGAGCGCGTTACTCAGCCCCAAGCTGTACGGTCCGCCGGCGCGTCCCTACCAGCCGGCCTTCGACCTCAGGGCCGCCTTTGGTGGCGCGCTTGATTGGAAGACCAGCGAGGGGGAGGACAAGTACCGGCGAGGGCTCTACACGGAGTGGCGGCGCAGCAGCCCGTACCCGTCAATGGTGACCTTTGACGCTCCGAATCGCGAGGTGTGCACGTTGCGCCGCAACCGCACCAACACCCCGCTGCAGGCGCTGGTGACCCTGAACGACCCGGTCTACGTCGAGGCGGCGCAATCGCTTGCTCGCCTGATCGGCCATGGCCCGGCGGCGGTGGAGGAAAAGGTGCGCGACGGCCTGCGCCGGGTGCTACTGCGTCCGGCGGCGGACGCGGAGGTCGCCCCGCTGGCCGCGCTGTACCGGTCCTCGCACGCGACCTACACTCGCGAGCCCGAGTTGGCGGCGGCGATGATCGCCAACCCCGCGAATCCCCCGCCCGCGACTTTCGCGCCGGCGGAGCTGGCGGCGTGGACCGCCGTGGCCAACGTGCTCCTGAACCTCGATGAGTTCCTCATGAAGCCATGAACCTCGCCCACGAGCAGCTGCAGCACCATACTCGCCGGCATTTCCTGCGCGGGGTCGGCCAGTTCAGCCTGGGGGCGATCGCCCTCCGCGCCCTCGGCGCGCGGGCGCAGGCCTCGGCGGGCCCGGCCAATCCGCTCGCGGTACGTCCGCCGCATTTCGCGCCGAAGGTGAAGCGGGTGGTTTACCTGCACATGTCGGGCGGGCCGCCGCATCTCGACCTCTTCGACTACAAGCCGGAGCTGGTGAAGCGGGACGGACAGCTGGCCCCGGATGATTTCATCAAGGGCCGCCGTTTCGCCTTCACCACCGGCACGCCGACGCTGATGGGAACGCCTCGCAGCTTCGCGCGGCATGGCGCCGGAGGAATCTGGATGTCCGACGCGGCGCCGCATTTCCACTCCATCGCCGACGAGCTGTGCGTCGTGAAGTCGATGCACACCGACCAGTTCAACCACACGCCGGCGGAGCTGCTCCTGTTCACGGGCTCGCCGCGCGGCGGCCGGCCGTCGATGGGGTCGTGGGTCACCTACGGGCTCGGCTCGGAAAACGAAAACCTGCCCGGATTCGTGGTCCTCATCAGCAGTGGCACGCAGCCCAGCGCCGGCCAAAGCGCGTGGGGCACCGGTTTCCTGCCTTCGGTCTTCCAGGGCGTGCAGTGCCGCTCCAAGGGTGATCCGGTCCTCTACGTCAGCGATCCGCCCGGCATGAACCGCGCGGTGCGCCGCCAGACCCTCGACGCGCTTCGCGCGCTCAACGAGCGGCAGGCCGCCGACCTCGGCCATCCCGAGACCCTCACGCGCATCGCGCAGTACGAACTGGCTTTCCGCATGCAGGCCAGCGTACCGGAGGTCATGGATATCTCACGCGAGGCCCCCGCGACGCTGGAGAGCTACGGAGCGACCCCGGGCGAGGCCAGTTTCGCCAATAACTGCCTGCTCGCCCGCCGGCTCCTCGAACAGGGCGTGCGGTTCGTGCAGCTGTTCGACTGGGGCTGGGATTTCCATGGCACCCGCGCCGCGGAGGACATCCGCGGCGGCCTCACGCGGAAAATGGCGCAGACCGACCGCCCGGTCGCCGCGCTCATCCGCGACCTGCGCGCGCGCGGTCTGCTCGACGACACGCTGGTCGTCTGGGGCGGCGAGTTCGGCCGCACCCCGTTCCGCGAGGGTCGCACCGCGAAGGGCGACGTGCTCGGGCGCGATCATTTCCCCGACGCCTTCACGGTCTTCCTCGCGGGCGGAGGCGTGAAGCGCGGCTTCACCTACGGTGAGACCGACGAGCTGGGTTTCAGCGTGACGGAGAACAAGGTGCACGTGCATGATCTCCAGGCGACGATCCTGCACCTGCTCGGCTTCGACCACGAGCGACTCACGGTGCGCTTCCAGGGCCGCGATCACCGCCTGACCGATGTCCACGGCCACGTGGTGAAGGATATTCTGGCCTGAGCAAAGGGCGCGGCGTTGACCGCGCGTCCGGGGCGCGTCACGATTGCGCCCCGATGAAACCCCTCAATCGCCGCCACTTCCTGAAGTCGGCCTCCGCCTCCGGCGCCGGCCTCCTGCTTCTCCCCACCGGGACGCTCTTCGGCCAGAATCGTCCGAGCAACAAGCTCAACGTCGCCCTGATCGGCGTCTGGGGCCGAGGCCTCGCGCATTACAACACGCTGCGGAAGGAAAACGTCGTCGCGTTGTGCGACGTGAACGAGCTGCGATTCCCGGACGCGCTGAAGGCGTTCCCCGGCGCGAGGACTTACACCGACTGGCGCCAGCTGTTCGACAAGGAGTCGAAGAACATCGACGCCGTCGTCTGCTGCACGCCGGACCACCATCACGCCCACATCGCGATCTGGGCCATGAACCGCGACAAGCACGTGTACATGGAGAAGCCGATCGCGCTCACCGTCGAGGAGTCGCGCCTGGTCCGCGCCAAGTACCTGGAGAAGCGCTCGAAGCTCGCCACCCAGGCCGGCACGCAGCGCCATGCGCTCCCCAATTTCAAGCGCGTGAAGGAAATGGTGCGCGACGGTGCCGTCGGAAACCTGCAGGGCGTCTTCGCCTGGGGCAACCGCCAGCTGCCGCGTCCCGGTTACCTGCCCGCCGAGGGTTCGCCTCCGAAGTCGCTCCATTACGACCAGTGGATCGGGCCTTCGCCCTACCACCCGTACAACCCCGGTTATTTCTCCGGCGGGCCGGGGGCGAATTGCCTTCAGTGGAACATGTTCTGGGACTTCGGCACGGGCCAGATCGGCGACATGGGCGCGCACACGATGGACCTCGCGTGGAACGCCATCGACGCGAAGTACCCCACCGCCGTTGAGGCGAAGGGCGATGCCTTCAACCCCGATGTCACGCCGGTGAAACTCGAGGCGCACTTCGAGCACCCCGCTAACGACTGGCGCGGGCCGATCCGCGTGAGCTGGTACCAAGGCAAGGTATTCCCCACTTCGCCGAAGAAGTACATCGACCTCGACGGCATCGGCCACGGCGCGATGTTCAAGGGCAACAAGGGCGTGCTCTTGTCGGATTTCAATTCGCGGATGCTCATCCCCGATGCCAAGGCCGACCTCACGGACTACAAGATCCGCCCGAGGGAGGCTCAGTTGCCCGAGGTGGGCGACTTCCAGGAGGAGTGGATCAACGCCTGCAAGGGCGACCCTACGAAGACCTCGTGCAACTTTGACTACAACGGCCTCATGACCGAGCAGATGGCGCTCGGCCTCGTGGCCTACCGCGCGGGCAAGAAGCTGAAATACGACGGCAAGACGGGTCTCACCGACGATGCCGGCGCGAACCAGTTCCTCGGCCGCAAGTACCGCGACGGCTGGGCGATCAACGGCTGAGTCCCTCCTCTCGCGCCCGCCTGGCGAAAGCCCGGCGGGCGTTTTTTTCCCAGCCGGCGGCGCGGAACCTTTCGCGGCCCTTCGCGTCCTCCTTCCGCCATCAAATCTCCATGGCGTTGCGACCCAGGTCGCCGCCCGCCGCACTTTCCACCCCCGCGAGTCCTGTCTCCCATGCCTGCTCCCCGCTCGATCATCCCCTGCCTCGTCGCGACCCTCGCCGTCGCCGGCCTCCGCGCCGCCGATCCCGTGAAGGCCCCGTCGCCCGCCGAGGTCGTCACGCTTTCACCGTTCACGGTGTCGGACACGGACGACAAGTCGTGGCAGGCCACGACCACGCTGATCGGCAGCCGCACGAGCCAGGAACTTCTCAAGGTGCCGGTGAACGTCGATGTGATCACTTCCGAGTTCATGCGCGACCTCGGCGCGTTCAGCCTCGACGACGCCGCTCGTTTCGTCGCGGGGGTGGACGTCACCCCGCGCCTAGAGTCGCGCAATGACGAGCGCGTGAACTACCGCGGTCTCAGCACCGGCGGTATCTCGCGCAACTTCTTCACCTGGTATGTGCCGTCCGACGCCTACAACGTGGAGCGCTACGATTTCTCCAAAGGCTCGAACTCGCTGATGTTCGGCGACTCCTCCCCGGGCGGCCAGGCGACGGTCTACACCAAGCGCGCCCGGGCCCGCAACGCGACCGAGCTGTTCGCCAGCTACGGCTCCTACGACACCTTCCGGTTCCAGCTGGACGAGAACCGCAAGCTGCACGACCGCGTCTTCCTGCGGGTGAATCTCGCCAACCGCCGTAACCGCACCTACGTGCGGGGCACGAACGATGTTTTCCGCGCCGGGCACATCGCGCTGACGTACGAGCCGTTCCGGACAACAACGATCCGCCTCGAGGCCGAACGCGGTTCCACCTTCCGGATGCGCGCTGACAGCGCGCTGGCGATCAACGACGTGGCCGCCGCCGGCCGCGGCTTCAGCACGAACAACCAGTGGTACGTCACCTCCGACCGGGAGATCATCCAGCGCACCGCCACCAACCCGCCGTTGGCGATCGACCGCAGCGGCCCCACCGGCAACCAGGTCTCGCTGCTGCAGGGGCAGACGCAGGCCGTGCGTCTGCCCAACGGCACCTTCCGCTCCTTCACCGGCTTCGACCAGTACAGCAACATGCTCGGCGCGGTGGACTACAACAACCGCATCTTCAACGTCGCCAACGTCACGGTGGAGCAGCGCATCGGGAAGCTCGCGCTCGAGTTCGCCTACAACCAGCAGTTCCAGCACGAGGACCGGAACGACAACTCCTTCGGGACGAGCCAGACCCCGCCCGTGCTGAGCGTGGATGGCGCCGGCCGCCCCTATATCGACGCGGCCTTCGGCGGCGCCGCCTTCAAGGTGTTCGGCAATGTGGTCAAGGCCGGCCGAGTCGCCGCCGTGTACCCGTTCGACTTCGGCCGCCTCGGTAAACAGCTCCTCGTCGTCACCGCCCTGCACCAGAAGGACCTCAAGCTTTCCGAGCGCTTCGGCCTCTACAACTCGGCCGCTCCCGGCCTCGCCGTCAACAACGGCATCCGCCTGCGCGCCTACCTCGATGACCCGGCCTTCGGCTCGGAGAAGTTCTTCGACCAGTTCCTCGTGCCTAACCTGCCCGTGACCGCCGACTTCAAGCCCGCCTTCTACCACAGCACGACGATCACCGGTCCCTTCGTCGACATCCGCTACGCGCGCACCCAGACGGCCTCGCTCTCGGGCGAGTACTTCAAGGGTCGTGTCAACACGCTCATCGGCGTCAGCTGGAACGCCCTGACCCGCAAGATCCCGAGGGAGTCCGCCTACGCGACCGATGCTCGCGGCATCTTCGTCCACCCGGGCATGCCGCACCAGAACCCCGGTGCCTACGAATACGACCCGCGTTTCGATCTCTCCGCGCAGAGCAAGATGGCCGGTCTCACGGTGGAGGTGTGGCGGAGCGACGTGGCCCGCCTCGTCGCGATTGCCTCGGCCTCCGAGTCGTTCAACTGGCAGTCGCGCCAGGTGTTCTACGGGCCCGACATCGGTCCGGTCCGCGGCAAGACGAACGAGGTTGGGCTCCGTCTCGAGCTGCCGCGGAAATTCACGGCCTCCGTTTCGTTGTACGACACCAAGCGCGTGAACGCTGCCTACGCGTGGAATCCCGACGTGCTCAACCTCGCCCAGCTCGAGGACCTGATAAATCCGAATAATCTCCTCCCGGCCGACCCCCGGTACCTCGAGGTGGTGAACGGACTCAATAACGAGCGGCGCACTGTGAACTCCAACGAGCAGTCGCGCGGCGTCGAGGTGACGCTCCAGAGCCAGCGCTGGCTCGGCCTGCAGACGCGCTTCTCGTTCTCCGCCAACCGCGTCCGGGCGCAGGCCGACTTCTCGCAGTTCAGCGCCTACTTGAAGGCCGCCGAGGAGCGCACCGCCGCCGCCAACGCGCCGGGAGGCGATCGCACCATGGCCGAGCAGCCCGCGGTGCTGGCCAACGCCCGGAATGTCCTCACCTCGAACACCCTGACCGACCAGGTGGCCGGCCGCCGCAGCGTTCCCTACACGGGTAGCTTCGTGCTCGATTACCAGGTGCCGCGCGTCCGCGGCTTTCGCGTGGGCCTTAACGGCGTCTTCACGCCGGACTACAACGTCTACATCCGCGAGGGACAGCCCTACCGCGCCGGCGCCTCCTTCCCGCTCAACGGCTACCTCATGTACGACCGCCGGATCCTGCAGCGCTACCAGACGACCTTCCGCCTCGGCGTGAACAACCTCTACGACGTGATGGTCGGCGACGGCCGCTACCGCGTCACGGGCGCCACTTCGTTCAACACCACGCAGAATCGCCCGAACTTCATCTACCGCTACGCCGAACCGACCACCTGGACCTTCAGCGTCACGGTGAGGCTCTGAGTTTGCCCCGCCGGCTTTGACCGTGGGAACCGCACGCCGACTCCGCTTCGGGCTGGCGCTGCTTGTTTGCACCGGGCTGGTGCGCGCCGGCGTCCTCGACCGGCTTTTCCCCAAGCACGACATCCAGGTCGTCACAGTTACGGACACCACTCCGTTGGGTGCCCTGCGCCGTCCGGTTTCGGCGGCCAACCCGGTCTACTATGCGGCCGTGAGCGCCGGGTTCCGCGACTTCGGCGGAATCGTGGCCGGGGAGAAGGCTCCGCCGAAGGAGGCGGTCTACCAAGCGATGGGCAAAGTGCTCGCGAAGCAGGGCTACCTTCCGGCGGGCGAGGGCAAGCCGGCGTCGCTCCTTCTCCTCTGGACTTGGGGCACGATGAACACGGACCGGGTCTACAGCTTCAACCCCGACGACACCGAGGGGCGCCAAGTGAACCGTCGCCAGTTGTTGCGGTTCATGGGCGCTTACAAGCTGGGTCTGGTGGCAAAGGAGCCTAACGCGATGTTGGACGACACCCTGATGCAGGGCGTGATCTTCCGCGACGCCGACCAGGATCTCATCAACGACCTCTCGACGGAGGATCTCTACGTTGCGGCGATCGCCGCCTACGACTACGCCGCTGCGACGAGAAAGGAAAAAGTCCTGCTCTGGACGACCAAGATCAGCTGCCCGTCGCGCGGCCTGGGCATGCCAGAGACGTTGCCGGTGATGCTGGCCCTGGCTGGTCCGAACATCGGACGCGAGACGGCGAGGCCGGTTGCCGTGAAGGCGACCGATAAGTTCAAGGCCGAGGTGCGGATCGGCGACCCGACGGTCGTGGAGTACATGCAGTCCAACGCGATCCCTGTCGCCGAAGTGGATCCCGCCAAGGCGGCAGAAGCGAAAAAGCCCACCCCGAGAGCAAAGCGGTAGGTCGCTTCACGCGCCATCGGAGGCCCCTTCCCATGCGGGACGTTTGCGAGAGTGGTTTGGTGCAGCCGAGGCCGCCCGCCTCGGATTGGTCCGAGGGCTTCACGGCCGGAGGCGATTACGAGATCCGGTATTCTCCACGGACGAATCCCCGAAGTGTGTTCCGGCCTGCCTGGGCAGGAGAATTTCGAAACCGGAATCCTTATCTCCTAGGTGGGGGCGCCCTCGGCTATAACCGGACCCATCCAAAGGAAGATTGCCGGTCATTCCGCCAACTCGGCCCACCCCGTGATCTGCCGGCTCGAAAACGCCACTTTCCCGATGCGAAGCCTGAGCGGCTGCCGCGGGTCGAGCGGCAGGTCGGGTGGGGCGGCGAGCTCGAGGCGTCCGCGCAGTTCGTCGATCGGCTCTCCGGCGAGGTCTACGCGCACCTGGCGCCCCACGGGCAATGACCAGCCCCGGCTGATTTCCCCGATCAGGCCGGCGAGGGGATGAGCGTCGGGAACGGGCGATGCGGCACCCGGCTCAAAAATGAATTCTCCTTGGGCGCTCACGGCTTAGCCGGACTCATGCAGTTGATCAGGTCGCATCGAGGTGATCTGACGGCACCTTTCAGTGGCTCTCTCCCGTCGCCATAGCCTCCGGGTATGCCTCGGTCTTTCGCCTCTGAAAATGTCCTCGCCATCTCACCCCGCTGCTCCGCCTCCAACTGCATGAGTCCGGCTTAGGCTTCCAGCCGTCATTTGAAAAACGGGAACAGCTTCCTCAAGCCATCCCGGTCGGGCTGGGTGCCGTACTCGCAGATCTCGAACGCCTCGGAGTGCTGGACATCGGTGCCTGGGTGCCAGAGAGCCGCTTCCTTCGCGAAGCGCGCGGTGGTGGACTTGAAGCGGCGCGAGAAGTTCTCCCGCACCTGTTGCTGGCGCTGGCGCTGGGTCGCGGGATCCGCGGGATAGAGCGAGGCGTTGCCGTTCGCGCCACCCTCGGCGAACTGCGAGATCATCACGCCGAGCGCATCCAGCTTCCGCTCGGCGACCGGATCGATGTTCACGATGACGTCGGCCCGCGACGGCGCGGGTTTCTGAAAGCGGTCGGTGTAATACATGAACACGGGATTCTTCCGCATCGCCGGCACGTCGGGACAGAAGAACGGCACGGTGACCATGTAGGCGGCGTCCTGCACTAAAACGCCCGTGTAGCGGTGGTCGGGGTGGTAGTCGTTGGTGCGCGGACCGAGGACGAGGTCGGCGTTCCACCAGCGGATGAGTCGGGTGAGGGTGCGGCGGTTCTCGAGCGTCGGTTCCAACTCGCCGTCGTGGTTATCGAGCACCACGCCCTGGATTCCGAGGATACGGTGGGCCTCGTCCACCTCCGCCTTGCGGCGGCGCGCCAACGGTCCGCCTGCCTCGCGCCAGTGGCCGATATCACCATTGGTAACCGAGACGAAGAGGACGTGATGCCCCGCCCGCGCCCAAAGCGCCGCGGAGCCCCCGACCTGAATCTCGCAGTCGTCGGGATGGGCGCCAAAGGCGATGATGCGCAGCTTCCCGTCCTCGGGCGGCATCTTCACGCCGGGGATGGCGGCCGAAAGGGTGGAGGTGAGAACTGCCAGCAGGAGGAGGGGAGTGGGTAGTTTCATGGGGAAGCGGCGGGACGATGGCGACGGCTGCTCGGGGTTGCAGCAGAAAACCGGCTGCCGCGCCCCCGGGACGCGATTGAAATGCCCGGCGCGTCCACTTCCTCTTGCCGGCTCACATGGCCGGAATTCGGGTCCTGAGGAACCGAATCCCGGCAACGCCACGTTCCCCCCCCACTCCTTTCCGTTTTCATCTCTTCCCACCGGCACGCGTCGACAGAACGGCCTTTGGTCCCACTCTGCGTCGCGCTACGAACTCCGCCATGCGCCGCCCGATTCCGCTCCACCGTCTCCCTTTGCCCCCGGCGGTGTTGCGCTGGGTGTTGATCCTGAATTTCGCCACCGCGGGGCTTTTGGGCGGTTGGTATCTTTTACAACCGGCTGGCCGGCAGGATGAGGTGCGGCGTCTGGTCGAGGGGGCGTTCGCCCGGGGCAAGAACGTCACATTCCTCGAGATCGCCTGGGATGTCTGGCACCTCTACTACTCCGGGACCGCGCTCGGGAGCGTGGCGCCGGGCGACAAGACTTTCGTCTACGGCGGCGCCCCGAGGCCGGCCGCCGCCGGTGACGAGGAGCCGCGGGTGCTGGTGAACCGCGGCTACGTCGCGGGCTACAGCGAGCGCCTGCGCAATCCCCGCTGGGTGGCGTATCGCGTGCGCGATCTCCCCCGGATGCCGACGCCGAAGGCGCGGCCGGAGAAGTTCGACGTCGACCGGCGCACCGCCTCGCGGGTCGCCTCCGAGTCCTATGCGGGCAGCGGTTATGACCGCGGCCACATGGCACCCAACTACGCGATCGCCACGCGCTACGGCGAGGCCGCGCAGCGCGAGACTTTCCTCATGTCCAACATCACGCCGCAGCGCCACGCGCTCAACGCGGGCCTGTGGCGGGAACTGGAGATGCGCATCGCGACCGGCTACCCCGCCCGGTACGGCGAGGTCTGGGTGATCACCGGCCCCGTGTTCGGCCCGTCACCCCGCACCCTTCGCGGCGGCGTCGCGGTGCCTGCAGCCTTTTTCAAGATCATCATCGACGAGCAGGATGGTAAGCTGCGCACGCTGGCGTTCCTGGTGCCCCAGGACGCTCCGGAAAAAGCGGATCCCGGCCGGTATCTCACGTCCATCGATGAGATCGAGCGCCGCACGGGGCTCGATTTTCTCGCTGAGCTCGACGAGGCGGCGCAGCGTGCGGTCGAGTCCGTGCAGGCCGGCCGGGTGTGGTGAAGCCGGCGGCCGTGGGGGGAAAACTGCAGGCTCGTCAGCCGCCGTCGCGGCTTGTGAACTTTTCCTCCTTCGCATGACCCGCCCCGAGC
>JACCDP010063629.1_pt1 | contig 107689 bp, 97 predicted proteins | sample 7445841 | NCBI WGS metagenome assembly JACCDP01 (sample SAMN15323441, study PRJNA562643) | freshwater metagenome | isolation source: river surface water | place: USA:Blue River Watershed | collected 2017-08-17
AGGGTCAAAAGTGTGTGCAGAGGTAGGGTGGTGGTGGGTTGGTGCTGCTGTTGCAGCAGGGTCAAAAGTGTGTGCAGAGGTAGGGTGGTGGTGGGTTGGTGCTGCTGTTGCAGTAGCAGGTAAGGCTTCATTGTAACCTTGCATGCCGGGTATGCTGCTGCCTAGCTCCGGTACGCCTGAAAGGATGTCATTAATGCTGGTGTTCTCCATGTCCATGTTCAACAGGTCCTCACACTGCGATGGGGAGCAGGGTAGATTTTAGTGGTGTGCTTCAAACAACAAGGGCACCACCATACACACACACGTTGGCACACCCACCGTGGATGACAATGTGAAATCGCCGCCATTGAAATAGGCATCGGGCTGGACTGACGTACCACCGTTGGCAGCTGTTAGGGCAACACCGTCGTTGGCAGCAGCTGTGAGAGCTGTGAGGGCAGCACCGTCGTTGTTGGCAGTTGTGGTCTGGATGGCAGCAGTAGAGTGGTCAACCTGTGGCAGCAGGGGAGGAGAGAGTTGGTGAGAAGGGGTGTGACTGGTTGGTAGTCCGTACAACGCAGCCAGGTAGGAGGTCGTTTGAATTTCAGGGCTGCATGCCCCTCACCTTTATTTTTTTCTTCTTCCTGCGCACATCCATGCAGTACTTGTAGCAGTCCTGCACAGCGTTGTGCAAGAGTTTGGAGTTAGTGGGGAGGAGGGGGGCTGGGTAGAGCGTCACGTGACACTTGGTAGTGTGCCTTGGCTGCTGTGCACGGGGGTGTGTGTCCCCTGCCGCCTCCCCCTCTCCCTTCCCCTCCCCAGCGCACCTGAACGTTCTCTTCTGTCAGTAGCTGTGAGTTGTGAGCCATCAGCTGGTCGCATATCTCCTTCACACACTCGTTGTTGAAGCGGCCAGTGCGCGCGCCCCCCTTCTTGCGAGCTGTCGCGACCATGTTCTCGAAGGTCTGGCTGCCGGCGAGGGAACAAGGGTCACATGGATGGATGCCATCGCTGTTGGTGCCCTCCAGCGGCCGCAGGAGGCACAGGGCGAGGGCGAACAGGCACAACACGCGGATGGGGGGGATCGGGGGGCGCGCCATGGTCCTTGTGGCGCTGTGTGTGCAGCGTTCACGACATGTCTCTCCGAACGTTTAGATGGTTCACTACTTGTGTAGTCTGTGCGTCGTTTGAGGATGGGCACCGCGTTTTGAGGAAACGGGAAAGGGGAATGGGAATGCGTCTGCCAGGCGCGTTTGAAACCGCAGCGGCCTACACAGAGAGCGCCTCAGAAAGGCGCACCAGGTGCGAAAAACTCGGCATGTTCTCTTCAGTCAATCGCGCTCTTTTGCGGGACGATCGGGGGCGCGCATGGGCGACATGTCTTTTGCGGCAGGGCGCGGATCAGCCTGGCCTGGCGCGTTTGTGGCTGACACACTCGCCCAGAAATGTGCCAAGCCTACCCGAAACGTGCAAAACGGGAAGTGTTGTGGCGCAACTGGAATGGAGATGTGCGCTAGCATAAGGGGGCGGCAGCGAGTGTGTGGGGGCTGTGTGGGGGCGCAGCAGGTGGAGCAGGAAACGCGAAACGCGCGTTTAGAAATGCCGTCGGGGTGCAGATTTAAGCTATAAAAGCACCCACGAATTGGGGTCGACATTCTACTGTCAACCGTGCTCGGGGCGGGCGGTGCATGCAGTAGACCTTGACCCATGCTGACCCAGCTGCCAAGCTGCATTGCCGAGCTGGCCGATCTGAAGGCGCAGCGGCGGGAGGCATGTAACAGGCATAGCTGCCAGATGCTGCGTCGCAAGGGTTTTTGGTGCTGGCGCTGCAGGAGGTTGCAGCAGCGGCTGTGCAGGGCGTACCATGCGTGCGGCGACGCTGCGCAGGAGCTGGTGGCGCGCATTACATACGAAGTCGTGTTTGACATGCTGGACATTCATGCGGTAGCATTGGCGCAGTGGCTGAATGCGCGCTGGCGGCGTGACTGCGGGCACACGGTGCGCCTGCTGCGCCTGAGCAAGGTGGTGATGGCGGCGCGCGGCGGTGAAGCGCCCAAGTGGCTGCAGCTGCACGAGGCGCTGCGCAATGCCGCGTTGTAGACGCGTTTCTTTCGTAGCAAACTGTGTAACGAGCAGAACAAAACAAACGCGCCCACGCGGCAGCGCAGTGCAGCCCGAGAAACGTTTCCGCCCCTCCTCATTTATCCTTCCCCCTTTCCTACCGCTCCGCATTTCCTTTCTCGTTTCTGCAACTGATACAGATAAATAAGCCACGATGGCGTCCAAAATGCAACACGCACTCACACTCGCGCTGACACCACCACAGTCTGCTGCGCAAGATGGCTCCGCTCACCGGCCTGGCCGCGACCGATGTCACCCTCGCTGCTCCGGATGGGACGTTCATCGAGGTTGTGAAGCCGTGGCGGGGGTGGCAGCATGCAGATGGGGAGGACTGGGTCAAGGTTGAGGTGGAGGGGAGCAGCCCACTGCTGGGGGCCTTCTACCTGGCTGCTGGTGGTGGCAGCAGGCTGCAGCGCGCCACAATGAGTGTCATGGAGTGGCTGGGCTTTGAGGGGCTGTACCTGTGCCTGAGCCCAGCTGACGACCAGGGCCAGCCACGCCTGGACGCTATGGACCAGTGCATGCTGCTGCCCAACACGTACCTGCGCGTCAAGGTGCGTGCGTTGTTGCTGGTGGGTGGTGTTGTTGGTGGTGTTGCTGCTGGGTGACTCTCACCTCCACTCTCGTTCTCTGCGCACAGGACCTGGCGGTGGTCAAGTGGACTGGCGGTGGCTTCATTGAGCTGGACAGCAGCAAGTACGCCAGCTGCCACGTGCCAGGTGCGGTGCTGCTGTTGCAACCAACAGTATGTGTTCCTGTGCTGTGTGTGCGCTCACTCACAAGCTTCCTCTCTCCACCCCTCTCCACACACTGGATGCAGCTGTCAAGCCGTGGGTGGCGCAGCAGGGAGTGGATACGTACACCATTGAGCGCGATGGCATGCCCCTCAGAAGCCTGCGCATCTATTGTGCCAAGTGGGGCGAGCAGCTGGGTGGCAACGAGCAGGTGAGTTGTGTGCTGTGTGTGTGTGTGTGTGTGTGTGTGTGTGTGTGTGTGTGTGTGTGTGTGCTGGTGAAGTGAGGTGCTGCTGACCTCACCGCCGCTCCCGTTGTTGCCTACCTACGCAGGAGCCCTGCACCAGCAGCTCTGCCAAGCTGCCTGCGCACATCCAGGTGCACCTCAACGACAACGGCGAGCTGTTCAAGTACACCTGCACGTTGCAAGCCGGCTGCAGGCTGAAGACCAAGCAGCTGGAGGTGGCGATGCAGCACAACTGCAAAAAGTGCTAAAGATGGAAGATGTTTGCATACTTGTAACAGCTTTTTACTTTGCAATTTGGTGGTGGCAGTGGTGTTCCAGTGTTCCAAAGTTGGGAGGCGCAGGTGTGGGGTGCGCTTGGGATGCGCAGGCCAGCAAAAAGAAATACACTAGTCTTACGCCGTCATTTCCGTTTGTAGTTGTGTGAAATAGAGGGCTGCAGCTCGCGGCGATGTCTGCCACCTCCGCTCGCAAGCTCGCGCGCCTGGCGCTGGGCATGGCGCCCGCCGGAGGCATCCGCGAGGAGCTCAGGGCGGATCTGGAGGCAGCTGAGGCGGAGTTTGCGCGGCGGCTGAAGGTAAGAGCCCTCCAGGGCGCGCCGAGGGACAACCCTACTTGCCCCGCCTGCTGAAAAGCATCGCGTTCTCTCCATGCGCGGCCCTTCTCGCTTTCCCAGGACGGCGAGGACTTTGATACGCTCATGAACGAGGCGGAAATGGACCGCAAGAAGGGCGGCGGTGGCGGCTCTGGCAAGGTGAGGAGGGTTGGTGCTGCTGGGGGCTGCTGGGTGCTGGTGCGCACCACGACGTTGCTGCGCACCCCTCCCTCCCCCAAACCCCGATGCAGAAGCGCAACGCGCCAACCAAGAGCCACCGCACCTCAGACCCCATTGTGGAGGAGCCGCTGTCTGCTGGCGAGGACACTCAGGCGCTGCAGCTGGTGCCGCACAACTCTGCCAGCCTGGTGCCAGTCATGGTGCAGCAGCTGCTGGCGCGCGAGCAGGTGGCGCTGGAGCAGCAGAAGGCGGCGCTGGAGCTGGAGCGCAGCAAGCGGCGGCGTGAGCAGGAGGAGCATGAGCTGGAGATGGCCAGCAAGCGCCTGGAGCTGGCGGCGGTGAGTGGGGCGATTGGTAGGGGGCAGCAGCAGCTTTGGGGTGGTGGCACACACTGTTTGGATGCAGACGCGTGTTGGGGCAGGGACTGCAGAGGGTGGTGCTCACTCCACCCATGGTCCCCTGTCCCATTCGCAGAAGGCCAAGGACAAGGGTCTGGTGGACCACCTGCCGCTGATTTTTGGCGGTGGGGGTACTGCGCACCAGCAGGAGACCACCACCAAGGCAGCAGCAGCTCCCAAACAGCCGCCTGCCTCTCCTGCCAAAAGTGGCAAGGCCAAGGAGGCGGCAGCCGAGAGCAACCAGGCTACTGCTGCGAACAAGGTGGGTGGGGTGGTGTGGTGTTCTGGTTGTGTGCTGACAGCCTGCTCTGCCTGCGCCGCTGTGCTGACTGCAGGCTTGAACGATCCCACAGGACAAGAAGAAGCTGGAGCGCATGCAGCGGATGGGACTGGCGTCTCTGTGAAGGTGTGGCTGGTCAGGCGTGGGTGGGTGTGCGTGCGACACTGTAAAAGTACATCATACAGCAACGATGAAACGGTCCCACCCGACTTGCCTACACGGTGCAAATGACAGTTTAGTTAGGCGTGCGCATTTGGAGGTGGTTTTATGACACTGTGTCCTTGCCTGCCCACATAACACCCTGGGATGGATTTTCTAGCAACTTTTTCACCTCTGGACATCCACACAGTCCGCCATGATCATCCATACTCCATTTGCACTTGGGACACATTCCTTTGTCAAGAAACGGCAATCATACGTCCAAAACCAATAGGTATGATAAATATGGGCGTGGGTGTCTTGACCAGTTCTGTTGTTGGCTGAATGAGCTTGCTGTGGTTGTTAGTGGGGTTGGGGTGTGTTAGTGGTTGTGGGGGTGTGTTAGTGGGTGTGGGCGTGTGTTAGTGGGTGTGGGTGGTTTTTGAAGGGATGAAAGAGCCGGGCGGTGATTGTGGTTTATCTGACTCGTCATTTTTGATCACGTCTTCACGCTCGATGTCGTGATAGCACGTCAGCTTTGGCACGTAAATTGCGGTGTGGGCGCCGTTGCTGTTTTGCACAAGCAGTCTGATGTCGTGCAGCATGTTTCCATCTGCAGCCTGGATTGGTGCCTCACCCGACAACTCGTGGAACAGGGGGTTCAAATTGGTGCGGTAATAAAATGGCACGACGTCCATGCGGAAAGAGAATGCTGAATGCACCATCGAGCAGGGCGTGGGCAAGAGGTTGTTTTCAAATACCACTGGATTGCTTGGCACCGTTATTGGCAGCGTGTTTTCAGCATCGTCCACGGACGCCGTAGTGCAGACAAACACGCATCTGGGGTAGGTTGCGTAGATCTTGGCAATTTCCTCAAGATGGTCGGGCGTCCAGTAGTCATCATCATCTAGATGGGCGTAGTACTTGTATTTTGATCGCCGTGCTAGCGCGAGTCCGATGTTCATGCTGTTTGCGCCGGCGCAGCACCACAGTTGGTTGGGATCGTTTTTTATAACGTCCCTTTCCACCACCGGATTGTTCAGGTAAAAGAGAGTGTTGCGGGTCAGTCGTTTGCCGTAGTCTTGTAGAAAAGCCAACAACTCTTCTTCCGGTTCGTATTTGTCTCCTACCAGGAACAGGTCCCATAGCGTGTGCTTTTGTGACAAGATGGAATTCAGACAGCGCTCCAGGTAAGAGATGGTTTTGCCGTTGCTGCGGCGGTAGGTTGCTATAACAATCGCGAATCTGACTTCTTCAGCTGTTGTCACTGTGGTTGCGTCCATAAAGTAATGTAAAGTCAAGTTGCTTAAAATGAACGGCGCATTTCTTGGAAAGATGCAAACACAGTACGTGGATGCGGGGATTTTGACAGTAACTGTGAGAGGCTCTGAATCGTTGACTGTGCTCCGTGAGATCGCTGAGGGCATGGAGGGTGGTGGGACTATGCACCACCACACGCACCTGCTGTATGACCTGCGCACCTTGATGGGCAGCGAAGAAAAGATATACACCGAGATCGGCACGTTTTATGGTGCATCGGCATCTCTAATGCTGCGACATCCGTATGCTACGCATGTGCATTGCATAGACCCGATGCATTTGCACCCCTCTCAAAAGAGAGCTGTGGAGGCGAATTTGAACAAATTCAACACGATGAACAACAGTGTTACGGTGCATTGCAAGTATTCTAGCGACTTTCTGTTCCTTCAACAGCTGAAGCGAGAGGGGTTCAAAACGGACATCCTCTTCATCAACGGCGATCACAGCTATGATGCAGTTGTTGACGACTTTTGTGGGTACGCTGATTTTGTGAACGTGGGAGGGTTTGTGGTGTTTGACGATTACGAAGACCACGCGTACAGTCCTGATGTGAGGAGAGCGGTGGATGACATCGTGGGCGGTGGAGATGCTTCTGAGTTCCGGGTGATTGGTAACATCGATAATGTGAAGGGCGCCTACGATTGCCTGGGGCTGGAGAAGTCCAACCTGTTTGTTCTTCAAAAGGTGGCTGTGCGCAGGGGTGTAAAGTGGGTGCCGGTGAAGGCTGTTGACATGGGTGTGGTTGTGGAAAAACTCGAGTTTTGTACCGCGGCTTGCCAATTTGCCAACAATGGGCGATTTGTCCGGGAGCTCGAGGCGCAGGTCGCTGGCGCGCTAGAGATAGACTGCGAGGGTGGGGACCGGGCGGTTGTGGCGGTGTGCAATGGCGCATGTGCGCTCAGCGCCGCCGTGGGAGGACTGGCGATGCACTGTGGGCGGCACCTGAGGTGGGCGACACAGGCTTTCACATTCCCGTGCGCGCATCAGGGGGTGTTGAAAGACAGTCTGGTGGTGGACAACGATGCTGTTGCTATGGGACCTTGCTTGGCGGCCCTTGAGCGGGCGGTGGGCGAGTTTGATGGCGTCATCGTCACAAACTGTTTTGGGTTGGCGGTGAACATAGATGCGTACGTCGACTTTTGCCGGCGGCACGACAAGTTGCTGGTGTTTGACAATGCCGCAACGCCGTTGACGCGGTACCGGGGGCGCAATGTGAACAACTATGGCGACGCGTGCGTCGTATCCCTGCACCATACCAAACCCATTGGCTTTGGAGAGGGTGGGGTGGTGGTGTTTAAAAAGCAGTATCTGGATGCCATGTCCCGGGTGATCGGTTTTGGACACAGCGAGACGGACAAGTACCGGTATTCTGTGCATGCCAGCAATTACAAAATGAGCGAGATCTCTGCGATCTTTGCGAGTGGGTGGCTGGAGAGGGTTGGGGACATTCGGGCGCATAACGCCGCGATGCTTGCCTACTTTGTTGGTGAAATGAGGAGGCGCGGTGTAGAGGGGGGCGCACGTGTGTATCCCAACTTTGCAGCGCTGCTGGGCGATACCGTGGCGGCTGTCATCCCGGTTTTATTTGAACGGCCTTGTTCTGTGGACGCCTTCCTCAAGGAGGGCGTAGATGCCAAAAAGTACTACTACCCTATTTCAGAGGCTGTTGACACGACGCCCGTTGCCCTGGATTGGTTTGAAAGGATCGTGTGTCTGCCGCTGCACTTGGATGTGTCACGGAGGGACATACAAAAGTACGTTGCGATCATCTTGAATTTGCTTTGAGTTGATTTGGGAGTGAGTTTGGGGTTTGTGTGTGAGTTAAGAAGGTGGCGTTACATTGTTTGAATTAAATGCCTGCTGTGGTGGACGTATACATCCTGGGTGCCGGTGGGCATTCCAAGCAGGTCATCGACATTCTGCTTGAGCAGGATTCGCAGTACAGGGTCGCCGGCGTCTTTGATGATGCAAAAGAAGTAGGATCGCTGTATTACCGCGGGGTTGTGGTTTTGGGGGACAGCCGGGCTGCGCAGAAGTATTTGGACGCCGACAGTGCGGCGCTGGTGTTTTGTGGCATCGGGGACAATGCCACACGCAAGAGGGTTGTGCGCCAGTTTGACAGGGAGAGGTTTGTGAATGTGGTGGCGCCAAATGCATGCGTGAGTCCAACGGTGGTCGTTGGGCGCGGCAACTACATTGGCCGGTTTGTGTGTGTGTCGGCGGATACGTGCCTGGGGGATTTTAATATTCTCAACGACGGTTGTTGTGTGACGCACGACGTGTACCTGGGCCACTTTAATCATGTGTGTCCGCATGCAGTGCTTGGTGGCGGGGTGTGTGTGGGCGATGTCAATCTGATTGGGACGGGCGCAACTGTGAACCCGCGGGTGTGCGTTGGGTCGTACAACAAGATTGGGTCTGGGGCAGCGGTGGTGAAAGACATCGGTATTGCGGCGACTGTGGTGGGTGTGCCTGGGGGTGTTGTCGCGCGGCGCATGATAGCGTAGCGAGGTGGGTGGGTGTTTGGGGTTGGTGGTGGTTTTGATGCGCTTGCGAATTTTCGGCAGACATTATAAATGGTCACTGCTGCTGCCGGTGCGCGGGTCCTTTTTGTGGTCTGTGTTGCAGTCATATTGATAGCAGCAGCTCGACCATGGCGTGTGTTTGTGTCCAGTGAACCGTTTCAATACAAGAAGATTTGCGTCGTGACAAATGGTAGCGACCACATGTTTTTGCAATCGATGGTGTGGCACCTCGTGGCTCAAAAGCGGCGGAATGACTTTGATGAGTGGATCATTTTCAAGACGCGGAATGATGCAAACGACGATCGCTACCTAGACATGGTTCGCGGGATCCATCATTGGATCACTGTGGAAGATCGAAATGTGCAAGCCGACAGATCTCTGGACATTGCGCGGTCCACAACCCGGGCAGACACCATTTATGTCAAGCTGGACCAAACCATTGTGTACATGCAAGATGGTTTTGTGCGCACGCTGGTAGAGGCGCGCATCAGGAACCCGGAGCACTTTTTGGTGGTGCCTAATATTGTGAACCACGGCTATGTCGCTTTCATTTACAAGCGCAATCGGGTGTTTGATGCGCCCCTAGGTTATGACGACCTGGACGCTGAGATGGCCAAGAGGATGCACGAGGCATTTTTGGCTGATCTGGAAAAGAATTCGATATCAAAGTGGACACGCGCTTTCAATCACTACGTCAAAGAAGATACTGATGCGGTGTCCCTGCCGGCCGTGGCATATTTTGGGGCCGACTTTGGTGACTTTGTCATCGATGATGGTGTACGTGTGGACGAGTATCTAACGTCTGTAGTGCCTCAGCGGAAGGAGAGGCGGGTGTTGTTTGTTGGTTCGCCGTTGTGCGTCAATTACGCGGCCAATGCGCGTCAGCGTGCTGTTTTGGATGGGACGGATGTTCACAAAAGATACATAGCCCAGATGTACGCAAACATTTAACCTAGGGTAATTGTATGATTGCCTTGTTGTTAATTTTTGTCGGCCTCCTTTTGTTGGTTGCCACGTTGGCACATCTGACGTCCAAAAAAGAGTTCTTTCAACCAGGATACCCTGGTTGGGGGATGCCTAGATACCGTGTGATGCCGGGATACGGTGGTGGTGGCATGCCCGGATACAGCGTGATGCCAAGGTACGGTGGCGGCGGTAGGATGCCCGGTTTCTATGGGGGAATGCCGAGGTACGGCGGGGGTGGGTGGATGCCAGGTTTTACACCTTGGAGACCAAGATTCAATTGGTATGGTGGAGGAGGAGGGTACACGGGGATGCCGCAGTATGTACAACCGACGCAAGTTGTGCCGCCGCAGTATGTACAACCGCCGCAAGTTGTGCCGCCACAAGTTGTACACGTCCCCGCTGCGGTCGCACCGGTAGCACAGGTACCTGTTGCGCCTGCTGTGGTAGCGCCCGAGCAAAAGCCTGTTGCTGCTGCCCCAGAGCCCAAGCCGGCGGCGGTGGCGCCTGCACCAGCACCCGAACCCGACTTCAATCATTCCCATTCTGACGGAACGACTGTTGGCGATGGTACAATGGTCCCATTGGGACCAGATGACATTCCCTACCTGGACCCGCATCAAAGCACCAAGGCAGACACCAAGACAGGCTTCTTTGGCTTCCCCATGAACCGGACTAGGTTGAACACCATCGCTGAAAAGCTAAATATGATCGGCCCGGATGGCTTTGCCAAGAGCCTCAGCAGGCTGGGCATCATCAGCGAAGATGTGCCAGGATCAGAACACGAAAAGACGCGGAGAGAGTCTGCAATTTACTCTGCAATGGCAACCGCTGCAAAGCTGACCCTGTTGCCAATCGAAGCTGTCAATGAGGCGACTGGGGGCAAGTGCTTCACTGGTGCGCCATCGCAAAATGACGAACTTGGGAAGTGCGATGGGCTGTCGAAATGCTACGGGCGCCTCAAGGGCTTTGCCATGCAGAGCAACGCGGCCAAGGTCAAGGAAGAGCTAAAAAAATGTGGCGGAAGCCAGAAGACTCTCAGCGATGACGAGTTGGTGTATTTGTGGGGGCTGAACGAGCACCACAACCTGCACTGTTGCTCATTCAATGATCCGCAAGGTCATCAACTCCATCACGCATCGCACTTGACATCGCTGAACGATTACTCGATGCTGGGTTCCTCCGTGTGTGGAGGCGACGACAAGCCCAAGAAGTGCACCGTTGGGGACGAGGAGATCACGATCCGCTGCGACCACCCCAAGCCGTGGTCTCCAGGGAGTTACGATGGCTCGGGCGGCAATGGCTCTATTTGCGCCAAGGGATGGATGGGCTTTCACAACGACACGGGCATGTGGCCAGAGTGGCCGGCCATCAAAGCTGCGTTCACTTTTGTAGACAAAGTCAAGCCCTACAAGAGTTGAGTGTGGGTGTGTGTGGCCCCCGAAAGAATTGTATCTAGTGAATATAAATGGAGGCCCCAACGATTGCTGCCCTGGTGGTCTCAGTCTTATACTTTATCGCCGCAACCGTTGACTCCCAAGTGAACGCTGATCCACAGTCCGCAATTGCTATTTTTCTTGGGTTGATCATGTTGTTGGTGCTGCCATACTTGGTCCACTGCTTGGTGGTGGGCGGGTGTACGTGGTACGCTTGGGCCGTTCCGGGCTTGATGGGGCTGATGCTGTTGGTCGGGCTATTTGCCGCACTCTTTGGGTCCCGAGCACGACCGTCCGCTGTGCAGGGTGATGAAAATAAAAATCTGCGGGTACGCAAAGAATGAACCTGACACTGACCACACCCGCCATCGCCACACTGGCCTTTGGTGTATTGATTCTTGTGGAAAACGTCATTATGGCGGTCGTCTCTCGGAAAATGCCATCGCTTTCTGAGTCTGCCATGGATTTGTTGATCTGGGTGGTCGTGCTGCCGTACACCGCCAACTGCCTAGTGTTGGGTGAATGCAACTGGTACGCTTGGCTCTTGGTGGCTGCGGTGACTGTGCTGACCTTGAAGGGTTTGGTTGGCCTCGCCATGGCGACGAGGCGCGAAGATAACTGATCATGGCGCGGGTGCGCCGACGTAGTACATTTCGACATCAGGGTTTATGTAGCTGACCGCCAGCGCCAAATTCGAGACAGAATGGACGAAATAGTCACACTGCGCCAGCAGCATCACGTCACAGATGACGTCGCAGCCAAGCTCGCTGTGGTAGGGGTCGCCTTGGGTGTGCTGCAGTTCGTAACCCTTGTTGTTGATCATGCCAACGGCGTTGACCGCGCCACGACCACGGGCGTAGGCCCATTCAAGTATGTTGTCAAGCGACGTGCGCTGAACAGCGGCATCATAGAAAAGCCGCGCGCCATATTTATTTTTGAAACCTACAACGCCGAGGTCTGTGTCCGTTGACAAAAGGATCGATGCATTGGGGTGTTGCTCTAGCAGGCCGTCAATGGTCTTGAAGTAGTCTCTGAACAACAACGGGCGTTTTTCTTCGCAACTATGACTCGGGTGCCGGTAGTGTACGCCGATGATGGGGCGGCGGTGGGGGTGGAAAAGCGCCAGTTGCTTTGCGGAGACCTCGGCAGCGAGTTTGTCAGAAAGTTGAATGCGGGTGCTGAAAATGCGGTGTGTGTTCTTGCGCCACTCTGCAAAGGTTGGGCTAGAAAACAACGCTGCTGTGACTGTAGGGACGCGGAACTCTGGTGGACCGTCGCACCCTTGGGTAACCGTGAATGTTGTGTGGGGTTTGGGTTGGGGATTAGTCATCGTAGTATCCGATGGAAAGAACGAAACTGGCTTGAAGTACTCGAGCCACGCATTGTTGTGGTTCTTGGAAAAGTAGCAAAAGTGCTTTGGGGAGTTGGTTATGTTTGCCCTGGCAAAGTCGTTCAGTGTCCAAGAAGGATACACCCGCCTGTACGGGTCCTTGGCCAGGGCGGCCATGTAAAAGTTGAACACTGAAAAGAAGCCGGCGTCGCGTGGAATGCATGTGGTCAGCGACGGGTACAAACAGCCCTCTACAGAATGGTTCGTGTTGAAGTGCCAATGTGGATTAATGTAAATGGGCTCTTTGAGCTTTTGACAAAATGACACGTGTTCGCACTCGGCGCCTGGGATGCTTTCATCGTATGGTGGGGACTCGAGTGCTTCGAGTGTGGCGCGGGGAATCAGTGTCATGCCGCCAAAGGCGCTCTGTACCTGTGTCCACGCCCTGAATTCATGCAACTTGTTGATCCACTTGGTGTTTCTTCCGTAGTAGTTGTTGAAGAGGGGGTATACTTTAGTAATTTCTTTTGGGTCGTTGAGAAGTCTCAGGGAGAATGTGTCGTAGAAGAATGGCGTGTCTTTGTACAGACCATTGGCGCAGATAGCACCATAGGGTTGGGGGGCTTGGAGGAACGTGGCAAAGGTGTCAAGGCTGATTGGGGACAGGTCGAGGTCGCTGTCGATCTGTAGGACATAGTCTGGAGCTTCTTTCTGCGCGTGCATCCATTCCTTGGCAAAACTAAAGAGGGTGTTGCGGTACCGCGCAAAGATGGGCGTGCGGTTGCCGGCGCCGCCCCTTGATATGACTTCAACGCGCTCATCGGGCAACGTGATACCGTCGACCCTGTTTTCTGGGAATGCTTGTTTGAGATTCTCTAGAACTTTGAGCGTTTTGTCGCGATTGTTGTTGGTGAGGTATGCAAACCAAAGATCTTTGAATCCAGACTGGAGGGTTTTAAGAAATTGTGTGAGGTTTTGGATGTTTGCCTCAATGTTGTTGACAAGACTTAGCACTAGGATTTTTTGGGTAGCCAATGCAAGTGGGGTGCGATCTTGTGTTTTTTGGGTTTGTTGTTGGATGGGGGAGGGAGCAGGATCTTTATCAAACACCAGTTTCTGCATTGGTATGTAATGTGGTAGCAAATTGTTTACAATGATCAGACGTAATCGATTTGCAAGGACACCCTGCGGTTGTCTGTGAGGAGCTTGGGGTCTTCCTGGATGGTCTTCACAATCATGGACATGCCACATTTGAAAAGCTTCACCTTGAACCTGTCCAAGTTTGCTTGTGTGGGTTCGTTAAACATGGTGCCGCCGCCGCGGAGGTAGTCCACGTACCTGTCTATGCCCCACAAATTTACACCTGCGATGACAAGCTTCGTGACCGCCTCGTAGCCTTCGTCTGTATTTTGGTTGAGCAGGCTCTTTGCCGGATTGCAACTGTCGGTCGGTCCCTTATCTGAGCCTTTGTCTTTGGCACAGTTGTCAGCCATGATTTCTGCGTTCGTCAGTCCTGGGATAGGGGAGGCTTTCAAGATGTCGCGGATCATGCTGGTGTTCAAGTTGGCGAACCCAAAGTTGATGCAGCCCTCGCCGCAATAATTCTCGCCGCCTGGGTCTTTCTTCGTGTCACGTTCCTGGACATCCATGGCCTCCGTCTCTATCATTCCCTTGGCGATGATCAGTAGCTGCATGTTCTCCGGGACCCCGAGTTTTGTAAACAGCTTTTGGATGCGGGCCTTGTTCTCTGCCATTGGGAACTTGGTGACTTCGTAGATGTTTGGCTTCGAATCTGGCTTGAGCTTGGAGTACTCCTCCGCTGGCCATTTCTTCAGGAACTCCTCTATCTGATCAGAGAGGGGCAGTGAGGCGCTGATCGGCGTGTAGGTGCCGTCACCTGAGGGGGCGGGTGCAGCTGGGGCGGGTGCTGGGGCGGGTGCTGGGGCGGGTGCAGGATCGGGTTTGGGGGCAGGCGCAGGTTGGGGGACCACCACGGGTTGAGGCACGGGTACAGGTTGAGGCACGGGCACGGGTTGAGGGGCAGGGGGCAGAGGCTGCGGTGCACCGGCGCCGTCTCGCACAACGGGAATTAATAGTCCTCCCGATCCAAAGGCGGGGTCAACATTTTGCAAGATCCACTCTGGGCTCGTTTCTGTGAAATGCTCGTGTCTGAGCAACTTTGTTGCTAGAAAGGCGAGACAAATGATGGAAATGAACAACAAAACATAATAAAGGATGGTGCTGCGAGATGCCGTCATTACTGTTGCTTTATAAAAACAAAATAGAGTTGGCTGAGGCGATGCTAAATCCGAGAGTTGATTTCACAAGCTGTGGTAGCGCCTTACTAGAAGCTAGGACTTGAAATCGTTTTGGGAAAATGAAGGTTGCTGTGGCTGCACGGGCTGGCTAGTCGGCCACCCTGAGCACGGCCAGCTTTTGCGGGATGGGGGTGATAGGTTTCGAAGGATCGTCACCGCCAAACAGCTTCTTGATGTTGTAATAGGCAAACGCCGCAAAGATCGTGCAGGATGCACCAATAAAGATTGCCTTGAGCCTGTCCATTGGATTGTAGATTGTGTTTTGTGTGGTGTGTTTAAGTGGGGTATTACGTGGTCTTAACAGATTCTGTTCAGTGATAATAAGGATGCCATCAAAGTTGAACGTTCAACGCTTTTTCCCAAAGACTCTGGGTGAGGGAATGACCGAAGCGGGGGCAGATCAGTTGGCGGTCGACCCGCGCCTGAAATGCACCACCAGCAACGGGTGCATCACGTTTTGTTCCAAAAAAGGGGGCTCGAGTCCAGAGGTGATTCTAAAAGTCCAAATGAAGAGCTCGTCGGCGGATGATATTGTCTTTGATATTCTGAATGGATGGGTTCTGAACGAATGCGTGCGCGGAGCGGATGCGCACCATTTCACAAAGTACCTCGGAAGCGGCTGGGTGTACGTTGCCTTCCAGGATGCAAATCCCAAGAGACTAGTGGAAGATAGCAACGTTGCGTTGTACAAACAACAGCGTGAAATGGATGTGAAGAAGCGACCCTTTTGCGCAACCAATGTCGTTCCAGGGGCAACATCCTTGGCTGCCATGTTCCATCCAAAGATGTCCAGCGCTGAAGAGCGCAAGACCTATTCCATGGTGAGAAGGTTGATGAAAACGGTGATGGAGGTGGGAGAAAAACACGGATTGACGCACAATGACTTGCACACTGACAATGTGTTGTACGACAGCGACAAGTCGTGCTTGGTAATGATCGACTATGGCAGAATGTTGTTTGATGGTTCAAGCATGGACGATGACCAAGTAATGGAGTTGGTGCGGAGGTTCAAAAGGGACTCTTGGGTGGGTGGACACACGTCTTACGCTCAGATGGTGCGGCATGTTTTGAGGCATCACAAATGCAGGATGATTGATTTGTACGCCGTCGAGGAACCGTGGTTTATCAAGCACCTGTTTATGTTTGACATTATGGCCCTATCTTTGGGCATCATTTTCGACCTCAAAAACAAGTTTTCTCGCAGGTTGCAAGACTTGAAAGCGTTCTTCCATTTTGAAGAGCGCTGGCGTGTTACGCGTGCGGACGGGCGCATGGTGATGTATGGCCTTGAGTATCGTGTGTTGGAGCCAGGGCTGTGGGGGAGGAAAAGGGGTCCTGACGGTCTGTTCCAAACTACGGTGTGGCCGGGTATGTTTTGGTTTGCCTTGTTGCTGAAATACCTGTCTGGAATAGATGTTGGCGTAAAAGAGGTCTTGAAAGGCGATGAAAAGTGGTTGGCTGTGGACATGTTCAAGTTGTCTCGGAGGAAAGTAATGCATCCATTTGGCACGATCATTAGTATTCCTGACCCTGAACGGTTTTGTAAATTCTTGCTGAAGAACAAAGACCTTGTCCAACAGCATTGTTTAGGGATGCTGGGTGCTGGCGTGGTACGTTTGTAAGCTTCTTTGTCTGTTGCTACTCAAAGATTAGATAGATGATGAAGGTCGTTATTAGTACGCACGCGAAGAATCGCGAGCCACTGCGACGGCTGTTGTGGTCACTGCGTAGTCGCGAACACTTGGAGGACATCATAGTGTCTGTGGCTGGGGTAGGGAGCGAGAACGGGGGCAGTTTTGATGTTGGGGAATTCGCGCGCGCCATGGGGGTTCGGCACGTGATCACGCATCCTTCCAACAACTTTGAGTACACTGCATTTGTGGCTCTGACAGAGGCACTGTGGCAGCGGCCAGAGTTGCGTGCTGCGCATTACGTGTTTGTTCACGACACCGTGCAAGCTGCCTCCGGATTTTGGGACATTCTTGGCGGGTTTGAAGCGGCTGGCGTTGGGGCAGGCGCGGGCGGGATCGTGTGGTACCCATTCTGCGACAACTTCAACATGGGCATCGCTGCAGCCGAGTTTGTTGTAGGAGATCTGTACCTGGCCTTTAGGGGTGTGCGCTTGGACAAAGCTGCGGCGATCGACATAGAGTTGAATTCGGGGAATCCCTTGAATTTGCGGGGGTTGGCTGGAGATGGGCGGTGGCGGTACGCCTTTGGTGGCAAAGCGATGGCGCTGGGGGCAGAGAGGCCATGGGCCAATGACACACATGTCTATGGTGACGACGAGGCAAGGTGCACGACCCGCATGGCTACTGCTGGTAACGGCGTGCCCTTTTTGTACAAGTTTGTGCATTTGTATGATGCAGAACCTTGTCCCGTCGGATTCGTGTGGGATTTTGAAAATTGTTGTGGGGTTAAAATTTGAGCGCGGTTTGGGTGATGGTGGGTCAGAGGATTGGGAGTGAACTGTTGTTTGTTTGTGCAATGGCATTCGACGCTGCTGCACCAGGCTGGAAGGGGCTGCTAGAGGATCTGTGGCAAGACAATGGTGATAAGATCCAAGCTTTCTTGGACAAAGAAGCCAGCGACTTTCAGGGCATGCTCGAGGTGCTGCCTCCCCCGAGGCAGGTTTTTAGGGCATTTGAAATGTTCCCATTGGACGAGCTCAAGGTGGTCATCATTGGGCAGGATCCATACCACAGAAAGGGTGAGGCCAATGGCATGTGCTTCAGCGTGCCAGAGGGTAAGAAGATCCCTCCTTCGCTTCGCAATGTGTTCAAAGAGCTGGCGTGGTACGGTGGTGGTGTGGTCAGGACAAACCCAGACCTGTCGGATTGGGCCAGGCAGGGCGTGCTGTTGCTCAACACCGCTCTGACCGTGCGCGAGCACAGTCCTGGGTCGCATGCTGGAGTTTGGAAGGATTTCACGCGCGCTGTGGTGGAGCGTGTTGGCAGCTTGGGTGGGGTCGTGTTCATGCTATGGGGAGCACATGCCCAGAGCTTTGAGGACTGCATCGACGCCGAGAGGAATTTGGTGCTCAAGCACAGCCATCCTTCACCACTGTCACGCAAGCCCTTTGTTGGCTGTGGGCATTTTGAGCGCTGCAACGAGTATCTGCTTGATAAGCGAGGCGTTTGCATTCGGTGGGTGTGACTGTGTTCGTTTTTCTCTGCTTTTTGTAAATGGCGGTCCAGCGCGCAAAAAGAGCAGTCCAGGATGGTGGTGGTCAGGGGGATGCGGGGAGTGGTGAAGGCGACGTCAGGCGGCTGTTGGAAGCCATTGCGGTGGGTAATTTTGAGGCCGCGTCGGCGCTGTTGACGAGGAGGCCCGAGTTGGCTGGCGTGCGGGACAGCCGCGGTCGGACGATGCTTATGACCACAGTCATGTTCCCTGCAAACAAGAGGAATGGTTGGGCAATCACTCGTTTGTTACTCGACATGGGGGTGGAGGTCAATGTCCGCGACCGACTTGGAAGGAGTGCGTTGGCCTACGTGGAAGACGCCGTACTGGCGAGGATGCTGTTGGATCGCGGTGCGGACGTGCATGCCCGTGACCGCAAGGGCGACACTGTGTTGATGCACGCAGTGATGACAAAAAATGCGGCTCTGGTTAGGCAGCTGCTTGAGCGCGGGGCAGATGTGAACGCCGTTGCTGAGGATGGTCAGACCGCGCTCATTTTGTGTGTGAGGCGGTGGCCAGATCTGTTTGTAGTCAGGGAATTGATTGCAGCTGGGGCGGACGTAGATGTCGTTGATGACGAAGGCGAGACTGCCTTGAGCATCGTGCGAGGGGCTCTGGGGGAAATTGACAGCGACGAGCAAGAGTTGATCGACGAGCACGAGTTGATCCTGGAAGCCTTGAAGCGTGCCAGTAAAAAGGTGCCACGGGGGAGGGTGTACAACTCTCTAAACACAGGGACAGCCAAGGTGGGGGCGAACACCGAGTTCATTGACAAGAATGTCTTGGCGTATGAAAGCCCTGCGGAGCGGGTGGGCAAGAAGTTTTTCTACAACACCGGAAACGTGGACCGGGATGGGGTGGTGATCCGGGCTTTCAATGCCAACGTTCTTGAAGAGATGCAAAAAACGGGTCGGGTTGCGATGAATCCATTCACGAGAGCGCCGTGGCCACTTTTGGATGCGCAAGCGGTGAGGGGCGTCTTGAAAAAGGTGCCAGAAGGGAATGATGGCGGTGGTAGTGGTGGTAGGGCACGAGGGGCGGGGCTGGGCAGAGGGTGCGGGGAACGTAGGAAAGGCAGGGAAGAAAAGCGCGTAAATTTCTGAGGATTGGTAAATGAAGGGCGGTTCATTGTGGAAATGGTTGGTCGGGATTGTGCTACTTGTCAGTTGTTGGCCGCGTATGAAAGAGGGCTTTGAGGACAAAACTGTGGATCTCGTGATTGCACATTACAACGAGGATTTGGATTGGCTGGCGGATTTGCCATACCAACATTTTAAGCAAATCATCGTGTACACCAAAGGTACTCGCCGCCCCAAGTGCTCGCGGTTTTGGTGTCAGGTGATACCACTCGAGAATGTGGGCAGGGAGGGTCACACATACCTGCACCACATCATCCAGAATTACAATACCCTCGCAGATGTAACCATCTTTGTGCCTGGGTCCTGTTTCATGGACCACAAGAAAGAAAAAGCTGAAAAGGTGATCTCAGGTGCCTTGGCAGACAGAGACACCGTGTTGCTGTCTGAAGCGAAGGTCGACAATCTCGCAAACGACTTCAAAGACTTTGAGATAACTGAGTGGGCTTCTTCTCATCCGGGCAACCTATCTCAAAACCCAAGCGCGGCGTTGGGCGCTAGCCGTATAAGGCCTTTTGGGAAGTGGTACACCCACTTCTTTGGGGAATTGGTGGTGCACGATGTGTCTTACAGCGGCATATTAGCCGTGTCGCGCGAGGCCGTGCATGGCAGGCCCGTTGCATTTTACGAGTCACTAGAGCGAGAAATGCGCGCGCATGCGAATCCAGAGGCTGGGCATTACTTGGAGAGGTCTTGGGCAGCAGTTTTTCACCCAGTTCCTGAAAACCGATTCGTGTCATTCAGTCATCCGTGAGTGCGGCGAGGGGGTCGAGTGTTTGCACCTCAAACTGTGTGGCATTTGGCGTGTCGTCTACGATGCCGTAGGCAAAGGCTATGCCGCAGTTGCTGGCTTGGCTGGATCCTAAGAACTCATAAAAGTCGCGCTCTTGAACGTAGCATGGCAACTTGTTGATGTTGATCCTTTTTTCAATGGACAAAACCGAGATGCCCTTGGGATCGTAGTCCTCAAACTCGATGCGCGAGGTGACGGATACAGTCTTGACCACAGTGTCGGCATGTTGTTTGGCCATGAAGCCGACCAGGTAGGTCTTTTCATTGTGGCGGCAGTGCAGGACAGCGTTGTCGGGGCGGGACCTGACAAGGAAGATGTTCTTGCGAGCGGCGAGCATTTTGAGTTTAGGTGTGTTGGTTGGGTGTGATAGGTTGTCTTTAGTCACTTTTTTGAAAACCACTTTTGCGCGCATGTTTTGTAAAAACTGAATCGAGAGTGTGAAGGTGTGAATACGCAAACGCGCTAGCCCAACTAAACCCACGGAGCAATACACGTCGTGCCGAGATGGCAGAGGTGGTCGTTCTTCGCAACAGGGGTGGTGGTATGGGGTGGTTTTGGAAGGTTTGTTTGGGCATCGTACTTTGGATGGTCATCCCGTCGATTCCCAAAGACAAAGGTCCTGCGCAGTCTAGTCAGGCTCCGGTACAAGTTGCAGGGGCGGCCAAGATGTCTATGAAACACGAGCCCGACTTTGTCCCAGCTCCGCAGACGATCAACAGGCGCATCGCCATGCGACCTCCTGTGGGTGGCGGGTACGGCGGCGGTGCGAGGTAAAAAAAAACAAAAGGGGGCGGGATGGGCAAGAAAGATTGCAAGCACTTAGTTACATTTTATTACTTGGTTGTTCAGGGTTGTTGGTTGCGGTACTACTTTCGCCAATATATGTCTTGGACGGACTGCAGGATTACTACGCGGGAGCCCTTTGAGGCGAGGCGGACGGTGTCACAGAAGTACACGTGTTCACACATTGCCAGCTCGCCGAAACAGACCTCTGTCGTGCGCCACTCTACGGACGGGTCATTCATAAGTGCTGATGGCACCAGCACACACCCCCCATAGGCGGTGCGGACGTCGACGACGTCGTCTTTCCACACTGGCACCTTGGTCAACGTGCGCCTGGGAGCGCAGCGCGTGCACTTTGGAAAGCGACACAATGGGTAAAACATGCGGTCGTCGATGTCTACAATAGAGTAGGTGTCGTAGTAGTGGTCTTCGCATGCAAACCCCTGTTGCTCTACTTTTTTGACCTCTTTCGTGTAGCACGTGACGATGCCAATGTTGTTGCTAGAGGGCTGGCAAGCAAACATCTGCTCGAGAATGTTTGGCGGGAAATAGATGTCCGTGTCCAGGAGCCAAGTCCAGTCGGTGTCTAGTGGGCGGAGGCGCTTCAACATGTCTGTGCGGAGTTTGCCGAGGTACTTGGGACGGTGGTAAACATCCTCGGCGACGAATTTGGAGGGCGCGTGGTTCAGCTTTTCGCTGATCAGGATGGACCTTTTTTTGCGCACCGGCGCATTTGTAAACTTTGCTAGCATACGTGGGGTGGTGTCTGAAGAGTTGTTTTCATAAAAGGCGTAGTGAAACGTTGTGGAGGGATGGCGCTTCTCTAGTTTTTCCATGGCGTCCAAAAACCACTCCAGATAGGTGCGGTTGTTGCGCAAGAGCATCATCACCGCGATGCTTTTCACAGGCGCGCGACCATCGTGCAACTCCATACTTACGTTCCCGTGAGACCCATTGCCTTAAATTGGAAATGGGTGTGGTGGGTGGATGGGGTGGTAGATGGGGTGGTGTTGAGGTTGTGTGGTGGTGGTGGTGGTGGTGGGGGCGGGGGGTGGAGTGGGGTGGTAGGCGAACAAAAATCTCGGTAATTAACAAATGAAGCTGCAACGCCAAACGCAAGTCGCGACCGTGGGCTACGGCCTTGTTTTTGCCTCCTTTGCCATCTTGGTCCTCTCCGCTGGCCGCGACAGCAAGGAGAGCGCCTTTGCCAATCTGTTGATGATGTCCATTTCCATCCCGATCACATTGTACGTTATCAACTGCACCGTCACTGGCGGTTGCAAGGTGTACGCCTGGATTCACGCCTACCTAGCGCTGGGCGCGGGTGTGCTCTTTGCCCTGATCACGGCCTATTTCCTTTTGGCGATGCCAAGTAAAAAGTGAATGCCCGGGATGGTTGTGTGTTTAAACACAAGTCGCAACAGACTAAGATACGATGATCAAAATCGATCGCAAGAGCAACGTCATGCTCATTGACACGTCGTACTACATCTTTTACCGCTACTTTGCGGTGTACAATTGGATCAAACTGGCGCAACCTGAACAGGCCGAGGGGCTGACAGACGCGCTGACCCCCACATTCATTGACAAATTCGACAAGACATTTTTAGATTCACTGAAAAATCTGGTAAAGAAGCACAAGGTTCCCTACGCAAACGTGATCTTTGTCAAAGACTGCTCCCGGGACAGCATCTGGAGGTGCCAGCATTACGCCGACTACAAGAAAAGCCGCGAAGACAGGCTCGGCACATTCAACTCTGACATTTTCAGACATTGCTACGGCAAGCTCCTCCCGGCGATCAAGGCGCAGTTTGGCGTGCAGGACATAGAGCTCCGCCATGCGGAGGCGGATGACATTGCTTGTGTCTTGGCGCGCACCTTGAATGAGCGGTGCCCCGAGACGCAGATTGTCATCGTCACCAATGACAACGACTACCTCCAACTCATAGGCGACAACACCAAGGTGTTCAATCTGAAACACGTCGACCTCTCTGACCGCCTCAAGGGTGCGACACCGGAAACCTATTTACAGACCAAGATCCTCATGGGCGACAAGTCGGACAACATCCCTGCGGTATTTCCAAAGTGTGGGGAGAAGACAGCGGGTGCATTGGTGTGCGACCCTGAGCGCCTCGAAAAACAATTACAAAAGTCTGTGGCATACGCACAGCAATACGCCTTGAACAAGCTGCTCATTGACATGAACGCCATTCCTCAAAGCATTCAAGACGCAATTCGGGGGTGCATTGTTTTGACTTAAAAAATTGATCTCATGTTTTTTTCTCGTGGAAGTCGGCATCATGGAGTCGGACGACATATGGACTTTGTTGGAGAGCTTCCGGGGACAATGCGAGGGTGGTGCGCCGGCCAGGGAGAGGCGGACCGAAACTGCAGAGTCGCATTGCGAGGCGTGCGGCGCGGAAGCGGTGGTCTTGAGCGACGGCGTGTATGTGTGCCTGGCATGCAACACCGTAGTGGACCGCTTCATAGACACTGGTGCGGAATGGCGCTACTATGGCTATGATGACAACAAGTCTGGAGATCCGTCGCGATGTGGTCTGCCTACCAACGAGCTGCTACCTGAGTCTTCTTTGGGAACGATTATTGGCAACAAGGCTGGAGAGTGCCCGGAAATGAGGATACTGCGCAAGTACCAGATGTGGAATTCCATGACCTACAAGGAACGCACGCTTTACAACATCTTTGACGTGTTGACCGTCAATGCAGCCAACAATGGCATCGCCGCCTCCATCATCGACGAGGCCAAGATGTTGTACAAAAAGGTCAGCGAGGCCAAGATCAGTCGCGGCGAGAACCGCAGTGGCTTGATTGCCTCGAGTATATATATGTCGTGCAAGACCAACAATGCACCGCGCAGTGCCAAGGAAATTGCCAAGCTCTTCAATTTGAAGACGACCACGATGACCAAAGGCTGCAAAAAGTTCCAGGACATCTTGCAAATCGATCTCGCTAGCTCCACCGCGCGGGACTTTATCCTGCGGTTCTGCTCAAAAATGAATCTGGACAAGGATGTCAAGGACGTGTGCGTACACGTTGTCAACACCGCAGAGGAGATGTCCATTGTGTGCGAGAACACACCGCCGTCTGTGGCAGCTGGATGCATCTACCTTGTGTGCGTGTGTCTGAATGTGCCTGTGGACAAAAAGACGCTGGCGACCGCATGCGATATCTCCATGGTGACGATCAGCAAGTGCTACAAGAAGCTTCACGCCTACAGGCTGTACCTGTTTGATGAGGCAACTGTCAAAAAATACGGGATCAAGTAGTGGTTGGTGTGGGTTGAGGTGCGGGATGGGTTTGTGGTTTTGTTAAGTGGTGACGGTCAGCATCCTTCTGTGACTCTTCTTTTTTTGTGTGTCAAAGAACGTTGAGCAGTCGGTTTCGCAAGTGGCGAAGTCCCACTCGACCTTCCACACGCCTGCGGTGTAGGCCTCTTGGGCCGTCATCAGCCTGGGTCCCTCCCTGGCATTTGCTTCGCCCGCACGAGGGTTCCATGCATCCTCTAGTGCAGTTGAATAAGGCATATCGCCGAGGATATCGATGTGATCATCTTCACATTCGGGGCACATGTCCATGACCTTGCCCCTGAATGTTTTACCAGTGAAGCGCTCGTATCCGGGCGGCGGGCTTGGATTTGTGGTTTCATCCACGCCATCAATGCGGATACACATGCAACGACCACAAGTCGGGGAATGCGGTGACTCTCCATGCAACTCTATATATTTAGTGCTGACTGCTACGCCCGCCCAGTTTGGATCACCACTCAGAGTGTGTCCACACCATCCCTTTTGCATACCCACAGGCCCATTGTAAATAGACTGCCTGCCATATTTGGCGCCAGGCTTGGTTGGGCCACCCTTCAGTGCGCCCTTTTGGCACCAATGGCTGGAAGTGACCGAGGGATCAACTTGCGCACAAGTGCCATAAGGGCGCGTAGCCTCCTTGTCAAGGGGCAAAATTGGAATTGATGATAGTGAGGGAGATGATGGGAGGGCAGGCGGCGGATGATGTGGTGGGGGAGGCGGTGGGGGTGGTGATGGAGGTTGGAATGGGGCGTTGGGCGGGTTGGGGGCGTTGGGTGGATTAGGGGCGTTGGGTGGGTTTGGAGAGTTAGGGGCGTTGGGTGGGTTTGGAGAGTTAGGGGTGTCACACGCGCTCACAGAAGCCGCAGTCAGCATCAAATAGGAAAGAATCAAACACTTTGCACTCAATGAATTCGCCATAAGATTGGTTACGCCACACTGCTTTAAGTCTATGTCAGCCGAGCCTCCAACGCTTGGACACGTTGCAACAGTGTGGCAATGGTTGTCTTGGCTTCTTGCAGCTCTCGGTCGAGCTCTTGGACAGCTGCGACATTAAGAGTGTAGATTGCGTCCTTGTTTAGGGTTTTGAAATCATCAACTTGTTTGCCAAATACAAAAATGCGCGGCGTGTCCAAGAATTCATCAATTTCAAACATGCTTGTGCTGAGGACTTTGGTGACTGTTACGATCTTCTCTGTGTTTTTGTCGTCGATGTAGAGCTTGACCTTGTCTCCAATTGCGAGATCTTGCGTGGTGGCACCCGGGTCCAACATGATCCTCTTATACGCGACGTTGGCGTGCTTGAAGATGTTGGGTAGGAAGTCGCTGATTGTGGTCACGGCGTAGTCCAGCACGCTCTCCACCTGTTGTGCCAAGAATCCCCAAACACGCGACGACCCCCTGTTGATATAGTCGATGTACTTGTATTGTTTTGGTTCTATTTGGCGGATGTAGCCCAGGGCGCTGAGGTCGTCGATGTCGACAATGTCTTTTTTCACGCGTTGGTCAGAGAAGGCGTTGAACTCGCTCGCCACAACGCGGCTGCTGGCGTAGATGGAGCCCACTAGGCTCGTGGTGGTGGCTGTGCCGCCGCCTGCCGAGGTTAGGTAGCCATACGTGCCGCTCCAATTAGAGCTTCCGGCACCGCTAGACACCTGCAGGGGGAATTTTGGAGTGGTCGTGGCGATGCCCACAAAGCCGTCGCCAGTGATAGTCATGCGATCGGCGCCCGAAGAAATGTTGGTGCCTCCGGTGCGGAACATGATGCCGCCGTGCGCCACCGCAGTATTTGGTGACTTACCCCCCTCTAGGTAGATTTCAGCACCCTTCGGCGCAGCGCTTGTGCCTACTGCCGTCCAAGTCAAGGACTGCGCCCTGAGTTTGATGTCGCCCGCAGATACGTACACGCTTCCATTTCCATTTGTAACAGCATTGGTACTGTATGTAACAGATAGAACCTCATTCACAGCATATGCAGAAGCGGACCCGTATGTGGCGGTGTTAATGGTGTTGTAAATCCCGCCTCCCGTGTAGAAATTGTTGTCGGTGTACATGTCCGTTGCGCGGGAGTTGCCGTTGACATCTAGGTTGTAGCTCATGACGTTTCTTCCAATACCCACCTTGCCTGTTGAGTCTATATTCAAACGGTCACTTCCGTTGACCCAAATGAAAAAGTTGCGCGTTGCAGTATCAATTCCTACAGAGGCTTTTTTAGTCGCGCCGCCAGTGGCGGAGGCGTCCATGTAATATTCCGCTGGCCCAGAACCGGTTTGGTACACAGATATGCCTTGGGTGAGCGAGGTGTCCGCGCGGATGCGGCCAGTCACTGTAAGCTTTTCATTGGGAGAACTGTCGCCTATGCCCACGTTGCCAGCGTCTTGTACGTACAGCGTGTTGCCAAGGGTCACCAAACCAGAGATTAGATTGTATTTGAACGGTCGAAAAGTGGCAAAAAGTTGACCTGGTAAGCCGGTGTTATATGGTGCATTGTTTGGAGTGCTCAAAATCGACACATCGGTTCCATCATTCCTAAACATTGCACCATAATTGTTCTGAATGATCCTAAAGCCGGTGGCGTTTGTGGATGTGACCTCGCCCGCAACCACCAACTTCGTGGCCGGCGCGTTTGTGCCAATGCCGACGTTGCCGTAACCTGTAATGTTGATAGGGGCACTAGTAAGTTGCCCTTGTACACCTATACTCACGTAATTACTTTGAGCACCATCCGTGCCGAGGTGCTGGAAGTTGAAGAAGCCGGCGTTGTAGGAAGATTCGATCTTGCCGACCACAAGATGTGTCGCATTATTGCTCACAGTAGCATTGAGGATGAGGAGTGGGCGGGATGTGTTGGTAGCTGGGGCGATTTGTGCGACGCCACGCACGTCTAATTCGTACGACGGCGTCACCAAACCCGTTTTGATGCCAATGCGGCCGTCAGCAACAATATTGCCTCCGGTGTTGATGCTCTTGCTGTTGTGCGATCGTAGCCATGTCGAATCTGTCATGTACCAGCCACCTTGGTGCGTTTCGCTGTACCATCCAGTGTTGCCGGTTGTGCGTATCCAACCACGGACGATTGTATCGCCATTAACATCCAGCTTGTAAGCGGGTGTAGTGGTTAATATTCCCACCGTATTGTTGGAGTTAACAAAGATGCACGCGTTACCGTTGCCACTCTGCAAGATCAAGTTGTTGTTCGAAGCCGACCTGATGACAAGGTCGTTAGACGTCGCACCTGCCGAATAAGAACCGTTGGATGACGCTAATCCAATCTCAGCTGCAACGTTCGAGTTGGACAGTGTAAACGCTACATGATAGCTTGCACCGTAAACGAGGATGTTGCTGAGTGCGCGGAAGCTGCCGGCTACGTCGAGCCTGTAGGCTGGAGAGGTTGTAGCAATACCAACATTGCCAGAGCTGTCAATACGTATGCGCTCGGCGTATGAACTTCCGCCTATGCTCGTCCAAGAGCCGATTCGCAAGCCTACGTTTGAACCGTAAACAATGGCAGGATTGGGGTCGGTGCTGGTGCCGCTGTAGAGTCCTAAGAAGTTGCTATTATTGCTGTTGCCAGCCATGATAACGCTGGCAGTGGTGGACGCAGGAGAAGCGACGTGCAGGTCTTGCTGCGGCGCAGTTGTGCCAATGCCCACTTTGCCCGTGTCCTTGATGCTCAGTAATGCTGTTCCACCTGTGCCAGGATCACCTCGTGTGTCGGAGTGCACGCCACCTTTGTAAAAGTGAAAGTCTCCTGTGGTTGTGGTGCGGAAGTAGGTTGTGCTTCCTTGAACACCAATGCCGTGGGCGGTCTGATAGAGGTTGATCATCTGGCGGCCGGTGCTCCCAAAGAATAGATTGCTATCGACGTACGTTGCGCCTGTGGCTCTCAGTGTGCCTTCCACATCCAAGGTGTAGTATGGCGTAGATGTTGCAATTCCAACTCTACCATCTTGTCCAATCAACATGCGCGCTGCAAGTGTGGTGTTGCTCGAGGTGTTGTTGGAGCGCGTATAGAAGATCATGCCGCCAGACAAGTTGCTGAATGTCGTATTGCCTGTATAAAGGACGCCCTTGATGGACGCCATCTCTGCAAACGCTGATTGTGCACCGGTGCCGAATTTGAGAGCGCCGCCTGCACCACCACCCGCGCCATTGGCAATATTGATGTCACCATTGACTACTTGGAGCCTTTCGGTTGGTGATGTTGTGCCGATGCCGACATTGGAACTTGTCGTCACGTTACTTGTAGCTGACGTCCAATACCTTCCACCAGCGTTGTTGGATGCCCAGTTTGCTGTGTTACTGCCGTAGTTCCAATTGCTTTGCCCGTTGGACGCTGCGTAGTCATTGTTTGCAGTTGTCGTCGTGGAATAACTCATGAGAGCATTGGAAGCAAAGTTGGCCGTGTTGCTAGCGTAGTTCCAGTTGCTCTGACCATTTGAGGCGGCGTAGGCAGCGTTGGCGGTTGTTGTTGTGGGATAGCTTGTTAGAGCATTCGAAGCAAAGGATGATGTGTTGCTCGCGTAGTTCCAGTTGCTTTGGCCGTTGGAAGAGGCGTACAAGCTGACTAGCGTTGCCCCACCCTCGCGCAAGTTTGATGCAGTGTTGATGTCACCTATGACGTCGAGTGTATAAGAAGGTGCGGTGGTACCAAGGCCCACCCTCCCAGAACTCTTGAGAGTCATGTGCTCAACGCTCGAATTGCCCGCGAGGAACGAAAGATCCGATGTGCTGGATGTGTCTCTGTAACCAATGCGCCAAAGGTAAATGCCAGTCTGTACGAGTCTCACAACTGCTCCTAGGTTTTGGATGAGGACGTTGCCGTTGTTAATCGTTAATCTCTCGCTAGGAGCCGTTGTTCCAATGCCAACATTGCTAGAAGTCGTGACGTTGGAGCTGCTAGACGTCCAGTAGCGCCCACCGCTGTTGTTCGACGTCCATTCTGCTATGTTTGAGGCGTATGCTGACGTGTTTGAGGCGTAATTCCAGTTGCTTTGACCATTGGAGGCGGCGTAGGCGGCGTTGGCGGTTGTTGTTGTGGGGTAACTCGTGAGGGCATTGGAGGCGTAAGTCGCTGTGTTGCTGGCGTAGTTCCAGTTGCTTTGACCATTGGAGGCGGCGTAGGCAGCGTTGGCAGTTGCTGTTGTGGGATAGCTCGTGAGGGCATTGGAGGCGAAAGTGGCTGTGTTGCTGGCGTAGTTCCAGTTGCTTTGACCATTGGAGGCGGCGTAGGCAGCGTTGGCTGCTGTGGTTGTGGGGTAGCTCGTGAGGGCATTAGACGCAAAGTGGGCTGTGTTTGAGCCGTAGTTCCAATTGCTCTGACCATTGGAGGCGGCATAGACAGCATTAGCTGTCGCAGTTGTGGGGTAGCTCGCGAGGGCATTAGATGCATAGTGGGCTGTGTTGCTCGCATAGTTCCAATTGCTCTGACCATTGGAGGCTGCATAGACAGCATTAGCTGTCGCAGTTGTGGGGTAGCTCGCGAAGGCATTGGAAGCGTAAGTAGCCGTGTTGCTGGCGTAGTTCCAGTTGCTTTGACCATTTGAAGATGCATACGTAGTAGCCGCCGCTGCTAGTGATAGCATATTAGAAGTGTTGTTGGACGTCCAGGCCCCTGTGTTGCTTGCCCAAGTTGCAGTGTTGCTCGCATAGTTCCAATTGCTTTGCTGGTTGGAGGGTGCGTAAGCATTACTCGCTTGTGTGAGCAAGAGGTAGTTTGTCAAACTGTTGTTCAGATTTACCAAGCCAGTCACGGCGGTATTACTCGCATAGGATGCGGTGTTGGAAGCAAAGTTCCAATTGCTCTGTGCATTAGACGCCGCATAATTGGCCACGATGTATGCGGATGTAGAGTAGTACGTGGCCAAGTTATTTGACAACGTGTTGACTTTATTGAGTGCCAAAGTAGCGTTACTAAGTGCTGCACCCACGCCCGTATTGCAACCAAAGGCCTCATTGAAAATGCGAGTCAGACCGTCGACGCCGTTAGATGCCCATACTGCTACGTTGCTGGCGTAAGCGCCATTGTTTGCACTTATCAGGTTTTCTGTAGTGACATAGTTCGACAAGCTGTTGGTGATACTGGTCTCTAGGGTCCTGAAGTTGTTGTTGACCTCTGTGGCATAGTTTGAGGCGGTGACCGCCATGTTGCTGGCAAAATTTGCTAGCGGAAAGATTTGATTGGAAACTGCGTATTGCTGTACAGAAGTTTGCGTGGCATATGAATTGCTTGCTACGATCAAGGTCAAATAGTTAGGCAACTGGTTTGAAGCGTATATTGCGGCGTTGGAAGTGTAATACACAGTGTTAGATGCATAGTTCCAATTACTCTGTGCGTTTGAGGCTGCGTAACTGCCTAAGGTGTTGGACGCGTAGACCGCCGCGTTGGACGCAGTGGCTGCCGTGTTGGACGCGTAAGTTGCTGCGTTACTTGCGTAGTTCCAGTTGCTTTGGCGATTTGATAGTGCATAGTTTGTGAGTGTGTTCGATGAAAATGAAGCCGTATTAGAAGCAAAATCCCAATTACTCGCGCGATTGACTTTTGCATAACTATTGAGAGCATTGGACGTGTATACTGTTGCATTTGAATTCCACAATGCATTGTTAGACAGTATATATGCCAAGTTGGATGCGTAATTCCAATTGCTTTGTGAATTGGACAATGCATAGTTACTCAGTGCATTTGACGTCGCAACACTAAAGGTTGAGGTACTTGCTGCGGTATTGGAAGCCCAAGTCGCAGTATTTGAGGCATAATTCCAGTTACTTTGGGCATTGGACAGCGCATAGTTGGGTAATGCATTAGAAGCATATTTGGCTGTATTGGAGGCGTAATTCCAGTTGCTTGCGTTGGTGATCATTGCAAAGTTGCTCGTACTGTTTGAAGCCCAAAACGCCGTGTTAGAAGCATAATTCCAATTAGATGCATTCGTGCTACGCGTAAAGTTTACAAAATTGTTAGAGGACCAGGTGGATGTTGTGGATGCAGTTTGAGCTGTATTTGAAGCCCATGTAGCGGTATTTGAGCCATAGTTCCAATTGGAAACACCATATACTGTTGCAACGTTGACAAGGTAATTGGAAGCCCAGAAACCTACGTTGGAGCCTGCATAAGCAGTATTTGATGCCCAAGCCGCGGCGTTGGATGCAAAGTTCCAGTTGCTCTGCCGGTTGGAAGCCGCGTAGGTGACAACCGCTGTGCTAGTCTGGAGGTAACTGGGCAAAGCGTTGCTAGTCCATGTAGATATGTCCCGTGCAACTGCGGCTATATTGCTACCCCAGTTCCAGTCTGGTGCTTTGCTTAGTGGCGCATAAGTGCTTGCAGCAGTGGACGCCGTCACCATATTTGATAACGAATTGCTTGTCCAATTCGCGGTATTAGATGCGTATGCCCAATTACTCTGCTGGTTGGACAATGCGAATTTGGTTTGGATTTCAGAGCCATTGTGGTGTATTTGAGTAGCGCCAAATGTGCCGCTAACGTCCAGTTTGTACGCCGGGTTTGCCGTCCCTATGCCCACGTTGCTGTTAGTGTACACACTAGTATTATTACTCGTCCAGTACCTGTCTGCGAGGCGGTTGCTAGAGGCGTAGTACGCGTTGGACAGCGCGGTTGCGTTGTTGGAAGCGTACGTTGCCGTGTTGGATGCGTAAGCCGCGGTGTTCGTGGTCGTTTGCAGGTTGGTGATGGTGGCATAGGTCGATGCAACGGTAGAAGTTTGAGCAAGATTTGAGGTAAAGTTGCTTGTCCAAACTGCGGTATTTGAACCCCATACCCCCAGATTAGATGTCCAAGTCGCGGTTGCGCCTACCGCAGTAGCGTAATTAGAGCGCGCATACGTCGTGTCAACGAATGATGTTGTTGGGCGGTCGGCTACTTGATTGCTGGCATACGCAGATGTGTTGGACAGCCACGCCTTATCGACGCTGTACGTCTGTACACTCACGACGTTGCTAAAAGAATTGGACGTCCAGGCCAGAGAGGTGTACACTGTATTAGAGGTAGCGTAGTTGCTGAAGGTGTTGGAAGCGTAAGCTCCCGTATTGCTCGCCCACCTTGCTGTGTCGAGTGCGTTGCTCGCAACGTTGCTGGTGTTGGAGAGGTATGCATCCGTGTCGGCTGCAAAGGCCAAGTTTGAGGTATTGTTACTCGCCCACTCGGCGGTGATGGTAATGGCGCCGAGTTGTGAGCTGGTTTGGTTGGAAGGTGCAAACAGGTCACGCACGTTTTGCGTACCAATTTTGAAGGCCGTTGCGCGCACCGTGCCTACAACTTCAACTTCCTCGGAGGGAGTGGTTGTACCAAAGCCCACGTGACCAGCGGTTGTTACGGCTATCCTCTCAGCGCCCTCGACAGAGACGACAAGGTCGTTGCTTGATGAAAGGAACAAACCCGTGTCGCTAGCCGCTGCAAAGGCATAGCCTGGGGTGTTAGTGGTGCCGCTGGAGGCTAGCACAGATCCGTCTACGACCGCAAGATTGCCTTGCACGGTGAGCTTTTCTGTAGGCGTGGTCGTTCCAATACCGACTGCGTTGTTGCTCGCTACTGTGAGCACGTTGGAGTCGCGGGTGGCAAGATAGATGGTGTCTTGGGTATCGAGTGTAACTGTAGCCTGCGTCAGTCTGATATTGGCGCGGATACCTTGGCGCGCACCAACGTGCATTGTCTTGTCGGCGTTGGTTTGGTACAAGACGATGTCGTTCGAGCCCACCCCTTGAAACACAAACTCGGGTTCTTGGGCAATTTCAATGAACGCATCATTCACGTCCATTTTTTGAGTATTTTGCAGGTTTTAATTTTGCCGGTCTAATTTGTCCGCAAGCTCCTTGATGGCTTCAATGAGTATGCCCACCAGGTTGCCGTACGCCACACTCTTGCGCCCAGTGGCATCTGTGTACACAGCCTGTGGCAGGACCCGCTCAACCTCTTGCGCTAGGACGCCGGTGGAGTCTGTGTCCGAGCCTTGCTGCTTGAACGTGTAGCCCCCAAGCTGCCGTACCTTGGCGAGCGCGCTGTCTATGCGTTGGATGTCTTGTTTGTAGTTGCTGTCAGATTGCGAAATGACAGTGTTGCCAGAGTAGATGACGCCCGGTACGTGGAGCGGATACAATGGACTCGCAATGCCGACGCCGACGTAGTTGTTGCTGCCTACTGATATGGCGCTCGCAGTTGTGCCGTTTTGGAGGAGGATTTTGCCCGCGGCATTAAGATTGGCGATGACGATGTCATTGGCTTCAGCGTCGCTTGAGAAGGCGCCATTGGATGACGACAATCCAATGCGAGCGGTGCCTGCACTAGAGTTGGAGAGCGTAAGCGAAGCGTTGGTGGAAAAGAGCGTCAGGCTGTTGAGGGGTCCGGTGGTCAACTGGTTGCTCGCCCAAGTGGACTTGATCAGAGCGATCGAAGTTGAATTGGAGGGTCCGTAGCGCTGGTCTCCTGCTGTGAATGTCACGTAATTGGACAAGGCATTGCTCCGAGCGTAAAGTTGTTGCGCCATGGTGGACAACAGGTAGTAACTCTGATTGTTAGAAGGTGCAAATGCTGCGTAAGCTACATTGCTCAACACGTAGTTTGACATAGCGTTGGATAGCGCGTAAGTCGCGCTGAGATTGGATATCAACATGTAGTTGGAAAGCGCGTTGGAAAGCGCGTACGTTGCGCCGCCTGTTATGTAGGTGACAAAGTTGGACTGCGCATTTGAAAGAACGTATGCATTACTTGCGTCCGAGAGGGACAAGTAGTTCGCAGAGGGGAAAGCGTTGATGTTGTTGATGCTCGTGTAGACGTAGTTTGAAATACCGACGAGCTCTGCCAGGGGTGCGGCGTTGTTGCTCGTCCACGTCGCCGTGTTGGAAGCATAGGTGGCCGTGTTGCTGGTGTCGTTCAGGCGACTGTTTGTGACGTTAGAGGGCGCAAAGTTGGTTGCCGGGACGTTGGAGCTGTACGCCCCTGAGGTGTGCCTAGAGACGCGTAGACCCGCCATGGTGGCAAACTGCATTACGCGTAACTCATCGTCGATGGCGGTGTTGCCGCCGACGTGCAGCTTGGCGGCGGGGGCGGAAGTGCCGATGCCTACGTTGCTCGTGATCAACATCGTGGGGTTGTTAGAGCTGTTGGAGCGTGTACCGAGAAACAATTTGCTTGCTGCTGAGAGGATCATGTCATTTGATGATGTGCCGCTAAAGTGTGCACCATTGGACCTGGCTGCACTGAAACGTCCAGTGCTGGTATCGGCCATCTGTTTATAGCATGGGAGAAATAGAAAATTGTCCCGCCCAAAATTAAAGAGAATGCCTCCACAGTTTTGTTCACCCGTGGCATCTGAAACCCAAGACCTCAAGGAGTCGTGTCTAAACTATGACATGCTCGTGCTGTTGGCTCGCTTGTACAATGCCAAACAGAGCCGTGATGATTTAGACAAGATCCAAATACCCAAGCGCAAGTCGGCGGGCAAGTTGTGGAAGGCACTGCAAGCAAAGCTCGATCCTGTATGCGGAAAGGTTGGCGAGAGTTGCTGGGTCGAGCAACCCTTTGTGAAGAGCTCTCCCCATTACGACAAGATCACTAAAATGTACCGGCCCAAGAAGCCTTTGACGTGGTACAAGGAGGAACGCAAGTGGTTGAACACTTATGACATCCAAGACGTCATGACGCAGTACGCCGAGGCCGATCCCAGCTTCAAATTCGTTGGCGTGTTTCCTTCAGACTTTGCCGCGCGGACGTATCCAGGCAGTGACACGTGCGTTGTTAATCAAATGTGCAAATTGGATTTGGGTTCATTGTGGGCGAGCAAGGTCAAGACCGTAGGGGTGGTGTTCAACACGGACGATTCCAAGTCCCCTGGCCAACACTGGGTAAGCATGTTTGTGGGGCTAAATCCCAGGGGCAAGAACTTTGGGGTATTTTTCTACGATTCCGTTGCCAATGCCCCACAGAAAGAGTTTGCCAGCTTCATGGAGACTATGCGCCTGCAGCTTGAGGCGTTGCACCCAAAATACGCGAAGAAGATCCGGGTAGAACACAACAGGGTGCAGAGGCAGTACAAAAACTACGACTGTGGTGTGTTCTCCATGCTATTCTTGATCAGCATGCTCAAGCGCAAGTTTGAAGATGTGTGTGAAGGCATGGGTTATGACGACGAAGTGGCAAAGTTTCGGGACATCTTATACCGGCCTTCTGTGGTGCCGACGGTGGCAAAGTCCAAGGGGAAAACCGAAGTCAGTAGTGAAAGCGGAGTTGGAGGAGGCGGGCGTAGGGGGAGCGGGGATCGACGTGGGGGTGGCGGCAAAACGAAGAATATGCAAAAAAAGCGCACATAAGAGTATAAGTATAAATGCAGCGGCTGTGGATCTCGCTCATTGGTTTGGTGTTGTTTGCCCTCGGCTCGACGCTGCGGGTGGCGGCAGAGCGCTCTATTGAGTATGCAATTGGCACTATGCTGGCATATGTGATCATCGTGCCATTTGTCATGTACGGTATCAACTGTGTGGAAACGGGTGGCTGCACGATTTTCGCGTGGTTCCTTGCTATTATCGCGGTGCTGGGTGGTGTGCTCGCGCTGCTCCATGCACTCTTTCCGCCCGAGCCAGACGCTCCACAGGAAAAAAATAGGAAACAAGAATAAATATGGAGCCCCAAACGTTTCTCTACATCATTGGCAACGTATTGTTCATCATTGGGTTTCTGATGGCCAACGTTAAATCCTGGTCTTCGTTGATTGGAAACTCTGCGTGGCAGCTGTTCTTGTTGGTGCTGTATGCCGTGGGCATCAACTGCATGGTCACTGGCGGTTGTGACAAGTATGCATGGGGCATTGCAATCCTATTGGTGGTCGTGGGATCCTTGCAGTTCCTGAGGGGACTGTACAGTGTCGCTACCGTCCAGCGACAGCGGGAGAAAGCATAGGCGTGCCGAGCACTGCAATTCAGCATTCATTTTTGTTTTTGCGCACGTAAAACGCCCGGAAAAAAATTAATTTACAAACTGTAGGGAAACATGGAAAAGCACGAGTTCTTGACTGTGGCCAACATGAAAGTGTGCATCGACGTCTTTTGCAAGTACATGAAAGACAAATATGACTACGAAGTGACAAACCTCGTCGCTGTCAAAAAGTTTATGTATGACGTGATGAAGGAGGTGCAGGCTCAACACAGCGCCAACCCGGAGGTGTCGCTGCGTGACATGAACAACGTCGTCTTGAATGTCATGCGCGACCACTACAAATCCAATCACAAACTGGTGAGGAGCTCGGCCAAACCCAATGTGCGCTCTCTAGACAGGGACCATCACGCGTACGGGGATAGGTCCGTGGTGTCAGAGCAGCTCAAGCCGCACGCAACGACGAGGCGCTCGCCTGAGAACGACTTTTTGAGGCTGGAAGAGGCCCGCAAGCAAGAAGCCACAAAAGTCGTGCCCAAGTTTGATGAACCTGCGGTGGAGGATGCCCTGCGTCCGGATGACTTTAACAAACGCATTGCCGAGCTCACTCAAATGAGGGGGGACCTCACAGTCACGCAAAACACGCGGCTGGAGCAGGACACCCAGATCGCCCAGCGCAACATCGTGGACGTCGATCCCAAACAGATGTACGAAGCCACTGCCCTGCCCGGGGCGGGTGCCGGCGCGGCATTGTCCCCTGAGCCCCCTGTGCTGAGGCAAGAGTTTGTCCTCAACCCCGACACGGATGTGCGCACTGAGGAGCGCTTTTTTTGCATCAATGGCTTTGATCGCGATTGGTCAAAGTACCGCAAGCGCTTTCAATTCGTTGCGGAATTCACGCGCCGGCACCGCAACGTGCGCTCCATCACCATGAAGCGTATTATCGTGCCCCAAGAGATATGGGACGTGTCTAGTGTTACCAATGTGGCAAAAACCTTTTACAACCACACCTTTGGGTTCCTGTTTCCATACGTCATCGTGCAAGTCGACGAATTTGACAACGTGTTTGATGGGTCGAGCGACAATGTGCGCAAGGGCTTTTCGCAGCTCGTGGTGGACAAGTGCTACCGTGCGCCCAATGGTCGTGGCTACCTCGTCCTGCAAAGCTTGCAAGATGAGAAAAAGATATTTCAACCCGCGTGTCTATCAGAGTTGTCAAGGATGACGTTGTCCGTTCGACGGCCCAATGGCGAGTTGTTTAATGAGAGTAAGGACGACTTCAAGCTCTTCAAGTTGGAATATGAATTGGTTAACAAACAGTACCTGAAGGTCGTGACCAACAAGTACTTTGACAAAAATGAATTTGTAAAGGGCGACAATGTGATCTTCAAGGGCTTCGCCTTGACAAAGCTGGATCCGGCCATGTCGGATTCCTCCATTGGGTCCTTCAATACCTATGTCAACCGTCCGCAAGGACACGAAATCCTAGAGTTGGGTCAGGCCAACGATAACGGCTACTACCGCACGTTTTACATCCGCGCACCGGGTGCCTTTGATGAGTCCGCGGGCCAGTTTGATGTGGACACCGCACTCATAGACACGCTTGACATGTACAACGACTCGATCGATTACAATGTTTGGACCTCCACGAATGGTGAGGTCTTGAACACCGCATTGCAATGCATCTTTCTGTTCAAAGCCGAGGTGGAGGTGCCAGATGCCAAGCCGACGCCTGGCACGGGCAAGCTGCCAGTTTAGAGCTTGCAAACAACAATCCCAACACACGTGGAAGGCACACCAGACACTAGAAGCTTGAGATGAGACCGGCTGGGTCGTGTCTTGTTGCCAACGGTTTCAGGGGTATCACTGTAGTAAGGCGGAATATCAATGTGACCGTCGTGGAACCCTGTGCCAGTGTCCACCATCAGGGGATATGGCGAGTAGCCAGCTGCTTTCAAACGTTGGAACAGGTGGATGATTTGTGGTTTGTTAAACACGCAGGTCGACTCGTTCTCAACATAGCGATCGTCTAGGAAGTTCATCTCTGTTGTGTGAATGGCTTTCCCACCCCTTTTCAGCAATGCCATTGCATTGACAACAAAGTCGAAGCACTTGTCAATACTTCCCAAGTGCTCCATGGCACAAACGCTCCACACAAAATCGTATTGTTCCATTCCCAGCTCTGCATAATTGAGGTTGTTCATGTCCGCAATGATAAATGTCGCATTCTTCTCAAGCATTTCTTGGCTACACACGCGTGGGATATGGCGTGCGAATGAAGCCAAGCCCGACGAGTGCTGACCATTCACCCACCCAGCGTCTTTGGCAGCTTCAAAGGCTTGATCGGTCGCTGTGACATGGATGCCCATATTGGCAAAGACCGGCACCAACACCTCTTCACCGCAACCAAAACCGAGTGCCTTCTTACCCGGCTTCAGCAAGCCGAAAGTGTCGAGTGCATGCATTATGTACCCCAATTCCCAGTTTTTCCGGTGATACGCGACGTCGTCGATCGCTAATAGCTTGTAGTATCCCAAGTGGGCAAAGAGCTCGATGTCTTTCTCAGTACACGTCTTGCTGTAAAAGACGTGTGCGCAGGATGACACCGGCACGTTCATTACTTATTTCTAAACAAAACATATTTCACAGACTTGTTTCTAAACAAAACATATTTCACAGACTTGTTTCTAAACAAAACATATTTCACAGACTTGTTTCAAACCACGCGCCACGCGTCGCCCACTTTTTTGAGCGTGCCCATTTTGACAAGCTTGCCCTGCTTGTACGCCTCCAGGTCGTAGAGCGTTTTGTCGTCCGCGCTGTACGCGTACCGCACGCCGTCCAGGCCACAGTCTCGGAAGCCGGTGCGCACGCGGGTGCTCGGCTTGACGCGCTGCGCGTATTCCGCATTGCTTTCGTCTTTTGAGAGATCAAGCTCGTATGCCAGGGCATCCGGTGGGGCATTTTGTGGAAAGTACAAGCACTCTACGCCCGGATGGTACCGTTTGTGGACCATGCAATCCACTGCCGCAGACTTCATGACTTCCTCCACGGCCTTGATGATTTTTGCCTTGCGCTCCGCGATGCCGTAGATGTGCTCGTCGGTGCTCTTGCCATCATCTTTGTTTTGCAGCGTCTTGGACGCCTTTACCTGCTTGGGCGTGATCTTGGCCATGTAGCGGTACACTTGCACGTTGCGCTCGGCGGCCGGCAGTTCCTTGTGGCTCTCTGCGCGCACGGCGCGGCCAATCACCTGATTGATGCGGATCTCGTTCCAGTATGGCTCCAAAATGTGCACCTCGCGTACGTGCTTGAGAGAAATACCCTCTGCGCCGGACTGCGTGATCATCGCCAGCTTCACGAGCTCGCCGCGCAGGTTGGAAGTCGCCCCCAGCTTTTCCAACAGAGAGGCCGGCACGTTTTCAAAGTTGTTGTTGAATATCTGCAGGATGATCTTGGTCTCATCGTTGTTGCGGTACTGGAAGAATTTGGGCTTGGTGTTGGCAGAGGAGTCGGCCACGTCCCACACACCGGCAGCTGTCTTCTTGAGCCGCAGCTCGCACCAACCGTTGGCTTCTAGCACCATGGCCAAGATGCCCAGGCCCTCAACCACCCTAAACTGTGAATACACAAGCGCCTTGCCCGGACACTTGTTGACGAGCTTCAAAAAGGCGAGAAACTTGGGGGAGAGCTCGCCGAGCTTGTCTTTCTTTAGCGCACCGGACGCCTCCAGCGCTTTGATAGCTTCTGCCAGCTTGGTGTTATAAACCGTCGACTTGTTTGCGGGGGAGGTGTCTGGAGTGGTGGGAGCTTCTGTGTCACTGTCGGCGACGTCCATCTCCTTTTCCATCATTGACATCCTGCTTGGAAAGGGGCGCTTGATGCTCTCCGGAAAGGCAAAGTTGCACAAGGCTCGGGAGTAGGCGCGGTACACCTGGGGCACCTTTGAAAAGGGGTCGTTCGAGCCTTGTTGCTTGGAGCGGCGTTCGATCTTGAGCTCTTCCAAGCGACTCTCTTCGTATTGCTTGAATTGCGTGTCTGTCATGGGCACGGCCACGATCTTGAGAGGCAGAACTGTTGGATAGAGGTCCCCGTAAAAGGTGCCGAAGAAGGAGATCAGGCCCATCATGCGCCTGGCCATCTTGCGCGGCTCCTTGACGCTGTTTGTCGAAAAGTCGAGGAATGTGCTGCTGAAGACGTCCTTGTCAAAAGGGAACAGATAGGTGTCTCTTGTAGGGGGGGCGCCCTTGGAGCCCAAGACTTTCCCCAACTCTGAAACCGTGGTTGCATCTTCTCCGGCGTTGGGGGTGGTGGGTGTGGTGGTGGTTTTTGCAACGAGCAAGGCATCCTTGTCGGCAAAGGCAAAGCCAGTGGGTACGAGCTTGACGGCGACCTCTTGCTTGGCGGCGTCGATTTCGTAGTGGTCCACCCGGGGATGGGCATCCAGACGCTTAGCGGCGTCTTTGAGATCGGCCTTGACTTTGGAAAAGACGTGGCGCCGCTGCGTGCCTGCTAGCAGGTTGAGGAGATAAGAGACTTCAAAGGGGTGGTTGATGATGGGTGTCCCCGACAGGGCGATGATCTTGCAGTTTTTGGCAACAATCAACATTGTGTACAATCTCTTGCCGATGCTCTTTTCGCCCTCTGCCTTGGGTCCTCCACCAATGGTTCTAGAAATGAAGTTGTGGACCTCGTCGATGATGACCACCTTGTTGTCAAAAGCGTTGCGCTGTTCCAGCTCGTCCAGGCCAGATGACCTGAGACCATTGTAATTTATGAACTCGTACTTCATCTGGACCATCTCGTCCAATTGTTCATTCAAGACCCTCTTTTCTTGGTCGGTGAGGTCACTGAAGCTCCGGCCCAGGGTTGTCACCGGCACCCATGCCCCCTTGTTTTTGCGCAACAGTTTGGATGGCACAAAGGTTTTGCTAGAGAAAGCTTCTTGAGTACCTGGAAAGTCTTTGATGCTGACAAACTGCCATTGTTGCTTTGTGGAAAAATACTCATTGCCGCACCTTGTCCGGATCTGGTTGATGTAATTTGGCCTCAGAGAGGCAGGCAACATGACGACGACACCCATTTCATTCATAAAGTTCTCGGCAGCCACAATGGAGCTGCAACTCTTACCCGTGCCGAGCTCGTGGAACAAGAGCAGGCCACGGTATGGGCTCGCAGGCTGGAGAAAGTCTTTGATAAAGCGCTGGTAGGGAAAGAGGTTGCGCGGTGCCTTCTTTGTGGCGTTGTAACGAAAGGTGTCTTGAACAAAGCTTGGGAACTTGACACGGTTTGGGAGCACCCAACCAACCGGCGGGGAGATCTCTGTGGTGATTAAAGGTTTGAAGCCATCGAACACGGCATCAAAGTCCACCGGTGGCATTTGTTTTAACTTGACAAAAATAAAGGGATGTTCACTGTTTGGGATGCCATCTCGATCTCTGTAGTAGGCATCATGGCCTATCCCGTCATTCGGTTAGGGCAGGAGGGGAGCCGGCGCTTTTTGGTGATTTTTGCTGGCGTGGTGGTGGTGGCGGTGGTGATGCATGCCCGGAATGCCATCACGTCTCCACCGGGGTACTTGTTGAGACCAAAGGGAGCGAAGAATTGCAGCACCTTCAACCGAGGGGGAGACTGCGAGCACCGCGTGGGCATGCCGTCCGGCCACGTTCTGCTGACGACGTACGTGCTGTTTGCAGTTTTGTGGACCTCTGAGAAGGCCGATGACGCGGCTGCTAATGCTGCGGTGCTAGCGGCTGCAGTATTGATGGCAGTGGCCCGGGTGCAAAAGGGATGCCACACGGTGTGGCAGGTTGTGGCAGGGATGGGCGTGGGTTTGGCGATGGCCAAACTTGCTGCGGCATGGGCAATTTAATTTGGCGGTTAATATAAAAGTGTGTGTGCGGACATGGAGGGCAATTTTTACAACAACGTCCTGTCTCGGTGTGACACCATCCACGATTTCACAAAGGCCCGCGCCACCAAGAACATGAAAAAAGGATTCACCGTGGACAACGTGTACGGCTACCTAGACGGCGTCCCGGCCTTGAAAAGGAAAGAGTTGGTCAGGACATTCAAGGACAATTACACCAATGGCAATCCAAACATTCTGGCCGATTTCGAGCAGATCTTGACAAACAACACGCCCAACTTTTACTTTATGAAATCCTATGACAATGGGTTTGATGACCGCCGCGCTGGCTTTGAACCCGCTGTGGTACAGTTTTTTGAGCACGTGCTCGGGCAAAAAAAGGACGTTCCCTTGGAGCCGCTGTACCTGACTTCCAACAAGGAGCTCATGCAAAATGCCTTTATCGATTACACCAAGCCCTCTCCCAAAGACGTTCACAGCGTGCCAGGCCGTGTGTGCATCTTGAACCTGGGCAACACGGGCAAGGATGACGAACCGGTGGAGGATGATGAAGAACAGTCTTCCAGCTCGGGGCGCGAGGCTTCTGGCATTTTTGATAACGCCGAGGCCTACGAACAGTTCCAGAGCGACCTAGTAACATTCTTCGCATCTGCGAGTGCACCCCGCATCCGCTTTGTGATAGACGCAAGCATTGTTGGCAACCAACACTTTCATGAACCAAACACCGGGTTGGAGGTGGCCATCCTGGCGTGCTCCCAGTGGGATTCCGCGTCCAAGTTCTCAGATGGCGTGCTCGTGCCGGAATCGCGTTTTGAGACGCGGAGGGGCGACCCCGATGGCGTGTTGTACGCGCTCAACAGCCTGGCCATGCGCGCCGAGGCGCAGTTCACCTCCATCAATTACAGCTGCGAGATGAACGAAAGGCCGATTGACAAGTGGGACGAGCTGCCAAGGCAGGTGGGCAACATCATCTTGTCAGCCCAAGACGTTGGCAAACAGGGCACTAATTACAAACGCATCTTGTTGCAGTCTGGGGACCCAGTCTTCAAAGACAGGTACGGTGTGTTGTTTGACATCAAGCGCTCTGGCGACGGCTGTCAAGTGCTCGAGATCAAGCGCTTGAATCAGGTGAGCCATTTCAAGTACGTCTTGGTGACCAACGACCACTTGGCATTCCTGAAAGCACGCATGAACAACGTGCCCGCGGTGTTCACAAAGAAGAATACCACCACGGACACTAAAACGCTCGTGTGTGTGAACAACGAGGTGAAGAACCCAGAGATGTACGTCATGATCATCGCCCGGCACTTGGTGGCCGAAGCGCAAAAGATGCGCGAGCTGGCGGGCAGTGTTGGCGAGGTTCAAGAAGGCATCAACCAGGTGATCTTGGCATTCACAGCGGCCAAGAGCGCGCTGGCGGGCGCCTATTTTGGTGAGCAGATGAGCGACGCGTACTTCAGGGATCGTGTAGTCCTAAAGGCCCTGTTCCATCCCAAGGCTGCACCAGAGCCATTCGACTTATCCCCCGTGCAACAGAGCGACTTGGAGTACATTGCAGCGCGCATCAAGGTGTACATCTTGGACTTTTTGTCGTGTCTGATTGACTTGAAGACGCGGTTGGTGATTGTGGAGCAGCTTTTCAGGCGATACGTTGCTATCGCAGACGAAATTGATCGCATGCAGATTGCCGGAGTGTTGGCTGAAATTACCGATACCTATAGCGATCCAATGCAAGCGGCGAGCGCTTTCTATGCCCGGGTGCAACAAGATGGCGTGGAGGACATGCTACAGTCTTTGATGAAGACGCTGTCCTTGATGAGGTCCAAAGCCTACGGGACAGATCTGTACGATTGGGCCTTGGACACAAACAATATTGTGGCGCCGTTTGTGGATAAATTGAACGAACTTGCGGCATACGCCTCTGGAAAGTCGCCCGCAGAGCTTGTGGATCTGGCGGTCAACAAGCACTTTTTCATGCAAGACAAGAGCATCCCCCAGATGCACGAGATCCTCAACTTCAAGCCACTCGAGGCATACACCAAAATCTGGCGCTTCCTGAAGAAGAGCTACCAGACGATTTCCATGAGTGCAATTCGCAGGCGACCGACGCGCGGCTCTGTGCAGCCGGCGGCAGAGTCTCTTTCTGGAGAAAGCGACTTAGTCAAGTCAACTGACAAGTACCTGCGCACAGCCCACAAAATGTTGATGCAGACCGATCCGTCTCTGGACGACGATGTCAAGGCGACCATTGAAAGGAATGTGGAGGCTGTCAAGACGTTTGATGATTTCTACAAATTGTTGATCATGGAGGAAAACGTGCAGAACTTTTCGTGCCGTTTTTACAACGCGGGGCTGTATGACTGGCAACAGATTGTGGGCAACGCTGTCGTGCGGCCAAGGAATAACGTTGCGCCCATGGAGGGCGGCGGCCGTGTGTCCCAACATGGCAACAACCCCTACAGGCTGGGCGTGGCGCCCTATGGGATGAAGGTCGTGGGCGAGGGGCGCTACGACCAAAACAAGGCGGCGTTGCTGATGGAGCAGCCCGGCATGATCTTTGAACGTCTGTACCCCGCCGACAGGACCAACGCTGATGTCCGCGCCAAGCGCAAGGAGCAATGGCACGCTTTCATGAGGTATGCGCAGCCAGATGACTTTAGTGTCGAAGAAGAGGTGCGTGAACTTTGGAGCGAGTGGCTGACGTTCAACCTTGAGCCAGGAAAGTACGCTTCCGAGCATGAGATTGTCGACAACTGGTCAATCTTCAAGCACTACAAGGACTTTACGGCGGTAGAGGAGGCCTTGTATGAAGATGCGGTGGAAGATTATTATGAAGTTGTGAATGCATTCCCCGCGGGGGCATCTCTGGGCACCATTAGCGGGCACTTGCAATTTGAACAAGAGTTTGACCAAGGAGTCTTGGGGCTCACTGTGTATGAAAACGGCGATGGTAGTCCGGTGGTCCGTTGGACCTCAAACATCGCCGAACGCTTCTTTACTGAGTATTTGGACGACATGCTCTTTGAGGGGTGGGGCATCGCACCAGACTTTGTTGGTATGCAACTGCAGCCCCAAGAAGGGATGAACGTTGACTTCTTGAATCGGCAGGCAATGGCGGGTGGTGGCGGTTCAAAGGGTGCGGTGATGCAAAGGGCAATGATTGCGTATGCGAATGACAACGTTGACGCTATCATCCAAGCCGTGGTAGTGCTGGTTGGGTTTTTGGCGCTCAACTTTGTGCTGCACAAGGAGCAAGAGCCCAAAACGATCAAAGCGCTGTCTTTTAGCGTGTTGTGCAATACCGTTTTCTTACTCGCGCTGCTTCTGATAGTGAAAGACCAAAATGTACACACCCTGGCATTCTGCGTCTATGTACTCGCACTTGGCTTGGCGGTCATGGTTTATCTTTCTCGTTAGGGTCGGTCGACGTAGGCGGTAGGTCAAAGCCATAAATGCAAATGCGCGGTTGGTTTGGGGGGATCGCGGCGCGGTTTTTCACGGGAGGCGGTGCTTGTACGGTGCGCTCTTTTTTTGGCCTTCTCACACAGTATATAACTGGCAGAGAGATGTGGGGTGGCGACAATTTGATCACAGTATTCATTTAATTTGGGCTGTGATATCTTTTAATTCCTGGACCGTACTTTGTACCACGGGACAAAAACAAAAATGAAACTGTGACAGTGGGATGGCTGGAAAACAAGGGGTAGTGGTGAAAGTGGCACTACATATGCGCGGGTGTCTGCGGTTGTGCCTGCGCCTTCGGTCCAAAGCCACAGACGCGGTGCAAGGGCTCGTTTGGCGTCTTTAGCACCGCGAGCTTTGCGTTTGCGTACCTGGCCTTCAAGAGAGCGCGTGGGCACTTGGAATCAATTCTCACACGCATATTGTCGACTTCTATCAACTCTGCTTCTTCATCAAACATAAAGATGCGCTCATTGTGTGTCCCGACAAACACACGACTGCATCTTCACAGTGTAGATGGTGGGCAAGTGAGCGTGCTCAGAGAGCTTTTTCGTAATCGTAGCGTGCATTCCTTTTTAGTTTAGGCACAAATGAATTTAAATGCACACGTGTCTATCAGTGCATGAGTATCACTCTGCAAGTAGACGTCAGGGAACGCCAGCTCGCTGCGCTGCTCACGGAGCGAGGAGTTGTATTCGAGAGCAGCCCGTTGGTAGTGGGGGACATACAAATCACGCATGACCAGATCCCACTGTGCATTTGGGAACGCAAGACGGCAGCGGACCTCCTGCATTCCATCAAAGACTCGCGCTATCGCGAGCAGAAGGAAAGGCTCGTGCGTGCATATCCCAAAGCCAAGGTCATGTACATTGTAGAAGGGGATTGGGACGCGTGTGCAGAGATGGTCAAGGGTGCCATCATCAACACGATGTTGAGAGATGACATCAAGGTCTTCATGGTTCGTGGCATTACATCTACCGCCAATTTCATTATAGATACGCTATCAAGGGTTTTTAAAGATCCCAGCAAGTACATTGGGGTGGAGGAAGGTTCGGGCAGCTCTGAATACGTATACGCCTTGGGCACTCCTAGTCGTAAGCGGGACATGTTGGACCCCCAGACCTTTTCCATCGCGGCACTCAGTCTCATCCCGGGCGTGTCAAAAACAACTGCGCTGACAATTGTCGAGATGCACGGGAATCTGCGAGCCCTGTGCGACGTGGACATCCCAACACTTGCAAAAATGGAACTGCCTTCCGGTAAGAAGCTTGGCCCAAAGCTGGCAGAGAGGATCTCCTCGTACTTGTTAAAAATTTGAAGCGCTTAAGGGGAGATGTCAACAAGATCGCTAAACATGGTGACACCCGCTGCTGCTCTAGTCGCGCCCCCAGAGGAGGTGTTGCCCTACAACCCAGACAACCAGCTGCTGCTGCCCAATGAGCTCAAGCTACTCCTTGAGAAGAACGGCGTCGATGCAGGATTCAAAGACATTTCTTTTTACCGCATGGCACTTGTGCACAAGTCATATTGCACGCGTAAAAATGAGAATTTTGTGAATGGAAACGTCCGATGCCCAGAGAACTGTCTCGGACTGCAGGAATGCTCCAACGAACGTCTTGAGTTTTTGGGAGACAGCGTGCTGAGCTTGGTGGTGGCAGAGTACCTGTACGAGCGTTTCCCAGACAATGAGGAGGGCTTTCTAACCAAGATGCGGACCAAGTTGGTGAATGGAGAGATGTTGGCGTCTTTGTCTGAGCGGATTGGGCTCGGAAAGCATGTGCTGATCTCCAAGCAGATCGAGGAAAACAATGGTCGCGAGAATGCAAAAATCCTGGAGGATACATTTGAGGCTATGCTGGGTGCCATCTTTCTAGATCTTGGATTTGCCCAGGCCAAGAGGTTTATCATCACGGTGTTGGAGTCGAACATAGACTTTGCCGAGCTAGTGGCGAGCAACAACAACTACAAGGACACTTTGATCAAGTACATACAACACAACTTCAATTACCTCCCGAAATTTCAAGAAATGCGCAATGCCACGAGCAAGCAATTTACAGTGTGCGTGAAGAGCAAAGAGGGCTCAGTGCTGGGCACCGGCAAAGGTCCTAACAAAAAGGCCGCAGAGGCGAATGCGGCCCTGAATGCCCTGAGATACTTTGGGCAGGTGTAGGAGGCTCGTGATTGTGTGAGCGTGCTGTTTTTTATTACACAACGTCGTAAACAGCTACCCAATCTATTTCCAAGTTGGAGGGGTAGTCTTTGTTTAGATCCGGCTGGGCCTTGAGTTGATCAACGGTCCACGTTCCTCCTACTGCAAAGTTGAAGATGATGTTCATCGGTTGGTCGAAAGGGGCATACTTGTTGCCAGATTCAGAGGCGGTATTTCCCCAATCCGTCATCTTGATTTCCTTGACCATGACATTATCAAAGTAGTACCTGATGTACGTCGAGTCCCAAAGCACGCTGTAAATGTGCCAGTCGGCTATGGACGCGTTGTTTGGGACGGGTTGCATGCTCTCGATACTCGTACAGTCTGTTGCTTGAGTTTTTGTCTGGCTTTTGGGATAGTGTATGACGGAGTGAAGGTTGGTTTTTTTGTTGATGTGCTCGATGATATCGATCTCACCGCTATAGCACCAGTATCCGTATTTTCCGTTGCCCGTCGTGAAGCTGGGGTTGAACTCTTTTGTGTTTGGCAGCAGCCAGAAGGCTGTGAACGACCAATCCGCCATAGGGATTTTCATTTTGGCGCTGACAAGGATGGGTTGTGAGCTTCCAGGGGTTCCCTTCCACATGAAGGCCTCCTTGCTTACAATACGGGAAGATGTGAACTCTGGGTTGGCCACAACAGCATTCGATTTGGGATTCACACACTGGCCACCAATGCGTGCTGTGATTTTCAGAATGCTTTTGTCAACGGATATGTTTTCTGGTTTGTCTGTGTAACATTGTTTTTCTCCATTGCCCCAGCCGGGGGATCCCATGTAATCTGTGCCATCCCCAAGGTGAAAATCCCATTTGCTACGATCAAAGGTCGCGCCATCGAAGTCGTCTCGCCAACGTACTTGGAAGGTCTTGCCGGTGGGTGGGGCAGGACCAGCGGGATCCCCGGCGGCTGCCGCGGGTTTACCGGCAGCGGCAGGAGTATTTGTAGTCGTAGGGACTGCTGCTGCAGCGGCGCCAGTGCCTGCTTTTTGTGTGGTAGCGGGGACTGTTGCTGCAGCGGCGCCAATGCCTGCTTTTTGTGTGGTAGCGGGGACTGTTGCTGCAGCGGCGCCAGTGCCTGCTTTTTGTGTGGTCGCGGGGACTGCTGCTGCAGCGGCGGCGCCAGCACCGGCTTTTTGTGTGGTCGCAGGGACTGCTGCGCCGGCGGGCGTTTTGGTAGTTGTAGGGACTGCTGCTACAGCACCTCCGCCTGTTTTTTGTGTGGTAGCGGGGACTGTTGGGGTCTCGGGAACTGTTGGGGTCTTTGCGGTCTCGGGGACTGCTGCTGCAGGGGCCGCAGGTACCGGCACTGGGACAGGCACTGGCACGGGCACAGGCTGTGCAGGTTGAGGCTGCGCTTGTCCAAAAGGGAGCATGGGAAACACGGGAGGGGCGAAGGGAGAGGCAATGGGAGGCACGACAAGCACGCGGCTGCTTCCGACGGTGTAGTTTCCTCCTCCAAATGGAAAGTTTGGGAATGGATTGGGGGGATACTGCATTGGAAACACCTCTGGTATCAAACGATTGTACTGCAAATAAAAAACAGACAATGCAATTGCCGCCACGACCAACAAAAGTGACAACCCGCTGGTCTGCATCTTTACTTTGACTAGCGAAAAACGATACGCTATGAAGACAAAAAAGAAAGTGCCAACGCAAGGTGGCGCGGGTCACACTTTGCTGCACAGTTGGCGGTAAAACCCGTCCACTGCCTAACCTAGGCGGACGACAGTTGGCGGTAAAACTCGTCCACTTTTGCCAGGAGCTCCTCTAGATCGCCATCGTTGTCAATGACAACGTCTGGTTGGATCTTGGAGCATTCCGTCTCAGATTCGTGGAGATCTGCATCGCTTCGCGCCTCTGCAGGGTTTCTGCGAATCTTGAGCACAATCACCTTGACGTCTGCTGCGTCTTGCTCGAGCCTCTTGAGCTCTTCAAGCTCGTGCAAGAAGCGCAGGTCGGATATTGCAATGCGCTCATGGTCAAAGTCATTGATGACCGACCGGATCCAAAACTTCCGCCCGACCTTTGGAAAGAGATGCTGCAGTTGGTGTTGCATGATCTCGGTGCCCATGAATTGCATTACCCGCCTGGGCGTCACGTTGTCCCAACGCTCGCAGGCCTCGTCTTTGGTAATCTCGAGCTCTTCGTCTGTGAAGCCAAAAAGCAGCTTGCACATAGACTTGAGCTTGTCGGCGATCTTGTACTTGGTGTATCCATAGTGTTGGCAAAGGTGGTCAGCGACAATGTCTTTGCCACTGCGGCGCTTGCCACAAATGCCCACAATGTGACGCGTCATTACAAGCGCCATGCTTCTCTCATATCCCTTCATTTTTTACTTCTTAGGTGGACTTCAAAAAATTTTGTCTCGATAGACAAACATAATGGAGTGGTTGTGCAAGTCTGAAAACTGCAAGATACTGTTGTTGATCTTTGTCGTCTTCCTTGCAGGGTACCTCATCGCCATCAATGACGAGTCCAAAAAGACCCGCCCAAGGCTAGAGCACTTTGTGGACGGCGACGGCGAGTTCCTGTCGCTCGACCCCACCCCAACGCCGATACCGGCGACCTCTGAAGAGGCTCAGCGCGTGCTGGCTAAAATTGACAAGGTGTATCGCGAGGTGTACAATGAGCCTGTGCCCGCCGACAAGATGTCACTCTATTACAAATCCCTTGGCGCAACAGACTTTGATGAAGGCGCCTTCCGCCGCCGCGTGAGCTTTGAGCGCAAGGCCGAGTTTGAGCAACTTGTCAAACAGGTGTACGAGGAGGTCCTCAAGCGCCCGCCAACACCTAGCGAGCTCACTAAGTACATCGACTTGTATGTCCGCAATGACATGAGGACTGCACAGGATCTGCAATACCGTTTGCGACTCGACGTTGAGATGGCTGCTCGGTCCAATGCCGCCAAAGAGTCTGAGAGCGCTCTTACCAAAGAAGGCTCGGAGGAAGCAAACGTCGTGCCCGGAAACGACTATGCGACCTACAAGATGGTCATTGCAACTTATCAAAGCGTTCTCGACCGTCATCCAAACACTGACGAGCTGCAATTCTATTACAACATGGTCAAGCGGGACGGCGCCTCTGAGCAGAGGATTAGGGACATCTTGATGTCCTCCAGGGAGCGCGAGATCCTGACAAAGAACCAGAAGAATGAGGTCCACGGCGAGCTGGAGCAGAACATCACGGACAAGCAGCTGGAAATTGCGATCACCGAGATCTATCGCGCGGTCTATCAGACTTACCCGGAGCCAGAGGAGTACAAGTTTTTGCGCTCCAAGTTTGTCGCCTTCAATCTGGACGAGGAGAAGTTGGCGAGGTACATCCGTCACATGAAGGCAGCCGAGTCTGGTGGGGGTGGGGACGTGGCGATTGGCGCAGCTGGGGTGTCTGCAAAGGCTCAAGTGTCCACGACGCCTGGCATCCAAGGCATGGATGACATCGCGCGCGAGCAGGTAGGGACCCGCACCCGCGAGAACTTTGCAGACGCCGTCCCCGACACGACACCCATGGTCATGCCCGACCTTGCGAGATCTTCTACCTCTACGCGTTCTGAAACACTGCCTCCAACAATGGGTACGCCCGCCCCGCAAAACACCATCGGCGAAGAGCTACAACGGACAGCCGGCACGCCGGTGCCTGTTTTTGCACCGCCCCGGGCGCCCCCGACAACCTCACAGAGTATGTTGGAAGATACGCTCACAAAGATCAAGGAAGAGTGCCCTTTCCAGCGCAACCGCTTTGAAAACCTCAAGGACATGCGCAACCGGGGATTGAAGAGGGACGAGCCATCTACGTGCAAGTTTGATGCCATGCGGACAGTCAAGTACACAAATTCAGATGACGACATGGTGCTTCGCCCAGAGTTCCGATGGGAAGTGCCCATGCGCCGCGCACCAGTGTGCTATGCCACAGAACGGGTCGAGTACAGCCCTCTGGCAGACCAAACTGCCTTGCTCGGAACATTGTTGGAAGAGGCCGAAAAGACCTCTGTAGGCTCAATCATGCCTAAGTTCAAGTATACAGAAACTCTTTGAAAAACGCCTCTTTACTTAATAAAGAATGTTCTTGTCCCTGCTCATGTTGGTCGTAGTAGTTATGCTTTCTTGTTTATTTGAGCATACAACAAAGATTAGGGAACACTTCTTTCCAGGATATGGTGCGTTCGGCGGAATGCCGCCACTTGTGATGACCGACACAATTGCCGTAATACCGGGGCCTCCCTTGATGACTGCTACGGCCTTACCACCACCGCCGCTTCCACTGCCGCTCCCACAGCAGCCTGCCCCAGCCAAACCTGCCCCGATACCTTCTGCACCCGCTCCGGAAAAACCTGCTCCAGCGCCCAAAGCAGAAGACCCCAAGCCAACTACGGCATCTACCGCAGCGCAAAAACCTGCAACAACATCTAGTTCATTCAAGTTGGATACTCCCATCCCGGAGAACATCGTACCGATTGAAGGAGAGAATGGGTGGTCTGGAATTGGAAAAACCACGCGCTATTACGATTGTTGCAAGCCGTCGTGTGCATGGCCCGGAAAGGGGGGGGCTATGGGCGTCACGGCGCCATCCCGCACATGCAAGGCTGATGGCATCACCAAGGCAGACGAGCTGGAAAAGAGCGGGTGCCCGAACGATTTTGGCACAGCATTTACATGCTTCGACAACCAACCCGTAGCAGTAAATGACAAGTTAGCTTATGGCTTTGTAGCCACCAAGCTGAAGCAAGTTGAAAAGCCGGATGACACGTGTTGTTCGTGCTTCCTCTTAACATTCATTGGAGACGAACAAAATCCAGGATTAGAAGGCAAACAGATGGTTGTGCAGCAAACCAACATTGGTTATGACCTCGCACCAAGCGACGGGGATGCACACTTTGACATCATGATTCCGGGGGGAGGGGAGGGCATTTTTCATGGATGTACAGATGGACAGTTCAAACTGAAGGCGGGCTACCAGGAAAAAAATGGCAGGAAATGGGATCCGGTGTGGGGCTATGAATACGGTGGCGTAGATTCAATAGAGCAATGTGAAAATTTCCCCCCCGAGTTGCGCGAAGGTTGCAAATTTCGCTTTGAATGGGGCAAGGGTATGGACAACCCCAAGGTAAAGTTCCAACGCGTCAAGTGTCCGGAGTGGCACCTCCAAAGATCGGGGTGCAAGCGAAAGGATGAATAGAAGACATTCACACAAAAGGACTACACTAAGTAATAGTTATAATGCCTTGGTTATTGTTGGCGTTTGTGTTTTTCGCGTTCTTGGTGTTGGTGGTTTTGTTCAATCACAACAAACGAGTGCAAGAGAATTTCATTTCCGGCTCGGGTGGTTTTCCACTAGGCATGAGCTCAGGCATGCCACCGCTGGTGATGACTGACACGATTGCCGTCATACCAGGACCGTCTTTCATTGCACCACCACCACCGCCGTAGCCTGCCACAACCAAACCAGCTCCGGTGCCACCCGCTCCGCGCCCAAGGAAGCCAACGGCAGCGCCAGGACCAGCACCAAGCAATCCTGGGGGCGTCACTGGAGGGGCGGACAATCCTAAAGAGGGGTGGGGAAGACGACGCGGTACTTTGATTGCTGCAAGCCGGGCTGCGGTTGGACCGAGACTGGCGTCGCTACCATCAAATCGTGCTCCATGGAAGATTCCACAGTGGTGGAGACGACAAACTCCAGGGAAAAAAGATGATTGTGCAAGTGACCAACAATGGTCAGGTCAGCGAGTACACGACCGGACAATTCGATTTACTCATTCCAGGAGGCGGCCAGGGCCTGTTCCACGGGTGTAGTTACAAAATGTTTCCGGGATTGGGCAAGTACGACACCAGTGACACGCTGAAAAATGAAAATGGTCTCTCTGATCCTAGCACCAGGGGCTAGAGTATGGTGGGGTGGAGACGTTGGAAGGCTGCAGCAAACTCCCTGCCATTTTGCAAGAAGGCTGCAAGTTTAGATTCGAGTGGGGGCAGGGGACGTTGGGCAATGAAAACAAGGTGAATTACAAAGAAATCCCGTGTCCGGCACAGCTGACTGCCAAGACGGGTTTCAAACACAAAGATGATCCGGGTGCACCTTGAAGGGCGCGGGAGAGGAAATAGAAAAGGATTTTGGGGGGCGAGTGGTCTCAGGGCTTGTTCTCAAGCGCATACTGCTCTTCCTTCATTTTTTGCTGGTTGTTTTGGAGACCCACAACGACTAGAGCAAGCATTGCCATGTTGCTGAAAGGATCGGGTGGGAAGCCACCGATGGCGAGTCTAGGGACTGGCGGCGGTGGCGGTGGTGGCGGTGGTGCCGTGGGAGCAGGGGTGGGTTGTAGCCTCGAGGTGAATTTAGACATGGAGAATGGGTTGGGAAAGGTAAAGAAGTATCCGCTCATCTTCCTGAGCTCGGTGGTGGGCACCACCTTTGCATTGGCTCACATTTTTATTTTGGGATGTGTTGGTGGGTGGTGTGTGCGCGTGGGTGTGTGGCGTGGTCACCCGTGCTTGGTCACAAAGCGCGTGCCAATAGACATGGTATGCATCTCTTGGAAGAGCAGCTTGGCGGCATACGGAATGCGGAGCTCCTTGAAGTGCGACGTGTTCTTGCAAGGCTTGCACATGAAGATGTTCGATTCTGGATTGGCAACACCCATGAACCCACATTTCTTGCACACAAACACTCGGTAGTTGTCCGAACTCTCCATGAAACGCTCCTTGAGGAAGGACTGGATGCCGTGTGCAATGTGGACCTCTTGCTCCATCTCGCCGACACGTAGGCCACCATCGCGGCTGCGTCCCTCTGCGGGTTGGCGCGTGAGGAGGACGACCGGCCCAGAGTTTGAGCGGCTGTGCACCTTGTCGCACGTCATGTGCTTGAGCCTCTGGTAGAAGGTTGGGCCGATGAACACCTCCGTGGCGATCTGCTCGCCCGTGCGGCTGTTGTAGAGAATCTCATTGCCGTACCGCTCCATGCCATTCTTTTGAAGGGTGCTTGCGATCTGCTCCACAGTTAGCTCGGTGAAGGGCGTTGCGTCGCCATAAGTGCCTTCCATGGAGCACGCCTTTCCGAGCAGGCACTCCATCAGCTGACCAATGGTCATACGGCTAGGAATGGCATGAGGGTTCACGATGATGTCCGGCGCGATGCCATCCTTGGTGAACGGCATGTCCTCTTGGCGGTACACCATTCCGATTGTTCCCTTCTGTCCGTGCCTTGACTGACCACACCACACCACCTTACCGTTGCGGCGGACATACACAACGCCCTTGCCTTGGGGCACCGTGCAACAATACACCTTGCCGTCATAATCCACCCACGCGTCTTGTTGCACAGTCTTATTGACGATGGGTGAGTTCTGGGAGGTGACGACGGTGAGGCGCCAAGCGTCCGCCGTGCTCTTGATCACGTAGCCGTCCTTCTTGGTCGACTCCTTGCCAGCGGCATACTTTAGGCAGGCGTTCGCCGAGCTTCCCGCGTGGAGACAAAGCTGTTGGAACTGGTCTCGGAGGGCAACAGAAGATGTATCGTACCGTTCCGTGCCGTTCTTCATGGTGTGCCCATCGCCTAGAAGCATGCCATCCAGTAGGACTTGGCATAGCTCCCGGGGTAGGGCAAACGCCCAAGCCGGCAACTTTTTGTTCACAGACTTGGTTTGTGTCATTGATGAAAAGTAGTTGAAAATGTCTTTCTCGTATACACGCCATGCGTTCAGCTCTGTTTGGCCTTGTTTGTCTTGTTGCATGCGGATGTCGAAATTCAGACTTTTGTTGGCTTCTAGCAAGGCCTCCTTGACGCGCGGCTTGTAGGCGGAAATGGAGATGTAGCCGTGCGTTGGGCATGAGGACCCTTCCGCAAACCAGATGCCCAAGAAGGTCAGCCACGGCCGGATCTCCAGGAGTCTGTCACCGAGCTCGAAGTGGGTGACTTGGCCGTCCTCGTTGTACACGAGTTCATCCACCCGCTGCTCGGGTTCCCACACGCCCACGTTCTTCAGATAGTGCCTGCGTGCGCCATACGCGTCCTCTGCCAACACCATATTGTAGTCATTTTTAGCGTGCCGCATGCTGATATACATGCGGTGATTGGGTGTGACAAGAAGGTCCACCTGATTGGTCTCCACCTTGTACATCTTGCCCTTGTAGTCGTAGGACTGAATCTCAATGGGATGTTGATATACCAGCTTGTTGTCGACAAGCGTGGCGACCTTGTGCTCCTTGGTGAGGGCGTCGACGGGCACCCATCCGTGCTCTAAAGTCAGAATCTCGTGGTCGGGGCTGTAGCAACTGAACTTGTCGCCAATAGAGGGCACGCGCATGTTCCGGATCCTGACCTTGGCAAACGTGTACCCGTCACCATTCACATTGGTGAAGTACTTGTCGTCGTGGCAATTGCGGTCGATGAACCCCATCTCGTTGTTCTTGAGCGCGACCGATGTGTCCTTGTACACGATCGCCGAGTCTACCTTTTGTGGCATGCACTTGCCGATGATGATGTCCCCCGCATCCACAAAGGTGTTCTCGGGGACAAAGCCGTTGTCACCCAGCTTTTCGTAGTTGAAGGGCTTGATGACCTTGACGCGGTCATGCTTGGGCTTCACGAAGAACTCCTCTTCTCCATTGGAGTGATTGCGGTTGTTCTGCTCCTTGTAGGTGCGGTAATAGGTGCTGGCAAATAGGCCACGGTCGATGGCAGACTTGTTCATGATCACCGAGTCCTCTTGGTTGAAGCCGGTCATGCATGCGATCGCGACCATCACGTTGATGCCGCATGGCATCTCGTCTGTGTACACCAGCTTGGAGATCTTGGTCTCGACGATGGGCTTTTGTGGGTAGTTGAGGATGTGCGCCATGGTGTCAAAACGATGGCGGAAGTTGGAGGCGTAGATGCCGATAGCTTGCTTTCCCATGGCGGAATTGCTGACAGTAAATTGGTCTCCCGCGATGAAAGAGTGGTTGCTCGACTCGGTGGTGATGTCGGCAATCAAGCAATTGGGAACTTCCTGGACCTCTTTGATCGGGATGAACATGGTCAATCCCTTCACTTCAACCTGCTGCAACCAAGCCTCGATGGAATTTTCCTTCAGATTGAAGCAACTGATCACTCGTCCATCTTTGTAGCTTCGGATGGTATCCCTCACACGTTCGATGTTCATGCCCAATGTGTCAGCTATTTCGCGCGTAGTAGAACCATTGTCGTGCATACGCCTCACGGTCTCAATCTTCTTTTTGTGAGCTTGAAACAGAATATTTTTGTATCGAAGATACTCCACAATCGGACCGCTGGTTGTGGCCTTGTGAATGTCGTACCTATACCCAATTGTGTCAAAGTACTTGATGAGATTTGCGTGAGTATCTCTGATCTTGAATCCGTAGAGGACGCGCTCGGGGGAGATTTTGCGGTGAACGCACTTGCTTTCAATTCCAAGCTCGTTCATCAGCGTATTGAGTTGAGCCATGAAATGACACAGTGTTTGTGCATACGCCGGATTGATTTGCTGGCTTGTCTCGGCGCAGATGTAGTTGTATCCACGCATGTTCATGTTGTTGAAGCGAATCCTGCATCCATCTCCTCCTTGAAAACCCGCGAGGTACTCTCGTTTTACCATGAGAGAGCCATGCATGATCCAATTGGGAACTGGTTGTCTAGGTGTCTCTGTTTTGCGCCCAGACGTCACTCCTAGAGCCAAGAAGAGTGTTGCGAAACAACCGCTGAATGATTTGGTATAGCTGTACATAGGTCGGCCATCGTAATCGCCTTGTGTCTTGCATGTCTTGACACGATTGAACCCAAGTGCTGCCACGTCATCCTCAAACATGTCGGCTGAAGTTGTTGAGCCAAAGAATGCACACGCATTGTATTTGCCGGTAGCCTTGGTCATGTATATACCTCCATCAGTGGACAAGAATCCAGCAATCCTTGCCAAGACTGCAAGTTTGGGATCTGAACTCATCAACGGGAGGACGCCGATATCTCTGAGTTTATCAGAATGCCTCGATATGATGTTGTCGCTCACTCCGATTCTGTGAAGGATGCTGCTAAACTTGTGCACATCCAGGACGACATACTCTTCGCACCTAGTATCGACTGGAAGGGGATGAATCTGCACGCCCAGCTTGGTCGATGTGACATCAAAGTCCCCGACCTCTTGCCAACCAGCACTTGTCATGAACTTGTGTTCTTCGGTCGCTATGATGGTACGACCACTGGTTGTGGTGATCTTGTATATCTTGTTAGTTGTTGTCTTGACATACTGATTGATGACCTTGCTGTTGGAAGGATACATTGTGATAGGGTTGAATGTGAGCACTTCATCCCCCACTTTGACATCCTTGATCATTTTGTGCGTGCCATCCGCCATCAATACATTTTCTTCGTAAAACAACGATTGATAGCAATTCCTCGGAGCTTGATTGTGGTCCGAAAAGGGGATGCTGCCAGCCAACACGCCCAACATGAGCGAGGGATGGATCTCAAGGTGCGTATAGTGCGGACGGCTGTAGAGCGGCCGTGCGAGCTCCATGGGCCGCATCGCAATCATGCTGGTGTTGGACTCCTCGACATCCAGGTACTCGAGCACGCCCTTCATCACGAGATCCTTCCAAGAGGACTTGGGGGGAACATCTCCTATCTGGCCACTTTCGCCGACCACAAACAGCGGCCTCACACAGCGTCCGCCCTCGGTGTTGACGTGAAGCTCATTCCTTTGCACGTTCCAAACAACGCTGGTATACACGTTGATGGCCCCAGACATCTTGTTCTCCTTGAGCTCCTTGAAGAGCAGGGCGGGATGTGGGTGCGTGCCGATGATGTCACCGTTGACCACCACCTTGGGGGCGCCGCCAGCAAATATGGCTACATTCGTGCCGTCAAAGAACTCGACGCCCAAATTGTCGAGCAGCGTCCTCACGTTGGTGGAGTTGGAGGCAATGGTGATACTCGATAACATTGCGAGATTCTTAACGAGACCTACCGACGCGCCTTCTGGAGTGTTATGACTTATGCTCATGTCTCCCAGTAGGAACCTTCCTGAACCCTCCAGCTGCCACCCGACGTAGGGCTGCACGTCCTTCTTGATCAGCATGAAAGAGCTCTGCAAGAACCTCGAGCATCTCTTCACTGAAATAGGATTGTCAAACTGGTTCAGCTTTTTCCTCGCTAGAACCGTTGGAATCTCATACAGCTTCTCTCCTGTGATGGTCAGTTCTTTGTATGGCTTTTGCCTTTTCTCACCATTCACGCTGTAGGTACATACGCCTTTGCTCAGATGGCAAGAGAAACCAAGGCTCCTTGCCAGGAACTCGGCGTCGTAGATAATCCTGTAGTTCCTCTTGCCTTGACATATTCTGATTTCGTGGCCATTTGCCCTGACGTGACCATCTGTGTCGACCAGGCCGGCCAAGACCGCCAGTCGCGTCGCACGATCGTTCACCAGGTAGTCCAGTGGGATGTGCTTGTTCTTGACGAGCCCGTACTTTGCCAACAACTTCTTGAGGGGAGCTGGTTGCGACTTGTTGCAGTTGATGCCAGGTTGCGTCTTGTTGATCGTAGAGCCGATGTTGTATTTGTACTTGACCCCTTTCGTGATGGTCGCGTCGTTCTCCGCGCCCCATTCGATCCACTTGTCCAGCAGCTCCTTGTCCGCCGTCGCGAAGCCGAAACCTGAGGAGAAACCATCCCCGAGCCACATGCCAAGGACATACGGGTCTAGCGCGACATCCTTGTGGTCCCAGTTGATGCCACTAGACTTGAAGAGGTACATGTTCTTCCGGACGTATTCGGGCAGGGAAAGATACTTCTCGATCGTGATATCAATCACAATGTCATCTTCCAAAGACGAACAGTGTGCATTGAGGTCGTCCTCGTTATCAAAGTCTTTGTACCTGTACCTCAGCTCATTTTTGTCAAACCACGAGATCTCCTTCTTGCCCCTGTGGTTCCTTACCACCACACAATTCCCAACCTTCAAGGTCAAGATGTGGTTGTCTGTCACCGTGTAGCTCATGAAGTTCCTCTTTTTCGGGACGATCTCGTACATGCCCTTGACGCCGGAGCACGTGCTCTTCACTCTTACAGCGTCGCCGTTATCGTCGATCAGGTAGTCGCCGACGAGGATGTCCTGCGCCTCCCGGATGGTTCCGTCCCACATCAGGATAGGTGTCTTGGGATCGAAGCACTCCGCGGGACAAATGTAGCCAAACTGCGTGGCGTGCAACTTGCGGGGCTGCACGAGCTTGCCCGACTTTTCCAGTGGCGTGTTGACGCGCCTCATGTGCGACAGGCCAGCGTTGTAGGTCATCCTGTTGAGTACCTGGGCGACGCCCTGTTTGTTCTTGTTAGACTTGACACCCCAGTTGCCAGTGGCAAGCGCATACTTGAGTCCGCTCTCGATCACGGTGGGCTTGATGATCTTGTAAACATTGACCTTGTTGATGACGTTGGCAAACTGACCCGTGGCCTTCCAGGCGCCATTGTTGATCTCCTTCTGGACCATGTTCTTCATGTCCTTGACCATCTTACCATAGTACTGGCGGAACAGGTTGGCCATCAGCACACCGGGCGAGTCGACGCGCTTGTTGATATAAGAGTCGCGGTCGTCCAGCGGCCACAGGCCGAGGTAACAACGCACCAGCTTGTTCGTCATGTACCCAAGGTACAGCCCCTTTTTCTTGAAGTCGGGTCCGACGTGGGGCAAGAACTCTGTTTCGAGCACGTTGCGCAAGATGTTCAGGCGATGGTGCTTGTTCGTGATCATCTCGCGCGGGTAACCATTGATGTGGAAGTACTTGGCCATGTACTCAAGAGCGTCGCGTGCGCACACAATGTCGCTGGCCTCGTCGATGCTACCCACGAGCTCCTTCAAAACAACTTCATTGGCAGGATCGGTGACGTCGTAGCAGATGTACTCTAGGATCTGCTTGTCACTCTCGATGCCCAGCGCCTTGAAGAGGATGAACAGGGGCACGTCATGCTTGACATGATGCACGTTCACCCGGATGTACCGACCAAAGTGGTTTGACTTGGCAGACAACTTGAGCGTCGTGGTTTTGGGCACGCCGAAACGGCTCTCCGCAACCGAGCGGATTTCGGCGATGTGGGAAAAAGCGGTGCCCGTCTTGCTGTTGGTGAACACAAACGTCTTGTTCTCTGAAATGCGGTCTTGGCTAATGACGACCTTTTCGTTGCCATTGATGATAAAGTAGCCACCTGTGTCACGGCGACACTCACTAATGTTCTCGACCTCCGTGTTGGCATCTAGCACGCAGTACTTGCTCTTGACCATGATGGGGATCTTGCCGAGGTTGATCGTCTGCAGCTTTTTCTTCTCATTGCGGACGGTCTTGGTCTCCTCGTCAAAGGTGCGGAAGCTCAGCTCCAAGTCAACGCTCAGCGGCGCGGCGTAGGTGAAATTGCGGAGGCGCGCGTCGTTGGGCGTCATGATCTTTGTGCTGCCGTCCTTCTCGTGAATGGTGGGCTTGGACAGGACGGGGTTTTTCATGCTCACAGACAAGACCATCTTGAAGGCATCGTGCTCCGGCAAGTACTGGTTGAAGACCTCGATGGGATTGAAGCCCTCGATCGTCTCCTCCATCTTGCGGAGGATAAAGTCATTGTAGGTGTCGAGTTGGTGCTTGACTAGGGAGTTTTCATCAAAGTAGCCTTGCACCAGATCCCAAACGCGCTCGATTTGGGAGGTCATGGCTGCTACAGCTGTTGAGAGACAACGAGCAACCTTTAAACTGTAATCAATTTTTACCCACCAACAAAAAAGAGCAGTCAGCTCGCCAAGTGGTGGTTGCAATTGGGGCAGCGAACGTTGTGCGCCAACCAACGCGCGATGCAGTCTTGGCAATAGGTGTGTCCACACACTGTTTTGCGCGCGGGCAGTTTTGTTTCAAGGCGTTCGTAACAGATTGGGCACGTTTCGTCGTCGTCAAAATCACGGGTCGTTTTTGTGGCGCGCTCAAAATTGACGACGCGTTTGTCTTGGAGGATGTCTAGGTAGCTTTGCAGCGGGTCGAAGCGGTGGGGCCGTGAGCGTGTGTTGAGGTGCAGGCGTGACAATTGTTCATCTAGGTTTGTGAAAGTGGAAGACATAGTTGTGGGGTGTGTGTAGACGAAAGTGATTTTATTTTTGTCCCGTCACTTTTTAATTTCTCTAGCATAGATTAAAAAGCATGCAAGGCCCCGAAAAAGAACTCATCGACCTCTCCAAGAGCAAGCAATTCAAGGCGCACTTGGCGTGCTTGAAGAAGGATGCAAAAATCAAGACCAAGGTGGAGAGACTAGAGAGCGACTTCAAGGCGCTCGAGGGTCAGGTTCAACAAAAGCAGGACATGATCACCCAGCCCTACGACATGCTCAAGAGCATTGACCTTGCCATTGCGATGCTCACCACTGTACGCGACATCATTGCCATCCAGGGCGAGGACGCGTTCATGGATGCCGCCGTTGACAAGTGCCCCAAGACGCTCAAGGGTGTTACCAAGGTCACGAACCAAACTGCGTTGCGCCAGCTCGATCAAGCTATGGTCACCATCCAAAAGGTGCAAAAGAACGCCAAGAAGAGGGCAGCTGCTGCGAAAAAGGAGGCGGCTTAGAGCAGCTCACGTCCTTCGCTGGTTTGCACGTACCCCTGTAATGCCAACCCTTCGGTGTGGATTTTGAGATGACACGTCTTGCAAAGGTACACCAGATTGTGTAGCGCATTCTTTTTGAAGCGGCCTCCAATGGCGCCCCGCGTGTCCGCCTTATTTTGTTCGACGATGTGGTGCACCTCGCTGACATCCGTGCATCCACACACGCCGCACCCGTATCCTTTGAAGAGTTTTCTGTTGTATCGGCTCTTTTTTGCGGAAACAATGTTGGATTCCATTTTGAGAACGTGGTGCCGGATTTCTTGGGCCAGCTCCATGAAGGCCGGGTCGAGGTCTAGTGCCTTACACACCTCCAGGCCGTAGAGGGTGTTGCCGCGTCCCGGCTCAAGCTTGCGGTAATATACGAGTCTTTTTGATGCCTCGTCATACAACACACTGAGGTGATACACCTTGAGTCCGGGCAGGGATTGCAGCTGTGGCAGGTCCACTAGGTCATGCAGGTGAGAAGCGAATATAAATGCGGCATTCCTGCGAACGAGGGTCTGGATGCCAGCTGCCACGATGGCCATGCCCGACACCGACTCTGTGCCTGAGCACAGTTCGTCTCCTATGACCAGAGACCGCGCGTCGGCGTTCTTCAAGATGCTCCGGAGCTCACTGACTTCGTTGGTGAAGGTGGAATGTCCGCGGGACATGTCGTCGCCCGATGGAATGCGGGTGAAAATCTTGGAAAAGGGGGAAAAGTGCATGGCAGTGCAGGGCACGTACATCCCGGAGCAGGCCATGATCAGCGCGAGTCCCACAGACTTCATCAGGCTGCTTTTTCCACTTGCGTTGACACCATACAGCAACATGCCATCGACACCGTTGCAACCCAGCTGCACGTCATTGGGGACGTATGCCACAGACTCTTGGATACGCTCGATGATGGGGTGCCGGAGTTGCTGGATGTCCACAAAGGGGGGTGGGGTGTGCGAGGCAAGGCTCGGGCGGCAATAACAAAAGTCCACCGCATTGCACGCGTTTGTTGTAGAGTAGTCTAGACGCGCCACAAAGTCCACAATGCTCTTGAAATCCTCTGCGCAATCTTGACCCAGGCGTTGCAGGAACTGGGTATAGGCTTGTCTCAATCTGGTCTTGAGGGCATCGTGCGCGGCTTCCACACGCTTCGTGTGGTCTGCCAGAGGAATTTTACTCGCCGCGCTGGACGCTGACACGGGCCTGCTTTTCATGTCTGCTGCCGTGTCAAAGTGGTGCCCGCGACGCCCGTAGGGGATTGTGAGGGTGGGGGTGGTGGACGAGCAGTGCTTCTTAAAGGTGGCGAGGCGTTTGGTGGTGATCAGGAGGTAATATCCCTCTTTGTCGCCCTTTTCTAACTTGAAAAAAGTGCCGCCGGCTTCCTTGTTCAGGGCTTCCACCATTGATTCCAACTCAAACAACTCCTCTTGCACGCTTTGCTCGAGAGTGTCTAGCTGCGGATGCGTTCCTTGCACAAACAGATTGAAGGCGCCCATGCTCTCCTGGGTCGCTTTGGCAGCATTATCCAGGTCCAAACACGCGCACGCGTCCACGACACGCTCGGCGCTGACTAGGGCCTCTTGTGTCTCTGGTGAGGGCTCGAGCTCGCGAGACGCGTGTGTCAAACACTCAATGCTTTCCAATATCGTTGGAAACTCCATTGGATTTGCAGTTCCCAATTGTATCCTGCGGAAAGCCCTCTCTAGGTCGCTGACTTTGGAGAGATCGGTACGGATGGATTTGTAGGTTTGGTTTGTGATCAGCGCGTCGATGGCGTCGTACTGGGCAATAAGGCTGTCGCGGTCCAATGTGGGATGGAGCAACCTGTGCCTGAAATGGCGGCGCCCGATGGCGGTTTTGCATCGATTCAGTGTGTCCACGAGCGTCTTGCCTTGACCAATCACGTTGAGTTGTAAGCACGCATTGAAGGAGATTACGAGTTCTGCGTCAGTGGACAACACCGTGGGCTTTTGGATGTGTGACAAGATGCGCTCCGAGTGTTTGTGTGCAAATCGCAAGAGCGCCACAAAGCTGGTGAGCGCAAGCGGGCGGCGCTCTAGATCGAGGTACTCGATGACACTTAGCAAGCCGTGCTTGGGGTACACCGTTTGAAGGAGTTGGCGTTGGTAATGGATGTTCAAGAGCTCGGGGTCCGCCGGGCGGCTGTGCATGCAGGTTTTGGAAAGCACGTCGCCCAGAAACAGCTTGTCGTCTCCAAGGAGCAACACCTCTTTTGGAGCGACCGCGGTGATAATGCGGAAGAGTTCTTCTTCACTTGAGGCCTCAAACACAAACGTGGCGCCTGTGCTAAGGTCGACATAAGACACACCAGAAGCCGGGGTGTTGAGGTACGCGCACATCAAGAAAGAGTCGCTACTTGGTTTGATGTTGTCTAGGCGGGTGCCGGGGCTGCGGACACTCGTCAGCTTCCTCTTGGGCTTTGGAGGAGGCGTCACTTGGCTGACGATGCCGACAGTGTAGCCATCATCCAAGAGGGTGTTGGTGAATTTCTCTAGGCAGTAGGCTGGGAAGCCTGCCAAAAGATGGTTGGTTCGCGAGACCTCCAAGACTGCTTTGTTTCGCCGGGTGACCTGGATGTTGAGCATGTCTGCAATTGCGGGGAGGTCGATGAATGTTGTGTCTACAGCGTACATCTCGTAGAACGATCCCACCTCCATCAACACAACAGATTTTGAACCGTATTCGCCTTGGAGATCCTCGATGTACTTTTGGTATTCATCAAAGATGGTGTGAGCTTGCCTTGTAGCCATTTACAAGGATAAGAAAAGGTGTAGGTTTAAGTGGCATTCGCCTGCCTCCAGACCTCCAGGAGCAGGCGCTCGACCGGCATGCTGGGCTTGCTGACTTCTGTCGCCTTGTGCTCCAAGGAGGCCGCCATCTCGACGATGAGCAAGAGGCGCTGCTTGGGGAACTTTTTTTTTTGACAAAAGTGCATGACCTTTCTGAAGGTGTGTGCGATGGGCACGTGAAAATGTAACATCTTGAAGGCAAAGTCGCGGTTGCTTTTCAACGCAATGGGCAAAGGAGCTTCGACCATTTTGTGCAAATGCGCTTTGATGCATTCATCTACACCATCGCCGTCGCTGGATCCAAAGCCGAGCACAGTGTACGTGACCCCATCACAGCGGTCCACCTCGGCCTCCTCGATGCCGTGGTCACCCATGAACCGTTGACAAAAGGCATCAAAGCGATCACTGGACACGCCACAGCGCACGAGCGCGCAGCGGCTCTTGATGGCTTCGTTGACCTTTGAAACGTTCCGAGCGGTGAGCAAAAACAACACATTCTTGCTGCATGTCTCCAGGACCTTGCGCAATGCAAAGGCGCAAACAGAGTTTTCTATGCCGTGCAGCACGACAATCCTCTTTTGCTGCTCGGTGTTGACCGTGCGCGTGGCGCCGAGGTGTTTGTGGATGAATTCTGTCAAGAGCTGGCGCTCCCCGCTGCTGATAGTGTCCAGGTCGACCTCGACGTGGATGCCACTGTGCTTGAAGGGCATAGTACACTTGCTGCCGCCAACGACGAGCTCAATAGAGGCTTCGCGCTTCGTGAAGGCACCCATGACGTGATGCAGTACGGCGTCCAAGAGCATCCTCGTGAGGGTTGGATCGTGTCCGTGAAAGAGCTGGTGGGGTTGTGAGAAAAAGTCTGCCTGAGTCAAACTTGCGAGGAGTTGGACTTGCGGGTTCATCAAGTCTCGAAAGTAGCGCTCATTGAAGTCTCTCTTGAAAGCCTGGAAATGATCTACGCCCATCTTTTCTGTGGTGGATGTGAGGCAAACTCTTCAATCACTTTTTACACAGTCACAACCAAAATGCAATCGCCATCAAACCTAGACCCAAGAGGACATAGGCGTTCATGCTCTTTACTTTCCTGGAATGGAAAAAAGGAGTTTGGGTGTGACGCGTGGCGAGGGGAGTGGTGTCAACGTAGCCTGAACAGTTCAATGCTGCGCATCACGAGAATCACGAGGAAAGCCAATGCCCCGATGCCGCCCAAAATCAGGTAAAGATTCATATCCATGGTCGGGTTTTTCTTTATCCATTGCAATATTAAAATGGCCCTGTGGGACCTTTTGAAACAAGAGTTTGAATCTCACAAGAACACACAAGTAGTTTGGAAGACTTTGGCTGGGGAGGTGAGTGATCTGCCACAAGTGTTGTCCGGGGAATACATTGGCGAGAAATTGGAAGGGGCTGTAGCAAAGCTGTCAAAAAAAACTTGCTCAGTGTCGGCGGTCATCTGTGGCACCAAAGTTGTGGTGACTATGCCGGCCGGTGGCGGCATGCAACTGACGCTTGCGCTTGATGTCCTCGCTTTCACAGTGAGGGTGCTGACAAAACTGAATGGCAAGAGGTCGCTGTTGCGCGTCGTCTTGATGCCTGTGCGCACCCTCAAGCGCCTTCCAAATAAGCCTGGCATGGTTGTCGGCGTCGACGAGGTCAACAGTGGTTATGCATGGAAGGAGCCGGGCCGGGCTGACCATTGCACCATCGTGGTTTACCGCAAGGAGGACCTAAACAAGGTCTTGATACACGAGTTGGTCCATTGCTGGGACCTGGAATTCAAGAGGTACGACCCGCGCATCGATCGTCTTTTGATTGCGCGATACAACTTGCGCCTGCATGAGAAGGGGGTGGTCCATCCTTTCAATAGGCTGGCGCTCAACGAGGCGTTTGCAGAGGTGATCGCCTGCTACTTGCATGCTGCGGTGTACGTTTTGTTTGTGGGTAGTGGTGAGGCTGCACTCTCGAAGGCATTGAGTCGGGAGGCGAGACACTACATCGACGTGGCGGCCAAGGTTGTGGCGTACTTGGAAACGCCGGGCGCCTCACAGGGCACACACGTTTTCGCATACTACATTTGCAAGGCCGCCATGTTTCAAAACCTAGAGGGCTTTTTTAATGCGCTTGGGCAATCTACACAGAGCGCAATCGACTTTTTGTTAAGGGCGTTGTCCGATTTCGAACTTCCAAAACGTGACCCCAAAGAATTCTTGGGCGCCTCCATTGCCATGACTCAGATCAGGTGGCAATCAGTGCGTTAAAATACTTAAGGATTTTACCGTGGCATAATGTACTAAATGGCAAGCAAGAAACCCACTACGACCACCAGCACCCCCAGCAAGCAGCGCAAGCCCCGCAGCGTGGCCGATGCTCCCCCGGCAGCACCCGCCCCTCCGACTCCCGAGGTGACCATCCCCGATGTGCCCACTACTACGGCTGCTGATGCAGCAGCCCCCCAACCTGCTGACGCAGTGGTGAACGAGAAGTTTGAGGCCCTGAACCAAAAGGTTGCCGACCTGTCCAACAACCTCAAGGACCTGCAGTCCTACCTGAAGGCCGTGCAAAAGGAGCTAGTGAAGCTCGCCAAGACCTTTAGCAAGCGTACCCGCACGCGCTCCGTCAACCCCAACACCAAGAAGACCCCCAGCGGCTTTGCCAAGCCCACCAAGCTGTCTGATGCGCTGTGTGACTTCCTCGCGGTGCCCAAGGGCACTGAGCTGGCGCGCACCGATGTCACTCGCCGCCTGAACCTGTACATCAAGGAGCACAACCTCCAAGATGCCAAGGACAAGCGCAAGATCCACCCTGACGCCAAGCTGCAAAAGGTGCTGAACACCAAGCCCGATGACAACCTCACCTTTTTCAACCTGCAGAGCTTCATCAAGCACAACTTTGTCAAGGCCTAGAAATACGTAGCCATCCACTCAGTGAGTTGGGTTTTGTCTTCTTTTGTTGAGCCCGAGACAAGAAACTTGCTTATCTCGTACGCCATGCGCTCATAAGGGTGCTCGTAACTCTCCGCAACTGCTGTCCAGGTGTCTGGTGGTTCACCTACAAACTGCACCTTGGAGTCGCGCAAATCGTTTGCCGTGTTTGTAAACTCTTGCAGCATGCCCCAGCGCTGCTTGCCATACACCACCCGGTTCAGATCCGGGTTGCTGCGGGACAAGGGGTGTCGCGTGCGTAGAGAGTGCATCTTGTAACCCCACATCTTTTGGACAAGAAGGTTGGTCTCTAGGGGAAAGGCCCTTTGATACACGTGGATTTTCTCATGCAACAACGTTTGCATAGCGCTCTTTGCAGTGTCTTCCAAGATGTCTATGGGCAAAAATACGATGTCAGCAATGGTGTGGGGAAAGTCGTGCTCGACGCCCTCAAAGGCCACGACCTTCCAGGGGATGGCGTAAAGCCTCTTGTAAGCCTTGGTGATGTTGTCCACGCCATGTGCGAGGTCTTCTATGGCATCCTTTTGTTTTTCGGACAGTGGCACAATGCTGTGCTCGTACCTGGTCACGTAGGCGTTGGCGGACTCTGCCTTCCTGGCGCGGAGATCCAATGCACTCATCTCGGGGAAATACGTTGAGGCGCGTAGGATCGGGGCTACCTCTTCCCTTGTTGGAAATGTCACAAGCGTCATTTACTAGGGATCAAGAGAAAAGAAGGGTCTTGAGGACGACTGGGGGCCGGCGTGGCGTGGTGGGGTCAAGCCAAAAAGGAAACCGCGGCCTGCCTGCAAAAGGGACACGCAAAATCGCGTTTGAGATTGAACCAACTCGAGATCCCCGACATGCGGGTAGTGCGGTCGTCTGAATGACACACCCAATGAAAGTTGTGGTTGCAGCACGTGTTCAGGACGACGTCGTCATCTTCAAACGTGTCTTGGCACAAGCTGCACTGGTCTTGGGAGATCATCGACTCTTTCTCTTGAGGCGTGAAAGCATTGCGCGCGGTCTGTGTTTTGAACGTTTTCCACGTGTTGATCACCGCAGAGCTCTTCCCAATGTATACGTCATCCATGACCCATCCATCGCGAACGAGGTCGTGGCACTTGTTGAGCGTCTTTAGGACACTCGTTGGGGGAAAGGTCGGCAGCCGTACTAGACCAAACCTGTGTGATCGCACCCTCTTCATGACGTGGTCGATCTTGTTTGACATCGACGTGAAGCTCAAGACTGCATCCGGGCGTACGAAAATGGCGCTGCCATTGGACACAAGGAGGTTGACATCTATCAGTTCCGTCGGCACCGAGCTCCACCGCAATGCATTGCACCAGGTGATATTCATGTCGATCTCTTGCTCCGGTTCTGATTCTTCTAATGCGCCTTTGGGGCGCAATCCAATGGACACTCCCGTTGTGTGTAGAATGCGCACGGTCACATTGTAAAACACGCCGAGGACGCCGATGAAATAGGAAAATAATTGCTCGTCAATGCGAACGTCGAGCAATTTCTTGATTCCGGGTTCTTTCTCAGCGTAGAGATCGCGCACGTGCGTGCCATAAATGTCGGCGTGAAACGATTTTACGATGCCTACTACGTCTTCCATTTGGTAATGTTAGCCGGCGCCCCTTAAGCCAAGACTGGGAAATGAAAAAATTGAAAGCATATAAAGATGCCCCCACATCAAGTCTCAACAACTAACAGCAATCATGTCCACCATTACCCTCGCCAAGGAGTTTGATATCAACAACGTGTCCTCGAGCGACATCCGTACGCTCGACAATGGCGGCAAGGTGGCTTATATGTCTTACAATGGTGCGCCGCTCATCCTCCAGACGCCCACTATGAGCGCGCCGTTTGGTCTCTCCACTTGGGACAATGACGGCAAGGGTCCACTCAAGTACAGCCTGGACCTGTCGTTCAAGGGCATGGACAGGAACGCTGGTCTCCAGACCTTCTACAATGTGCTCGAGGCGATCGACAAGAAGATGATCGAGGACGGCCTGGCGAATGCGGCCTCATGGTTTAAGGGCAAGAAGGTGTCCAAGGACGTGCTGGAGGCGCTGTACACGCCGCTCATCCGCCACGCCAAGGACAAGAACGGCGACATCACCGACAAGTATCCTCCTACCTTCAAGGTGACCGTGCCAAACAAGGACAGCAAGCCCACGTGTGAGGTGTACGACGACAAGCGCAACCTGGTGGACCTGCTGTCTCTTCAGACCAAGGGCAGCCGGGTCACGGCCATCGTTCAGTGGATGGGGCTGTGGTTTGCGGGCGGCAAGTATGGCACTACCTGGAAGGTGCTGCAGATGAAGGTCGTCCCCAACGCCACCATCCGCGGCTACGCGTTCAAGGAGGTGCCCGAGGACAACGTGCCCGACGAGGAGGACCTGGACGAGAACGCTGGCCACGCGGACCCCAAGGAGGTCATGGAGCTTGCGATGAACAAGCACGAGGAGGATGCCATTGTCTCCTCTAGCGACGAAGACGATGATGACGGCCTGCCCAGGCGTAAGAAGCTCGTGGGGCGCAAGGTTTAGGTTGGAAAAAAGGTAGAGTTATAGTATAATGGCAGCAGCCTCTTGCGCACTTGACAACTTTGCTCGTTTTATTTTTTGTGAAAACGATGGTCGCCCGGTCGATATCCACATCCATGGTCTAGACACGAGCCGCGACCTTTTCAAGCTTTGCCTAGACTTGTTATGTAAGGGTCTTTTCTTATTGTACGGCAAGGACAAGGGGGGCGACAAGGGGGGCGACAAGGGGGGTGACAAGGGGGGCGACAGGGGGGTGTTGTGCCTGGACGACATCACCCTAGAGGACTTTAGCGTCGTGCAGCAAAAGCTCAAGCACGCCGGCATCCGGTGCATCTTGGAGACGTACCCGCTAGAAGAGTGCAGCGAGGACACCCTGGATCTTTGGACGCAAAACTTTCTCAACTTGCAAGCCATGGACGCCAAAGACCCGAGCAAGCTTGCGCTGTCCGACTACGTATTTGAGCTTCAGACAGCCACGCACATTTACAAAATCAAGTTCGAGGTGTTCCATTCGGTTCCAGAAATCCCCAAGAGGGTGATGCTGTAACGCTGAGAAAAAATAGTATACAGTGGGAGTGGGGTACAGGTGTGGAGCGGGATTGGGTGGGTGGGTGGGTGTGAAAGGTGGATAGGGTCTAGTCAAATTGAATTGTCCTCACTCCGGAGAGCTTGTTCATGTTTTTCAGCACCGACTTGCTGAGTTCATTCCTCTTTTTCCTAGTCTTTGTGACGAGTCCATTCTCCGTCTCAATGACCTTGACCTTGATGTTGTCCTTGTTCAACTTGCGCTTCTGGTTTTCCTTTTGGGTGGCAATCATGTCCGCCTCGATGTCCTCTTTGTGCTCCTTGACAAAGTCCAGGATGTCGTTCACGAGGATCCACCGGAACATGTTGAGCTGCCCAATCGTCGTCTCGAGGTAGTTGTCCTTGTCGTAATAAAACTTTACGCGGTCTTTCCGGCGGAAAGGGTCGAAATACGATTTGCTGTAGCTCTTCAATTGCGACCGGTAGGACAAAAAAACGTTGAGGTGGACTATGTTGTTGTTCACCTTGCGCGTGATGATCGTGGAGTGCTTTTTGCTGTAGTTGGTGATGAACCAGTCGATGAGCCTCAGCGAAATGTCTGACTCGCCGTTAATGATGGGCTTGACCTTTAGGACGTTGAACTTGGTGCTGTAAAACTTGGACAACGACGACATCAGCAAATCGCTCGTGGATTTTGCGCCACTTTTTGGCTTACTCATACGTAGTTACGCATCCAACTACCTTAAGTCCTTTCAATCAGCACCCCTCGCCAATTTCCAGGGGCTTGCGCATCACATCGGGCTCGTACGAGCTGTTTAGCCAGGGCGACACCAGCATCTTGGGCGCGACGGGGTCGGAGCGTAGCTGCAAGTTTGCGTTCTTCATGGTGCCTTGGGTGGTGTTGAGGCCGACGTGGTAGCCGGCTTGCAGGAAGTTCTGGTCCTTCACCGAGCCTTGGCCGGCGGGGTTGACTTGGGACCACTTGGAGTTGGCAGAGTCCTTGGGGAGCAGGTCCTCCGCGGTGAGCTTGTCCTTGGGGAAGCACTCAGAGGGGTTCTTCTGGCTGCCCTTGTCCTCGGGGAACTTGGGGCCGGCATCCGAGGCGCCATCGTCTTGGTAGGCCACGGCCTGGTAGTCCTCGTCGTCACCGCTGTTGCTGCTGTAGAAAGGTGCGCTGGTGGGCTCCGGCATGGGTGTGGGTAGGCGCGGCGCGGCGCTGGTCTCGGGGGCATAGGTGGCGGCGGTTGCAGCGCGGGTAGGTGCGCCGGTGGTGGCGGCGGCGCTGGGCCTGGCAGTCGTGCCGGACATCAGTGGCAGCAGCTCGTCTTGCATCCTCTGGAAATCGTCGTCCGCATAAAAACCCTCAGAGTCGACGAAGCCTTGGTTGCTGTTGTACCTTTGGATCAAAATGATCAGGGTTGCCACTGCCAAGACAATAAGGAAGATCCTTACGATCGTGTAATTGTCCATGTTTTTATTAGTACGAATATTTTTTTTTCAAGCGCGCTCTGGCTCATTTGTCCAGATCCTCGGCAATCCTGTCTAGCACCGCGACGCACTTTGTGTTATGTTCAAGCTCGCTACGCAATTGCAACAGGCGCGCCACTTCGCTTTGCAAGGGCGCCAGCCGCGCCTCAATCGTTGCTTGAAGGTGGGCACTGATGCTCGCCAAGTCGTCCTCCGTTGGCATTACGGATTCGCCGTCAGCCTCCAGTTCGTCGTGTGAACTGTCGTCCTCGTCGTCTTCCACGAAGCTGCTGACGAGATCGTCGCCCAGCCGCTTCACCGCCACAAGCTCCCATTCGGCAACAAAGCGCTGCTTGAAGAAGCGCAGTCCTTTGACCCTCAACAACAGATCGTACCTGCCCGGCTCGAGAATGTGGGGCTTGTCGCCGGCCACCAGCTTGAGCTTGGCGACGGTACCCTCGGCTGGCAAAGTCACCATGGAGGACATGTAGTACTCGTCGATGACGTTCTCGTCCAGGCTCTTTGTAAACCAGCGCGCCGCGTTCTCGCGCACGTGTTCCTTGGCGTGCTCGTCAAACTCGGCAAGCGCGCGCAACACGTTTCGCGGCACCTTGGCATACAACACGCTGTACTCTCCCACGGCCTTGTGGCGGATGCTGTGAACGCCGTAGAGGTAGACTTTGAGGGCGGCCTCGCCGCCGTGGGTGATTTTGCCAAAGAGCGAGTCGTCTTGCTTTTTGGGCTTGGAGATCGTCACTTGCGAGAAGGAAAGGTCTCGGATGTCAATTTCCATGCCGCTTGTACAATGCGTTGTGAGATTATCCCACTTTATTTAACGCGTTACATTAGAAGGATGGCGCAAACAGAGTTGTTCACCAAGTTCAAGCACCGAATCTTCGACACTATCTGTGAGGAGGTCAACAAGGAAGAGATGCGGACACTCATCAAGGAGAAGATGGTGTCTCCCCTGTTGCAGATTGTGTTCCAAGAGATCAACAGGTATGTGTATGGATTGTTTTTGCTCATCTCCTTGACCCTGCTCTTTTCCCTAGTGTCCTTGATACTGCTGGTGCTCATCACACTTAAAAAGTAGGCTTGAAGTTGGATATACTCATGGACTCGTCCGTTGTAAAAAAGGTCCAACGCTGGGTAGATTTGGACAACAAGATCGAGGTCAAGAAGATCAAGATGAAGGAGTACCAAGACGAAAAAAAGGAGCTCGAGGATGCCATTGTGGACTACATCGACTCTTATGACAAAAAGAACTTGCAGATCAACACGAGCGATGGTTACATCAACTTTGTAGACAACAAGCAGACACAAATGCTCACCCTCAAGTTTCTGCGGGAGTCGCTGAACGCCTTCTTTGATAGCCAGCCTAGCGAAGTGACGGCAGGTGCCGTCATGGACTTTGTCCTCAAAAACAGAGAGGTCAAGACCAAGCTAGTCATGCGTCGGCACATCACGGGGTAGCTTGCGCGTGTGGTCAAACGTGTGATACAACATTTCCAAGAGATCCGCTTTCATTTTTTCCTTATCGGCCACGATCGATGGCAGTTGTGAAGCAAAGTCTTCAAAGTAGCGCTCAATGTCCCGCAACTCTTGGGCGTTGCCTTCTTCCCACACGTGTCTAGGGATTTTGTGCCGCTTCAGTCTGGGCAGGGGAGGAAGAGGGGCGATGGATTTGGTGTCAGGACGGGGGGCCTCGTACGTGTCGCATGAAAATGCGACCTCCCCATTCACTTTGCGCTTTAATAGCAGCATCTTGGTGAACTAGTATAAAGCTCGCCACCTTATGTACATTACTAAAATGGCGTGCAACATGCTAAACTACATAGAGGCGGTGAAAACTGAAACCCCCGAGCCCATCCAAGAACCTACTAGTTGCCGTGAATTTGATTCCTACGCCGCGTGCCTGGAGCAGCTAGCCAACCGCTTTGGTGGGCGGGCGAAGCGGGATTGTTTCTTGCCTGCACATGAAGCTTTTTTGGACGAGTTTGAGTGCCATTTCCTAGACTTTTTCCTGGATATCCGGGACCACTTTGCGATGCACGGATTCCTCGACCACCCCAAATCGTACGCAGCTTTCATTAATTCCGTTGTGCTGCCAAACGTTGTGTTGGTTGATGAAAATGCGGAACTGGTCGATGACCAATTGTCTGGGGAAGAGTAAAAAAATTTCTGTGGACTAAATAAATGCCCACTCAAACCAACAACTCCCAGAGCAAGAAGCAAAACACTTCTAGCAAGGCGAAGGCCAAGGCTGCCAGCGCTCCCAAGCACGGCGGCAACATGGCCCAAGACATTCAGCGCCTGGCGGTGCCTTTTGGCATCCTCCTCGCCAAGAAGGGTCTGGACATGGCCGTCGAGAAGAGCAAGAAAGGCGGTAAGAAGGAGGCCGCTGCGGCCAAGCCCGCCCCCAAGTCGGGTGGCAGCCGCAAGAAGAGCCTTCGTAACGAGATGGACGACCTGTCCAACGAGATCGAGCAGTACCTGAACAAGTACTAAAAGCCGGTGGGGTTAAGCCCAAACAGTCTTTTCCATTTTGTGTAGCGCGTCCATCACTGCCGGCGTGTAGGTGACCTCGTAGTACTTGGCAGAGATCCAAAGGTCGGCGTAGGCCTCCACATCCGGGGCGCCCTTATTTTTTACTATGAACCAGCACCTATCCAGAAATTGCTGCTCATTCAGGTGTGCGGGCTTTTGGAACACTTGAGAAATGCCCTTGTATTCGATGCGTGCGGCGAGTTTGGCGGCCATCTGTGCATTGAGGGGTGTCATTGAGTCTTAAAGCGCTTCACATTTTGTGCAAAAAATCTTTGTAGTGTTTAATAGCAAAAGATGATTTGGACTCGCAACGTCCCCGACCAACCTGCCCTGATCACACTCGATGTATCTGACAAGATTGGCACCGAAAACGTCATCGTCCTCGACGACATTGCTCGCATGTTGATCATCCAGTTCACCATACAGTTGATGCAGTTCCTGTCTGACCCGGCGGCCTACGCCCTGTTCTCTGCAGAATACTTTTTGGTGTCAATGTACATTGTGTTGGGCGTGGCCCTGTACTGGTTAGTGTTCCGCAACCTCGTCAAGTTTAGTTGAAAGGGAGGGGAAATAGAAAAACACAACAGGCCTAGACTAATGAACGCCGTGTTATCTAACCGTTACGACTCTGTCTGACTCTGTGAAGCGGGGTGTGACGCAGTTGTAGCGATCACTGATTTTTTTCATGCTTTCGTCTGTGTACTCCATCAGCGCCGCGAGCTCCTTAGCAGCCGCCTCAACGACTTCGCGATCTGTTTCTAGCTCAATGCGCTGCAGGACGATAGCGGTCACATTGACGACTGTAGTCAACACGTCCATGATCTCGCGCTTGCGGGCAGCGGCCTTCTCCCTACGTTGCAGCTTTATTTTGAAGGTGTCGGTGTCAAAGTCCTTGAGCAAGTAGCCTATGCGTAGGTCTCGGTTGTCGGCAGCGACGTCTTGGGTGCGGTACCTGTAAAACTCGACTTGCTCCACGTGCCTCGCCATCATCAGGCCGAGCATCAAGACATCGTATGTGAGGCCCTGGCCTATGGTGTTGTTCAATGTTACCGAGAAAGAATGAGCATGGGGCAGTCCGCCACAGGGAATGTCCAGTGGGTTACGTGGCACGTTTGCAGCGCCACCGTTGTTGCGCCTCAGGAACTCCATGTAGTGTGGGTTGTGGATGTGGCCTGTGACGACGTGGCCAGTACGCCAACTGAAAGCCGTGTGGCACTGCGTGCACCACATCTGGTCACAGCCGTCTATCTTGAAGATGCGCGTGCTGCAGTTTGGGCAGGGACGGGTCTCTTTGTCAAGCGCCTTGGCCGTCGCTACGCTGTCGGGGTGGCACGTGTGCTCTTCCTTCGAGGCGCCGTAAGGCTCATGGCACTGTGCGCAGACCTCGGTGTTACAGAGCCCACAACACCACTTGTCATCTAGGAACCCACGGCACTCGTCTTTGGGGCATGGACGCACAAACTCGCGCTTCGGGGCGGTTGCACCGCGCGAGCCGTGATTGTAGGCTACTTCCCGCAACGGGTACATCTTGTTTTTCAGTTCGCGCAAAGAGTGGCCGGCGGTAAGCAGGCTACGATCGATAGGTGCGATATCTTCGTACCCCATGCGTATCGCCTCCTTGACGCCAATGAATGGATACAACGACATGAATGAGCCGACGATGTTTGCCTTCTTGGTCGAGAGGCGGTATATCCTGTCCCTGATTGCAGACGCTTTATCCTGCAGGTCGCGCAGTTCAGTGAGCGCGATGCGACGCCTGGCCTCAGCCTCCGCGAGGGGCTGCGTCTCCGGAAGCATGCTACATTCCCTTTCGTACAACACCGTCTCCCTGTGCAGCTTGTATTCTTTCGTCAAGAATGACTTGGTCATGACAGTCGACATAAACTCGTTGCTCCATCCATTTCGACACTGCATGCAATGGGGGGTCTCCGGGGTCGAGCACAAGTAACGGCACACACAAGCACGGCACGCCTCAAATTTGCAGTAACCACACGCTACCGCTTTGCGGGTGGTGGCATTGAATGCCTCGCAGCAGATGTTGCAGTCGGTCATTTCTGGTTGGGTGTCTGACTGGGTGTCTGACTGTGTGTCTGACTGGGTGTCGGGTGTGTCTGGTTGGGCTTCTTCTTACTGGTCTCTCCGTACTCAATTTTTTTGAGAGCGACAATAGGAAAAGGGATCGTGTTATTTGAACCTATACACCAGCATCATTACCGCGAGGTCACCTCAAAGTAACTACTACGTCTGCCACCGTCAAACGAGGGGTGACGCAATTGTAGCGCTCACTAACTTTTGCCATGCACTCGTCTGTGTAAGTTAGGAGCGAAGCCAGTTCCGCCGCGGCATCTTGGACATCTTGTGACTGGCCCGCTCTTGCGACCTTTTGCAGCGCAATTGCAGCGACGTTGACAAACATGGTGAGAATGTCCATGACCTCGCCCTTTCGGGCACGTGCCTTTTCTCGCCTCTGCAGTTTAATCTTGAACGTGTCGGTGTCGAGGTCTTTCAGCAAGAAGGCGATGCGCAAGTCGCGGTTGTCGGCCACGTCGCCATGCACCCGATACCTAGGGAACTCTATAGATTCCACATGGCGCGCCAGCCGTGCACAGTGCATGACACTGTTGAAGGTGTCATCCTCTATCTGCAAGAGCGATATCGCTTGTGTCAAGTCAAGGTAAGAGGGCAGACCGCCACAAGGAATGTCCGCGGGATCCCTCGGCACGTTGGCGGCTCCACCATTTTGGCGGCGTAGGAACTCTACGTAGTGGGGATTGTGTATGCGGCCCACCTCGACCTGGCCCGTGCGCCAGCTGAAGGCTGTGCGGCACTGCGTGCACCACATCTGGTCGCAGCCGTCCACCTTGAAGATGCGTGCGCTGCAAGAGGGGCACGTGCGCGTCTCCTTGTCCAAAGCCTTGGCGGACAACACGTCGTTCGGATCGCAGATGTGCTCTTTGGTTGAAGCATTTAGTGGCTCGTGGCACTCTTTGCAGACTTTGGTCTCGCACAGGCCGCACACCATCTTTTTGTCCAAGAACCCGCGGCATCCCTCCACTGGGCAGCCGCGCACGAACGTACGCGCGGTTGTCTGGGGACTGCTGTAATAGAACGCGTTTTGCAACGGGGCCATCTTGTTTTGGAGTTCATAATACTCGGCGTAAGCTTTTTGAATGCCTTCTGTGATGGGGCGGAGTTCGTTGCGGGCCATGCGCTCGCAGTCAGCCGCGCTTGCACGCGGATGTTCTTGCATGAGCGCACGGATAATGTTTGACTTTTTCCTCACGAGGCGGTTGATCTCATCCCGAGCTACCGCCAATTGTTTTTGCAGCGTCATCATCTCGGAATATGACTTGCGGCGCCTTGCCTCGGCCTCGGCGTGTGGCTGCGTTTCTGGCAACAGGCTGCTCTCGCGGTCGAACAAGACGTCCTCGCGGTGGCGCTTGTAGTCCCTGGTCAGAAAGGTCTTTGTCATGACCGATGCCAAGAACTCGTGCGTCCAGCCCTTTTTGCATTGCATGCAGTGAGGCATCTCGGGGCTCGAGCAAAGATACCTCCCGACGCATGATCGGCAAGCCTCCAGCGCACAGTGGCCGCAGGTCACGGCCTTGCGCGCGGTGACGTTGAAACCGTCGCAGCAGATTGCGCACGAGGTCGCCATGTTGCGCTGGTATTGATTTTCACGGGCACATTTCTCGGGGGCATTCTCCCTCGGTCATCAAATTTTTCAGATGGCAACCGTTACAAAAAAAGAATAGATTAGGCATCAAAAGCGGAACTCCATACACGTTGCCAACTAGGCAGTTCCCTCAGTGAAGTTAGCCACCGCCACACGTTGGGCCGTGTCTCAAACGGCTCAGTGATGCCTCCCTTCTCTATGAGATAAACCGTGTATGGCAGGTGGACCAGGTCGGCGATGGACAGCTCGTCTCCGGCGAGGTATGTCTTCTTGGAAAGCGTGGTCTCGTAAACATCGAGGACGTTCTCAAGTTGCTTCAGGTGCTTGTCCATGACCGCTTGGTCGGGCTCTCCCCCAAACAACATGGGCTTGAACACCTTTTCGTAGACCACCCCACTGACGGAGGGACCGTAGTTGTGGCCCTCTACTTCCATCCAGGTGTCCACGAGCGCTGCTTGGTGCGTGTCCTCACCTCCGGCAAGCGGCGTGCCTCGAGCGAGGTACCTGCAAATGGCACGGGACTCGAACATCGTGAAGTCGCCGTCCTCTAGCGCGGGTACCTTGCCAAAAGGTTGGCGCGCGAGGTGCTCGGGCGTCTTGTGCTCGCCTGAAGACAGGCTTACTTGCACGAGCTCGTACTCGCGGCCCAGTTCCTCAAGCACAACCTGCGCGCGCATCGTGCACGTAGCAATGCGGTCACCGTAGAGTTTCAGAACAGACATTGGATACAGGTTGTCCTACACCTTTAAATGGGTAAACCACAGTTTATTCCCGGTGAATAAGTAAAAGAATGCGGGTGGTGGACATCATTCTTGTTGTGGCGTTGCTGGCGATGTTGTTCATTGTCACCTTTGCCTTCACGAGGAAAGCGGTCGAGCCCTTTGTGGGATACCAGGTTTATGGCGGTTCGGGCAGTTGGCCCGGTTCTCCCCAATGCACGGACAAGGCCATTGGCTTCCAAGAAGACACCCAGAACCCGGGGAGGTATTGGGGGTGGGAGAACAACCAGGCGTGTGCCTTTTACACGATTCCGCAGTTCACCGGGCCTGTACCTGCACAGCCGCAACCCGCACAAGCAGCAGCAGGCGGTGGTGGAGGCGGTGGCAAACAAGTAGACTGGGGTAAGCAATGCGGTGGCAAGGGAGGCGCGTGTTCTACGGACGGTCAATGCATCGACGGTTCGTGGCCTGGTGTTCAGTGTCTACAAGACACGGTGTGCACGAGGGACAACGAGTGGTGGTGGCACTGTGAGAAACCAGGTGCACCCGCGCAACCCGCGCAGCCTCAACCACAGCCCGGACAAGCACAACCCGCGCAGCCTCAAGGAGGGCAAGGTGCTGGAGGCAAGCAAGTAGACTGGGGCAAGCAGTGCGGTGGCAAGGGAGGGACGTGTGGTACCGAAGGCCAGTGTGTTGACAGCGTCTGGCCGGGTGTGCAGTGTCTGCAAGAAACAGTATGTACAAGGGACAACGAGTGGTGGTGGCACTGCGAGAAACCGGGGGCAGCAGGAGCACAACCCCAACCGCAGCCCGGACAAGCACAGCCACAACCGCAGCCTCAGCCGCAACCACAACCACAGCCACAAGCTCAAGGGTCTCAACTAGCTTGGGGTGACCAGTGTGGTGGTGAGGGTGGAAAGTGCAGCTCAGTAGGGCAGTGTGTGAATGCCGCTTGGACGGGCTTCCAATGCCCTTCTGGTGCGGCATGTGTCTCTAAAAACAATTGGCATTGGCAATGTGATGCCGCAAACCAGGCACAGACGCAGACACAGACGCAGACACAGACGCAACCACAACCACAACCGCAACCGCAACCCCAACCCCAACCGCAACCGCAACCGCAACCACAGCCGCAACCACAACCACAACCACAACCACAACCACAGCCACAACCGCAGCCAGAATTGAATGCAAAACTGCTTGAAGCTGCCAAGAATGGAGACTTGAACGAAATAAAGAGGTTGCTCGATGAGGGTGCCGACGTCAACCCTCGAAATGCCGACCAAGTGCCGCCCTTGCATTGGGCGGCCTATTCTGGTTGCGTAGGTTGCGTAGAAGCCTTGCTCAAGGCGGGCGCATCCATCAACGCTCAAAATCTTACCCAATGGACGCCCTTGCATTGGGCGGCCTATTATAGACACAGTGATATTATCAAGCTGTTGCTTCAACATGGTGCGAACCCTAACTTACGATTAAGCCCATACGCCTTCTATTCAAATCATACGCCATTGGGACTTCTTCAAAGTATAAATTCTACCTGCGAGGAATGCAAGCGATTGTTGTCGGAAGCTGGTGGTGACATCTGAAAACCCCACACTTGATCATTTGTGTGGAACGAAGACTGGGCTCATTAGGTTGCTTGCAAAGGTTAGCGTTCATGCCGAACCAGAAAAAGAAAAAACAAAACCGCTTACATGACCACCGTCTCTACGCGTCCCATCATGCCCGGGTGTTTGCACACGCGGTAGTGCACGTGGGGGTCCAGCTCCGTGCTCATCATACCAAACTTGCTCACCTTGTAACCCGCTGGCTTGCGGAAGCGGAGCACCGCATTACCACGATCGTCAGAGCGGGTCACGCCGGCGTTTGCAAACTCGTCGTAAGCCACCCAAGGGTTGGCCTGGACCTGATCGTTGACCTCGGCAGCCCAGTAGATGACGTTGACATTGGGCTCGGTGCGAATGGTGACCGAGGTGTCCGCGCCCCGCGGCGTCTTGGTGTCTAGGGCACCGCAAGGGTACGCCGAGTCGCCCAAGAAGGGCAGGTAATAGTCACGAGAAACAACGTGCACGAGCGCCGACACACCAACCAACAAGTAAACCGCTGGCTCCACGCCGGCGAACGTGTGCTTCGCTAGCCAAGACACCAGATTGAAATCAAAGGCCCCCACCAAACCCCAGTTGAGCGCACCGACCACGACAAGCACTAGGGTAACCAGCTCGATGCTCTTGCGCCACATCAAGCCGTCGTTCGACATTTGATATTAAGCAACACTTTATTTTTTGAAAAGCGTGGGAAGTCTGAGGTGGCACGCCGTCAGCAAACACGTAATGCCTATGTGAAGTGCGGCGAACACCACGGTTGTTATAGCGATGCGCAAGATGTCCCCACGGTTGGGCCAGTCAATGCCGAGCAAAAATGGGTTGGGCTTATTTTTGTCTCCGGCGTGTTTTCCAATGGTGTAATGTGCCAGGTTTTCTACGACATTCAACACCACAAATACGGCGGTTGAAACTAGAATCAAGCGCTTGCTGCTGGCGCCAAGAGCCATTGTGCACTTTACGTTTTAGTTTTATTTTTCATTTTGGGTTTGGGTGGGTCTGGGTTTTGCTTTGGGTGAGGGTGGTTTTGAGGTTGGGTTTCTGGGTGAGTTTGGGTTTGGAGTGTGCGGCTCAAAACATTTCAAACAGTTAATGGACTTTGTCAAGAAACACATTGTGCAGCGCTTTCGTGATCCCAAGCATGCCAAGCTCGCCGCCACATTTGAAGAGTTGCAAGAACCCGCGCCCAACTTTGAGACGCTGCCGCCCGTGTGTGGCCCGGTCGACACTTTACATGCCTGCACGCTGGGAAAGGATGTCTTGTCAGACCTGGAGATGTTTTCAAACTACCGCCAGTCTGAGGCGTCCCCGGTCCTCTTTGACGCCCTGGACAAAACCCATTTCCAGGGCTCCAAAGCATACCTCCGGGCACTTTTGTCTGCCCCTCTCAAAGACACCGGGTTGCTGCAAGAACGCCAGGCGTTGTTGAAATCGCTGTTGCCGCACAGCGCCGAGCTTTCCGGCAAGCTGAAAGACCTCGTCCCATTCGAGGCGGACGTGTGTTGGTTGTTTGCAAAAAAAGATGATCATGTCCAAGCTCTAGAGGACATGCTGTATTTCCGGTGGATGCCCCTTCGGCCCTTGAACAAGATGCCCAAGGCCATTACGGCCATCAATCTCTACAGGATTGTGGTGTCCCCGGTCATTGGAATATTGTCCCCCATCATGTACTTTGTCATTCCATACCTTATTATTCGCATGCGCTACAAAATCAAGATCGACTTCATGCCTTACCTGCGCATCATGCTCAGCACTTCCAAGATGTTGTTTGAGACCTCGGGGTGGACCAGCCGCCTGCGCTTGGCGTCCTACGTCTTTTCGCTGGTCTTTTACTTTCAGGGCATTTTCAACAGCGTGGAGATCTCTCAAACTCTCTTCAGACTCAACAGGTTTGTGTTGGAAAAGATCCGGAGTGTCTCTGCTTTCTTTGACGCGGCCAACAAAGTTTTGGGAGAGTATTACACACCCGACATCGCCACCAAGTTTTACAACACACAATCGGCGTACCGGCCCATGTTGGGCATCCCGGCAGCTGGACGGCGACGTTTTTGGATGGCCAGCAACTTTGGTGCCCAACTGGCATTCATAAAGAACATTGACAAAGAGCATGCCAAGACTCTCGTGCACCAAATGTACATGCTGGATACGGTGGGTTCTGTGTTGTCCCTCCATGTCGTCGAGGGCTTTTCATTCGCTTCGATTGTTACACGAGAAGGTGCAGACGTAAAGGCAAAGGCAAAGCCGCAACTTTCGTGTGGCGGTGTGTGGCACCCGAGCATAAAAGGCAGCGTGCGCAATAGTGTGGAACTGACGCCGCGATCTAATATGGTACTGACCGGCCCCAATGCGGGCGGCAAGTCCACGCTAGTCAAGAGCGTGTTGTTGGCGTCGGTTTTGGCACAGACTGTCACCTTGGTAAATGCGGGAGAGTGCACGGTGACACCGTTTGCTTTCATCAACAGTCAGATCAGCATTCCAGATTGCAAGGGCAAGGAGAGCCTCTTTGAGGCCGAGATGAACCGGTGCAAGGGCAATTTGGAGGCCATCCAGTCCCTTGGCGCTGGGGACTACGCCTTCATTGTCATGGACGAGATCTTCAACAGCACCAATCCCATTGAGGGTATATCCGGAGCCTACGCCGTTGCCAAGGCGATCACGGCTGGGGAGCAGGCGCTGTTGTTGTTTACCACGCACTACCACTACCTCACCAAGTTGGGGAAAAAAACCAAGCGCTTCAAAAACTTTAAAATGAATGTGGAGAGAGACACTTTCTCAGGTGGATTTGTATTCCCTTACAAGTTGTCCAAGGGCGTGTCAAAGCAATACATCGCACTGGAACTCTTGGAGGCGAATGGGTTTTTGCCCGAGGTCATTTCTGAAGCAAGACAAGTGCGGGACAGCCAGACACGAGCGAGAAAGCCGAGTCGCGTTTGAGACTAGTGTATTTTTTACACGTCCACTTCAAACAATGATCAAGTTTTCAGGCTTGCATTTGCACATGGTTCTAGTCCTTGCGGTCATTTGCGTGGTAGCGTACGTTTTCTACATCTCTAAAGACATCGTGGCCCTCGATCGCGAGATCAAGATGCTGCATGGAAAGGTCGAGCAGCTGGCCAGCAGAGTACAAGCATCGCCCTCCCAGCAGCCACCGCGTCCTCAAGGCATGCCGCCCGCGGCGCTTCAACAGGCCAAGATGATGGCGCAAGCTCGTGGAGCTGCCGTGCCCCAAGGTGTGGCCAAGACCGCCGCTGTGACTCCAGCGCCTGCTGTGTTTCCACCAGCAAAGGCTGCGGCTCCGGTGCCTGCCCGCCCACAAGCCCCACAGCAGCCGCCTCAACGCCCCAAGGTGTTTGAAATTGGGGACGACACCGAGGAGACTGAGGAGACTGAGGACGAGCTCACTGAGACTAGCAGCGCCGACAGTGACACCACCGAGCGCGTGAAAGAGATTCTGAGCAACGTTCAGGAAGCTCAAGCTGAAGTCAAGATTGAAGAGCCTGCGGATCCCGCGGATCCCGTTGAGCCTGTGGTCGAGGTTCAAGCATCGCCCGCCGAGTCCCTCCAAAAGCTGTCTTGGACCGAGATCAAGGACAAGTGCCGCGAGATGGGCATCCCCATCAAAGGCTCCAACAAGGAGCAGCTCCTGGGCAAGCTGGTCGAAGCACTTAAGCCCTAGGTAAGCAAGGGGAGGTAATGATGCACACCACCAAGAGGCCAATTTTTTTTGAGCGCGAGTTGGATGCCGGACCCAAGAGCATCAAACAAGGTGTGAACCGGTACGTGGTTTGGCGTGCTGGTGAAGGCAAGTACGGATGTGCCCCGGACGTATGCACACACAGGGGCGCCAAGCTCTCCACCGGACGCGTGGTGGGAGGGTGCATCGAGTGCCCCTACCACGGGTGGCGTTTCAATGGCAAGGGCGCGTGCACGCGCGTGCCACAAAAAGCGGCGGGTGCCAAGCTACCCAAGGCGTGCAACTTTGCCAACGTTCCTCAGGCTGTCGCCAAGGATGGCATCGTGTGGTTCGGCTCGCCAGAGCAGAACGTCCTTAGCGTACCCGAGTTTTACAAAGACTCGAGTTACATTGTTACAGACTGTGCCTTTGATGCAAATTACAGCTACGCCCTGCAAGTCGAGAACCTGCTCGATCCGGCGCACATCAACTTTGTGCACGACGGATTCCAGGGGAATCGCGATGGCGCGGGTGAGATCCAAGTGCGCAACATCGTATCGTCGCCGACTGAGCTGTCGGCGCTTTTTGTGCATCCCAATGGTAGCGTACCAAACGTCAACATCAAGTTTTACGCGCCACACGTCATCGAGGTCTCGGTGTTTGACGCGCAAACAAACAAAAAGGTGGTGCGCAAGAATGTTATCTATGTGACACCGGTGGGTGAAGACTCTTGTAGGGTGTTGTTCCGCGACGTCGTTGTGAAAAAGTATGCAGCACCCAAGGAGCCCCTGGCAACTAGCCTGTTGGAATTCTTCTCTGAGAGTCAGGCTTTCAAGGACATCAATGAAAGCGTGGTGAAGAGCATCATGCAGCAGGACATCGACGTGCTCGAGGGGCAACAAGAAAATATTGGACTGATAAAGAACAGGTACGTGTTGCCCACGCCCTCTGACAAACTCATTGTCCTCTTCCGCAGGTGGCTGAAGAAGAGTGGAATGTGATGACAGTAATAAAATTGTGTTTTGGGGTTTTTGTTTTTGTGTGGTGTCACGTCTTACCTGTAGTAAGCCGTTACCCGCGGTACGCTGCGGCTCACCTTACCTGCGGTAAGCCTCTTCCACACGGCGGAAGAGCTCGAACATCTTGTTCTGAAGGTGGTCGGGGATCCTGGAACGCCACTTCTTGATGCCGCCGCGCACCTGAGCACTCTGCCGTAAGACGGCACGAGCAAAGAGGGCGTAGTCTGAGAACACGTGCGTTAGGTCCAAGTATGTGTAAATGACGTAAATCCAGCACACCTTGCCGACGACGTTTTCGTCAAATGCGGGGTGGTCCAACAGCTGGAGCATGAAACTCGTGGTGCGAGAGAGCTTTACCTCGTCGGTCACGTCCAACGGCTTGAAGAACGTCTCTGTGTAGAGGAAAGACATCTCGGGCCTACGAGACCTGGGCTTGCGCGTCTTCCACACCTTGCACAGTTCCAAAATCCTCAAGAGCGCCTCCTGGTCCAGGTCCAAATCGTCCAACTTGAGAGGCCCTTTCTTTGGGGTGTTGTAGGTGCCGTCCTCGTTGACAAAGGGTGCCAGGTGCTGGGCGATCTCACGCTGCACGTGGCGGTGCCTGTGAAATGTCATGGCCGGCTTGGTCAGCGTCGCCCACTCAGAGTTGAGGTGTGCCAGCAGGCGCAGCGCCTCCAACTCCACGCCGCCGATGGCATCGCCGAAGGCCTCAATGGGCACGTGGCAGTTCTGAATGTTCATGTTTGTGTGTGTGGTTGTGTGTTTGTCTGCTTTTGTCTGTGTGCGTGTCTGGTGTAGATCGTGATTTCACATTTTCGAAATGATACATTGGACAATCAGCAAAAGTTTTTTTTGAGAAGGCACCGGAGTAATAAAATGTGCAGTGGGTGTATTTTTAGTGTTTTAGGTCGTAGCACACGGGGCTGGCTTTTAGCTCAGGTCGTCCAGCAGGTCACACGCGCTGGACTGCAGACGCGTCCACAAATGCTCGGGCATCTTGGCATGGTGCTTGGCCGCCTGGTACTTGATGTTGAGCACTTCGTGGGTGCTTGTAAGAAGGGGCTCGCGGCTCAAGTAGGTCAGATACAGACACGCCCAAGCGCACCACATCACCGGGGTCCTTGTCACATTGAGCTGTGTGAGACCCTTCCTCAAAAAGTGTGCCGTGCTGGGCGTGGCGTCTCCCTGTTTGAAAATGCGGCTGGGGACAAAGGCCGCCTCATCATATGCGTTTTTCAGCAGGTATGCGAGTCCGCTCGACGACACGCCGACATCCATGTCCAAGCCCGGGAGGACCGCCTGCAGAAACTCGGTCTTGAGGCTGTCCAGTCTGGGTTGCACGATGGCATTCCAATCCCTGTTGACCAAGGCCTGCTTGGCCAAGGTGTCCGCCAAAATGCCGAACGAGTCCTCGGAACTTCCCACGAGCATGTGAGGCGGAATGTAAGGCATTTTGTCTTGATTTGTTTGTTCTGTTTTGGTTTGGTTGGTGGTCGGCGTTTGGGCACGATCGTCAATTTTTTGAAATAAGAAAACGGTGAATCTGTAATTTTTTTCAGCTTGGGGATCAGTTAGCCATGAGCACGCCCCTCCAAGTCTGCTCCAGATTCATGAGGAGCTCGAGGAAGTGCAACTTTAAAATTCCTGGCAAAACCTTTTTGTCAAAGTTCAGAAACAAGCGAAGTGTCTGGCATTGCTCCAACTTCCAGATTGCTGTATAACGATTCCTATGTTCCGGGAATGCTGCATCAGAGATCATTGAAAACGACATGAAGATGTATTCCCACAAACGTCGAGCAAGTCTGTTCTTTGCGGTGAGTGATGTGAATTGCAGTATGTCCAACATGAAAGCACTCGTGTTCGCCACCATGGTCTTTGTATTTTGGGTTGGGGCGTCGCGGAAAAATGAGGTTTTGAAGATCCATGCCAAGTCTGGCATCGACTGTCCCTTGGAATCCGACGGATGTTTGAGCACCTTCAAGGTCTTTATCAGCCGAGCGAGCTTGCCAAGATCTAGCAACGTGTCCTTGATGTGTACGGTGTCTGTTTTTGCGAGGTAAGTGCCATCTGGAAGCATGATCTCAGGAAGGTGCTCGGCAATAAATCTCACCAGCCTCGCTTCCATCTCAGGTCCCACCACGGTTGCCCAATCCTTGTTGAGGCAGCGCATCAAGGCAACGGTCTGTAGGTCCGCGCCAGGCAGACCGCCAACAAAGGCGTAAGCATCCACGTAGCAATTGTTAACATTCATTTCTAGGGGTGTGGGTGGAATTGGTGGGGTGGGGGTGGGTATCGGAGGTCAATTTTTTCCGCGGGTGGCTTTTTTTGTCTGTGTAATGTAAATCATGTCTTTGAAGTGTGACTCGGGTTGTGACAACAAGCACTACAATTGCCCGCCGCGCATGTCGGATGGCCGCCATTACACTGACTATCGCCCTCGCTGCGCTGTGACCTACGAGCTGCAAAAGACGCCCATGACTTCTTACGAGGCGCGCATGCAGCTCATCCACAACGGCGAAAAGATCATGGAGAAGAACCGCGACGACGCCATCTTTAAGAACTCGTGCGCACCTTGCGTGCAAGAGTCCACCATGTTGCCCGAGCTGCACAAGCAGGTATGCGACGATCGCACTTGCTCATTTGCCATGAACGACCCATCCGGCTTGGGCTTGGGCCGCACCTACGACCAGCCCCACCTCAAGCAAGCCAACCCGGACAGCGAGGAGAAGCCCAAGTATTGCGACGTGCGCAGGTACAAAGACATCAACCTCTACCCATTCGACGGCAACTACAGCTCTGACTACTCGCGCCTCAGCAGCCCCATGGGCGGCCTACCCATGAATGGTGGGCGCCCTTGAAACATTTTGTAAAGATGAATTATACTCAATGGTTTTTCTACACGTCTATTGTCGTGCAAACAATAACCCCGAAGATGGCGAAATCCAAAGTGACATGCGCGTGCGTGTAAATCTCGACGACTTTGTGGACAACGGCGTGATCTACTACGTAGCTGCCGCCCCACCAGACTACCGCACCAGCTACACGGGCAGCGGCCTACCCTATGCTTCGCCCGAGCAGGCGTTTCAAGGCACGCCCAACCGCGGTAAGGTCCAGGTGCAAGGCAACGCCGCTACCATTAATCTGTTGTATCCCAACTCCTTTTACATCGGCCTGGGCACGGTCATCGTGCCACCCACATTGTACTTGTACTACAAGGTCGGTGGACAAAACAAAGAGACTGCTATCAAGCTGTCGGATGGCGTGCCCTATCGGTTTCTGACATACCCCATGAAGTTTACGCAGCCGCGCAACGGCGCTCACTTTTATGACGGCATGTACCATCTCCCCGTCCGGACGCAAGAGCAGATCCTTCGTGACGGCGGGTATCCAGCCGTCAACAAGATGGCTAAGAACTTTTGGGGCCTCAAGCCTCCGGTGTAGGCCAATCCGGAACGCTATCTGGAATGTCAGAGGTGAACATGGACTTGACCCATCCCCAGACGCCGCGGGGAGGCTCGTCTTCAAACAACGGCGGCGGCACTGCGGGCTTAGGACGGCGCGCGGGCACGACGGTATCCATGACCGGGGGTTCGTCGCTCTCTTCCTTGTTCTTCTTTTTCATCAACTTCTCCATCATCATCCGCATCATCTCATCATCTCCAATGTCATCCCCACGAGCTGCGGCGAACATCATAGAATCCATCGATTTGAATGGTGCCCGCGTCAGCGTCGGTGTTACAGGTGCGCGCGTCGTCGTCGGAGGGGGCGTCGAGGTTGTGGGTGGCGCAGTTGTTGGTGGAGGGACGTCCTGCAACTTGTAGAGCTTTTTGATGGTCTCCAAGCTCGAGGAATCGAGGTCTTTGAGGTCATAGTACTCTGCGTTTGTGAGGTAACGCACCAAGTTTTGGCACTTTTTGGAATCATAATTTTTGTCCGACTTGTTCCAGCAGCCGCAGAGCTCATGGTACGGGTTGTTGGTGCAGAACCGGTTGATCTCTGAGAGACACTTTGTGTCAGCATCAATCAATGCCCTCGGCGTCGACCAATCTTTCACGTCATCACACTTGTTGCAAGTCGTGGCGTCGTAAGGGCACTGTTTCATCGACTTCATCTTGCTTTCCATGATAGCCGCCCGCCCCTTCTCTTGCATGTACTCCTTGTCCAGCTTCTTCTCCTCCATGAACATGTGGGCACTGACTTTGTCTAACTCGCCCGGTTGAAGAACCGCATCATACCCGCCAAAGGTCTTGATAAAGGCGTTGAAATTCTTGCTAGGATTGAGCTCCATCGCCTTGTTGCTGAGAGAGATAGTGCTGTTGAGTTCGTACTTCATGATCGTGCGCATGTGATGATCAAGCGAGGAGGCCATGAACAACTCTACGTTCGAGTGTTGGCACACAATTGCGAAAAAGTACGTGACCTGGCTGTCAAAGGGGATGTTGGTGTTGTTGTTGATCTTGGCATAGAACCAGTTTGGACTCCCACCAATCTTGATGGACATCTTGGCGGTCTGGATGACATTGGCGCGACTCACCTCGGACATACGTAGCGTAAGCGCATTGTTGTCTTGCGTGTTGCCATAGAGCTTCAGGATATCGATGGGCGTGCTGTCTGCAACGAGGTCTTGGATGCGCACCATCATAAAAATGGTGAAAGCTCCAGAATTGATGCCCAGGTCGGACGTGAAGGGTCCGATGGCGCTGTTGTCGCCCAAGTAGAGACCGTTTTCAACCTCCAGATTGGTGATGCTGGGTACCCTAGAAAACATGAGCTCCAGGTCTTGCTTGCGCTTTGCAAGGTCGAACCATGCCCTGCTCCCCGCGGATGGGTAGGACTTCATGTCGTAGACGGTGAAATAGAAGCTCAAGGGCGCATGGTTGCCGATGCGGAGGTCCTCGATGATCTCGATGCCAGACTGTGCGGGCACGCCGCCCAGCGCGGTCGTCTCGTCGCACTTTGAGAACTTTAGTACCTTGACGTTGTTACACTGTGCCAAACACGAGTTGCGGTAGGTCACGTTGTCCTCTCCACACACCTCTTCGGTTGTGTCGGGGCAATTACAGTCCGTCACGGGTGCAACAAACGACTCCTTACTGCTTGAATCCTTGTTGCCCAGGTCCTTGTTGCCAAGGTCCTTGTTGCCTAGGTCCTGGTTGTCTTTTCCAAGGTCCTCTTGTTTCAAGAGATCACCCAGGAACTTGAGTTTTTCGTGGTGTGCCTCCTCCTCTTGAGCGTCCACGTAGAACTCCACATTGTTTTGCTTCGATCCATTGTCCACCGCAATGATCAGGACAATCAACACGCACGTCAGCTGCAAGATTGTCAGGAAGGATATGCGCTTGTACACAAAACGCTTGAGTAACAGCAGAGACACGATGAAACTCAACACGAGACCTAACCTCATGCCGTGATTATGTTTATAAGGACAAATAAATTTGCGTGCTTTCGTTTGTTGGGGTATAATATAGATAAAGGGTAAGGTAAAGCATGTCGACCGATGTCAAAGTCATCCATCTGGACGGCGAGGACTTTTCTGTAGAGAGCGACAGCGAAAGCAGCAGCGCCGGGTCGTCCAAGGGCGGCGCCGAAGCGGTCGCGGCGGCGGGCAAGGAGTCTGACTCTTCTTCGGACTCAGAGTCCTCTTCGGGCGGCCGCAGCGACAGTGACTCGGAGTGCAACACCACCGACTTGTTGGCGGCGGACCCGCTTTACTTCATCCTTTCTCGCCTCTTTATGACTCCAGAGGGCAAGAACATTGCAACAATTCTGGAAGACATCAACACCAAGCTGGATGCCTTGCTGAAAAAGTAAAGAAAAAAGAAACAGAGGGACTAGGGGGACTTGGTCAAACAGCATCACACGGTGGCAACTCGATCGGGCGCTTGTACAGAAAGTCAACGTCTTTGCGGATGCAGCTCCCCACAAACTTGTAGGCTTCCTGGATTTGGTGCAGTGTTTGGCCGCCGGTGATGATAATGCACCCACTTTGGAACACCGCGATGGTGATTTTTTTGCAGTTGCCGTCTCCTGAGCCGCAAGCCTTGCCCGTGCACCGCTTGCTGCAACGGCAAATGCCGTCCAACAAAGGGTTTTCTTGGTTGTAACAGTACTGTATCTTGCAGCCGGGATAGATGCAGGGCTCGAAGCTACACATCACACCGTGCTTGCTCGTCATCAGCGTGTGCAGCTTGTCACGCCTAATCTCAAACCCAATCTTGAAGTCGCAATTGATGAGGCGGACTTGGTAGTCGACGTTTTTGATGGCGCTGGCGTCCTCTACGATGCCCGGGTTCACCTTGGCAATGGCGCACAACGTCGCAATGATGAGGTCGACGACCTTGATGCCTTGCTCTACAAATTTCAGGCCAGTCATCTGCACATGGCCGTTTTTGAATATTTTAGAGTTGACCATAACGGTTCCCAATGTCGGCTCTGTGTAGCGAAAGACGAGCGTCACCTGGTTGTCAAACCGCTTCTTTTTCCCCTCGTGCTTCCTGTGAGCCACGGTGAGCTTCTTTGCGTGTCCCTTGTGAATGGTCTCTGACTTGCGGCTACCGAATTCTGCATACACGATGCCTTCACCACCTTCAGCTCCCTCCAAGGAGACGTTCTCAAAAAGAATGTCTAATTTCACGGCCGTATTGACGCTGCCTGTGGCCGTGATGGTTGAAATCTTGTATGGCGTCGGGTTGTAAACCGGTGGCGGTTTTGCAGTTGGAGTTGCCATGTTGTCGACAATAGCAAAAATGCTGGCTTCAATTTTTATCCTTAAGTGCTTGGCCCGGCCTTAAGCCACTTTCTTTGCAAATCGTTTCCTGCTGGCCGCGGTTGCGCCGGCACCGCCAAGCTTGGCCTCCAGCGATGTTGTGTAGGCTTGTGCTTCCGCGTCGTACTTTGCCTCCAGCTCATCAAGCTCCTCTAGCCACAGGGCCTCACACGTCTTTGCAGCGAGGATGCGGATGGTCTCTAGCATCAGGTCCAGCTCTTCCTGCAGCTTTGCCTTGCGTTCCCGCGTAAAGGTATAGATGGGCATGGACACCAGGTAATCAAAGCCGCCGTCCTTCATTGGATAAGACTTGTCCCGCAACTGGGCCTCGATCGCATCCTTTGTCTGGTCATGGATCAACAGGGATCCGTCAATGATCTCGTTGATGAACACGATCTTGGCCTGGAGATAGGTCTTCTTTTCATCGTACTCTTGGAGGAGGAGCTCCTTGCGGCGGGCGTATCCCTCTAGCCGCACCCTGTAGAACGCCTTGAAGATCTCTTCCGGATTCGCGTACTTTGTGATCTGCCCCTTTTCATTGAAGAGATACATGTTCGTCGTCCCCAGGTTGCGGGTGCTGACGAGCTTGAGCTCGTTCTCCAGCTTGGTGGCGCCATTGTCGTCGAGGGCTAGCAATGCATCGAGGGCTTCTGAGGAAGCGAAGTGCAGGACAAAGTCGACGCGCACGTCCGTGAAGTGACTTTCGTAAGACTTCAGCCAGGGCTTTGTGTCCAGTGCTGACTCCAGGATTTCCTTAAACTCCTCTGTCCACATGCCTATGGGCAGCTCCTTGACCCGCAGCTTGGTTGGCGCCAGGCGCTCGACGACGCCCCTGCTGCACAGCTTTCCTTGGTCTGTTTGTGTAATGGTGCCCTTGTAGCCCCTGTACCACGGCCGGAGCGCTTCAAATGCGGGCGTGGCACCGGACAACATTGTGCGCAGACACGCGATGATCTCCTTGGGATTGTAGCAAGGGATGCTTGTGCTGAAGCCGGTCCCAATGCCCGTCGCACCATTAACCAAGACCATGGGGATGATTGGCAGGTAGTGCTCCGGCTCCACCTGGTAGCCATCGTCGTCCAGGAAGGTCAACACGCGATTGTCCTCCTTGCGGAACACGCAGCGCGTGATTGGAGCGATCTCGGTGTAGATGTACCTCGGACTCGAGCTGTCCTTGCCACCCTTGATGCGACTGCCAAACTGGCCGTTGGGACTGAGCAGATTGACGTTGTTCGAGCCCACAAAGTCTTGCGCCAGACCCACGATGGCGTTGTTCAGGCTCTCTTCACCGTGATGGTAAGCACTGTTCTCGCTCACAAAGGCGGAGAGCTGCGCGACCCTACACTCCTTGGCCCACTTTTTGATGAAGCATGCGTACATGATCTTGCGCTGCGACACCTTGAGGCCGTCGACCATGCTCGGAATAGAGCGTTTGACGTCATAGTTGGAGAAGTGGATGAGGTCCTTGTTCACAAAGTCCTCAAAGGCGATTTCGGCGTTGCGGTCAAAGACGATCACGGCTTGGCGGTCGTAATGGGACAGCCACGCCTTGCGGTCGTCGGCACGCTTCTTGTTGAAAGCCAGGTCTATACTCTCGTCGGATGCAGTGTCCTTGTAGCTATACCGGAGCGTCTTGAGCTGGCGGAAGTAGTGGCGCGCCTCCTCCGCATTCGAGGTGCCCAGACCCTTGTAATACTTGACGTCCCAACCACCCTCGGTGTTTTGCGCCTTCCAATTCTCAAAGTCCGTCAGCGTGTAAAACTCCATCACACGGGACCCCTTCTTTACTTTGACGATCGGCGTGAGCATGGAGATCAAAAAACCGTCCATCTTGAACAGAGAGGGCCACAGGGTCTGGAACAGGTTGAACAGGAGGCCCTTGATGTGCGAGCCGTCCGCATCCTGGTCGGTGAGAAGCATCACCTTGCCATAACGCAGGGCCTCTGTCGACGTGTAGTCCTTGCTGGTCTCCAGGCCGATGATTTTTTTGAGGTTGCTGATCTCTTCGTTGTCTATGATCTTTTTGACGTTGCAATCCTTGACGTTGAGCAGCTTGCCCCTAAGTGGGAAGACGCCATAGCGGTCGCGCCCCACTTCGTCGATGCCCGAGATCGCCATTGTTGCAGCTGAATCTCCCTCGGTGAGGATGAGCGTGCACTCGTGACTGCGCGCTGTACCGGCAAGGTTGGCATCCTCGAGCTTGACCAAGTTGCGGATGACCGATCTCTTCTTGCCATCTGTCTTCTTGAGGCTCTTGTTTTCGAGGGCGTTGTTGATGGCGATGGCCTTGTCCGCAATGCCGGTCTTGTAGAGCTTGTCAATAAACTTGTCTGAAAGCTCCGGCTTGGACCCGAATTTTGAAAAAGGGGTCGTCAACGTTTCTTTGGTCTGGCTGTCAAACGTGGGGTTGGGGATCACGGCCTTCACAAACAGCACGAGGTTGTCGCGGATGTGCTGAGGCTTGACCGTCTCTTTCTTCCGCTTGACGATGAGGTCGGTTAATTTCTTGACGATTTGGTTGGCCATGTAGTCCACGTGCTTGCCACCACGCAGCGTCCAAATGCCGTTGACAAAGGAGACCTGTTGAAACTCTGATGTGTCGCTCACGGCCGCCGCCACTTCCCAGCGATCGTCGATCTTTTCATAGGCACGCGCGCTCTCCCCGCGGCCACCGATGTATAGGTCGACGTAGCGCTCAAACGTCTTGTGCTCCAGCTTCTTGCCGTCGAGCCACACCGCAACATCTGCCTGTGTCACAGCACAAGCATCGTACACGCGCTTCTTGAAGAGCGCGTACATGTCGTCGGTGAGGCCGCCGGCGCAACCAAAGCGGGCATAATCCGGGAGAAAGCGGATGCTGGTGTAGGGCTTCTTGGTGCACGCCTTGACAGCAGGTTGCTCGCGCACACTCATATTGTCACGAAAGTGCTGGGTGTAAAGCTTCTTGCGCTTGGCGTCCACCGTCTCCAAGACAAAGTGCTTGGAAAACACGTTGCACGCCTTTGCGCCAATGCCATTTTGGCCGCCGATGACTTTCTCTTCTTTGTCATCGTAGTTTGCAGAGGTCAAGAGGTGTCCAAAAATGAGTTCGGGAATGTACACGTTGTGCTCGGGGTGGGGCGCGACGTCAATGCCGTCGCCGTCGTTCCAGACCTCGATGTACCCAGTCTGGCGGTCTATGGTGACCTTGATGGCCTTGACCTGGTGTGTGGCGTTCGCGTCCCCGCGCAGGCGCGTTGCGTGATCGATGGCGTTGACAAGGATTTCGTCAAAGATCTTGTACAAGCCCGGGACATAGGTCGTGTCCCTGCAAGCGACGGTGGTGTCGTCCATAACCCATGTCTTGCAGACGTCTGTCTCAACGCTGCCGATGTACATGTGGGGGCGTTGAAGGACATGCTCGCGGTGGTCGAGCTTGCGGTACTTGTTGGCGAGATCCTTGGGTGCCATCTTTGCTGTGCAGTGGTGTTTGCTTAGGTTTAAGTGCAACCACTCAATTTTTTTTGAAAGCCTTTTCCACCATGCCAACTTTCAGGTGCTTTGTCTTGGATGCTGTCTTGCGAATGGACTGGAATGCGGCGTTAAAAGACTGGTCGAAATGCGATTGCATGTCGGCCTTTTGTTGAGCTGTGAAGCGGAGGCCCTTGTTTTGCGCGCGGTAGGTCTTGAACGCCTGTGCAAAGAGCTCGTGCTGCCCTGCACCGCCGCAAGACGGGGCGGCGGTTTGTTGGGCGAAAAAGGTCTCGCTCACGGAGGGACGCACATAGTTGTCGGTGACCTGCGTCATATCCGTCGCTGCCGCCTGTTCGACCAGGGGAGAAGTCTTGAGGCCAAAGTACTCGCCCGCAAGCGCGATACGGCCGCCGTGCATCTTCATGCCACAGTCGCCGCCGCGCATCTTCATGCCACCGCAATTTCCGCCTTGCATGGAAGCCGCCACATTGCCGCAGCTGCCACAGGCGCCGCCACGGTAAGGACCCCAGCAGCCGGCGCCGGTCATGGCCTTTTGCACGAGCTTGGGGCTGGCGGCGAGGTAGGCCTGCAGCGCCTCTTCGTCATACGATTCAAACCCATACTTTTTGATTGCTTTTTCCCACTGAGCACGTACGCTTTTAGACATTTGTTGTGTTCTGTACTTAAACTACACAAAATAAAATGTGCACAAGTACAAATGAACGGCCGCGTTGATGTTACTGACTATGTAGCTCCTTTCCAGTTGTTCGAGGAACCCACTTCGAGGACCGCGGCCTGTGCGGGCGGGTCTGGGCTCGCCAACCGCGGCAAGACCGAACTCAGCGAATTGTTCTTCAGTGTGCAAAACATGGATGCCCTACAAGAGGCGATCCGTTACCAAGTGTATGTGCAATCCAATGGCAAGCACACGATCGGCCGGCAGTCCGAATTGGAATTGGAAATCATCATGCGCGCCGTGTACTTGGAACACGCCCGTAACTTGCCTTTTGACATCCTCGGCCAAGTGCGCACGCTCAATGGCATCGTGCTCAAACAAACGGTGCCCAAGGTAATCCGGGAGGTGGAGATGTACATGGCATACCGCAAGGACATCAGCAGCCTGCCGGTGCCCCTCGAGCGGGCGCAGAATGTGTCCAAGGCCGGCACTCGCTCCCTAGCCCTGAAAGAATTCTGAGGCGCGAATTTTCTTTTCTGTTTTACTTTTAAACATGTGGGACAAAAACCAGGTGATCTTGATCGTGTTTGACTTGATTCTAGCGGCGCTGATGTTGCTGCTTTTTTTGAGCATCCAAGTCTATCCCGGAATGAAAGTCTTCCTCTTCACCCTCATTGTGGGCGTGGGCTTTGTCCTAATTTGGAGCATCGTCAAGGTCTATCAAAAGACCAGGGATCAAAAGCTACTAGAAAAGAAGCAACTCAAGAACATTGTGCCTAGCCAATGCCCAGATTATTGGACGCGTTCCATCTCCAAGGACAAACTGGTATGCATGAATCAGTTTGCTTCTGTGGACGACCGCAACCGCGTAGTAAAGTACTCGTTTTCCGGCAAGCAGGTGCCCTCCCAAATCGTACTGAACGACGTTGCCAGTATGTCCAACCCCAAGAAATGTGACGGCTATGGTGCGCCCAATGTGTTTGGCGCCCCGTGGGTGGAGATGCAAAACAGGTGCAAGGCGCTCAACGTGTCGTACGACTTGATCACGAGCTAACTAAGAAATGGGTTGGCGGGGCGGGTGGAGTAGGGGAGCAAGGAGATTTGATTTTTTTTGCAGGTGTCTATTTTTTTCAAAACAGCTTCAATCCGGCGGTGGCTGCTCCCACCGCGTTGAAGTCCAGGAACGTCTTCTTCTGCGTGCGCAGCGACCAGTCTTCGTTGAACGCAAAGTCCAGGTCAAAACGGCACATAGCGCCTGGCAGCGGGCGCCCAAAGATGGTCTTGGTGGGGCGCTCGGCGTTGGTGGTAAAGTACGGAGAATACCGCATCTTGGACACACCAGCGGCGTGCTGCATGGGGATGTACACGCAGAGCCGGAAGCGCAGCTCGTTGGCGCACTCGTAGGAGACCATGGTCTTGATGGTGCTGACCAGGTACTTGACAATGGTGTGCATGGCTGCGTCGGTAAAGTCTCCAAAGGACAGCGGCACCACCACGGTCGCGGTTGTCATGTAGACGTCCATGGCGACGACTTGGGGCTGGACGGCATTGACTGGAGGGTATCCAAAGATCAACGTCTTGTTGCTGTCAAACTGCGCGCTGGGCACGTAGCTTGGGCTGATGTCGTTCAGGCGCTTGAGCCAGGTACGCGTGGCAGCATCGGCATCGCCGGAAGGCGCCAGCTTGGCGTTGCTCAAGATGACCATGTCATCAAAGACATTGGCGAAAGCGTCCATGGTTCTTTCACGTGTTGGTTTGTCTTTTGTTTGGCGTGTTTGTTTGCAGGCAGTTGAGTGGTTTGTTCCCTTTTTCGTTTTGTCAAATTTTGCAGCGGTTACTCCGCGGACCCTCAAAAATTCTCCGTGTACACAAATGAAAGTGGTACAGCTGCTGCCTGGGCTGGTGAGCAACACAACTTTTGTCATCTACCTGCAAGACAACGCTCGCAAGAATGCTGCTCCTTCGGGCGAGGACACGATCAACTACATTGTGCGCATGGTGCTCGGCGACGCCCCAGACAAAAACGTGATGGTGGAGGCCACGACGATTTACTATAGATCGTTGGGCAAGATGTACATCACGCACATAGACGTTTCGGGGATCATGGAAGTGACAAGCTCCAACACCGACTTTCAAATTAGTATCATCAAGCATTTTTTCTATGGCATCCACCATTCCTTGATCCCTGAAGTGCAGGAAGTATTCTTTCAATTCCCAGACGTCTATGTTCAAGCCGGCTACACCGTGGGCAGTCTGTTGAAAGAGTTGGATCCCCAAGGCTTTCCCAACTTGAGCGTCATTGTGTATGAAAGGTACGTGTTTGGGCGGTACGACAAGAACCGCCAATACATTGAGTTGTCTGAGTATCTAGATGTCGACTCCCAACTGCCCTCAACCCAGGCGTCTGTTAAGATCATGGCCATCCGCAACCCAGACATGGGGGCGGTGTTCAACCATGGGAACTGGGCTAATGTAGACCCCGAAATGCAAAAGCTCTGGAGTCTGTATTCGACCAACAGCTTTTGTCAGATTTACAATGCATGTGACGGCTACCTTGTCATCGCCTACGAACAGCGCAACGACGGAAAACGCCTGTACCTGGGGCACCTGATTGCGCTTTTGTTTGATTCTTGCATGGAGATCTACGATGTCTACGTGAATGAGACATACCGCAACATGGGCATAGGCAAGCACCTCATGCACTTTGTCACTGAAAACACGGCCAAGGATTTTGTGTGGCTGGGCGTCATGTTGTCCAATCCATTGTTTTTCACGGCAGCCCAGTTGTACCTCAAAGCCGGATTTTACTACCCAATGGTGACAAATGTGACGCCGGGCGGCCAAAAGGTCGACGAGCTATTCTTGTCCCTCATTTACATCAAGGGATCACACTCTGTCAAGTCTCAAAAGGAAAAGCTCAAAAATGTTGAGGAGGCGGCGTGCTACAGAACCTTCAAGCTCAAACCCTCGCTCATCAAAAAGTTTTACACCTTCCTGACAGAGTCGCATGAGGTTGGGGGCTCCATTGCTGCCGAGGACCCGGACCCACAAGACTATGGCGCCAACGTCCGCCAACAGGTGGCCAACAATGTCGTGTCCATGGGGTTAGGAGACACGATCGAAAAGATCACCCAGTTGCGCGCAGGCGATCCGATCGCCCACGTAGTCCGGTTGGACGGCGTCGACCTGGAGTATTCCTTTCACACGCACCCGGCGGTGTGCTACCGGGATTACAAGACCTACCTGGGATGGCCATCCTCACCCGACATCAATATGGTGGTGACTAGCTTTGAGAGCATGAAGGTCCATTTTGTGGTATCGTGTGAGGGAATTTACATCATGAATCGTTCTACTGAGTTTCATCACTTCCTCAAACTCTGCGCCCAACAAGGCAAATACGACCTTCTCAACAGCATTTCGAATGCTGTGTTGGACCACTTTTCGGTGTTTGACTTCAAGCGATTCAGCAACATTGATGAAACGATCGTTCGATTGACGCTCAAGCACGCGCTTACCTTTGAAGAGCGCCAAGAGCTTTCCTTGTACAAAACGGTCAAGAGCTTGTTACAACAGAAGCGCGCTATCCACCACTTCCTCAAAGCGAGGGTCGACTATTTCCTCGCCTACATCAACAATGTCACACTCGACGACATGATAGGGGCATTCATGAATGAATCCAAGACCTCGGGGAGGCAAAAGTTTGTTACCGAGCAAGAGGTACTGTACCTTGCCCGCAACGTCCCGGCCTACAAAAGGAACATCGCAATCGTGGATGTCCAATTCTTTCCTTGGGAGGACGTCAACCTGAAGTCTATTCATCCTTGTGAGGATGCAAGCGTGCCCTTGACGCGCTCGGTGTTTAATAGCAGTAGCCAAAGCAACGTGCAATTCAGCCAGGCTTACAATTCCAATGGCAACAATTCGGGTAACAACTCAAATACCAGATCAAATAACAACTCGAATAGTGACAAATCAAACAACACGCACTACTACAACAGTTCTCGGCAAAGCACGCCTCAGCCTCAACCCCAGCGTCGGCAGAACAATACTCAGAACGCCCAGAAGGAGAAGGGCCAGCGGAAAAATAATACCAACGCCAACAACAGCCGCGTGAATTCAAATCAAGATGTCAAGCCACTGTTTTTCAACGTCAACGATTGCATCAACATCTACAAGCTCCCAGGCGCCTAACTCGTACACGCATCTAAAAACTGAAGATTAAGATTTGTGTACTACGTGGTGGAGATGAGTATTCTCGATCGATACAAGCCCAAGACGTTGGCAGAGTTCCTGGGAAACGCAACCCTCGTCCAGTCTTTGGACAAGGTGCTGCGGACGCCACCTGCCCGGGCGCTTGTGGTTGGGCCGTCTGGATGCGGCAAGACAACTCTGTGCAACTTGGTGCTTCTGAAGCACCGGGAAACGTATGACGTCTTGGATGTTAAGTGCCAGGACGTAGACGACATCAAAGCCCTCAAGAGTCTTATAGACAACTTTGTGGCGCACAAAACCATAGAGTCGTTCTTTTCCAAAAAAGCAAAGTTGGTTTTCTTGGACGACATCGACGTCATGATGTGTTCAGACCGCGGATGCGGGACATACCTACAGTCCTTTGTCGCCGACGCTCTCAAGGCTGGTTCCAAGGTGTCGTTCTTAATGACATGCTCTCTGTCGGAGGAACGCAAGCTCACAGACCTCAAGAAAAAGGTATCGCCGCTGCGCATGTACAATCCATCCATCAAGGACACACTTGCCTTTGTGTTGGATGTCATCGACAAGGAAGGCATAGAATGCGAACCGTCCAGGGCCGTCAAGTTGGTGGAGGCCTTCCAAGGCAACGTGCGGAGCGTGTTGCAGAACTTGCACAAACTTGCATCCGAGGACGAGGCCTTGGCCACGGAGCGCACGCACCGCATGCTGTTTGACGCCACCACCTTTGACATTGCTAAAAAGATGTTGACACAACCCTTTCCGGTGAGGGACCTGAGTGTCCTGTCTGACAACACGCTCGTGCCACTTTTGATGTACGAAAACCTGTTTGCCGAGTTGTTTGAGAACCGCCTCAAACCACGCAGCGCGGCTGCACATGTCAAAGCCGTGGCCGGGATAATGGACGCCACGATTGAAGCCGAGGTCATGGAACGCTACATGTTCAAAACGATGGATTGGGACCTCTATCCCCATGTGACCACAGTCAAGTGCGGCTATATCAACCAGTTTTTGCCCAGGTTTGAGCGCAAAAAGTACCCCAAAGCCGAGACGCTCGTCTTCACCCAGGTGCTCACAAAAGCGGCGACGCGCCACAACTATGGCAAGCGCCTAGATGCGATTGCGGACCAACTAGGCATCTATGACGTGCTGTCGTTGTTCAAGGCATTTGACGCTGGCGCGGGCGAGGACGAATCGGCGCTAGGAGCTTACGCCACCCAAATAAGAAACAAGGTGCCTGAAAAGCCAGCGGCAAAGAGGGCAGCTCGGAGCCGCAAAAAAACAGCCTGATTAAAATTTCTGTTCTAATAATAAAACCATGAGCACGACACGATCCTCAACGTTCTTTGGGAACAGCTCACCCAATGTGGGCACGTACTCATCGTCATCCAGTAGTGGCTTGGGGTCTCGCTTGTGGAGCTCAGTGAATTCTGTTTCAAACTCGTTTGGCGCAACGATCCCAGTGATGGCGTTCTTCACATTCCTGCTGATCTCCCTGATCATTGTGTACCTCGTGTACAAGGTAAAGAGGTACTCGCTCAAGACCGTTGATCTCATGCGCTCGCCCGTGATCAACGCCAACCCCATGGCGGGCGAACACCACACCTTCCTCGGCGGTCGCCTGCCAGAGCTCAAGAATGGTGGCGAGTTTTCCTACTCTATTTGGTTGTACGTGGAGAACATCACTATCACGACCGACTACAAGATCATCATGTACCAAGGCAACTCCTCGGGCTACATCAACGGCTCGACGTATGTCTACATGGACCCCAACACCAACAAGCTGTATGTCACCTTGCGCACCAACGGCAACCCCGAGGTTGTGGACCGCGATGGCAAGGTGAACCTGCAACAGGTCAAGGACAACAAGTTCTTGATGCACGCCAGCGTCGACTACGTGCCCGTGCAACGCTGGATCCACATCCTGTTTGCGGTGCGCGATGCCGTGATGTACTTCTATTTCGATGGCGAGCTGTACAGTGTGAACACGGTTTACGATCTGCCAACGCGCGCGGACGGCACGCGCCCCATGATCACCAAACCCATCGGCGACGTCTTTGTTGGTGGCAAGGCAGACCGCGAGGGCATCAACGGCTATCTAGCCCGCGCCCAGTTCATGAACTTTGCCGTGTCTCTGCAACAGGCCAAGCAGATCTACAACGAGGGTCCTTACAAGCGCAGCATGCTCAGCTACGTCGGCATCGAGAACGTGAACATCCGCTCCCCCTTCTACTTCACAGATCCTGACCAGGAGGTTGCCAACAAATGTGACAACAACCTCACGGAGTGAAAAAAAAATGCGCTTCAATATTAAATGATTCTGTCAGACGGCATCAGTTGGTTGCAAATTGTCGTGGCTCTACTGGTAACATGGGTGCTCTTCAAGGTCGCAAACAGTTTGATGATTCGCAACGAGGTCATCAGGGACTACACCAAGCAGATCGACGTGCCCATTCTCAAGGGCTACGCCATGACCCGCTCCTTCAGCAACAAGACGTTCAATACGTACAATCCCGTTGCCAGCAACTACGTTGAGCTGCCGAAATCGGTCAACAAATTTGGCGGTGCCCAGTTCACTTACACGTTGTGGTTGCGCTTTGACGACGTCTCCCAAACCAACCTGGGCGGCAAGGTCATGTTCATCCACGGCGACACCAACCTGTATGAGATCACCAAGGAGGTCAATGGTGAGAGGACCACCCAGGTGGACTTTGCCATCAAGTGCCCGCTGGTCAAGTTTGGTCCCAATGGGAAAGACATCATTGTGGAGGTCAACACGACCCAAAACATTACCGAGCGCGCGGTGGTTCCCACGATCAAGTCGGCCGACGAAGCCATGCGCCACAACGTGTTTAGCTTGATCCCCAACAAGTTTGTCATGTGGACGCTGGTGTTTGAAGACGACGTCCTGTATGGCAACGCCCACGAGTCGGGCACCGTGTTCCGCATGTATGTCAATGACTTTTTGTACTACACCAAGCGCTTCAAGGGCACGCTGCGCCTGAACAAGGGCAACCTCGTGTTGCTTCCCCTGGTAGGAAATGACAAGGCCATTGAAAATGGCTACATTGCCGATATGACCTACTACAACCGGGCGCTGACGCCTACTGAGGTCCGCCAAGTGATGGCCTTGGGCGTGAGGAACCAACGTTACGATGAGTTGGATGGCAACGCGCCCTTCAATGAGCCCCTGTACATCACGGAATACAACAAGCTAGACATCTACAATTGGTAACGCTGTAACACTTTTTCACCTGTAAGAGTATAATTCAAACAAAATGCTGAACCTTTTTTCTCGCGCACCGTCGTCGCTTCGCTTGGGAACCTTGAGCGAAGGCAAAACCGTGCCGGAACAGTTGGAGGACCTCAAAGGCAAGGTGGATGTCACCTTTGCCAAGAGCACCAAAGAGATCAAAAAGTTTAGGGAGCTGTCCAAGTTCAATGAGCAACTCGCCAAGAGTTATGCAGCGAATCTCAAGGTACTTATTGAAACCGGTGCGCTGCTCAAGGCCTATGCCGAGTTCTTTGACGTGTTCAAAAACAAGTTGTCAGAAGTGGACAAGGAATTGGGCCTCCCCGTATCTGCCGACGATTTTGATTACATGCGCAAGCTGACTTATGATCAGATGGGCCAATTGGAATCCGCTTTCAAGAACGAGGTGGTCGGGCTCAAAAAGCTGTACAGCAAGTATGGGAAGCAGAGGGAGTACGATGAAGTGGAGAATGCGGAAAAGTTGTTTGACACCACTTTAAGTTCGGGCAAGCAAACCTCTGCATTCTTGAAGCTTGGGGGTAGCAATAGCAACAACAAGAAAAAGAAACCCGCTGGCAAAAAAGTGAGCAGCAGGGTAAAGGCATCTAAGCCCTGAGCCAAGTGGAAGAGAGTATTATGAGCATCACCTTGATCATTGGGTGCATGTTCGCCGGGAAGACTACGACGTTGTTGAGCATGGCGGAGAAGCACGACCGGGCCGGCATGCGCGTATTTGCCATCAACCACACCAGCGACGACCGCTACGGTACTGGCGATCACATTGTTTCACACTCTCAAAAAAAACTGCGCTGCGTCAAGTTGGACGAGCTGTCCAAGGCGTTCTTTTTTGACGAGTTTGGGGATGCGGCGGCTGTGCTTATAGATGAGGGGCAGTTCTTCCCCGACCTCGCAGAGTTTAGTGCGACTTGTGCGGACAAGCTTGGCAAGCACGTCTACATTGCTGCGTTGTCCGGCAACTATAGGCGGGAGTGCTTTCCAGAGGTGGCCAAAGTCGTGGCCCTTGCCGACAGCATTGTCAAGGTGGATGCGCTCTGCACGCGTTGCACGGGGCAGCACACGCCGGCGCTGTTCTCCCTGAAGGTGAAGGCGAATGCGCCTGACATTGGCGCGGCGGAAACGTACGAACCGGTTTGTCGACGCCACTACACCGCTGCTATTTAAACAGTATTCACGTATTGTCACCAATGGAACCCCTAGCAAATGGGAGCGAGCCTGTGAAGCGCCGGGGGCGCAAGAAAAAAGTGGACGCTGCGACGGTGGCGGAGCCCGAAGGAGAGTGCTCTGCACCCAAAAGCGCTGCCGATAGTGAAGGCGAGCGGAACAAACCGGCCAAGCGGGGCCGGAAGTCCAAGGCCATTGTTGGTTCATACAGCACCAACGAGAATGCACAAAACAGTTTGTCGGATGATGAGAACGTGATCGTGCAGCTGAACGTGAAAGGTCCCGGCGAGGCCTCGGACGCGCCATTGTCTCAGCTCCCCAAGGCTTACGACAATCCCAACTCGTTTTCTTCCACGCCCATGGAGGTTGCCCACCACCCGTCTATCTCTTCTACAAAGTCTGCCCCTTGGTCATCTCTCAAGGTCGTGGAGCTGCTCAAGGATTTTGAAATGAAGAGCAAGGCGAGTGAGTGGCCGGTCACCACGAGCATCGCATGCTACTGGTGTTGTCACAAGTTCAACACCGTGCCCTTTGGCATTCCAGTCAAGTTTTACAAGGAAAAGTTTCACGTGTTTGGGTGCTTTTGCAGCTTGGAGTGTGCGGCGGCTCACAATTTCAACTTTTCAGAGAGTCAGGACGAGACATGGGAGCGCTACAACCTCATCAACCTGTTGTCGCGCAAGTTGGGGCACGTCAACAGGGTCAAGCCAGCGCCGAACCGGCTGGCGCTCAAGATGTTTGGGGGGCACATGGAGATCGACGATTTCAGACGCTTTGCGGAGACTCAAAAGGTGTTGAACGTCAACTTTCCCCCTATGATGACACTGACACAGCAAATCGAGGAATTGAATGAGTGCGATGTCAGCAGCGAGTACAGATACATCCCCCTGGACCACGAGCGCATCAACAAGTACAAGGAGAAGCTGACGTTGCGTCGGACAAAGCCGGTCACGGAGTTCAAACACACTTTGGATCACATGATGAATCTAAAGATCCAGTCGTGACATTGTGCGGAAGACTGTGCTGTTTTTTATTCCCCTCAATATGCATTATGCAATGCAATTGACGGAAGATCAAAAGAAAGAGGTGATGGTGGTCATGCGGCAAGCGGAATGCTACGACGCGAAAAAGGCGGCGCAAGTGTACTTTGATTGCGGCCAGGACGTTTTGCAAGCGGTGTGTAAACTGATTGAAGCCCCCGATACACCGGTGGGGCGCGTGGATCCTCCTAGGGACGCGGAGCAGCAACATTTTGATGAAATGCGGGCCATCTTGAAATCCAAGTACGACATGTACTACGAGCTTATGAAGAAGTCTTCCGTACAAGGCGACGGGAGTGCTTGAAATGGGATCAAAGTGGGTCGTCCCATCCACGTAGTGGCTCGTCCTTTTGGGTATCTGGATTGTAAGTATAAGGGTGACATTGCGGGAACAGATAGATTTGGCCGTACCAATTGCTGTTCCGCTGTGCATCATTAACTTTTGCGCAGGTGTTGCAATCCATCCTATCATTGTGCGTACCGTCCAAATGGGTGTACGAGTTATAACACCGCGAGAATCCCTGACACTGACTTAATTTTTTGGGATTCAATGCGAATCTAATGCTTTCTCCGGCGTCTTTGTGTCCATTATATATCAACTTGTCCCTCGTCCACCTGATCGTATTAACAAGATTGTCACAACCCTGGTCCTTGCATTGGTGCCAACCATCCACATCTTCAATCTTAAACGTGCCATTTTTTGCATGCGCTTCAACAACATCCTCACACTTTTCACAATCGTTAACCATGCCCTTGGCACCGTAGCAATTCTTTGCCTGCATGTTGCCTATAGCATTGTTTAGCTTTTGTTGTATGTCTTGCACGGCTTGATTCTTGCCCGATGCTTCGTCTTTTTGGTTAGCTCTGTCTTGGCACTGTGCAAAATCGCGGAGGTTGTAAGTCCAATTAACAGCTTTGTAAGCATTGATCACGTCGTCACAAGTAGCACAATCCGACTCGGTTCTCGCACCATAGCAACTTCCACTCGGTTTTGGTTGTGTCTGGGGTGGGGGAGACCACTGAGGAGCATTGCCTGATGGTTGGGTTGGTGGCACCATGTTGTTAGATGGGGCATCGCATTGCCAGTGCCAGTTGTTTTTGCGTGAGCAGATAGCATTCTGCGGGCAATTGCCTGGCCAAGGGGCGTCTTGGCAAACGCCTTTGCTGCTGCAATCCCCACCTTGACCACCACATTGTTCTCCCCAATTGAATTGCCTTGACTGCGGCTGCGGTTGCGGTTGGGGTTGGGGCTGCGGTTGCGGCTGGGGTTGCGGTTGTGGTTGCGGCTGGGGTTGTGATTGATTGGGGGAATCACATTGCCAGTGCCAATTGTTTTTGCGTGAGCACACAGCATTCTGTGGGCAATTGAAACCTTGCCAGGGGGCATCTTTACACGCGCCCGGTGCAGCTCGGCTACACCCCCCACCTTCACCACCACATTGCTCACCCCAACCCAGTATCTTTGATTGAGGTTGGGGCTGCGGTTGGGGCTGCGGTTGTGGGTTCCCACCTCCTGATAGCTGCACACACGTCTTGTTATTCTCCCAGCCCCAGCGCCTACCATATTGATCGGGGTTTGCATCCACCTTGTTCTTGCACAAGGCGTATTCCTTGTTGTCAATAACGGTGGTGGCAGGCTTGGGTTGGGCGTTTCCTGTAGACGCCCCCGTTGCAGGTTTAGCGACGTACTTTGGCTCACACTCGCAATACACCGGCGTATTCGACAATCCGCGCACCGTTTTACAATCAATTCTCTTATTTTCCAAGGTGTCAAAGCCGCCCTTGCAGTTGCCCTTGGGGCCACCAT
>JACCDP010079121.1_pt1 | contig 107648 bp, 120 predicted proteins | sample 7445841 | NCBI WGS metagenome assembly JACCDP01 (sample SAMN15323441, study PRJNA562643) | freshwater metagenome | isolation source: river surface water | place: USA:Blue River Watershed | collected 2017-08-17
TCCCTCGTACCCTGCGTCGTCCTCCCCCAACGCCTGTTGGACACGGAGGATCTGGTTGCGCTGGCTTGCGTAGAATGCGACCGCACTGAAGATCTTGATTCCCTGTCCACGACGGAGAACATACTCCATCGGAACCTTGCAGACATCCGCCATTCCGCGTGCGTTGACGATGGTGTCCAACTTCGCCATCAGTGTCAGGACAAGGTCGCAGTCCTGGATACAGTACTTGGCGATGCGTGCTCGTCCAGCGGAGCCTCCGTTTGCGTGAAGCTCAAACAACTCGTGCGGTTCTACGTCATCCTTGGAGAACGTCCACTCCAACGACTTGCGCTCTCGGTCGGTAAGGTCGGTGAAGAGATCGGCGGGGGCATCGATTTCAAAGCGTTTTCCATCAATGCTCTTGACTCGATATTTTTCGCCTTCACGGTACGGATCTGTTGTATTTCCCACAAGGTCAAACCGCACATAGTTGCCAACACGCAACCCGCGAGTGCTTTTTGTCGTGATCCCATTGTCCTTGTACTCCAAGACTTTGTCACGCAGAAACACACTGGCCACATTGTCCAGCTTGAAGCTGTCCAGCGAGTGCTCGCGACGCATGTTCAGGAGCAAGTCCACCCCCAGACGTCCTCGGAGGGTCAGGAACCGAAGATCGTACTTGCCGGACGCCAGCTCAAACTTCTTGGTCTCGCTGAACTTGACCTTCCAGGTATCTCCGACCTTGGTCTTGGACTGGTATCGGGAGAGATCAATCTCATCCACAATCCCAAGACGTTTGCACCGGTCCTCAATGTACGCATCATCAAAGCCAAAGGTGTTGTACCCACACATGACATCAGGATTGTGGAACCGAACCTCGTGCATAAACTTGAACATCATGTCCTCCTCGTCCTTGCACGCCACAAACTGAACATCCGGTTCGTCCGATGCATCGACATCGCCCACAACGAACACGACTCGCCGAATCGGATCCAAGAGCGCATTGGACCAGCGATACGAGATCCCAATTTGCACAATCGGATCGTCCTTGAGGGCCTGGGGGAACATGCCCGAAGCCGAGTACATCTCCAAGTCATAACACGCCACCTTCAACGGAATGGAGAGAGTCGGCGCAGAGGTCACGTCGGAGACATCGCACTGGTAGAACTCGTCGATGTTGTACAACGGCTCCTCGGTCTCGCGATCGCACGGAATCGTGTATTGCTGACCCTTGAAGCGAATGGGACTTGCAGGGCTCAGATCGCGATCGTGAAAGAGACGCATGAACGGAGGGAGGTTGGACTCATAGAGAATGCCATTGGCTGCTTTGGATGCGTTCATGAACATCGCTTTCGTATCGCAGACAACCTTCCAGACCTCTGTCTGCTTCAAGTCGTTGAATCCCGCGAAGACGTCATACTTCATGACTTTCGTTGCGGTTCCCAGCGTGGGCTTTGTGTCGGACTTCACGTAGAAGTATGGTTTGAATCCGTTGATACGAACACAGGCGACCTTTCCTTTGTCGGTGCGGCCAAAGACATCGACGACATACTTTCCCACAGCGTCGTGCTCGTACCAATCACACGGTTGAAGAAGACGGTCCATTTACTTCCGTTTGGGAAGACGTTTGATGGTCCGTTTTTTACGCATGGATCTGCGTTTCGTGTTGCGACGGGCGCCAAAAAGCTCTGTGAAATTATCCCTTGTAATCTCAACGTCTGTCGCATCGTCTTTTTCAACTGTTACCGATGTGGGTGTCTTTTTTGTCACGTAGTATGTTGTTCCTTTTTTGGACTTCACCGAACGTCCAACTTCAGACCGGTTTAATAAATCATTAAACGTAGACACCGAAGAGCTCGTCGTAGAAGCATACGCAGGGTCAAACTCCATCCTTGTTCTCCTCTCCGATTTCTTTCCACCCTCCTGAATAAGAGATGAACCGCACAACCAACACATACGATTGGTTTTTTGCTCCGACACGCATCAAGGCAGACTCCTACCAGGAGGATACCAATGAGATTGCGAGCAAGAACGTATTGACTCGGCAGACCGCAAGTCTGACGGCGGGATGTTCTGACACACTGAACCCCGCCGCCGCAATGGCGGATCAGCCCGGTATGATTGCGATGGGTGGATATGGTCAGCCAGGCAGTGGATGCAAGGTGGACGAGAACACGGAGCTTCGGTGGGGCATTGAGGGCGCGCACAGACAGAAGGGACCCAAGCAGATGTGGGCTCGCCCGTTTGCGACCACTCCTTTCCTGTCCGGAGGAGACCCTCTTGCCGTGGACGACGAGTCGGGGCTGATTCGGTCCGCTCCTCCTCGCAATCGCAAGGACGCGTCGACGATCATGGACAAGATGATTCCGAACTTTTACCAGCCTCTGATTCCCATCAAGGTGGATGACTACAAGGATGTCAATCATTGGGTGGAGCAGTGGACGCGCGGCGGTGATGCCACGCGCCTCGTTCCTCAGAAGCGAGTCGTAGAGTAAACACAATGAAAGTCCTTTTCTTTGCGAACAAAATGCCCGACTTGTGCGGAGCCTTTTTGCACGACATTGACCTAGCAACTGAACTTCAAACCCGCGGCCATCAGGTCGTGTTTTTGACGATAAAGATCCCCAAAGAAGGCTTTAACGGAGGAACCTATCGCGGATTCCGATTTCTGAACTACTCGGCAGCGTCAACGTATTTGGATACCTCGGAGGTCTGGATTTGCCCACATGCTCCGATCTTGCCTCAGGTTCGGGCTCTGAATACCAAGGGATACAACCGTCCGATCATCGCAACGTGCCACTACGATGGAAACTACAACATGATTCGGTGGAACGGTGCAGCATCGTGGAGTGAACTGCTTCTGTTTGTGAATGGAATTATGGAAGCCAATTATCGCAAGAACATCATTCCCTGGCCCGCTCCGATTCGTGAAACGGGAACGGTGCGACCCATTCTTCATCGCGACAAGATCATGATTCCTGACGAGTTTCGGGGAGACGCAATCACGCTCGTCAATGCGAATCAGAACAAGGGAGTGCATGTGTTTTTGGAGTTGGCGCGCAGGATGCCCGACCGGAAATTCTTGGGAGTTCTTCCGTACTACGGAGAGACACGCCTTCCTCCGTCTCCAAGCAATGTGGAATGGGTTCCCTTCAACGATGACATTCGGACCATTCTCAGACGAACTCGGATTCTGTTGATGCCAAGTTACTATGAGAGTTTTGGTCGGATTGGAATTGAGGCAATGCTGAATGGAATTCCGGTTCTGTATTCCAAACCCAATCCAAACTCTGTGTATCCGGGCGGAAGCACAGAGGGTCTTGATGAGTGGATTCGTCCGGTTGGAATTGCGTGTGAGCGAGAGTCTCCGAACGAGTGGATGCAAGCCATTCAGTCCTTAGATGACCCGGACGCCTATGCGACTCGGTCCGAGCAGTCAAAGACACACGTTGAGTCTATGAATGTGTTCTCAGAGGCGTCTCGGATTGCGCAGGTCGTGGAAGACTTTGTGCGTCGGAACCCTGTGGTGATTCGGGTCGTCCAGTCGCAGCCGTCTGCTCCGGCGACGAGGGCGGCGCCCGGGATTCTGCGGGCGTCGTCGGAAGGTCGTCCAGGGGGGTTCGGGTTTTCGAATGGGCGACTGACACTACAACGTTAACTCGGTCTTGAAGCCATCGGCCCTTTTTGCAGAGAGCCTCTTGTTCTGGAGTCAGTCCATTGTTGATGCTCGGCTTCTTGGGAATGTACTTGTCTCCAGAGACGGACGGAGTTGGAAGCAACGACGCAATCGCATCTTCAAGGTCCTCGTGATCCAGATACGCCTTGGACGCAGTCACCTCGTCCACCCCCGTCAGCATCATGATCATCTGAACGTCTTTGTCGGATGCCATTTGTATGTTTTGATTCCATTCACAGTAAATTACGAATCAAGCGAAACCGCTCGGATCGTGATGGCAACGGCCTTGCCGGGCTTGTGATACCGAATCACATGAACAAGACCGCCAACGACATAGTCCGTAAACTCGTCCTTCTTTTCAACCGCAACGTGAACGGACACGTTCTTCTCCTTTGCCTCGGCGAGAAACTTCGTGGGATCTTTGTGCTCGTAGAAGTTCATGACGACTTCCATTGTGGTTTCCTCGCTCGCCATTTTGTTTGTTCCCTAACCAGACATTCTAAATGCCTTTTCTCGCGAATTCTACAAATGCGCTTCATTGAGGATTTGTGCCCTCCTGCGTTGTTGTATCTTCTCTTCTTGGTCGTCCAGCTTGGATTGGATGCGTCGCTTGGAATGTGGATCACGATGATCGTCAAGCTCATCCTCGGAGGAGCCACCGTCGTCATCTTGGACACTCTCTGTGGCATTGAACTTGGAGTCGTCTCCTGGTTCTTGGTGGCTGCACCGTTTATCATCACTGCGCTTGCGACCGCGATTGCGATGGGAACTCGGTTTGACGATGCCATTCTCCATCGCGTCAAGGAGACGTTTTCAGACCCAAATGCGCGCGAGGGAGATCTGCCCGCGGATACGAACGATCCCGGCAAAATGGATTCTGAGGAAGAGAACTAGATCTCCTTTACATCAAAATGAGGGCTTCCACCAATCTGATGAACGCACTTGACGACAGCATGGATATTCTCCACAGGATTTCTCGCCTCCTTCTAACATTAATGTTCGCGATTGTTGGAGGACTTGTTCAAGGATACCACGTTCTTCGGGACAAGATTAATGAGGTTCGGTATGCAGCAAACGTCGCAGACATCCGCCCGCTGACTCGCTACTACCTCTCGAATGAGAACGTTGCGTTTGAGGAGACAGACGAGACAGTCCCGGAAGACTGCGTGTACGTTGAGGAGTGGGTAGACGCAAGGGGCCACAAGAAGAACGTTGTTCTCTACGAGGGTGAGCGCATTCCGAATGCGTGGACCATCTCTCCGTTCGACACTCCTGCAAAGTGTCCGTGGGTCTGGGTCGGCGATCGCGACACGGAGATTGATCTGACACGCACCTTCAATCGCTTCCTTGTTCCTGGAAACCGAATTCTTCTGGATCTTGTTCAGAATCTGATTCAGATCAACGAGAGAACGAACCTAATCTACATTGAGTCGGGGACGTTCAAAGAGATCAAATTTCCGGGAGATGGGATAACAATTCGCGCGGATGTCGACGACGAGGTCCCCGTTCCAACTCGCTGAAGCCTATATCCAACTTCGCAAAAAGTGTAACCCGGAGGCATGGGGAGATGTAGTGATTCTGTTTAATGAAATGGTCGTCGGACCATTGATTACTCTGTTTTTGCTGTTGCTCGGATCTGTGGATGCGTTCATGGTGATTTCCACAAGCATGAATGCCTACAAGGCATGGCATGATTGGGAAGAGTATCATTCGCTCCGAAGCCAATTTCAAATGATGACGCTGCGAATGTTTCTTACGGGAGGACCGCAAATCCGAACCAACGATCCTCAGTATTTTCCATATGTGGTTGCGGACGCGATGATTAGAGTGTCCGGACCCCTGCAGCGTTCATAGGCGCTCCTCCAACGTTTGCCTGGTATCCGGCTGCGGGAGCAATGCCACCATGGAACCCCTCCGCAGACACGAATCCGTATCCAGCGCCAGCAACGTTCACAGCGTTGGGACTCCACGTTCCACCACGCATGGTGCGGCGACGACGGCCTGCCTTCTTCGCAGTGCGCTTCTTTGTCTTCTTGCTCTTGCCACCCTTGCGAAGCTTCCGACGACGGCCTCCTGTAATCTTGGACGTAATGTCGGGGCTGGTTCCAAACGGATCCGGGACATCTCCGCCCGTGACGGGACTAACTGGCTTTGAGGTGTCGACGCCACCCCATGCCATTGCTCCGGGTGCGATGGCCTCCGTCGCCCCATACATAACTCCTCCACGCATCATGGTTGGAAGGCACTTGTTATCGCGCCACACTCCGCCATCCTTGATACACTGGTCTTCATTGTCCGCAACAACTCCACCACGACGGGTCTTCTTGCCCGCCTTGCGACGACGACCACCGTAGAATGTGCCTCCACACGTCATTTACTCCTTCGCAGGAAGAAATACACCCATCGTGCCAGGGTCGTCGTCATACCACTCCCATCCGCGAACAAGTGCGTCCACGGGAGCTTCATCATACAACAAAAGAGCTGCCAACTCTGGTTGATGGAACGCCTCCACCAGATCTGTCAACAACGCCTGCCGCGCATCATACGACAACTTCTCGTACACACAAATTCCGTTCAGCCAGCGAATGTCGCACGCTACGAACACATCGGATTTGAGTTGCGTGACTCGAATCACAGTGTCTGAACACATCCGTTCATCTATCACAATTGGAAGAGGAGTGGCCTTCTCGGACTTGTCAATGAAGAGAGCGATTGGATCACCCTCTTCACTGTGGGAGAGCAGGAGCCAGCCCGGAGTCCCCGCGAATTGAGGTGCTTTCTGCCGGTGGCGGTCCCCGACGCTCCCCGCTTTCACGTGAGGCTTCCACGGACACAGCCGGCGCATACGTTGGAACGACGACATTCTGCTGAAGCTCCTGTTGAGGAACTGACGGCGGCGGTGTGAAAACTGGCGCGGGCGCAGGAGCCTGCTGCGAGACCACAACAACGGGAGGATACATGGTTCGGACAACCCAGAAGACAGCAAAGTGGGCGATGACAATGACCACCAATGTTCCCAGTGCGACGGACAAGATCTCTTGGAGTTCCATTTGTTTGCTGGGCATCTTTTGTGAACGAAAAACAAACCGCGATGCAAACCAATCCCCTCCGAACCATTGACGACCGAGCCGATGCGATCTACCGTGTGCTGAAGGGACGGATCAGCGTGGACTCTCTCATTCCAACCTGTATCGAGGTCGCGAGGGAAGTTGAACAGATTGTCGGAGTGAAGGGTCCTGAAAAGTTACGGATTCTCCAGAGTGTGCTTCGGCAAGCCGTTCAGGACAGTTCCAAGTCTGACGAGGAAAAAGATGCGATTCTTCGTGTCGTTGACACGGTTGTTCCCATTGCGGTTCAAGCCGCAATCTTAGCTTCCAAGAGTCCGATTGTCGCACAGGTTCAGACGGCTTGTGTGGGTTGCTGGACGAAGACAAAGCGTTCGTGAGGAGAGAGTTCTTCGACCCACACACGAGGGGATTCCGAATAGACAATCACGCGAGCATGTTCCGTCGCATACGATCGGGCCAGAACAGATCCATCAAACTCTTGCTCTTCGTAGTCAATACTCCCATCGGAAGAGCGACGAAACGCGGATACTCGTTTTTGGACAACATCATATCTGCGAAACCCAATGGAGAGAAACTGAGTCTCATAGGTTCGCACCGGCTTCTTTGTTGCCCATTCTGGTGGAAGGGTAGACAAGAGTTGGATCTTCATACAGACTCAACTGTATTCGCAAGGACAATCCGTTTTAGTTCTTCGTGGTCCTCCAACGCCGAATTCAAGCGCTCCACATTTCGCTCAATCAGTCCGTGAATGTGTGCCCACTTCTCCGGGTCGTTGGGAAACAGTGTGTGGCGCGTGGTCTTGTCGGGGAATCGTTCAATGAGTTCTGATTCCGTTGCATTGTACAGCTGCATGTAACAGCGGAGTTGGATCTCATCGTAAAGCGGAACAGATGGCCAGACGCGCGTGCGGTCCTTCGAGTCCACAATGCGATTTTGACTCGCAACGTATCCATCACAGCGACCGAGAAGCTTGTAGGTCCCACAGTCCTTCTTCACCATCTTTGTGTTTCGTTCCGTAACCTTGACATTGCTTGTTGCCTCGTACGTGTTCAGAATGCCGTCCTCGTTTGCCAATCCACGCTGCTTCGAGACAGATCCTTTGATTTCTGATGCGATGCGAGACCGAAGCTCAGGAGACAGTGCATCGTGACGAAGCGCAAGCACTGCCTCGGCTTGATGTTGAACGCTGTCCAGGACTCTTGTCACATTGGATGTGGATTGTGCAGCCGTAATTCCACTTGCGATACAGTCCTTGACGTCTGTCTCTCGTAGAATGGACTGAACAAGTTTGGCATAGGGCTGACGGTGAAGCTCCGTCTGAAGCTCAGTCACCTTCCCCTTCCCAACCGGATCTCTCACGAGAAGTTCGTAAAAGATCTCGTCGGGGTTCTGATACTTGTGGAGGCCGATAAACCCGGCCACCTTTGACGCAGAGAGTTCAGGAATCATTTTGTGTAAAGACAGGTGGGAAACCTAGAAAGGATCCGTTTTACAAGCCGACGCCATAATAAGTGGCCGCCGCGAAGACACCAGAGTGGACGATCAGACCCCATGTGGTCGGGCATCCGCTCGGGCTGGCGATGGGACCAAGAATTCCGCCAAGAAGACCGTCAACGATCTTGTAGACCATCGGGTTGGAGATGATGAAAAACATCAATCCTGCGACAAGGGCGGCCTTGAGCTTTCCGTTCATTTGTTGAATCAACTGGAAAAACTCTTTTGCATCCGCTGGATCGCATCCAGCCATCCTGGAATTCCATTCAGCACATTTGCGACCACAAGAGTGTCTCCGGAGACGGGTGTGGTGTCCAATGACATCCCTTCACACACCAAGACAATCGCAGCCGTCACAAGCGGTTGACGGGACTTTGCCTCGCTGGGAGACCAGCGCAGGCAGTACATCTTGTAGAGCGCCTGAATGTACGGCTTGGCGGACGCATTGGCTTGTTTCTCGATCGCATCCCAGAAGATCCAGACTGGATGGTTTCCGTGGACGGAGGAGACAAACTCGTCCGACCGATTCGCAAAGAGGAGTGGAAGCTTTGCTTGTTTCTTGTGTTCACGAGCAAACGCATAGATCCAGGCCATCCAGTACAGCGCGCGAGAGACGTCGCGAACGTCTTGGCGAAGGCAGTAGACAAACTCGTTCATTGGAACGGCAACTGTCATTGGATCGTCGCGACGAAGGACCAGCTTTCCATACAACGACGAGGGAGCCTTCAACGACTCCTGAATTGTTACCGGATCAAAGTCATGCGCTGGTTTGATGGTGGGAAGACTCGGCAACTTATTCTTTCGGCACAATGCAACCACGGCCGCTGCCTTGCAGATCATTTGCCGCACATCCAGATTGTTGCGAATGGACGTCATATCCCGCAACGACACAGACGACTCGATTGGCGCATATTTCTCATACGCCGATGCCAAGAACAGAAACACATTTGGATTGGCCCGATTGATATGAAGCGCAGCTCCCTCAAACAGTGTCATCCACAGAGTGTGAACCAGTCCCGAACACAGCAATTCCAGAGACCAGTAGCACGCATAATCTGCATGTCCCAGTTGAATGTTTTGAAGGAGAACCTTCGTAACATGCGACCGAAGATGACCGCAGAATGTTGTTTTTTGAAAATCAAGAACAGACCTTGGGTCGACGATCTCCATTGTCGTTGCGTTGGAATCTGTCTAGAAAACCCCAACGCGTTGAGGCTGAATGATTGTTGTCTGGGTCACAACAGGCCGGCGGAACCAGACCTTCTTGATGATCATCCATCCAACATACAGAAGAGATGCGACAATGACAATGTTTAAAATCGTATCCACCCAATCCCATGCGCGAACAACGGTTGCGCCTTGCCGGTCTCGCCGTTCCATATTGATGGCTCCCTGGACTTTCTCAAGCTGTTCCTTGAATGTGTCGGCCGAATACTTCATTGCGTCCTTGAGACTTAAGACCTTGTCTTTCAGTCCGTTGACAACATCAATTGTCCGTCGCTGTGTCTCAAACTGCCGAAGGGTTGTGTCTCGCTGCTGCTTGTATTGATTCGCAATGGGTTCTACTTCGGCTCGCAACAGTCGGTCCTTTTCCTCTTCGATCCATTTCTCCCCTTTCACGAGCGTGTAATACGCTGTCCGGGCTTGCTGATAGGCATCGGGTGCTTTGTCACGCACGTTTTCTGCGTCCTGAAGCCGTTTGAACGCAGCAGACACCTTTGTGTCTTTGCTGATTTGACCGTCCAAGATTGCCATTTCCCCAACAAACCGATCCCGCTCCTTCAAAAAGGGTCCGTACGCTTGCACATTTTTCGTTTGGAGATCAGCCAAGGTTGTTCCGTCAAAGACAACGGACGCAACTGTATTCATTTGAACGGAATACTTCGGATCGGCTTTGTAGACACACCGAAGTCCTTGTGCAGTTGACCGTCGTTCGTATCCTTTTTCAGATGGACAGGGCATCACACATGCCGCTAGATTCATACTTTCAAACGGAGTTGGGCATTTGGGAAGCACAATCTTCGGTGGCTCTCCCGCCTTGCTTGAAATCGTACCCATTATCCTCTTCTCAGAAAGAAACCAGCGGAGATGCCGACGCAGAGCAAAAGAAACGCAATTCCATGCGCATAGTCAATCGGAAGGGCCAAATACCCAAGGAGCGCAACAATCACAAGGACAAGCGCAACCTGAATAAAGTACATGTTTCGTTTCGCAATGTCGCTAATGGCCCGACGTTCAATCTCAAGATCCGACGCAGGAGCTGTCGGAGGACGAACGCGACGAAGCCCGTTGGTTGTCGTTTGGATTGATTTCGCAGCGTCCGAGACTGATTTGTACGACGCATATTCACTCTGAATCCGAGAAAATTCGTGAACTTGAGGACGTTTTGCGTCTTGTGCATCACGAAGCAGTCGTCGCCGTTCGTCTGCCTGGTTTGCTGCGGCACGAACACGCACTCCTTCTGTTTGAATTCGCTCTCGTTCTCTGTCGAAGTCAGGCGACGCAGGTTGGTTGGGCTCTGGCCGTGGAATCATCCGGAGTGAAAACGAGAACGAATTGTCAAGCAAATGAACACATCGCTCTTGCAGTCCGGTGCTCCGAGCATCACGAACTTTCTTAAACTCGGGCGGACATTGCGCCACACATGTTCTCAATGGCCCTTGTTCAAATCCAGATGGGCACGACATTCTCCTTATCTACGGTTCGGGAGAATTCCGTTGAGGATTCCATACAGAGGAGCAATCAGCCGAGCCTGCGCTGACAGTTCATTCGACTTCCATCCCAACGTAGGAGCGGCCGCAACTCCATTGTTGATGTACGGCGCAACAGTGGCCGCCATCCGAAGATAGCGAGTGTGCTCAGACGCATCTGTCGTCAACCGCACGTGACGAGGCGCATTGAGTTCAAGGAATGATCGCACCGGCATTTTGTTTACTAGGAAACAAGAGAATGTCTGCATTCGATACCGTCTTGAATCAATACAAACGCAGTCTCGTGGACTACAAGGCGACGGGACAATCAATTTACAGAACGCAAGCCAACCAGTCAGAGAAGTGGTTGAAAGATTACATCACACAACTCAATCGGACAATCCAGAACGATTCCGCCTACATTGACCGATTTGTGAAGACATACGAGTCCACGAATCCCGACCTTGTGAAATATCGGAAAGAGATTGAAACCGCAAAGACCAAAGGTCCTCAACTTCAAGACGTCTACGAGGGAGAGAAGCTGGTTCAGACACAACCGGACATTGACGAGCCACTGTTTTATACCAAAGCTGCTGTCATTGGGGGTGTGCTCGCAATTGGAGCTGTGATCTCCTTCCTCTGAGACATGAAAAAGAGAATAACGATCAATCCAGCACATGCAACAAAGAATGCAAGCAAATAGCGATAGAGCATTCGTGTGGCGTCGGTGCTCTCTTCCATCCGAATCCGACGGAGTGTCTCCAACTGATCACGATTCGACGCAAGTTCGTTGTATTCTTTTTGAATTCGGGAAAGTTGATTGATGAGTTCGGTTCGTTCTTTTTGAATGGACGGTGTTGTCTTTTTGAGAAACGTCAATTGAGTGATCATTTGGTCGAGTGTTTTCCCGATTTCAATATTTAACTGGCGAATGCGCGGAAGGCTTGCAACACTTCCCGCAGCAATCAACCGGTCGTACTCGCGCATCTGTGCGCCGTATCTCGTCCGCAGTGTTTCCATTGTATTGCCCATTGTGTTCAGGCAACATTTACGTCGGGCACGCAGTAGCGATAGTATGGCTGGGCTCCTGCAACATCGCTGTGGCGCAGGACCTCGATAACATCCCCGGGACGACCTCCAATCCACTTGACCATTGGATCCTGCGAGTCAATCCACGGCAGTTGCTCGTCCGGCTTGTTGACGTTGTACCTCTTGAACATCTCCGTCTTCTCGTCATCCTTCAGGATGCGGTGCGGCATTGCCATGCGGTGCGTTGTAATATCAAAGCGGAGTTGGCGAATGTGGAAGAACTGCAAGAGCCTCTCTTTTGTAAGAGCCTTGATTGTCTTCAACATGTTCTCGGACGGAGGAACCAGTCCAACCAGGATGACGCCGGTCGTGTAGTTGTTGCTGTCTGCGAAATCCAAGATCTTGGTGACGTCGCGATCCGTGAGTCCCTTGTCCTTCTGACTGAAGACAACGAGCTGTCCGCCGATTGTGTACAGATTTACCTTCTCCAGTGCGTCGGTCACAACACGGTCCGTCTTTGTGTCCAATCCACGACGTCCCAACATAATGCGCAGAGTCTCGAGAGCCTTGTCTTCGTCCATGCTTGTCTTCTTTCCCAGGAGAGAAAGCGGTTCGTTTTTTCATGTTGGAGAACAATGACGACGACGTGGCTGCTGCTCGTAGGAGCGATTTTGATTGTTTCTCTTGTGATGATGCGAACACGGGAGCGGTTCGAGCCGGAGTTTCTTGACAAGGCGCAGGTCAAGAAGACGGTTGCGGTGGAAGATTCGTCGTATGCGCAACAGACGAACCATATGGACCATGCTCCGTACAATACGGGTCAGATCCCTGGCATTGAGACAGCATTCCAGGTGAACCAATATACATCGTATGTGGTCTAATCAACAATGGAGTTTCGTGATGTTCCGTGCGAGACCTATCGCAAAAAGAAGATTCCCAAAGCCCTCGCGGAACAGGTATGGATTGCGCATATGGGTCGTCGGTTTGAAGGACGGTGTCGTGTGACGTGGTGTGGAAATCGGATCACGGTGTTTGACTATGAATGTGGTCACAATATTCCCGAAAGCAAAGGAGGCAAAACAACCCTTGACAATCTGATCCCAATCTGCGCACGATGCAATCGGAGTATGGGCAATCAGTATTCAATTACAGAGTGGAACGCTCGGTTTGCGTCTCGGAGACGGCGGTGGTGGCATTGGTTTCTCCGAACGGGATAATTGTGTCATCGTGACTCGCCACAAACCATCCCATATCAACCCCTTCAGACTCCAACAGAGCCCACAGATTGACTTCCCATGCCATGCGATGAGGAGTCCGAGACACAAGCTCTCGGAGTCGGGTGTCCAATGTGCGAAGACTCTCACCGTCCCCCATCAAAAATCCTCCTGCAAATCTCCAGACAATCGCACGCCAGACATCTGCGACGCGGTAGTGCCAGATTCCCGCGGTTCGCAGTCCGGGACGAGCAGGAGGCCGAAGGTGTTCCATCCGAGCCAGTGTGGTGTCGGGATCCTTGAAGACATGAACAAGACCAAAATCAACCCACGCAAACCAGGATGTGTCCCAGGGATTGAATGTGCTGGCTCTCGCAAGCCATTCTGTCTTGGTTGTCTGAATCAACATGTACTCCAACGTATCTGCAGGATTGCGCGCGGGAGGGAGGGCCGCCGTATACGAGACGGTTTGATACACCCATGTCTCCGCCAGCAGAACTGGAACAACAATGACATTTGCCGGAAACGACCACGGAAGCCGTTTGTCTAGGAACAACACGAACGGAAGCCCGGTTGCAGCCATCCGATCAAAATATGTCTTGTACGTCTCATAGGGCCGCTTCGGATTCTGACCACACAAGAACGCAGACACGTAGGTTATTCCCTGATTTTTTGAGCACGTGGGTGTAAATGCGGATTGGGGTTGCAATCCCGTGTTACAAGTATCACATTCCATTGTTGAAACGATGCTTGGATTCTATCGAACAACAAACGAGAAAGCCAGATGAGGTTGTTGTGTCGTGTAGTTCCTCGACAGAGGTAGATCTTCCGACGTACTCGGTTTCCTTTCCACTTCGGATTCTGTGTCGCGAGACGCGGCACAATGCTGCGGAGAATCGCAACTATGCTGCATCACATCTGACAACGGATATCGTTTCGTTCTTCGATTGTGATGACATCATGCATCCGGAACGTCTTGCCGAACTTGAACGGTGTGGCGATGCGGACATTGTGCTGCATTCGTACGTCAGCGACACTGACCCATTTCCGCCATGGGACCCGTCCATTCAGGTTCACAATCTCTTGCGAAAAAGTCCGACTGGATGTGCGATCCTGGCAACAAATTGTTGGGCTCCAATTCATCACGCGCATGTGACTGTCAAACGATCGGTTTGGAACGCAGTTCGGTTCCGAGAGGAGTCGGAGTGGGAACGACGAGAGGACTCTCTGTTCTGTGGAGATGTCTTGTCGCGTCCAACCATTCAAAGTGTCTACTTGCCATACCCATTGTCTCGGTACCTCATAACTGGTCACACCATTGTTGATGAATACTTGATGAAATGAAAGTCGGTCCACGTTGGACGATCCCGAAAGTCTGCCTCATTCCATCCGAACAAGTACTTGCCTCCGACCTTGACGGGAAAGGCTTCCCAGACATTGAGGGTCAGCGTAAACATCATGTTCATGACTCCCATTTCATTGCACATGCAGATCGGGTAGTCGTTCATCATGTCTACCATCTCAGACATTGAGCATTTGTCCAACAATTCGGTATCGTACACAAAGAGACAATTTAAGAAATAGCGGCGGTCAAGACTGTCCGGAAAGTTTGCAAGAAACCGAAAGGTTGCGCCCGGATTCGCAGTCAAGTCCACTTGACATCTGAATCGCTTGCCATCATCGTACGGACCCGAATCATCAGGAGCCAAGAACTTGCCGTTCCAGTCAAGCGCAAGCAGAGGATCAACGGGCCCAGCAACCCGAAGCCCTGCGTCCAAAAAGACGATGCGGTCCCACCGACGAAAGCACCGATGGAAGACAAACAACTTGTCCCATTGATACAGCTTTCCGAAGTGTCGGTTGTCGGCTTGCGGTTTGATTGGATAAGTCCGAAGTGACTGAACGAGATCGTCGGTTGGAATATGCCCAACCACCCACAGCAAGACGTTCGGCAGAGGAGGAGGAGTGAAATCCACTGCGATCAACACAACATCGCCTGTCCATCCTCCGTGAGTTCGGAGGTCTTGGATTGTCCGACACGCTTTTGGGAAGTAGGATTCATCGCAGAGCGTTACAAACGCAGTGGACATTTCTTCTTGAAAGGACATAATGTTTAACTCACAAAGCCAAGCCAAACAAGATGTCTTTGTCCACACGCTGCTTCCGATCCGGACTGGGCGATTCCTTGACATTGGAAGCCACGATCCGATTCGAATTAGCAACACGTATGCGCTTGAACAACTTGGGTGGACGGGGTATTTGTTTGACATTGATGCAAAGTGGAGCGCACCAACCAAGGCATCTCGTACGTCTCCGTTTGTCTGTGCCGATGTATCGACGTTTGACTGGAATGCGTTTCTTGAAACAGAAGGACTTGTGGGAGCCCAGTTCGACTACCTTTCCTTTGATGTAGACGATGCGTCACTGGCAACTCTGGAACGGTTTCCATTTGACAAGTTGTCCTTTCGTGTGTGCACCGTTGAACATGACTCGTATCGGTTTGGAGTGGCCCGCGCAGAACGAATGCGTGAGATCCTTCAATCGCACGGATACCGGATCGTCTGCAAGGATGTCAAGAATATGGGAAATGCCTACGAAGACTGGTACGTTCACTCGTCTGTTCCACTCGATACGTCATCAATTGAATGCGATGGTCTTGAGTGGACGGAGGTCATCCGAAGGTTACAAACAAATTACCAGGTCCAGTAAGTGGACGCTCTGGACCGACTGTAACGTCTTTTCCAATCGGAAAGAGCGGTACGTGGTTCCACGTCAGGAATCCCTTTGATGCATTCGGAAATACCGCGTTGAGATATCCCTGCTGATGTCTCGGATCAATTTCACTGAAGCAATAGTTGCTAATGAGACCATAGGGTCCAGGAATTCCGGCCCCGTAGGTTGAGGCAGAATGGAGCACGACAGAAAACCGAGGAGGACGTGCATCAATGACACGCTGAATCAGTGGAAGCGCTTCGTCAATGTCAATGATGTGATAGGTACGAATCGGAACCTCGAGAAAATCAAGTGCAAGACAGAGCCCTCCATATCCTCCGCCAATCTCAACATAGGTGTCCATATCCTTCATGTGATCCCGGATCAAGCAGGCATGGTATAGGTATCGCAACGACGTCGGAGACACGGGAACAGGAAGTCCATTGATTTGGACGGTTACAGGCGATCCAATCGAATCGTTCCGTGCGCAGAACTCGACGATTTGGTCAACAGAAAGATAGGACACCAGTCTGGCCATGTATTCGTTGCCAAGAGGCTGGGATACATGCTCCAATACATATGTATAGGCCGGGTTTCGCTTGAACGGTTCGTCAATCGTTCGAATTGACCGCAAATAGTCCTGGTAGCGAGCATACATACTCTTGACGCAAATGCTCAGTGTAAATCTCCAAGGAGGGATTGGCAATCAATTGTTTCAACTGGCAGCAGCGGAAACAATTGCAAGACAAACAAATCGAACCTTGTGCATTCCCACGACGAGAACTCCTCCTACACATCACTCTCAGCAAAACTATTTTGAATCAATTCTTCAGGATTGGAATCGGGTTGGATCGTCCTCGATTCCCATGACTCCAGTGCATGAGCCTTCCTATCGTATTCAACCGTGGGCAACTCTGATCAATCCATCCTTGCCCCATGTGGAATTGCATGGGTACTTTCAAAATTACAAGTACATTCCGTCCGACTTTTGTGACCGTCTTCGTCTTCCCTCTCAGTCGTTTGACCCGAGTGGAGTCTTCCTTCACATTCGGGGTGGAGACTATGTTGGACACGCCTTGCACGATGTTCATTTGGAGACAACCTACTATCCGTGGGCGATTCAACAGTTTCCGTCCGACACGCACTTCTATGTGTTTACAAACGACATCCCCTACGCAAAAACGATGCCGTTCCTTCGGTCCATTGCGCATTCATTCGTTGAAACTGATGAGCTTCAGACTCTCAATTGTATGCGACGCTGTGCAGGAGGAATCTGTGCGAACTCCACGTTTTCGTGGTGGGGAGGCTATCTTGCTCCGAATCGCCGGATTGTGATTCCAGAGACATGGTTTACCAATTCAACATTTGCCACGGAGGGATATATGGTTCCCGGATGGATTAGAGGTCCAGTGTAGGCAAGGTTGGTTTTGAATCAGGAAGGGTTCCATTCGCACGATGCGCAAGCACTTCATTCCAGAAGGATGTGAGCGCATCAATATGAGAGGACAGCCAGTTGGGATCCTTTGTCACGAAGCCTTCCTTGATCGATCCAAGAATCCAGTAGACCATCTGACAATCGTCGCAATCACACTGCTGGTCGTACACCACTCGTCCATCGTCGTAAACCGCGAAGAACCCCTTCGTGTCGTTGCTCCGAACCCACTCGTTGTAGTTCACTTGCCGAAACCGAAACTCCACATATTCACACTCGTTGATGCCTGTGCACTCCATCTGCATCTGCATCTGGTGGACATACGCAGGAGGGATCTCATCCTTTGGAGCTCGGCTGATTGGACACTTGAACTCCACGAGACGTCCGTATCGTTTCGGATCGTCATCAATTGGCACGATCAATCCATCCGGAGATGCACCCAGAAATGAATACCGAGGGTGCTGGACACACGAGACATCAGTGATCTGACACCGTGTTCTCTCCTCGTAGATTCGCTTTGCGATGGGTTCAAATCGTGTCCCCCAGGCCAACGCGGTTGCGGGAGGGCCATCCCCTTGCTGCTTCGGAATCAGCTTCCGCATCATGACCTCTTTGCGTGCTGCGTCAGACCCGAAGACCTGATAGACCTCGGATGCCGTAATCATTTCGCTTCGCTTGGCGTGCCAGGCATCTGTTCGCTGGTCATTGGCACCGTACATTCGGAGGACTCGTTCGTAGTTTCGGTCTCGGTTCCACAACTCTCCGACGTCGCCTTCAAAGAGGCGGCCCGCCACTTCAGAAACGCGTCTCCAAATGCATCCGAAACTAAGATTAGGTTCGAGTTGTTGACAGAACAAAGCGAAGTGTTTGAGACGCCTTCGCAAGTGGGTGTAGGGTCTGTTGTCCAAGAGCCACTCACGGAGCCGGTCATCCATTGTTGTTCTACCTCCTTCAGATGCGAAAGTTCGTTTTGTAAGAGCGTCGTGTAGTTCGGAATGTCCACGCCTGCAAACAACGGAACTTCGACTGCAAGGTCCTGTTTCATCTTGTCAACAATGCCTGTGAGTTCCGTTGTAAAGGTCTCCACTTCATTCAGGTCTGCTCCGGCAGAGGATGTCAGATACCCTGCTTTGCAATCATGTGGAGTCTCGAGATCATCACGCACATTCGTCTTCCGCTCGTTGCCAATGAAGTCGAGTATCTCTTTGTATGTCGGACAATGTCCAGAACGTAGTTTGGGGTATCGCGTTTCCCATGCCTTCCAACTCGCACCGTGTTCTCCAAAATTGACGAGTTCAGGAGTTTGATTTCTCCAGGCGTTCCATTTCTGTTCGTCTGCCTCTGTCATTGTTCCCTTTCTGTAACTCTTTTCTAAACCCATTTTCAATGAGGGCACGAAGTCCTACTATGGAGATTCAAAGCAAGGAACAGCTTGTCCTGCATCGGCTTGCGGGATTTTACAGCAACCCCGACATCCTTGCTCGCGTGAAGCAGATTATCGCAGGAGAGTCCAAGATCAGTTTGCGTCTGATTGATTGGCTCGTAACCAACTATGCGAAGAAGCACAACATTTCGTATCTGACCAAGTCCGGTCGGCATGTGATCGTGTATCTCGCCTACAAGGCACATCTGAAGGCGTACAGCAAAAAGATGTTTGACCCCTTCTGTCGTTGGAGACGGATTCAGTTTATGGAGATGAACACCACCGTTGGACAGCTGAGTTTCTTCGAGTGGGCCATTCAGGACGAGGTGCTGGATTACCTGGATGCAAACTATGATGCGATCCAGAAGGACATGGATGAGTGTTCTACCACCATTCAACCGGCAGAGGGACGTCGCAAACGTCATGAGCTGTCTCGGTCGGCCACCAAGACAGTGTGCCGTCATGACGTGTGCGTTTCGGTTTCGTTTTCGTAAACCAACAATACAACAATGTTTTCAGTGCTTCACCCCGGATTTTTGTATACCGACATCTCCTCCGATATCACAGAGACCGACTTGGATATCGTAGCAGACACATGGGACATCGATGGGCGAGAGGTGTATCGCGGTGTTCGGGATCCTCGCTATGACCACGCAAGTGTGTTCTGGTTGTATGACGACAACCTTGAACGCGTTGGATGCGCAGAGCACAGCCTCAAGGATCACGCAGACATGCGGGCGCTTTGGTTTCGCGACTCCGAATTCGGAACGCTCTTGCAAGAAGATGGATGGACAGACGACGGGGACCTTTGGTCAAAGCTTCCTCGTCACGTGTTTGATCGGTTTCTCAATGAAGGATGGACAACTCCCGAGTCGTTCTTGGAACATTGTCTCCAAGGACCCTTCCGGATTGTTGTTCCGAGCATGCTGGTGGTTCGTCCGACGATTCATGTGTGTGTCCGATGCGGGCGCAAATCGCTCCGACCGCTTCCCGCAACGTGTGAGTCCGTTCGGGAGTACCTGGATTTTCCAGACAAGGAAAAAGTTGTTTGTGTTGATTTTGATTTTGTCGTGTACCGTCCGCCTCAGTCAACTCGTCTTTGGGATCTGCTTACGCCACCGCCTTCACGCGACGACTCGCCTTCGCAGGTGCCGGAGCAGGCGCAGGGACAGGAGCCGGTGCAGGAGCCTCTACAACCGGCACAGAGATCTCCTCCTCCTGAGGAGCCTCCTCCTCAAACATCTCCGGCTGAATTCCTCCGCCCATTGTGCGAGTCGGAAGATTTGAGAGACCAGGAGTCTCCTGCTCAATCTCATCACGAAACACATCCGCTGCCGTCGTCCTCTGAGGAGGAGCAACCTTCGCATAGCTGACGCGCCACGTGACTCCGAAGCCCTGACCAGAGACGTAGATGCTCGGACTCACAACGACGCTTGCCTCCACGCGCTTGGGGAAGACCGACTGGATATTGTCCACGGTCACCTCCACAGGACGACCGGTGCTGTCGGTGACATCCATGGACACGCGTCCGTCGTAGACAGGAACCTTCATCTTGAGGCTGGGAGGATACTTGCCAGACGGAACCCACTCGCCGTTGACCTTCTCCACACTGGGAGAGAGGAACTGCTTCATGGTGTCCTCAAGAACCGAGCGAGAGCGAGTCTTTCCGAACCACTTGGTGCTGTTCTGCTCGGCGTTGTCAAGAATACGAGTCTGAAGGGCCTGAAGGAAGTTGTAGAGGTTTCCAAGCGAACCGGCCTCTGCGGGAGCCGGCTCCTTTGCGTAGGGATCGCATCCCTTGAGAGTGAGACTCATCGTGTAGGTGGTACCATTCTCGGTCTCCTTGACGTTCACTCCCATCGGATAGGTTGCCTTCTCAAGACGAATCTGAAGGGGCTGTCCGCTATACTTGATTGGAACTGACTTGCCTCCCGCCTTGTTTGCGCGGACGTCGCCAAAGGAAACCTTGTTGATATCGAGATTCGCTGCTGAGATGATTGCTGTGGTGGCCATTCTGAACTGTTGTTGGGTGTACTAGGATTGGGCTGGCACGACGTAAATCCATTTTGACCGCATCGTTCCGGTTTTCAAGAACCTGCGCAAACAGAACAATGAGCCGATGTGCCGCTGTCCGAACCCAAGAGTCCTTGCAACCCTGTCCGTCTCCTGCCTTGCGCGGACATTCCTTGTGTGCTCGCCACGCACGAATGCGATCGCCTATCTTGTTGGCAACTGTCGCACGATCACGAATTGTTCCACTGATTCGGGCGCAAGCCATGATTCGTGGATGGTTGGTTCGAAAGCGCATTGCTCTGGCAGGTCCTGGGGCAATGCGACGAACCAATCTTGCAAATGATGAGGATCTCATTACGTGTGCGGACGCAGGACGCGTGTCGCCGCTGAACTACTTTGCGTTTGAAGAGAATGGCAAGACATGGTGGTTTGAGTTTGGTTCGCTTTGGAGGTGGGTTGTTCGGTCCACCGAACCTGTGAATCCGTACACGAAGGTTCCGTTGTCCTCCGAGACACGTCGGCGCATTCGCGAGGTCTGGGCATCAAGACGACGCCGCGGAGAATCCATTCCTGACGAACCGTCCAGTGTTCACGATCGGTTGCTGTATCGTTGGAACGTGTTGTGTCAATTGTTTGCAGACCACGGGTTCGTCGGCATTCATCCCGAGATGTTTCTTCACTTTACGAAACTGGAATATCTCTCTCTGTTTGTATTGTTTTCACGAGACGTTGAGGTTGTAATCCCGACATCTGATCCGTTCCGCGATCGGATTCTTGGACTCTGTCGTCGTCGGACGATGGTCAGCACAGCCCTTGAGGGTCCACTGTTTGTCCTTCAAAGCGTTGGACTGTTGCTCCACATCCTCACCCTCCTTCCTGACCCGTATCCTGTCGTTTTCTGTTTGGTGTCGGCGCTCTACAGGTGTTAAAAATAGATTTGTGTCCATCAGGGACGTCAGCCTTCCCCCCAGAATGAACATCTTCTTCCTCTCGTTTAACGCTCGCATTGCTGCGGAACATCATTGCGACAAGCATGTCGTAAAGATGATCCTTGAAACTGCGCAACTCCTGTACAGTGCGCATTGGCTCACCGATCCCTCTCGTCTTCCAGCCGGAGCTTACAAACTCTCGCACATGAATCATCCCTGTGCGATTTGGACTCGCGAGAGTCTCGCAAACTATCTATGGCTGTGCGATCTTGGCTATTGGTTGTGCCAAGAGTATCGGTTCCGCTACGGAGACAAAACCCACAAGACCGAACGGCACATCGACTGGCTTCGCGCAAACCCTCCTGCGATTAAGGACGTTGGCGTGACAACCATTCGGCTTGCGATGCCGGATGAATACAAGCGTCCCAATCCTGTTGAGGCCTATCAAACGTACTACGTTGAAAACAAACTCAAACTCCGCAACATCGTCACTTACGCCAAACGCGAAGCGCCGGCCTTTGTCAAGACCGCTCTCGCGTATCCGACAAGTTGAATAAACCAAGCATAATTCAGCATACTCAATGGAATCCCAAACGCCCAAAGCGTACGAGGAAAGTGAAAGAAAACCAGAAGAGGAAACTGGACACACCGAACTACAAAGTAGACGCCCATCGTCAGTCCGGCAAGGTATGGAAACCAAGGTGTATTTGCGTATCCGGCTTTGTTCGCAAACCAGGAAAGATGAACGAGAGGACTTGTTGTCTCCAAGAGAAACGCTCCGTAGAGCATCGTTGCATTGATCGATTCTGGAAGACCATACGAAACAATGTAGGCTGCGATCGTTGTAATGTGATGAAACCACGACATCCAATCATGCCGGAGGTACATCGCCATGTGCATCATATCTGCTGCGATGTAGGCGCCAAGGGTATGATGGAATACGGTAACGTTCCCAGTTGCGTACGCAGTAAGAGCGACGACTTGTGTGGCGAGAGATGTTGCTCGTCCGGTCCACGTATGCTTTGTAAATGAATCAAATGCTTGGTAGAACGGAGCCACTGAATTCATGACCGCGTGATGAAGCACAGAATGAAGCGGGAACAGGGGGACGATTGCGAGAGGCCACAACATTTCTGTTTCTGCGTCCAGTTGCCTGTAAGTTTTCTCATGCGAAACCTATTTACATGACCGCCGGTGATAACAATCATATCAACGCGTTAGAAATGTCCTCCACCGTCTCTGCTTCTAAGACAAACAAGATGCCCGCCGACAAGAAGATCGCCAAGAAGACCGAGGCCGCCCCCGCCGTCGCTGCGCCTGCCCCCGCCCCTGCTCCCGCCGCCAAGGCCCCCAAGGCCAAGAAGGAGAAGACCGTGACCTCCAAGGTTGAGGTTACCGTTCCCACGGTTGCCACCCCTGCCCCTGCCGCCCAGACCTCTGATGCGCTCCTTGCGTCCCTCACTGAGCAGCTCAAGGCACTCTCCACGGAGTTCACCACCCGTGTTCGCGACGCTGTTCGTGCGACTCAGGAGGCTGCGAAGGCCGCCAAGAAGGAGGCCCGCGACTCCAAGAAGAAGCGCAAGGTGGATCCCTCCACCCTCACTCCCGAGCAGAAGGCGGCCTGGGAGGCTCGCCGCGCCAACAACGCGTTCCTCAAGGAGAAGGCACTCTCCCCTGAGCTCTGCTCCTTCATGGGCATCAAGTCCGGTGAGAAGCGCTCGCAGACCCAGGTGACCAAGTTCATCTCGGACTACGTCAAGACCCACAACTGCTTTGATCCCAACTTCAAGCGCCGCATCATCCCCAACGCTGCGCTCTCCAAGCTCCTCCGCGTCGACGACAAGACCGAGGTCACCTACCTCAACCTCCAGAAGTTCCTCAAGGTCCACTTCGTGAAGGCTTAAATTGATGTCGTAATCAACTCATTCGGCATTTCCAAATACAAAACAGTACTAAAAAACGGCGACATTCGCCCATCGAGAACCAGCGCACGCTGTTTGTCGTTATCGCGAAGTGTCTTGGCCATCCGTTTCAGAACCTCGTCCTTGTCGACGATGGGCTTGACCCGGATCTTGCATGTTCCTTTGTGCCATCCGCAGAGGGAGGACTTGGTGCATTTTTCCTTGTCGGTCAGTTGTCCGCAGGGTGTCCGCACCTTGCTCACAAACTCCACCGGACTCTTGGTCGTGTCTTCATAGGCTTCGGCTTTGAACCACTTGCCAAGTTCTTTGTAGAGCGCCGCTCCCCGATTCACAATTGCATTGCGAAGGACATCGTACGTCGGGTCCAGAATGGCTCCATCCGCATCGGTGCGAATGGACTCGGACAGCGACATCATCAGAAACTCATAAATCTCCGACGCATACGTCACGTCTTGCGCGATCTTCAAGTCAGCTGCATTTGGCTGGCCGTCAACCAATGCATCTTCTCCTACCGCTCGAACCGTTTGGATCACCTCCTTTGGAACAACGGAGGCCTCTGACTCTTCGGGAACGATCGGAACTCGGAATCCAGAGGTCAATTCAAGCTCCACTACTTTTCCATCCGCATCTTGCAGTTCACTTTGTACCTTGAACTTTGCGTGTTTCGTGTCGGCCAAGAATGCCCGTGCTGTATCTCCGTCCGGCAGCTCGTCGTCGCGAATCTCCGAGTATCCATCACGAACAGGAACACCCTTGTCCGGAGGTGCGTTGGTCGGCTGAATGGGAAGCAGAATGACCTTCGGAACGAACAGGGCCTGAATGCGATTGAACGGATCCAGGATCACTTCATACTGCGGCTGGTTCTTGGCTTGCAGTTCACGAATTGCGTCCGCAATGACAGGAACATTGACCGCACAAGCCCGTGCGTGTCGTTCGCGAAGAATCGGAAGCGTATTCTTGAACGCTGGCTTGCGAAGATCAACGGTGTAGTCCGTCTTGTAGGACCGCTTCTCTTTGACACGAGCCACACGAGCCAGCAACGCTGTCCCAAGCAAGACAATGGTTCGGGAGGTTGCGCCTCCTTCCGCCCAGAACCCACACATCACTTGGGCCGTCTCAATGTCAACCCGAATCACTTCGCACTTGAGGAACGTCGTCACATACTCAAGTTCGTCTAGCATTCCGAGCTCTCCCCGCTGGTACGCTCCATCAATCGACGACAGGATCCGATCTGTCTGGGTTTCGCCAACTCCACGTCCCTTCCAGGTTCGGAAAAAGGAACACTGCTTGACATTGTCGGGCGCATCGCGAGGCCGCAGGATTGGTGTCTTGTCTCCCAACATGATCGGCAACGTCTTGGACGGACGACCGACTCCAACTCGGAAGAAGTCAGCTTCGTCAGATCCAAGCCGTCCTTTCTTGACACTCGTTGCGTAGTTCGTTGACAGTCCCAGTCGGTCTGCAAGATCGGCAGAGACGTACGCAAACCGAAGCGATGGGACATTGGGCGTTGCAGAATCCAAGACATAGGTTGCTTCTTCGCTCGTTGTCGTCATGACTTCGGACAAGGGACGAGGGGTCTGAAAACAACACGGGATCCGCTGTTTGTTGATGGTGGACACAGCCTTGATGTAGTCGGGGAACTTTGCATTTCCATCACGCTTGATCACCGAGTATTCCAGTACGTCCAACGAATCACTGGTCCGAACCTTGCCATCGCAAACAGGGCAGTGAAGGTCTCCATCGTCTTTCATCACAAGGTCCGTCTCGCGCAACGGGATCTCGTCCCGCATACACCAATACGGAGGACAGACGACGACTCCCTTCTCTCCTTTGGGATTGGTGATGCTGAGACGCGACAAGTCTTTGTATGTCTCCAGTGTTGTGCTCTCAGGAACGCGCCCTTCAGCCTTTGACTTCGCAAGGTCATCTTCAGTGACAACATAGTCTTTCGCAGCCGTTTCGGTCAGAATCACTGCTTGCTTTGGTTTGTCGCATTTTCCCGGGTACACGGATTTGTCAAACGTGTCTGGATCAAACTTCTGAAGGCGAGAGTTGAAGTAGTTGTAGGTTCCAACGGCTCGGGACTGAACCTTTGATTTCTTGGGAGCCGGTGGAGGTGCCATGACCGCGGCTGCCGCATTCGAGAGTTCCTCCAACACCGTCGGAGGTTCTTCTCCAAATCCAAGCAACGCATTAAACTCGTCGTCGGCGGCCAACTCTCCTTCCAGCTGAATCTCTTGCTGTGGAATCGCAACCGTCTGCCGAACCATTTCCATTCGCTTGGGACAGACAGAGTCTACCTTCTTTGCGTTGGAGGTCAAGACGTGTCGGAGAATGCTAACATATTTCAAGGTCCGATCCACATTGGTCACAAATTTCAAGAGGACATCTTTGTATCCAAACTTGATCGTCGGATAGGCACGAAGGGACTTCTCCAAGTTGAGTTCTTCGGCTCGTTCGCGAACAGATGTCAACAGACTTCCTGCTTCGTCAATTGGAATCGCGAGTTGGTCGGCCAAATACTCGGCTGTCGGAACGGCATCGTCTTGATTCAGAATTTGGAGAGCTTGAAGTTCCCGAGGTGTAATGTCGTCCGACGTGTGATCCGCCCGAAGCAGTCGGAACGTCTCATTCTGCAACCCAAAGATTGTTTGGAGACACGGAAACCGAAGCATGCCCTCGTTGGTGATGCGAACTTCCTTCGCATAGGTTGCAACCAAGGACAGATCACTCAACTCCCACCGACGTGCATCCAGATCGCTCTGAACAACAAACGGCACAAGTGCATCCATCGTCATCATCCATTCGAGTGCGCTGGTTTTGAGATCCTCCAATGTCTCTTTGGAATTCTTCTCACGCCGAACATCGACGGTAATGTCTCGGTCGGTAATTGCAATCCGATCAAACGATGTGCGCGACGTTCCGCGGTACAGCAACAGCGTTGGAAGGCGACGTTGGGGTTGCGTGTTGCTAAACCACCCCTTCCACAGCGAGACATCCAGCAATGGAACCTTCTGCTTGGGGTTCGGACAGAAGAACTTGTGACGCATCGTCTCCGTCTTGGCTGTGAAATAGCCCACATACGGAGTCTCTGGGCTCACAGTCAATCCATAAAAGATCTGCTCAAACCGAGTGCGAGGAGCAACAATCTCCGTGGAAATGAGTGGAATGTACCACTTCGCGCGGACGATGGACACTGTTTCGGGCATCGGAGTATCAAGGTCCAAGAGTTTCTGCAACTGGGCTTGCGAGGACTCAATGGACTTGCGAAGGGATTCGATATTCTTGGGAGTCTCGGGGCTGAGACGTGAATAGTAGTTCAGCAACACGTTGGTTGTTGGCTTGTCGGGAACCGGAGTCGCGCGAATCTCTGTCACTGGGTACGGATGAAGGGTTTCGTACAAACTCTGTGTCTGGGGAATCGGACGAACAGACGCCGGAACACCAAGAACATCTTTGGGCGGAAGCGGAAGCACGAACGAATGAGCCTCGTCGACTCCGAGAACACGCCATTCTTCGAAGTCAGTGTCAGGATCATAGAGAGGACGAAGATCATCAGGGCGATCCTCCCACTCATCGCGTGAAATGTCGCGAGGGGACACGCCCGTTCCGACCCGAGTCTGTTCAAGATAGGTCTTCATGCGTTCGGCGGGGATTCGCTTTCCATCCAACGACAATCGCAAAAAGAGATTGGTCCAATGAACCGGATTCGTTGCGTAATAGTCTTTGGGCAACGTTGCTTTGACTTCCATGAATAGCCGATCGGGATGAGAGTTCATATGAAGCGCAATGACTTGCCGAACCGTTTCAATCGTATCATCTGGATAGAAACGGACCGGGAGGATGGTCCCTGACACAGAGACGGAGAGCATTGTTTCCTACACATATCTTTTCAGTCTTAGATGGGCGTGTCGGTAATCATCATACCGCAGTAGGGTGTGGGCTGGTGGGCATAGTTGACAGGATGGTAAATTCCAATGCGGACGGCGTCGCCAAGAATCCGTTTGAAGTTTCCCCAGAACTCTTGCGTATGTCCGATGGTTTCAGTCATCAAGTGGGCCATCTCGTGAAGCATCACGAACATGATTGTGTTCTTTTCAATCAGCGGATAGGCCGGCGGTTTGGTCTTGTCGCGCAGACAGACAACGATCTTCTGTCCTTTGTTCTCAGAATACGATGTGTCCTTGGAGGCCATATCGTTCTCAATGAAGACATCGGGAGTAAACCGAGCCAAAAAGCGTCCCACGGGGGGATCTTGGTCAAGCCCCGGCGTCTCCTTGTAATGCTCGTACAGCTTGACAAGGTTAGCGCGGATGTCGGCAAGGAGCTTGACGGCCTTCTCCTTGTCCGGCAAGTTTTGCATGTCGTAGTGTTGCCCATCTGGGCCAGGCATACGAATTGTGTTTTGGGGTCCTTGTGTCAGCGCATACGCAATTGCGGCGCCGACACCCACAGCAGCGACTGGGAACATTGTCTATTGGAGAGGTTTGTGTTTACCCGCACAGACCCTCGAGGGAGCGAGAAATCTTGAAGGGGTCGGGGTCAATGGTGGTGTTCAAGAAGGGACCGACCTTGGACTGCGGGTTCGGGAGCTCCGAGCGGATGTCGTAGCTCTGGTTGCGCTTGGTCTGGGAGATTCCGACGATGTTGATGTTGGAGTGGTATCCGGCCTGAAGGAAGTTCTGGCCCTTGAGGTCATCGGCTCCGACGGGGTTCACGGCAGCCCAATCAGCGCCAACCTTTCCATTGGGGAGAAGCTCGGACGACGAGAGAGTTGTCTCCTGATAGGTCTGCTGCGACGACGGAGTGCGGCTCTGCATTCCCGAGACAGACACGGCATTGCCCGCAACTCCGTGGGGGAGAGACATGAAAGGACCACCCTCGGCGAGAGGAGCCATCGATCCAGTCCCTCCAAGCTCCTCGGCCTTGTCCACAACGGCTCCCTTGGCTCCCGAATAGGAAGTAAATAAAACGTACAGGACGGCAACACCGGCCAGCACCATGCCAATGCGAACCATTTTCGTCTGATTCAGCTTCATGTTTATATAGGTTAACAGACAAATTTCAATGAATAAAGTTGTGGATTCTGTCATCCGCGATCTTGTAGAGAAGGCAAAAATGCCGTCCGTCCAATCCTTCGTCCACTCCTCCATCTTGTCACCCTTGGTGTCCTCCCTCATTGACGCTGCCTATCCCTACATTGTCGGGGTCTTATGCCTTTGGATCCTCATGGTCATCTTGCTGGTTGCGATCCTCATTCTTCTCCTTCGTCGGAAGGGGAGGATAGAGTAATGTCATCAGGTCACTCCGAGACAGTGTCCAGAATCCACGCAATCCTTTTTCCTTCGCCTGCTCGCGAAGTTGTACAATTGTAAGCTTCTCAAGCTTGAAGGACTCGGGAAGTTCAGGCAGTGAGAGGAGGCGGATAAGGTCGTGCCTCTTCATCGTATAATACATCTTAATTCTGCGTGTTTTTGCGATCTTTTTCAGATCGACAAGAGACATTGCGTCGTAATTCATTCTTCTCAGTTAAGGGGAGGTCTGACAGACTAGGAACTCAAGAATCCATTTTGCTTTTTTCTGCCCTACCAAACAATGCAGAAGACTACAATTGTGCTCGTCCTGTTTCTTGCCGCTCTCTTGGCTGGATTTTTCGCCCGTGGCATGACCCCTCCTCCCGCAAAGACATCTGACGACACCCAGGATGGCAAGGAGACCTTCGCGCAGAGGGAGCGCGGCATGCCTCTTGACATGCAGGTCGCGGACGGTCCCGCTGGATACTCCCCGTTGCTCAGTCTGGAGCCCAAGCCTGTCTCGGAGAGGCCGTATGAGATGGCCAACGACCAGGAGCTGTTTCAGTTTGAAGGCAATCGTGTGAGCGCCGACTGCTGCCCCAGCCCCTTCTCCAGCGATACGGGATGTGTTTGCTTGACGGATGAGCAGAGGCGGGCCTTCGGCAATCGCTTCGGAAATCGTGCTTAGACAATCCCCTCACTATTGAAGACAAATGAATCACATTCGGAATCTTGTGAACGTGTTCAAGGAGGCTCATCCTGAGCTTCGGGCTCGCGAAGAGCTCTTCACTCACATTGAGGATACGCTTCTTCCGCATCTCCTCCGTGTGATTCAGCGCGACGACACTCTGTTTCAGGAGGTGGAGTTGTTCCCCGGCATCAAGGTGGAGTGGACGTCGTCAGAGGAGAACTGGAAGCTTGTCCACATGGCCTTGCTGTATTCCGTCCTTCACGGAGACCCCAAGGAGAAGTTCGGAAAGGTGTGGGAGCATCTCAAGGGAGTGATTCCAGGTGGATCGGCGAGGGCAGATGAAATTCAACAGATCTTTGAAGACGACGAGACGAAGTCGTCCATGTCGGAACTCCTCGAGCTTGTCATGAGCACTCGCCTCGTGTCTCTCGTCGGCGACATCGTTCAGTCCATCTCGTTCAGTGACTTGAACATTGACCTTGAAAACCCTGAACAGATCATGGCGATGCTTCAAAACCCACAGGAGAACGAGGCACTGAAGGAGATCATGGATCGCGCGCGCATGGTGTTGGAAGAGAAGGTTCGCACCGGGAAGATTAACCAGGATGAGCTTCGTCGCGAGATTGAAATGGTTCGTGCAAAGTTTCAGTCGTCCTTTGGCAAGTACTTGAACGAGGCCATTCTCGGCGAGGACGCAGGAGGGAACACAACCGGAAATACCGGACAAACGATCTTGTCCAATCATCCCGATGCTCGTCGCGCACGCATGATGGCTCGTCTTCAGAAAAAGCAGCAACAAAAAGGTCGTGGATCAAAGTAAGAGATGCCTGAACCGTTTTGGTATTCGGACCCCAGCATTCTGTTTCGACAGGACACTTGGGCCTTGTTTGTTCCACAACCCACAATGCCTGTGCGCGAATCCTTGAACGCGATTGCGCGCTTTTCCATCTACTTGGGGCTGTTGCTGTTCGTTGCGTCGCGAGACCCTTGGTATTTGCTGTTGATTCCGGTGGTTCTTGCGATTACCATTCTGCTGAACAACACGTTCCCGGAAGCGCGCAAGATGATGGAGTCGTTCGTGTCGGGACCGGTTGTCACAGGATATGTTGGCGAGGAGCGTTCACTGCCCACCCCCGACAATCCGTTCATGAATCCGCAGTTAACGGATATTCTTGACAACCCCGAGCGCCCTCCGGCTGCAGAAATCACCTCGCTCGAGGTTCGCGACAAGGTCAATGAAGCCTTTGCGCAGACGTCCAACATCTACATGGACACAACCGATGTCTTTGATCTGGTTCAGTCGCAGCGCAACTTTCACGCAGTTCCCGCCGACGACCATGCCGGGTTCTTGAAGTTCCTTGGCAAGAATGCACAACGCACCAACCAGAAGGGATTAAGCGAAGGCTTTGTAGTTGCGAAGGGTACGGTGACGGGTCTTCCGCTTCCCTCGGTAAGTGAGGCGCCGGTTGGTACGTCTCCTGCCTAACTTGAGTTCCTTCAAAATGTCCCCTCCCTTCTTGCGCTCTCCCTCCAACCGCTTCACCTCTTTTCCATCCTCGCGAACGACAATCGTCGGAAACGCCGACACGTTGTCATCAGGACGAACGTCGTTCGACTCAACTTCCTTGACGGTCACGTTTTTCATCGATTTCTTGGCGTCATCCCACGCCGGTCGCATCGCCTCGCAGTGCGGGCATCCGATCATATAGAAATACACCACCGTCACGGGCTTGGTTGCCTTGGACATTTATATGGATACCTAGAAAATGGCGGCTGGTGCATGTATTACCGACTTGGAGCAGCAGCTTGACCGATCGTGGTCGGGTCGTTCCGTCAAGACTGGAGAGACGAAGAAATTCAACACTCTTGACGATTATACTCAGTATGTCAAGTCTCTTGAGAAACAGGGAACCTATTGTGCAGAGGTTGAACCCAAATACACCGCAGCCTACAAACCTGGACAGAACACGGTGCCGACGGGATTTTTGGAGTTTCAGCCTCGCGATCCTATCGCACAGGCAAAGTATTCTGCAATGTCGTCGTCGTGGGAAGGAATTGAGTCTTCGGAAGCCGCGATTGCGCGAGGAGATTATGATTTGGATCGCGCCGAGAGGACTCGGCAAGACCTTCGCTCCAAACGTCCGCAGACTGTTCCTGCTGCTCCGGAACCAACGTGGAATTGTAGCATCCAATAACAATGGGACTTGTGTGGATCCTTCTTGGAATCGCACTCTTGCTTGTGATTCTCCGAACACGCGAACATTATGTGGAAATCAGTGGTCCAGGTCTTCGCCCAAGCCGGACGGCAGATTGGTTGAGCAAGATTGACGCAGAAGCACCAATCGGTGCAAACGATGATGATTACCTTGCGGTGCTCCAGCAGTTTTATGATGAAATCTACAAGCCGGCACGCGACGCCAACCCGAATGTCTACATCGATGACACGAGGGTAAAGTCATTTGCGGATGGAGTCACACGGCCCGGAGTGGACAAGGACGCGATTCGCAAAATCATTACGGCAGGATTTGCAGTTCAACGAACGGGAACGGGTGCGGCACGTGAACAACAGCAGATCATCAAGACGGGCGCGCTGGCTGGATTTGAAGGAAAGAACCTGGAACCCAGTATGGGAGTTGACGAAGTCCGAACCCGCAAGGAAGTGACATACCTTCCTGCCGATATGCGAAAGGGCTCGCTTCCGGAAGGACTCTACAAACCGACGGAACAGACGGAGCCCAGTCGCGAGGGAACCTACGATGACAAATCAACGAGCTGGACCCAGACGCAGTTTGCGAGGGCATGAAAAATGTGGAGTAAGGACAATGAAGATTTGGATTCTCGGGCTCATTGCCCTGGTATTGCTGCTTGGAAGCGTTGTGCGAGAGGGAATGACAGGATCGTCCACGACAGAGGGAGCCGTAGATCCAAAATGCCCAACCGGATTCACATTCAAAGATGGGAGTTGTAAATCAACATCGACAAGGTCGGTAAATCCGTCGTGCCCTCCAGGATTCCCGGTTGATGGAGGGGCTGGAAAGTGCTTTGCGACAAATGCAAAAACGGGGACATCCGTAGACAAGTCGTGTCCTCGGGAAACAGAACTTTCTGGTGAGAAATGTATTCCAATTGAACCTGCCCCTATTTGCCCGACCGGATATATGTATCAGTTTTCGTTTGCCGACCGAACTGGGAAGTGCCTTCGCATAAATATGACGCGAGTTGATTCGACTGGAGGGTCATCGACAACATCGTTTGGCCCCAATTCCGGAGCGTTTGGAGGAATGGGCGATCGTCGCAAGCAGGTGTTCGGTCCGCTGTCCAATGGACGTGGTGGCGATAGCAGTGGTGTGAGTCCGATGGATTCGTCCAAGACGAACCAATATCCCGAGTTGCTCGGAGGGGGAGACGCAAAACCATCCACTCGGATTGAAGGAGCTGGCATCGTGCCTCCGTCAAAGAATTGGCAGTTGGCAAACAACGGAAGCCTGCCGACCCCCGACAGTCTCAAGTCAAGTGTTCCCGGAGACAAGGATTTGATCCCCGATCCCTACCGCGTGTCGCAACAATTCTCTGCCGCGAGCTATTCCTTCAAAACGGATCCCGTTCCGTTCCTCACAGATTTCTCAGCATTCCTTAAGTAAGATGGCCACCTTCGGACTTCGCAACAAGAACGGATCCTGTTGGATCAACGCAGCCCTTCAAGCAATCTTTCGCATTCCTGATCTGCAGAAGCGATTCACGAATGATGAAGAAGATAGCAAGAACCCGATTGAGATGTGTCTCGCAGAGATTTGGGGGAGTCGTGGCGATGAGGGACTGAAGCCGTTGTACGAGTGTGTCAAGGTCTCTCCGCATATGCCCGCAGGAGAGAGCATTGGCGATTCGCACGAGCTCATTCAGTTTCTCTGCGACAAGATTCCCTTCCTCGACAAGTTGACTCGCTTTCGCATCGCAACGTCCATTCAGTGCGACCATTGCGACTACAAAGACATGCGTCCCGACACGATTAATGAGTTCTCGTTCACGCCGACCAAGAAGAAGCAGACGGTCTCTGAAGCGATTGGCGACGCAGTGAAAGTCCATTCCATTCCCGACTGGACGTGTGACAAGTGTAAAGAGAAGGGATGTCATACCCAGATGTTGTTGTCTGAGTTCCCGCAGGTCATGGTCTTTCACCAAACCTCAATTGGAACCTCCTCAACCTACACTCCTGTGCTGGTGCTCAACAAAATCAAGTATGCATTGTTTGCGATTGTGTGTTTTACAGGCGGGCATTGGTTCACGTGGGGACGCAATCTCCCGCCAGGACAGAACTGGTATCGGTTTGATGATGATTCGGTTCAGAGTTATGCTCCCAACTATATGCCCCACGATGACCGCATGCGATTGCTGATGTATTATCGTATCAATGAATAAGAACAAATGTCGTCGCCGACGTCAACAGCAACGACCACACGACGTGCGCCGGAGGCGGAAGCAAAGGTCGTACTTCCGCAAGAGACTGAAACAACGCTCACAACAGATGTCTATGGAATGTTTATCGGAGCGTTTTTGCTTGTTCTGTCTCTTGTTGTCTTGGTCTCCACTGGATCCATCCTGTCGGTTCTCGTTCTGTGGGCAACCATCGCACTGATTGTGACGGTGTTGGTCTACTACGGAATCCTCTCCATTGACAAGTTGCTCGGCCAGGAGGTCAAGAAGGTGATTCCAGAGGTGCCGCTCCCTGCGCCGAGTGCCGGAGGTCCCCTTGTGGGAAGCGAGGTCTTCCACATCAGTGATCAGCAGTTTACGTATGACGAAGCGCCCGCCGTTTGCGCTGCGTACGGCGCAGAACTTGCGACCCTCGAGCAGATTATGGATGCCTACGCAAAGGGAGCTGAGTGGTGTGGATATGGATGGTCTGCAGGAGGAATGGCGTTGTATCCCACCCAGCGCGAGACGTGGGATAGGCTTCAGCAAGAGGTTGATACAGGCAAGCGCACTCGTTGCGGTCGTCCCGGTGTCAACGGCGGGTATTTTGACCCCAGTCTGAAGTTTGGAGTGAACTGCTACGGATTCAAGCCTCCTGGCAAGATCGTTCCTCCTGTCCCAGTTCCCGGCACGGACACTGAGAAGTTCAAGAGCATGGTGAACCGATTCCGCGAGATGCTCAAGTCGTTCACGCTCAATCCCTATTCTCGTCAGGAGTGGTCGAAGTATGACAACATCCGGAGTCTCGTCCCCGGTGTTGAAACCTTTGTCGGTGAAATGTTCAGCAATCCGTTCAAGTCTGAGTATTTCACGCCCTATGGTGTGAAGGAAGATCTTGTGTCGGGAAGCGGAGACACTCGCTATGTGGAACCGATTAGAGAGACGGGTCTTGGAAACCAGGCTCGTCCTCTGGAGGCACCAATTGGGCTTCGTGGGGACAAGGGTGAGAAGGGAGACACTGGACCGCGGGGACCTCCCGGGCCTCCTGGACCAATGGGACCTGCCGGACCTGCAGGAGCCCCTGGGCCCGCCGGAGCAAGAGGACCTGCCGGATCTGCTGGCCCTCGGGGACCCGCTGGACCCGCTGGGCCGATGGGACCTGCCGGACAGATGGCAGCGTCCGTGCCTGCGGCGGCGGCAACAGCCCCCGCGGCAGCAGCCAACCCGTGCGGAACGGCTGGACGGCGCGTCATCGTCCAAGGAACTGCGATCCGTGCGTATACGAAGGCGGAATGCGATGGTCTCGGAGGAGTTTTCACTCCTCAGGCCGCATACGGCACCAATCTCGGAGAATGTGGAAAGCGGACAGGAGGAAGTTTCACATGGGATTGTAGGGAGTTGCCGTAATCATTCTCCGAACGCAAAAATCGGGGGAACATCCCCAACACCACGTCCATAGGAGAGGCCACGTCCTCCTTTGAAACACAAGAAGTCAATCCCGGGAACACGCCTCAATCCCGGAGGACACTTGTTGTAGCAGAGTCCTGACTGAAGGTCTCTGCCGTCATCGCACACTTGCTTTGCTTTCCAAATAACGTTATCATAACAGTCGGGATATCCTTGAATCCGAAACCGCCTGCCACCTGTACATCCGACACTGCCCCACGATTTTTCTATTACGCTATACCATTCGAGTCTTGGAATTTTTCCGATTCCAATGTTGACTGTATTCGCCCAACAAACAGGACCCACTCCGTGATATCCATCGTCACACGGTTCGTAACACAATCCTGCGTCCAGCTCTGATTTGTTTGCAGGACATGTGTCGGGAGTCCATCCAAACAGACGCTTTCCTTTCGCATTCGCATCAAACGCCAAGAGGTCTTCATCGTTGAAGGGATTTCCGTACTTCACGACGAAGGTTTCGCGATACTTCAACGCGATGAACAAGATCACGACTGCGAGAAGCAGGAGTTCATACATTATTTTGTGGTCACATTTTAAGATGGAAATCGTCCAACCCAAACAATTCAAGCGTCCGCAATCCAAGACGACAACTGAGATTCCGGTGGCAAAGGGGCAGGAGACAGCATATGCGTTTCATTGGCCACTCTTCAATGCACAGGCCCATGCTGTGACGCCATTTGAGACAAACGTTGCGTCACGGGATAGGAATACTGCACGGAATGGGGATCGAACCCATGCGGACGTTTCGTCCAAGCGCTCTTAAGGCGCTCTCCTTGACCACTCGGACACCCGTGCATAGCGGCGGTTGGTTTCGATCCAACGACCTCCTGGTCTCTCACGAGCGCTTTGGGCGAGTATGAGCCAGGCGCGCTCCCTCTGCGCCACACCGCTATTTGAGTGGCACCATCTTCATTTAAGTGGATTGAACGAAACGAAGGAAAATGCTTGCCCACATCAACCACGACGATCTCTACGAGACAAACGCCGAGTATCGCAAGGCAGCCGACCTTCTGTTTGCGATTGAGAGCAGAGGATCTCGCGTCGCTGCGGACCTGGATACTGAACGTTCGTTTCGCAAAGTGTGGGGTGCACTCGGACTTCTTCTCTTTGTGTATGGACTTGTCTATGGCGTCTATTTGTCTAAATAATCGCCCGTCTTACAACAAAGATGGAAGTCGCACTTCTTCTTGGGTTAGCCGCCCTTGGATATGCATTGGCCCCTCAAATTGCTGCGCAACAGCGCGAACAGGAAGCAAACCGAAAGCGAAACCCGAAGGAGACGTTCATCAGTCCCGCGGATTTCAAGACGGTGGATGACGTTGCTGTCGTTCAATCCTCTCAAGGCCACAACAACATGGTCCCGTTCTTCGGAGCCAACGTGACACAGTCGACGTACAATGGCGCGACGGATGGAATTTTGGATACCTACACGGGAACTGGCAAGAACACGTTTTTCCACAAGGAAGAGGCTCCTGCAATGTTCAAGCCAGAACCGGCCACCGGTCTGCCCTGGGGCAAGCAGGTGGAGACAGACTTTGAGCAGTCGCGGATGGTGACGTCGCTCGCATTGAAGAATGTCTTCCCGATTGAGCAGGTTCAGGTGGGTCCAGGTGTCAACGATGGGTACACCAACCTGCCATCCGGTGGATACCAGCAGGATTCCATCCGCGAGTTTGCCCTTCCCAAGACCACCGACGAGATCCGTGTTGCGAACAAGCCCAAGATCACGTACTCCGCGGATCCCGTTCCCGGATCGCACTACATTACGGACATGGGTCTTCAGGCTCCGGTCAAGAAGAACCGCCCCGATCGCTTCCAAATTCTCGAGGCCAAGGATGGATCGCTTCCGCACGTCAATACGGCTGTGGGTCAGCAGGTTGCGAGCGCAATCTACCCCGGCCAAGTCATGAAGACACAGAACCGCGAGAGCACATCCGTGGAATACGAGACTCCTGCCCAAGCGGCCGCGGGAGGATATCTGTCATACATTCGTGCGTTCACCGAACCCTTCCAAGAGTTCATGAAGCTAACCGTGGAGGGTCGCCCAACTCCCGCCGGTCCGGTGGGTGGCATGAACAACGTTGCGGCCGGACAGCAGGCCTACAACGTTCAGACCCATCGCGACGAGTCGTTGCTTGTGAACTCGCGTGGGTTTGAAGCCGGTCTCTTCAGTCAGGGCGGTCAGGCACCGACGGCAGCCCAGCAGGGATCGGTCAAGTACTTTGAGCCTCTCAAGGAGGATGTGTACACGGTTCGCAATGAGCCGACCATCCTGGACGCGTTCAAGAGCAATCCGTATACCCAGTCCCTGATGTCAAGCGCATAAGTCAAAATGGATTTGTTCAGTCCTAGTCATTCAGCCTTCCCCCCAACAGTTTCAGATGGAGCCCTTTCGCCCTATGCTTGCAGCGTGCGCCTGTGCCGACCTCGAGGCGCTTACTTTTCCGATCTTGTGTACTCCGAAATTTGATGGCATTCGTTGCCTCATTCGGAAAAAGACAGCGATGTCACGAACATTGAAACCCATTCCCAACAAACATGTTCGGTCCGTTCTTACAGCCTGCCCGAACGGATTGGATGGTGAACTGATTGTTCAAAACAACTACAACAAAACACAGTCCGGAATCATGCGGGAAGACGGAGAACCGGACTTTGAATATCATGTGTTCGATGTGGTGATGGATGCCCCCTACAGCGAACGTATGAAAGCCCTTGCCGAGATGGAGCTTCCCCCAATCTGCAAGAAGGTGTTGCCCCTTGAGATTCGGACTCGGACATCTCTCTTGGCCTACGAGACACGATGCCTTCAGGATGGATACGAAGGCGTGATGATTCGGTCCCCCGATGGACCCTACAAATGTGGTCGCTCCACCGAAAAAGAAGGCTATCTGCTGAAGTTGAAACGCTTCACCGACGCAGAGGCCAAGATCATTGATTACGAAGAGTTGATGCACAACGAGAATCCACTGACGTACGACAAGCGTGGGTATGCCAAGCGAGCGTCGTGCCAGGAGAATCTGGTGCCTGCGGGCACGCTTGGATGTTTCATTGTTCAGGACGACGAGGGCCGACAGTTCAAAGTGTCAACAGGAATGACCGCGGAACAGCGGCAAGAGTATTGGGACAACATTGATGACTACATTGGACAGTTTGTGAAATACAAGTTCCAGGAGCACGGGACCAAGGATCTTCCTCGCTTCCCCGTGTTTCTCGGCTTTCGGAGTGAGGATGACATGTAAGCATGGACCTTCTCCGGTATTCTGAGACACGTCTCACTGTGTGTTTTCGCGACAAATCTCGTCGCGATATGTATGATATTTTGCGTCAGGTCGCGGTCTATCCCGACCGTATTTTCATTTGTCCATGTGTGACAGATCCATGGATACGGAAAACGCTGGAGTTTCTCCACGCGCACTACAGCAATGAACCATCTCACCGCGAGTCTGGATCTGGGGAGAGTGGAAGCGAGCCTCCTTCAGAGACGGGATGACCTTGCAAAAGCAACCTCGTGGATCTTCAATCTCGTTCTCCTCGGCCTCGTGCTTGGAAGTTTCGTATGGTTCTTGTCTGTGCAATATAACTCACACCAGCAAGAAGTACAAGAAGAAAAACGAATTCCATTTACCCCGATCACTTGGTATTCTGCCACACGAAACGTTCGCAGTGAAGAGTATGGACATCAACTCCAACCTTTTGAGATTGAAACTCGATATGGTCTACCGTGATCTTTCTGCGGAGGAGGCGCAGAAGAAGTTTGAGGAACTCAACACAGTTCCGGAGGCCAAGCCACTCGCACCGATTGGAACAGTCGAGGGTCCCAAGAAACCGAAGCGGAAGGTGGTTAAAGCTTTCGTTCCCAAGAATAAGTAATGGGGACGTATTTCGTAGGATCAAACTATACGTTTGACGTCTTTGCGTACGAAGGGTTTTCGTATACACTCTCGAATCCCAACCCGAGCGTGTATACGTTGCAGGTGGTCAGCAACTCAACTGGATTTGGACCGTCTCCTTCGTCGGTCTATTTTACGAAGAATGGGAACGACAGCTACACATTTGGTGTGTCGGATACATCCAACAATTTGACAGCGGGAACAACTGAGTCCTTTACAATCCAAGCCACCGGACCCACAACGCTTGTCTCGAGCAATGTCGTGACAGTTGGAGCGGGACGGTTTTTGGATGGAAGTGGAAATTCACTCAGCAATACGTCGTATACATTTTTCAAGAACGAACCGATTCCACCCATTCGGTTCGTGGCTCCTTCGTTCACCCTGAAGAATCCATTGCTTGCCATTCCAGCCTTGCCTCCTGGATTGTCGTTCGTGGGCAATGCGTCCAACATCTACGATCTCAGTGGAATTCCACGTGTCACCGTTCCGACCAGTAACTACCAGATCATTGGAGTTCAGGATGGCGGAAGCAAGATCGTGACCACCCGGATCAACATGACTGTTAGCAACGAGCGTGTCCGTGTCAATCTGTCGGGAACTCCGATCATTAGCGGAATGCAAATTGGCACCGCGATTTCTCCTCGGGTATTGACGGCTGTTCCACCAGTGGGATCAACGCTTGTTCGGTACTCGTACCCTGTCCTTCCAGATGGGATTGTTGTCACCGACATCAATGGAACTGTCCAATCGGGAACGTCGTTTATTCCCTCGGATCCGTCCTTTACAATGATCATTCGGGGAACCCCCACCTCCAACGCAGCGTACTCCTTTCGGAATGCAGGAGTGACAAGCAACGGGGCCATCTACCCGATTCAAGTGTCTCGGATTGCTCCGACTCCGGTTGTTGATTCCAGTACAGCTCTGACGTTTGCGTTTGGAGAGACGGTGTTGTTTGATCTGTCAACAGTGCCTGTCTTGTACACGGGAATCCCGGTTGACTCCAGCGCAGTCTTCTTCAAGGCAGCGACCTACTTCACATCAAACGTGGGAATCTCAAACATCATCTCTCCTGATCTTGCTCTCGGGCTTTCGCTGGAGTTCATTCCCGCATTGTCTCGTGCGAATTTGACTGGAACGCCAACAACCGCAGCCAGTTCAAACTACATCTTGCGTGCCATCAACTCAAACAACATAACACGCGATTACACAATTCCGTTTGTCGTGTCCAACGACAGCGCGACGTTTACCAGCCCGGTGGGAGTTGACCTCTGCTACAACTTCATTCTGTCTCGTCCCGTCTCTCTCGCAAAGACAGGATACTACCCAGGTTCGATTCAGTTTGCTGCGTCAGCTGCGTCGGGTCGGGCTGTGAGTCTCTCTGCACCAGCCCTCTCTGGAACTGGACTGGCCCTGAATGGAAGTGGGCTGATCACAGGAACCCCAACCACAGTCCTTCCGTTGACAGACTTGATTGTGACGGCGACTGTCTCTGGATCTCCCGCAACCGCAACAAAGACGGTGAAGTTCGCGATTCTGAACGATACGTTTACGTTCTCGGATATCTCCGCGTCGTCATTGAACTTCATCCAGAACGTTGCCGCGACTCCATTTCAGGTTACAGCAACAACACTGAGTGAACGCGGAGTCATCGGGTTCTCTCAAATTGGCCTTCCCTCTGGACTGAACATTTCTCCCGTTGGAGTTGTGTCGGGAACACCGACAGCCAGCAGTCCAACATCCGGGAACGTAACCTTTACTGCAACCACAGGATATGCGTCGGGGTCTCGCGATTTCAGTTTCAATCTGACACCCGATGCGATGATCTTTTTCACTCCGCAGACGTCGTACAACTACAACGGCGGAGACCCGATCGGGCCGATTGACATTGATGGATTGACATACAGCGGTCTCACGGTGAGCAACTACGACCTTTCCATTTCGGATCCCTATGGAATGACATTGAACGCAACCACGGGGGTTTTGACGGGAACGTGGCCGACCGGTGTTCCTCCCAGCCAATTGCTTCCCCGAACCTGTAATTTTACCATCACAGCAAATGCGGGTCAACTCTCGGGAACACTCAATGCAACGCTTACCGGAGTGTCTGTGATTCGGGATACACTGCTTGTGAGTCAAACTCTCAAAGGAAGTCCAAATGATGTCTATTTGTTCTCAATTGATCGTGACGACTTGACGACTGCGAATGTTGTGTTGACTGAATCATCATTTTCCGACGTTGGATACGGACACCTTCGCATCAAGACAAACGATGCGTCAAGCAATGTCATTCTCGTCGGGTCTTCCTTGAATTCAGTCATTTGGCGAGGAACGAATCTTGGGAACCTTCAATCCAACGCACAGGTCGTCCAACTTTGGTCCTTTGTAAACCACCCGGGCACAACGACATGGTGGGCAGGAGGGTATGAAATTGCAACACCAACCACATCGATCAATTTATCATCTGATGACGGACAGACCTGGAGTCAACTCGCATCCCTCAAGAATTCCGCGAACGAGTATCTCTTGACACGCAACAGCAACGGGGCTCGCAACTTGTATACAACCCCCTATGCGAGTTCGTTCTCACTTGCGTACAGTCCCGATCATTCGATCCTCGTCGCAGGAGGGTTGGGAGGAACGGGATATCAAACGATGCTTCGGTCGACAACCCAAGGAGCCACGTGGTCAAATGTGACAGGAGGATTCAACAAAGAATGTGGGGGGTTGTCTCTTGACAATTCGGCTGTATGGGTTGCGACAGGATCAGATTTGTACGAAACAACGGACACGTATCTCTCGTATTCGGCTGCGACGGACACCATCAAGTATTCGTTGAACCAAGGTGCCTCGTGGATCAATGCTGTCGGGACATTCAACATGTTTGGGTATGAGGTTGTCTACGGAAGCAACACGTGGATTGCGTCTGGAATGTCGTACGACTCAATGACAACGCAATACAATCCGGAGTTGCGATTCTCAACAAACGGAAGTACATGGACAAAGTTTGATCTGTCAACAGGAGTGATCACTGTTCCCCAGACACTCGCAACAAATATGATTGCGCCATTGCCGATCGGGCCAATTGTGTTTGACGACGACTACTGGTATGTATTCGTGAATCAAAACGCATTAAAAACAGTTATCTACCGTCACGATGTCTCCACATCACTGACAAGCGGGTGGGTTCCGTTTGATGTCTCTGGAATTTCGGCCTCTCAGCCGTTTCAACTTCATTCTGCCACACCCAGTCGCTATGTGTATACCTCCAATCATCCCGTTCAGTTGCGTCTGTCCTTCCCCGGAGGAAACGGACCCATCTTTACATCTCCGTCCAGTCGCACCTTTCTTCAGTATCAGTATGTCCCCATCTCACCGATCCAGTTGTCTGCGAGCGCAATCGGGCCTCTCTACTTCTTCATCACGGCATCTGACCTCCCTCCCGGTCTCACATTCAATCCTCGAACCAATCAGATCACTGGAAAAATCGTTGAAGCTGGAACCGTGACAGTTCCTGTCTACGCAAAAGACAACATCGGAGTCTCAACCATCACACTCACTTTTACAACCATTCTTCCCCGAATCATTCGCAAGCAAGATGGTGCAGGAGCCTATACCTCTCTGCTTCGTCAGTACACGGAAGTCTTGGGCGCCCAGAATGCTCGGGATAGCAAGGTGTATCCCACGCAAGAATCCAAACTTGGCGAGTTCATGTCCCCTGAAGCTCCTGATGTGATTACGCAGACAGTTGACCCGAGTTGTTTCGGGCCGAGCAACTGCCCGTAATGGAAAAATTTGTACACAACATGCATCTGAAGACTGGGAATTTACGCATCCAGCTTCATCTCGGCGAACGCAGCCATGCCGACATACCCGACAGGCTTGTAGTTCGTCCAGCCGACCTCCTCATCATACACACCCTCACCCTCGTAGACCCGCTTGGTCTCGGGGTTGACGTAGTACGTCTTTCCCTCAAAGTCCACCTCCTCCAAATCCGCCTCCACCTTGCCGTCGTCCTCCTGGACCTCGGGCTTCTTGGTGAGGAACGTCGCCACGTGCTCCTCTGCCGTCTTGCTATTGAACTCCTCCGCGGTCATCGCGTTGAGGTAGGTCAACAGAGCCGGCTCAAGCTCCTTGGCGTGCTCCTTGTCCGCCTTCTTCAAGTGCTTCCTCCACGTCGGGTCGATCTTGGGGAGGTTTGCACCCTCGGGGGCCTTGGCCTTCTTGGGCTTGGGCGAGGCGGGCAGCGGAATCTTCGACGCTGCCTTCTCTGCCGCCTTGGCTGCCTTCTCGGCCTCCTTCGCCGCCGCCTTGGCCACCTTCTCGGCCTCCTTGGCCGCGGCCTTCGCCTCCTTCTTCTCCTCGGGAGACGCCTTGGGAGACGCCTTCACCTTCTCAGCAACCTTGAGAGCCTTCTCGGCTGCCTTGGCTGCCTTCTCCGCCTCCTTGGCCTCCGCCTTGGCCTTCTTCTCCGCCTCCTTCGCGGCTGCCTTCGCCTCCTTGGCCGCCTCCTTCTCCGCCGCCTTCTCCTCGGGCGACTTCTTGGGAGACTTGGCCTTCTTCTCCGCCTCCTTCGCGGCTGCCTTCGCCTCCTTGGCTGCAGCCTTCTCCGCCTTGGCTGCCTCCTTTGCGGCCTTGGCTGCCGCCTTCTCCTCCTTCGTCGCCTTGCGCTCAGCTACCCTCTCGGGCAGGGTCTGCTGAGACACTGGGACGACAACCTCCTGCGTGCTTGCCGCCTCGCTCTCGGGGAAGAGCTCAGCGATAAGCGCACGGATAAAGTCCTCGCGCGCATCCTCTGCGGTCGCGTACTCGCGACCAGCGTACTCGGGGGCGCTGGAGACCTTGTTGATTGCTGCGATGATGACCTGCTTGATGGAAGACATCTTCTGCTGGGAACTGGTGGGGGGGGAAGTCTATGGCTTCTGACACGCACAAATCCATTTTGAAAAGTTCGGACCGGACCTCTTCAAAATGGATTCTCGGAGGGCAGGTGGGAAGGACGGCCCCCCAACATGCCTTTCTTTACAGCTTCAGATCTTGCATCTCTCTCCCGCGCCTCTGCGCAGCGGGAGAAGCGACGCCTTCAGGTATACAGTGATGCACTGTGTCAATATGTGCTTCAGCGAATTGACAAAGATTGGATCCTTGATGAGATCGTCTCGGCGATTGAGAGTGACAGGGATCCGACCGTCCCACTCTGGTCGTGCCCGGTTCGCACGTGGACGGGTCCGCAGCCGCAGCCTCGCATTCATACGCGGGAGGTTGTTCTGTCAGCTCTCATTCTCCAGAACGGATGGAACACAGAGATTGGGTTGCCCGACGGGCGCTGGTGCTCTGTCATTCGGCTTCTGTCGTGCTCCGATTTCCTAGATCGCCTGTCTGAATCCCTCGGACCCAATTTCAAGGTGTTCTGGCGAACAACCGACCGCCGTCGCGTTCAACCCGAGTTCACAGTGTCCACCGCAGAGCTGCGAATGAGGTACTATCCCACCGGTCGCCCAACCCCGCTTGGCCCAGTCGACCACACCACCGACGTGGACTACGGAGCATCTCTTCGTCTCCGAGGGTACGAGCCGGTCTACACGCCGCCGTCAACCCCTCGGCTCATGTCCAACCCTCCGCCCGTTGAGCGCCCCAACCCAACATCCTCCCGGATTGAAACGCTTGACCACGACGACCGGACGTGCTACTGCCGCTGGGACCTGGACTCTGAGTAAGCCCCCAGCCTGCCCTGGCGCCTAGCCACACCCCCTGCCCTATTTCCATTGGGGGACACCCCCCCCCCCCGAACTCTTCAAAATGGATTTGTGCGTGTCAGGAAAGTAGGTCTGTGCCACGATGGCAAGCATGACATACGCTCTTGGGGGTGGCGCTGGCAAGACCAGGACAGCTGCCCCAGGGAGTTCTCATTCTGACAATGTTCCGGGGAGGTGGAGACTCGCGGCTGCGAGCTATGATACTCGTTCGTGGGGGGAGATCGGAACGGGATTGAAGGCGATTCCTCGTAAGCAGTCAGTGGAGGAAGTACTGACTCCTCTCGAGAGGGACTACCAGCTTTGGCTGGACATGGTGGAGACCCCGGCTCAGTACGGGGACTGCCAGGAGTGGCTCGATCTGAACGACGAGCTGTTGGCGACGCGCAAGGCTTGGAAGATTGAGCGTTACTGGAGGAAGGAGGCGGAGAAGGAGGAGAAGAAGGAAGCTGCAGTGCAGGCCAAGTGGAAGAAAATCTACTCTGCAGCTGCGGCCGAGGCGGCAACACTCGGCATGCGTCGCTGGATTCGCAGGGACGTTCAGGCGTGTGTGCGCAAGTTCCGCGGCTCTGCGGTGAGGATTCAGGCAGCTGTGCGCGGACACCAAGTCCGCTCCCACCTGGCGATCCGCGACTGCTGCATGTGCCTCTCGCATCGCATCTGCCCGCTCAAGACGGACGTGGGCTTCATGTGCCGCGACTGTGCCGCGCAGGGTCCCTACACGGACGAGACGGGACCGATCTCAGACCCGTGGAACGACTTCCGCGCAGACTACGTTGACTGCACTCGGCTGTGTGTCAAAGCGTAAGGAACAATCCAAAACGGATTCTCGCACTATTTCCATTCCAACACTCCCCCATTCAAAAATGCGTTCCGTTCACAATGCAGTTTCAGATGTTCTTGCGGAGCTTGGAATGACCAATGCGGTCCGCGATACAGTTGAGCAAGACCCACAGAACCCTCGGCGTTGGCTCGTGACGTTCGAGTCAGTGCCGGGATCTCTTATCTACGCGCGTCTTCATGTAGAGATTTTGGAGACAGAAGGATATCCAGCCGCCTGTGTGCTGGATCGGAGAAATGTAGGCCGTCGTGTGATGGCTCGGATTATGAACAAGTTAATGGACCGGTTGGATGCTCCTAGATTTGTTGAACCTTTGGAGCAACAATCTTGGGGAGCACGACCTCCTTCACCACCTTCACGGGACAGGCGTGGACCTCCGGGAGACGACACTGAACGCAGTAGACTCCCTCGCACACGCAGAGAAATGTAACTGCACCAAGCTTCTTCTTACACTGTTTGCACTTCATGACAATGGCTTTCGGTTTGTTCCGATCGCAATTTCTATTTTGGGAACACACGGACATGGTTTCGCACAGGGCGCGACACAGACGTCTTTTTTCAGTGCCTGCGGGCACTTGAGATGTCTGAGCGCGGGATCGCGAAAGATACAGCCTGTTTGACACAACGACCGCAAGGACTTCGGAAGACAACACTGCATTTGTTGTGAGTCAGAAAGTCTTTCGGAGTTTTTACACAATGAAGACGATCCGATACAGGACGTCCGTGGCCGATGACATCGCGTACAATCCTAAGCAGTTTCGACGCGAGATCATGATCTATCTTGCGGATCCGGATGGATGGGCGCAGATGTACACGTTTGTGGAGTCTCCTCCGGGACCCTCTGTCAAACACATTCAGTTGACCAAGCCAACAACATTGAAAACCAATGGGTGCGAGAGTGATGCCTTGTCCTGCGCGATCTTGGGAGGTACGGACATTTGGTTGAATGCAGATCGGTGGATTCACGGGGGTCCAAAGAGCCGGCTTCCGTTGGAGCAGTACAGGCAGTACATGGTCTCGCACGAAATGGGACATTCACTGGGATATGACCACGTTGCCTGTCCGGGATCCGGACCTGCGCCAGTGATGCTCCAACAGACGCTTGGAATCGGAGCCTGTACTCCCAACACAAAGCTTACGAAGTATGATCTCACAAAGAGGTAATGCGGATCTACATTGTGCTTCCATTTCCCGAACACACGTGGGCAGACATTATGGTGTTTACGACCTATTCGGCAGCCGAGCAGGCAATCCTTCGGACAGCTCGGGCTCTGGATGACAACGATCAGGAGTATCACTGGTGCTCGATGGTTGCATATGATGGACAAGACGAGTTGTATCCTGTCTTTTTGTATACCATTTCAACGCTTGATAGGCTTCACCGCGAACCCTACCCTACTCCGTCACCTTGAGAATCATAACGCCACCCACAATCATCGCAATCGCAAAGAAGTCGTGAAGGTGGAGTGTTTCCTTGAACAACATGATTCCTACCGTGGTGGTGGCCATCACGGAGAGACCCGACCACAATGCATTGGTCATTGCCATGCCCGTTGCATTCATGGTCATTCGGAGCAAGTATCCAACGGCAGCGTAGAACAGCACACCCAACGCAAAGAACGCGTTGTTGTCGATGCTCCGCTTGAAGCACGACATTGCCAACGTCTCCAGCATCACGATTAACAACACGTACCAATAGACACGCGGGATTCCCATTTCTTATTAATGGATCCGTATTTAATCGTGGTTGTGTTTTTGACGATTGGGATTGGGTTGATGGCCTGTCTGCTGTTCTGCGAATACAGAGAACTTCAACGAGACTTGATTTTCATACACGGCTCGGATCCTTCATAAGAATGGACAGCATTGTGCGGACCATTATTGCGAAGTTTCAGATTCGGTCGGAGATTGGCAAGAAGAAGTATGGACAGACGTTGGATCGGACAGACTTGTCTGTGATTGACTGGATCAATCATGCGCAGGAGGAGCACATGGATGCGATCTTGTACTTGGAGAAGTTAAAGCAGACGCTTGTTGGCGTCCCTCTTCAGCAAAAAGGCGTCTGAGTGTTCCGGAGCAAAATACTTGTGCATAACCTCCTTCACATCTCCAGCTGAAAAGGGCTTGCAGGAAAAGACATCCAAATACATGTCATTGGTCTCCTCCACAAAGTGCGCGCAGATGTTGGAGGTCTCAATGAGTTGAACAAGTGTATATCCCTTTTTGTTTCCCGTTCCAAAGAGAACGACCTGGGGCTCTCCGTAGGGGACCATGTCGATTTTCTTCACGAGGTCTTTTGTGAAATATGTGATCGTCTCGGCGGACCGAATCGCAGCCGGACGGCACTTGCGCGCGTTGAGAACAAGGTGATATCCCCAGTGGCTCATATTTGTCAAGACCACGTTTAGTTGCTGTAAGCCAGACCACCCATTCCGGACATGATGCGGAAGATGTTGTAGTTGACGGCGTACACGCGGAAGTTGTAGGGGTAGGCCTTGCTGGGATAGGATCCATCGTCGGCTCCGGACGCAGGGCGACGGCTGTCGTACACGAGAGTGGCTGTGTCAATGCGAGAGAAGTTGCACGTGCCAGACGGCTGGTGCTCCTCGGGGCTGATCGCAAACGAGTAGACGTTGATGGGGTTGGGAGACGAGGTCGCAATGACTGCAGAACCGCTGACCAGGGCGCGAGAATAGGCGCCACCGGTGTGGTGCTGGTAGGGCTGAACCTTCCAGAAGTAATCGCCGTAGCGCTCATCGAACCGGTCCTGGCCGTTGATCTGGAGGCGAGCGCGGTTGACGATGTCGTCATACGAGAAGGGCTGGGTGTACGCTGCAGGGGTGTAGTTCGTGCCGGCACTGGCTGCAGGGATGGCGCAATCGGGCTTGCGAGCATCCTGGAACACCCACACGAGCTCCTTGACGGGATGGTTGAGGGTAAGATCCAGACGACCAGAGGCAGTGGTGATCTGCTGCTGGCCCGTGTACTGAAGCTGATCAATCAGATACTCGTGGCTCTCCTGGGCGAAACGACGACGCTCCTCAACGTCAAGGTAGACGTAATCAAGATAGAGAGCCATGTCGGTGAGCGCGGGCAGAGCTGCCGCAGCCGCAGACACCTGGGCTCCCGTGGCACCCGCACCAGTGACAAGGTCCACGGCATCGGCGAGAGTGATGTTGAAGCGAACCTCGTGGTACTGGAGCGCAATCAGAGGAAGCGCAAGGCCGGGGTTGCGGTTGAACCAGAACTGAAGAGGAACGTAGATCACATTGGGGCGACCCTGGCACGCAACCGCGCCCGAGTCCGCACCGCTGTACTGACCTCCGACCATGTTGTCGAGCTTCATGGCCGTGTCAAAGTCTGCCGTGAGCGTCTCCCAGAGGTAGAGCCACTCGCCGTAGTGACGATCAATGATCTGACCCCCAATCTCCACCTCAATCTGCTTGAGGAGGACATATCCAAGACGACGCCGGGCACCGCCCGTCCACCCGGCGATCGCAGAGCCAACCGCAGAAGTGTCGGGGAGTGTCACCTCCACGTAGGTCTTCCAGACAAGATCGGCATTGCGATTCACAATCGCGACGACGCGCTGTCCATAGGTGGGTGCACCGGTGAAGTTCACACGAAACGCCTCAATGGCGAAGTTGGTGTGGCGCTTGTAGAGAACCTTCCAGAACGTGATGTGGGGATTGCCAGTGATGTAGGCATCCTGTGCGCCGTAGGCAACGAGCTGAAGAAGACCGCCTCCCATTTGTGTTTATACTTCGGGAGGATAAAATCTACTTCAACAGAGTCCGCGCGCAGAGAATGTACAAGAAGAGAGAGTTCATCACCGACAAGATCAAGACAGGCGCAGAACGAAGGAGCATCGCAAAACCAACAGCCGGACGCTTGGTCATCGCCCACAGATCCATGGCGACGGCGAGTCCCGCCAACACGGCGACGATGAAAAAGACGACATAGAAATACTGGCAGATCGTCTCGTTTGAAATTCCCTTCGTGAGCTCTCCTTCACTTTTGCTTGCGTCAGACATTTATTCTAAGAAGAAGAGAAATGGCGAAGACCCGGATGTCCAAGAAGTTTGACAAGTGCGTCAAATCCGTTCGCAAGACGGTGAAGGCGCGCAAGGGCTCAAACAAGGAGTCGGCGGCGATTGCGATCTGCACGACCTCTGTCCTCCACCCTCGTGGACGCACCCTCAAGTCCTACCGCAAGGGACGGCTGATGACGCAGAAACGGAGAAAGGTTCGCGGTGGAGGACCAATTCACGACAACGCAAAAGCGATTCTGAATACGATATTCGTTGCGGTTAATGAGCAAAATGTTCCTGAGTTCGATCCGGATACCTCGTCAGCGAACCAATACGACATCGACATTTCAATTCCCGTGGTGAGCAGAGAGAATGATGCGGCGATTGACCTTATTATTTCAAAACTAGATCAGATAAAGTCGTCGCGGTCAGCAACAAGCAGAGCGGCTCAGGCATTTGAGCTTGCAAAAGGCGCAGTTGGGACGCTCGCAGCAAGGTTTAGTAAGAAAGGGGGTGCAGTCACGCAGGGCCTTACCGAAATGCTTAAGAAATTGAAAACCGGAACCGCCACATTGAGTGGAGATGCGAACTCAATAGATGACTATATGGAGAGGCTCAGAGAGGTTGATAGAAAGATCGATGAAACACGAGGAGATGCACCGACAGGCGTTTAATAAACTTGAATGGAGATTTACACAGACGACTCCAACGCCAATCGCGCCGCCATCTGTTCCGCCTTCTTCCGCGTAGACCCATGTCCATACGCCAAGTGCTTGCCCGTCGCATCGCATACGACAACACGAATCTCATTCTGCTTGGGATCGTTGGAGAGCATCTCGTAGACCGGAGTGCACTTCAACTCCCTCTGACAATACTTTTGAAACACATCTTTGTAATTGGTTGTTTCACTGATCACGTCTTGAATGTCCAGATAGGCTTCCAAGACAGTGACCACAAAGGTGTAGACGATGTGAAACCGATTGCCACAATCTGTCCACAGCGCCCCCAAGAACGCCTCAAAGATGTCCCCCAACTTCTTGGTGTTGGTTCGCCCTGCAATCGCAGGGGATTCTTCGTTGTGGCGGCTGATCACGTAGAATTTGTCCAACCCAATGTGTTTGGACAACTGCCCAATGCATTCGTTGTTGACCAATGCCTTGCGCGCATCTGTGAGAAATCCCTGTTTCTTCTCAGGATACGTCTTGCGAAGATACGTGGCAACACAGACACCCAAGACCGAGTCGCCTTCGAACTCCAGACATTCGTACGACTCGTTCTGGAGGGGCATAACATTGGGCGGACACGGCGCCAATTGAGCCGGTTGTCCATCCGGAGTCGTGTAGTCAGTTCGGCGGACATAGGTCGTATGAACCATGGCGGTCTGAAACACGCGTGGGTTGCTCACTCGGTAGTGAGGCAGCCCATGCTTGTGGAGAATTTTGGCAATGTCTCGCTCAGCAAAGGGGCGGTTCGCGGGGTTGTAGGGACAATAGAGTTCCATTGATGACTGTGTTTGTATCTGTTGACAATCCGTTTTAATAGTACTGGGGGAACGTCATGCGGAGACCGGTGTAGACAGCGCCGAACACAACGGCGTGGGTGACCACCTGGACGATGTGGGACTGGCCGGGAGGCAGGGAGAGGAGGACTCCAGGCGAGAGGAGGATGAAGAGAACCACGGGGACAAGAACGTTGGCGTCGAGCATTTGTATAGTAAAAATATCTTTCTTCAACAGCATACATTGATGGTGAAAGCGCTCGTGCAGACCGCCTCTCGTATTGTGCAACTCCATCGGGACATTGGTCCGTGTTTGGTTCGGATTCAAACCGGGTTCCTGAAAGACAAAAACATCCAGTCCACCGAACGAATGATTGATGAAGTTGAAGCCAAGCTCCGCGACCTGCGGAGAGAGCTGAAATGCACACAAACGAATGACTACGTTCCACTCAAGTAATGTCTAGGGGTTTTAGGTCGAACGAGTAGTCGTTGGCCACGAGAGTGCGGTCGTGCCTTGCCACGATTTCACGCATCACATCCTCGCCATGTTCTGGCAGGATTTCAAGGAGATACTGCTCCAACTGCTTCTTTGACAAGGTCCATCCTTTCTTCCACTCGCCTGGCTGTTTGACTGCAAACATCATCTGCGACGTCTTCAATTCAACCTTGGTGGGAAGCGCAACATTCCGAATCCGAGCTTCATTGTAGGCCGCCGCCAAGTCCAGTTCCACGGACTGACGCTGGTCACGAAGTTCTTTTGCCTTTGCATTGGCTTCCGCAAGGCGCTTGTTGACGGTCAGAAAGCGTTCCAAGATAGGCTTCAGGGTTGACTCCATTGTGTCCTGTTGATTCTCCCGAGGGAAAAGTGTCCGTTTTGAACAAGGATGTCGGTCTTTGACGAAGCGGAAATTGAGAGACTCCGGCAGGTATTCAACAAAGAGAACCCAAACCAGACGCCGATTCCCAAAGACACCGCAGAGAATACCTGGCGTGCACTTCAGGATCGGTTTCGGGAGAAATGCAAGACGGGTCGTGCTGAGTGTATCGTCTCCAACTTGTTGCGTCGTCCCAAGGCTCCGAAGGAATGGGCGTTGAATCGGTATGAGTGGTTGTCCTCCGATGACATTGATGCGGTGGAACGGAACTACCAAGACATCTTTGCGGATTATTATTACGTTGCGACGGTTCCCATTGACTTTGACTTGAAGTCGGAGACGCAAAAGTGTCTCGTCTCTGCGTTGTGTTCGATGAAGCTGAAGACATTGTATGACAAGGGCAAGCAACGGATTGGGATTGTCATCAACACCGATCCACACGACGGACCTGGACAGCATTGGGTGGCTGTCTTTTGCGACATTCGTCCAGAGTTAGAGTACCCTCGTGTCACGTATTTTGATTCGTATGCCGAGCATCCGGAGACGGAAATCAAGGTGTTGATGAAACGGTGGAAAGATCAGTGGGATGCGACTGGAATCCACGCCAATCCGATGAAGTTGACCTACAACAAGACACGCCACCAGTACAAAGACTCGGAATGTGGAATGTACTGCTTGTATTTCCATTACGCATGCCTGATGGCATTGCCCATGAACGAGCGAATTCCAGATGAGGTGATCAATGCCTTTCGAAACTTGCTGTTTCAGATGCCGAAAATAGAATCAACCGAGAAAGAATAATGGAGTGGCTTCTTGCCGTGATACTGCTTGGATTGATTGCGTATTTGTTGTCCAATGAAACCCTTGGAGATCAGCCGATCCTCGTTCCTCGCAAGCGGCTGTGTGATTATTACGCATCCGGATCTGTCTTTGAAGACATTCCGACAGCCCTTGCGCGTGGAACACGCCTGCTGGAAGTTCACGTGCACTCGGATGAGCAGGACCATCCGATTGTAGCGTTGGATCCGGTAAACTATGCCGCCAAGACGATGTCGTTTGAGGAAGTCTGTGTGTTGTTGGTCAACGATGCCTTTCCCTCCGAGGACCCCTTTGTTCTGTCGATCGTTCCGCACACCGACAAGACGGTGACGCTCAACGAAGTCGCAGAGCATCTGTTGACAACGGTTCGCCGCCACCTGATTACGACTCCGAAGAACATCGCAACCTTGCCGATTGATTCGTTGAAGAACAAACTGATCATCGTCTCGGGAGGCGTGCAAGGAACTGAGTTGGAGCCCTTGGTGAATTTGGTCTGGACCGAGTCGAACCTTCGCCGGCTGTCCTACCAACAGGCCGCGCACCCCCGGGATCGCGACGAATTGATTCGCTACAACCGGAGTGGACTTTCACTGGTCGCGCCCGACCCCGAGCTGCGAACATTGACTGTCAAGTGGGACACTCCCCTCCGATTCGGGTGCCAGTGGAATTTGTTCGATCGCACGGGGGGTGGATTCCGGGAAAAACCGGAGGCGCTGCGTTCGGAATCTTTCTTGCCTGTTGAATAAAATGAGTGGTCCTACTGGAACAGCGCCTATGGATATGTATAGCAACACTGACGCGACTGGCAGCACTGGTGCGACTGGCGGGACTGATGGTGGCAAGCGCTCCGCATGGATGGCGCACGTCAAGAAGACGATGCGCGCCAACAAGGGCAAGCCTCTCTCGGCCGTGCTCAAGATGGCTAAGAAGACCTACAAGAAGTCCCGCCGCGGCGGCGCCAATCCCGCCACCACTGCACTTCCGCTCAAGGCCGGTCGTCGCCACGGCAAGAAGAAGAGCTCCAGCCGCTCCCGCAAGCATTAAAAACGGATCTTCAGCATTCATCAAACCGGACTGTATGGATCCAACCCCGAAGACACGCCGAGAGACGAAGAAGACTGCGAAGGAGAAGGCAGGTGATCACTATTCGGCAAAACACGTGCGTCTTCTTGAACAACTTGCCGAACGCAAATCCAAGCATACACCGCCGAATAGAAAATGACGCTTAGCATGAGCCATGCAGTCGTTTCGTTCTCCATTGTTTCACACTAATAAGCCTTTCCGACTTACCCGTCGGGTCATCCGAGGATCCCGATTCTTCGTATATCCTCCTCCCACAACTCGCCGACACGTTTTTCCCTTGTACGTCTTCCGAGTGCAACCGCTCTTGTAATACGCCAAGTGAGCCATATATCCGCGATACGTCTTGATGGGAGTCCTCGCCGTTGCAGACAACTCCTTCAGAAGACCGTACATCCACTTCGTATACGTTTTTTGACTTCTGAGATCAGGTTCGCGAGCCTTGAGATAGGACTGGACCACACTCCGAAACTCGTCAAACGGATACGCATCCGCAAGGTGATGGAGAAACTCGCGTTGCGTTGACATGTCGCGAGGCTCAGGTGTCGCAGGGAAGTTGTAGGCGATGGCCATCAAGAAGTCCCGCCCAGGCACTGCCGTTGGTTTCATTGTAGAGTACATCGCTTTCACCTCCTCAAACGTCGGATCGGGGTCCGGACAAATGACCGCTTCGTCTTCTGCACACTGTCGCCGAAGCTTGTCATTCACTTTGTTGTGAATCTCGTAGAGCCACTTGTCGTAGGGCTTTGTTGGAGGATGCTTCGCCACAAACTCCGACGTCGACGCTCGGCAGAATTTGCAGGGCAACACATTGGGCATGTCGTCAAGAACATGCCGAACGACATTCGGTGGAGATTTGAACGTGACGAGGTGGAACAGTTGCCACCCCGACGGCCCCCAAAACCGTGTATCCATTGTTCCCTCACATCAAAAAGAATCTCCATGCTAACAAACAAAATGCTCGATACCAAGGACATCATCATCCTCACCGCTGCGTTCTACCTCGGCTCTGTTGTGGCTCGTTTCTTTACGGCCCTCACCGATGGCATCATCGCCCCTCTCCTTGCTCCCCTCGGCGCCAAGGGCATCTCCGAGTCCGTTGTCGTCGTTGGGGGTGTCACCCTCAAGACCGGTGAGCTCCTTGCGTCCACCATCCAGCTCATGATCTCGTTTGCGGTTGTTATCTACGCGATCGGTGTTCTCCGCACGTACTACCTCTCCAAGATCGGCGCCGGGCCCAAGGCGATGTAAACTGGAAAAAACATTTGAATAACACAAATGAGCAACTTGGTTACATCAAACCCAAACCGTACATGGATGCAGTTCTTTGGGCTTGATTCTATGCCTCAGCCCAACCAGTCTTTAGATTCTGACGGGGTTGGTGCCGCAACGATCCCCCGGACCAACGGTGGTCGCAAGCGGACGTATCGCAAGAAGGGAGCAGGTTCCAAGTATAAGTCCGTGATGAGTCTTATCAAGACCGCGCCTCCTGCGCCTCCTCCCAAGAAGAAGGGTGGCAAGAAGACTAAACGTTCCCAAAGCGGAAGGAAGTCCAACCGTTCCTAGGATACTTGCCGTACTTGTCCTCCATCCTCTTCTTTAGCTCTGTCGCAGTTCCACGATGTCCCAACTCGTTCTGACGCTTCCACTCCTGGAACGTTGAGGACACATCCGTCCACGTCACTGCATCCACCTCCTCCGTCCCTTCGCGCGCATGAACATACTCGCGAATGAACCGAGCGACAATGTCCGAATCGTCCTGATACTCGTTGGTGTAGGCATCCACCTCCGGAGGAGGGGACAGCCTGTGCAGTCCCTTGCCCTCCTTGTAGAGATGGACCAGGTAGTTCATGAAACAGGTGGCCCACTCCACCGAGAGCACCTTTTGCTGAATCGACTCGTCCACCATATACTGATTCGGTCCATCCGGATTGGTCACGAACTTGGATGGGAAGTGAACTACCTTCAACCTGCGCCACGTGCCCCCGTCCGTCGTGTTCACAGGAGGCTTCTCATTGCACGCCAGATGGAACTTGGCCTGGACATCAAACTCCACCATCTGCTTGGATCCCGCAAACAGATCGCGTCCCGAGACCTTCTCGCAACTGGTCAACTCCTTGAGAGGACCGGTGGAGAGAGGCTCTCCCTCATCCGGCTCGGACATCATCACGAACCGCTTGCCCTTCATGCGAATCAACTCCGGAGTCGCAGCTCCCGCCTTGCCACGACGCTGGGTGAACATCGCCACGTTCACCTTCGAGCAGTACTCGCCCATTCCCGTCGCCATCAAATTCATCAACATTGATTTGCCGTTCGAGCCGTTGCCCGTCATGATGATGAATCGCGGCTGGAACACGCCTGACAGACAAGTCGCAAGGTGCTTCAGGAAGAAGATGCGAACGCTCGGGATCGGAAGAATGCGATCCAAGAACAGCTTGAGCTCGTCCCAGCACGAGTATTCGGAATACTTCATCTCCTCGCTGTAGTCCACATTCGTACAGAGACTGATGTAGTCATCCGGGCGCCCGGGGCGGAAGGACTGGTTCAGCGTATCGAAGACTCCGTTGCGGAACGCGATCAGGTGCTTGTTGTCGTCCAGTTTCTTCGCAAACTCAGGATCGTAGAACAACACTTGGCACTCGCGCATGATGTTGCTCTTGAAAGCATTGGTCTTGAGCTTCATCACGATGGTCATGAACTGCTTCTCACGCTTCTCTGCCTTGCACGCCTCGCACTCCGGATCGTAGTCCTTGTGCGAACAGGTGATTGTCTCCAACCGAGACCCCTCAATGTTCTTCTTGATGCGGAAGGTCTTTGCGACATCCGACGACAGACGACGCAGAAGCTCCACACCCTTCTCCGAGTTCTTCCAGATGTGGTCCACATAGTAGTACCAATCGTTGTTCACGTAGGACGCGCAGCGGAACTCGTCGCGGAACATCGCATTGACCACCAGCGCCACATCGTAATCCGTTCCAGTCGCAGCCGCCTCCTCCACGAGACGATCCACATTCTTGCTTTCAATCTCATCGTATCCTGCTGCATTGTCCTCGCGAGACCAGTAGCGCAGACTCTTCTCACTCAGACGACCTCCTTCCACGCGGAACCCGAAGCTGTCCCACTTGCGCATGCACTCAGCCTGATTATAGCTGTCTCCGATCTGCGCACTGAAGTCTTGGAACACATCCTCCAGATCCGGATGGATGTTCTTCAGGCACACACCCACATCAATCCACGTCTTGTAATCGGTATAGCGTTCCGCCTTGAGATTGAAGACGTGGGCCCGAATGTACTCCTTGCGAACCTCGGTAAGAGGCTCCACATACTGACGTCCTGGAGACGATCCGCGGGACGACGGATTGCTCGGATCCCGCGTGTTGCTCCGTCCACGTGAGACAGACCGAGTGACCTCTGGCGCACGAGGAGCCCTGCAGGTCGTTTGGCCTTCCGGAGTCAACGGAGTTTCCTCTGACGCAGCCGACCGAGTGGACAGACTGCGAATCATCTCCAACGTCGGAACCACCGGAACATTCTCATCGATCCCGATGTCGCCTGTCTCGGCATCCCAATCCAGAATGTAGCGAACCTTGTAGGGAAGCGCGCCGTCGCCATTCTTCTTGGAACCCAGAATGGGCCAGTGTCCGTTGTGGTTCAGCGGACTGGTGTCGTACACCTTCGTCCAATCGTCGCGAAGATTGAGATTCGGGAAGAACTCGTCCATCCGAGGCACGAGCATCCGACGAACCGTCTCCTCCACGGACGGACGGGACTTGATGGACGGGATCTGAATATGGATTCCCGACGCAGAGATGTCTGCATTGGTGCGCTTGTCCTTGCTTGGCGTCGGGTTGTCTTTCTCAAGCACGTAGATCTCCACATCGTCCTCAATCTTCACAAGCTTCTTCACCTCGTCCATGTAGGCTTTGGCGAACGCAATGACCTGCTCACGAGTGTGTCTGTGCTCCTCAACGACTCCGTCATACTTCATGTCAAGGTCTACACGCAGTTGTCCGATCGGAGTGCACCGTTCGGTGTAGTACATCGGGACTCCGTTGAGAAGGTTCGCGTAGTAGAGCTTGTAGAACTCGTCCATGTCATCCGAATTGACCATCCAGTGATTGTAGTTCTGCATTTCATTGATCGTATAGCCTTGTCCCTTGTCCGTTCTCCTCCCAGCCTTCTCTGCGTCGGTCTTCCCATTGGGGTTTCCGTTCAGAAAGTAGTCAAGCTTGGTCGGCATCCTCCGTATTCCTACCCCCGACAAGATTCCGGATCCCCGTCCGTTTTGAACGCACGGTTCTAGTTTTCAAAAGGAATGTGTTCCGAGGAAACAAGAAGACATCACACAATGAAGTTCTGTCAGCAGTGCAACAACTTTCTCTACTCCATCGAGGAGCGCGACAAGAAGGCATACCTGAAATGCCGGTCCTGTCCGTATGAGGAAGAGGTGACAAAGACGAATCCTGTCGTGTACGAGCACGACTTGCAACAGGATACGTCGGTTCAGTATTCAATCAATCCGTACTTGAAGTATGATCCAACTCTGCCTCGCTTTACCACAATGGTGTGTCCCAACAAGTCCTGCGCCACACAGGGCAAGGACTCGGACATTGTGGGCATTAAGCTCGACCCCGTGAACGTCGTGTGGCTCTACCAGTGCGCCGTTTGCGATACGACCTGGAAGCAGCTCGCGCGCGGTTAGAAGCGCTTCTGACCAGAGGAAAGCATAGTGCCCTGGATCCAACCCGCATTCTGCGGCAGGCGCGTGTAGGTTCCCACTACGTTGTTCGCAGGAAGACCACCGGGCTGAACAAACTTGGAGGAGGTCGTGGACCCAACACTGCCACTCTTGCCAGAGGTCCAGGAGAGAGTGGACAACGCATCTGGGTTGGAGCGAGTCTGAACTACCGGAAGAGCGGAGACACGGGCATTTCCACGGATGTTCGTCACCGTTGGAGTCAACACAAATGCCGCCTGGCTCGCAAGGATGTTGGCGTTCAGAACAGACTGCGAGAGAGTGACATTGGTGCGTGTCTGAATGTCCGGGCGAATCGGGCTGGCAGCCGCAGCCTTAAACTTCAGAAACTGAGTGTAGTCGGACGCGGAGAGAGTTGGCATTGTTTTAGTTCACGAAAAACCTTCCGTTGAACCGAGGCGACTTCCATGCCGGAATCGCAAGAACGGACTGGGAGCGAATCGCCGACTGGGCCTCTTGCGTTGCCCGAAGGGTTGAGATCAGGTAGCCCTGCTTGATCGGAGCCACGAACGTGCGCGACTTGATGGTAGGATCCGCAGGAACGGTTGCATTGACACGACGAAAGGTTGTGACAGTGGACGCATCGGGAGTGCGAGGCATTTGTTAAAACGGAAGATTTTCACAGAAACAACCTTGGACTACAACAATGGATCAGCATCCGGAGGTCAAGCCTGTCTTTCGCTCGGAGGTCGTTGAGGGAGTCAAACAACCCCGAGTGACACGCGAATACTTTACCAAATACGAATACACAACGCTGCTTGCAACACGTGCCGAGCAAATCGCCCAAGGAGCCAAACCACTTGTTGCCCTTGATGGACTGAAGACAAGTGATCCCATGTTTGTCTGGAATGTGGCCAAGCGGGAGATCGAGCAGAGGAAGTTGCCGTTTCTGATTCGTCGGCAAATGCCCAACGGTACGGCAGAGTACTGGTCGGCTCAAGAGATGGAGGTGATGTGGTAACTTACTTCATCGTGATCGCAATCAGAATTGCAAGCAACAACAGGATAATCGCATCATGCCAGCCATGTTGCGCGGACATCCCAAACAGACTCAATCCAAACATGTCTCGGAGACCCCCGAGTCCCGTTTGGATCAACGCAGCGACAACCAACAGCGCCAGGATATACTGCTTCGTGCGACTCATTGCTTATTGTCCGGAAAGTCTCGCGAGCGTCTCTTCGGACGGAGGATAGACAAGCAGAGGGAGCTGGGGTTCCGGAGGAGCCAACAGATTCGGAGGGTCGTGCGTCACCATCTTCATCGCCATCGCGATGTCCACGCTGTTCTGTGGAAGGAACCGCTTTTTCTCATTCGCAAGGTCCCGCTGGACACGAGCAGGGAGATCATCAATGACACCAGGGAACATCTGCTGACGCTGTCCCATCCACACGACTGCAACCAACAGCAGCACGACAAGAACTCCCAAAACAATCTGGGCACGTTTCATTGTTTCTTCGGTAGACAAGAAAAACGGAAGTCGGTCAGGATAACAAGAGGCAGTATGGACTTCCCAATCCCCATTCGGTGCTACACATGCAATCTGCCAATCGCTGGCAAATGGAAACGCTACTTGGAGCTTGTCAAAGGAAATCGTGTCGAAGACGGCCGTCCCGAGAAGGACGAGTTGGTCTATCTCAGCAGCACAACCAAGAAGACGGCGGAGGGACGTGCGATGGACGACCTTGGACTCGCTCGCGAATGCTGCCGTCGCCACTTCTTGACACACCCCGGGCAGTAATCCAGATTTCTTTGGAGACTAAACACAAATGTCCTCCTACAGTGAGTATCTTGGGCGCATGAAACAGCGCATGCAGACCGTGCAGGACACCCGTCCGCACAGAGATGCTGGGCATCAGACAGAAATCATCAAGCGATTGGCGGCCTCTGGCGTTCAGGAACAGAAGACGACCACAATTTCCGGCAATCTTGTGTTGGATGGTCCGTCCACCCGAGTGAACGCTCCCATCAAGGGAGGACACTCTGTCCAGGATACGTCTCGGTACACTGCGTACACGGCCGGTCAGGCGGTTGCGCAGAGTGCGATGCCCGTGAATGCCAAGGCATCTCAGATCTCCAATGTATGCTACTCGTCATCCGTGGTTCCGGAATACAACGACAAGCTTCGTACCGACTCTCAGCTCGCAGCCATTCAGGCAGCCAAGAATGCCTATCAGCGTGGCTGGAACACGGCGTCATGTTGCCTGGTCTGTGGCAAGCCCCCTGTTTTTGACGGTGGATGCCAGTGCTCGCTCACGGTGGCCCAGCAGGTTGGACTGCCAACATCCTATTCTCGTCCGGAGGTGCCATCGTAAGCATCTACACACCCTCCTCGTCCCTAGCACAATGTTGACGGTGTATACTGTCCGTCGGTCTCGTCCTCCCCAGTCCATTGATCTGTCCACCATTCCGTTGGCAGATCTCGCAGAGACTGTGGAGGATATTTGCCATCATCAGACATCGGTACACCTTTGGTTTGGGTATCTCGATGGGTGGATGCTCACACCCCAAGACGAAGTCCGCATTCGTCCTGCCTTGCGCAAATTTGCGTGCTCGTTGGTGTCTGGCTTCCCTCTGTCGCTGAGTCTTGCTTGGAAAAACGAAATTGAGACGGTCTACACAACCGACCCCAATGGACCCTCCGAGCTTGACAACGATGGTCGTGCTGTACACGATGGGAATGCGACTTGACACCGACGTCTTGGTGCGTGATCTTCCTCTGACAGATTCAATTATCAAGATTGAAAAACAAGGCGTTCTCCGGCGAGGAGAATCGCGCAAAGACCGCATTCGGCACCGCAAGACAACGGGCCAACCTCGTCGGACGACGGGATTCGGGCACAACAGCATTACGCTGGTCTTGCTGTCATCCGGAGATGGAACGCTTCCTGAAAAAGAAATTACAGTCAAGATCTTTCAGAACGGGGTGTTTCACATCACAGGTGTTCTGGATGAACGATATGATCGGGATGTCACACAGCGACTGCAATCCCACATTGTCGCAACCTGCCCGACTGCGTTGCTCGGAGGCGAATGGACTCCGAACAATCGTCGGGTTGTGCTGATGAATTACAAGACCAAGCTGGTGGGTGTTACCAACTTGTCTCGGGAGACGCTTCACGCCACGCTGCGACGCAAGGGGTACAAGACCAATTACGAACCTGACGTTTACCCCGCAGTCAAGATGTATGTTCCGGAGACCAAGTGGATTGCGAAGATTTTCCGAACGGGCAATGTGATCCTCACCGGAATGACAACCGCCGACGAGTGCAGCCGATTCATGACGCTGCTGCGGGAGGTTCTCGTTTAAACCCTCTCGGGTGGAAACAAACATGCAGGCTCGTGAACTTACGCAAGCAGAAATTCAGGAGGGACAGCGGAACATCAATGATGTCCAGTTGTCTGCGACGCAGATCCAGGCCCTCGTTCGCAAGATGGACCAGAGCAAAACCACTCACAAACGTCTCAAACGGCAAGGAAAAATGGCGGAATACGAACAGGCGTTGAAGAATGAGAACGAGATGCTCTATTTCAATTATCCCAGTCTCTTTCAGCTTCACATGGAAGACCGTCTGGATCAGACATTCTTCGATATGCTGAATCTCAAACGCAAAATTGAGAAGGGCGAGATGAGTGCAGAACAAGCCTCAGCTGTCGTTGGACAGCAACTGTTCAATCGGTTTGTTCCGCACGTGATTTCAAACAGCGCTCCTCCTGCACCACGCATGAGTTATGAAGAGTATTACAAGCAAACTAGTCAACACGAGTAAACATCACACGCACGTCCTCGGGCCATCCCCGTGTTCCATACTTGTGCGGAGTAATCCGAATCTGTGTGTCGAGAATGGCAACAGGCTTCGCATCAAACTCTGTCCGAACACAAGCGTTCAACCGATTCTCAGGCATTGGGGCCAGGTTGCCCTCGTTGTCTTTGTAAACAACGTACACATCGTCCTCCCATACCGTCTCAATGGACCCGGGTAGATCGCGACCGTAATAGCGCTCACGATTCCAAAGACTCTCAACAACCTCCAACAAGGCCTCCATTTCGTTTCCGGAATAGTCCTCGGTGGACTGCTTCACGCCGTTCTCAAAGAATGTTACCAGAATCTTGCTCATTCTGTCTGCTGTTTGGGGGAGGTCAGTGTTGCTTGATATACACGAATCCGTTTTAAAGAGTTCCACCCCGAAGGCGAAGCACGAGATGCAGCGTGTTCTCCTTCTGGATGTTGTAATCCGCAAGCGTGCGATTGTCCTCCAACTGCTTCCCCGCAAAAATAAGACGCTGCTGGTCAGGAGGAATGCCCTCCTTGTCTTGAATTTTTGCTTTCAGGTTCTCAATCGTATCCGATGGCTCCACGTCCAACGTAATTGTCTTTCCGGTCAATGTCTTCACGAAGATCTGCATTCTATGTGTTTTGTAGAGAGAACCTTTAAATAATGTTTCTTGTTATTTCAAAGATGGCGGCAGTAGCCCCCTCAAAAGCGAAAAAAGAAATCACCACGAGTGTGGTGAAGGGGATGACTGAATTACCCTCTGGACCTAACCGAAATGCTATCAACAATTTTTATACCGGCGGCAAGGATTTTGATGTAAATAACCACATCGGAGTCGACGCGACCGGAAAAGATGTGGTTGTTGGAACTCTCATGGGAAATGCCGTTAAACTTGAAGATGAAGCACAGGCGCAACGGTATATGGACCTTATTCTTATGAATCAAGCATTTGACATCAACAATGCCAATGCGGGTCCAGATGGACGGACTGCTCTGATGGTTGCGATCGAATCGAGGAAACTTTCCCGAGCAATGAGACTTCTCAATTGGAAGGACGGCAGTCGCCCAATCGCTGATGTGAACATTGTTGCCAACATAAACGGGAAACGGACGACTGCATTGGATTTGGCAAAAATCGCAAACGACAAGACATTGCTTGACGGATTGGTTAACAAAGGCGCACTTGGGGCGAAGGATGTCCCAGAGTGTTATGCGTCGTTTATGTCTGGGCTGCCCCCAGCATTCGCCAAGGTCCAGACAGATTTTTACAATTCGTTAACACCAACCGAAAAAAACGCGTTGAGGTATTATGTTGGTGACGGGTATGAAATCGTGAATGCTATTCTGCGCAGCGTATCCAACGAAGAGTTTAACACGTTTTTAAATGATGCTGAATTCCGCGCGAAAACAATCGCCAACCTGAAAGATAGTGTTTCGAAACTTAAAGAATCCCCTTACGTCGTTCACTCAAACCTCGACAACCTTATTACAGGTCTTGCGAACGTTATCAAAACAGCTCCTGTCTTGCCGTTTCGGATGAGCGTCTTTCGTGGAATAAATGCAACCGACTACAATGCTGTTAGAGAACGCGACGATGATGATGAGGAATCGGGACACATCTTGCCGGTAAAGTCACTTGAGAATGGAATGCTGTCTACTTCGTATGACAGAGATGTCGCAGAGTTTCGGTATGCGGCCGCACCAGGAAAGGGCTGCTGTGTGTTGACCTATTGTCTCGAACCGGGCGTTCGAGTGATATATGCCGAGCCGTTTGGCATCTATCCAGGTGAAAAAGAAATCATTATTATTCCACCTTACACGGAGGTAACCAAGCGTGTTGAGGGGAGTGAACGATACATTAACATAACACTTTCGCCAAGGGCAGCGAAAGGCGGGAGAACAAGACGCATGAAATCAAGGAGGAAACGCACCTATCGTAAGAAGTCTATTCGTTAAGCTCACTGCGAAGCTCCATCAGAATCTGGCCGAGCTTGTTCTTGCCGGGCCAGCGATCCGGACTCTTGGCTTTGGACGTATCGGCCGATGTTCCAATTCCCCAGTACTTGCTTCGTGGGTCCGCTTCTGCGATGGGACGCGTTCCTGTTTCGCGAAGCTTCGTCAGAATCTCGGGATGCTGCATCAGTTTGGCCTTGACGGCCGTCCGCATGACTTGATCCTTGGTCTCATTCCACGTCTCCTCCACGAATCCCTTCACCTTCTTGCCATACGACTTCACAGACTTCGGACTGGCGGTCTTGAGGATCTTGGCTTGGGCCTCTCCATCTCCGAACGTCTTGGCTTTGGACCACTGAAAGTAGTGCTCCACCGTTGGAAACGTGATGCCGTCAATCTGCATTGCGGCCTCGAACATGTTGCTGAACTCTTTGTGCTCGTTGAGCGCCGGATTGCCCGCGAAGAAGAACACGGGAGGCTCTCCTTCCTCTTCTTTTGCGACCTTGGCCTTGAGCACTCGCTTGGTCTTGGGCTTGGTCTCTTCCTCCTTGGTCTCCTCCTCCTCTTCTTCCTTCTTGGGAGGCTGAGCAACCACAGGAACTTCCACTTCCTGCTTGGGCTCCTCAACAGCCTTCGGGACTCGCTTGAACACGAATCCACGGTGGAGGAACGAGAACGTCTGCACATCTCCCGCAAGGACGAACTCGGTTTGCGACGCATACTCCTCCGAGAACATAGCTGTGCGAACCAACTCAAACCCATTCTCCTTGAGAATCTCGGTCACCTTTCCGAACGGAACGAGATACTCCTTGGTCGGACGCTCAAAGCTCTCCAGCTTGACGAGAATGGACTTGCCGAACTCTTCGGTCCATCCATCTCCATCCGCATACTGCTTGGTGAACTCGCCGAAGATCTGGTCATTGGACCGGAAGATCTGACCCGTCTTGCCCAGAAGAGTGGAGTAGACAGCCTGTCCGTCCATGCACGTTCCGAAGAACAACCCGGATCCGTGGCGTGTGAGATTGCCCACAAACGTGCGGAACGACTCCTCGGATTCGCACGCGTAGTGAATCGCAAACTGACACGAGATCACATCAAACTCCGTCAGACCCACGAACTTCTGGAGATACTCTGTTGGAGCCGGTTCGCGCTTGTCAAGCATCTTGAGATAGCGATTGTCTTGCTCCATCAACGGCTGGGTCATGTCGCCCACAATGAAGAGCGCGGGAGGAAGCTTCTGCTTGGCGTTCTCCTTCAGGTAGCGCACACAAGCTCCCTGCCGAGTTCCCTCCAGATTGCCCGACGAGAGATCAATCCCCACAATCTTCGACGGCTTGGTCTTCCTCCACTTGTGCAGGTCGTTCGCCCGTCCAACCGCGAGTTCCAACAAAGTGTCTCCTTGCTTGATGCTGCTCTGGTACATACGCTCCTTGATCTTGTTGTGGAAGCTCATGACATCGCGCATGACACGATCCCGAGCCTCCAAGCTGTCGCGGTAATACAATTCGTCCTCAAACGTATCGCTCGGAGGACTGCTGGAGACGGACTTGAGCATTTCGTCTGTGACCGGATTGTGAATGTTGGTCCAGATGGACTCGGCCACATTGATGTCGTTTCCGAACTGGGCCTGGTTCAGAACACGGTACTGGTACGTCTTGTCGTAGCGTGTTCGCATCACCGTCCATCGTCCCTTGTCGACATCCCGTGCACACTCGATGATCGTGTTGTCTTCCACTTTCTGTCCATCCTGGTCCACCGGCACTCCCTTCGCATTGAGTGGAATGAGGACCTGGTAGGCGTCGGGAGACTTGGGAGCTGTGGGTTGAAAGGGAGAGGGAGCCCGATCGCGTGTTTCCGAGAGAACGCGCAGGTCCACCGGAACCTCGGGAGCCCGATACTCTCCTGTGAGTGTCTCACACGGGTAGATGATATCGGACCCAGGCGTGCGGGACACAAACAGAGTTCCTCGCACAACACGCTGGGCCAGAACTGGATCGTAGCTGTCTCCTGGAGTGAATCGGACCAGAAAGTCAATGGAATTCTGGCTGGCCGGCTTCCACTTGTACAGATTGAGCCACGTGTCTCCACGACGCTCTGTCACGGGAGCCACGGGAGAGGACCGAGGCGTGAAGATGAGTCCATCCGTTGCATACTCAAACTCCGTGTCCAGAATCGTCCGAATCGCTTGCTCCATCGCAGGTCCGTTTCCGGCCAGGAAGAGCTTGGTCTCAATGCGCATCGGAGATCGTGCGGACGCCGCCGTGAAGTCTTTCTTGAGATCCTCCACGAACTGATGCGCACATCCAAGACGACTCTTCAGAGGCTCTTTGGTGACATCATCGTCGGTTGTCATGAGCGGAAGTCGGAGAATGCTCTTGCCTCGGAAGTGATAGGCGTCAAAGATGCAGAAGAGATTGCGGTCGGCAAGATACTCTCCGTCCACCATGTCTCCAATGTGCGTGTCTTTGGTTGCAATCAGACCCGTCCAGGCAACCCGTCCGTCGCGATACCACCGCAGAAGACGCTTGTCACGAGTGACCACGAGGACGCATCGTTCTCCGTCCGCCTTGTTCGTGACCGTATACCCCTCCAGAATGTTGTTGGGACGATCTGCGATCAAGTGCCGACGCTCCATCGTGATCGGATTGATGAAGCGCAACTTGGTGGCCTCCAACTCAAGACGATACCTCTGAAGATCGGACTCCGTGAGCAAGAACGCAGACTGCTGGTAGGCGGCGATCAACGGTTCCACGTTGCGAACCATGGACTCCAGAATTGTTTTGGGGCTCACCGTCTTGTCCACGACCTCCACTTCCAGTTCATACGTCGGTGGCTGGCGAAGGACTTCGGCGAACGTCTTGTGTGACTTTTGTTTGGTCTTTACGAGCGAGAGGTCAATGCGCAGAAGCTTGTCCGTCGTCGTCCACGACTTGCGGTGAAGGATGCGGACGTACGACGCAGGATCCATTGGCGATCCACTGAAGTCTTTGCGAAGCGGATCTTCGTGACGAAGCGTGAAACGAAGACGCAGATCGGGGACATCCACCATGTCCTTGTTTCCGGCTTGGCCTGGCACATCAAAGTAGCGGCGTTTGCGTTCTACCGACAACGGGATGTTGCGGAAACTGCTTGTGCTACAGACCTTCAAGATATTGTCGGCTCCGAAGACCGACACGCGAAGTCCATCCGCGTACGCAAAGGTTGCGCGGTGCTGATCAACGACCTCGCCGGTGGTAACCGACTCGATCGCCTTCACAATGCGATCCGCAACATCCTTGGTTTGAATTTGTCCTGCAAGAACCTTGATTTCCAACTCCGCCTTTTTGTCTTTGGCGGCAACCGACACCATTTCTTCAATGTCCGTTCGGACAGCCGAAGGAAGAAGGGTCTCCATATTATTCTTTTCGCTGGACTTGTTTCGTCCGTTTTTCACAGAAGTCTCGGAAGGAGAACAATGGACGTTCTCGTTCGTGCTCTTCAAGTCTTTGAAGCATCGTCGGCGATTCCGGATGTTGACGGCGACGATACAGTGGTTCTTCAGACAACGGATCATCCTCTTGTCGAGGTGATCATTTCACTTGCGTGCGATCTCTTGATTACAAAAACGGGAGAACCCAAGTTTTCCGAGATTGATCGGTTGTGGCATGACCATCAATACTACATCACGCCGGGTGAACGGGATCGGTTTGGGTGGGTAACCGCCTGTCTTCACACGAAAAAGGGAGTTATTGTTTTCGGGTAAAGTTCATCGTCTTGCGCTGATCCAAATAGTAGGTCACCATCGTCTCAATCTCTTTGAGACACTCGTCGGGAAGAACATCCGATGAGACAAGCACTCCCGCTTGTGTCTTGGTGTAGGTTTCTGTGTATTTCTTGATCACATTGAAGATTTGGGCATGCTCCTCAGGGTCCAGTTTTTCAAGATTCTCCTTGAGCTTTTCCTTCTGGGGCCGCTTCATTTGCTTTTGCCTCAGGATTCAATCGGACCCGGCGTTTCCGCGGGGCCTGTTCAGAGGCTTTTGTTGCTCCCATATCCACAGTCACCTTCTTCAGTCCATCTCCACTGGATGCGCTGGAGACGGGTGCGGCAATCATCGGTTCCATTTCGCGCGCGGCGTTCGACGCGCCTTCCTCTTGTGCTGGCTGTACAATGCTTCGGAGCTTGCCAAGCACGACAATCGATTCGTCGCCTTGCTGAAACCGAGCCCCGATGACTTCGTACTCGATCTCTTCTTTTTCCTTGACATCGTCAAACTCTCCCATTCCAATGTGAAGATCGCGGGGAAGCAGTGCCTTAATCGGTGTCATCTCGGCGTGAAGTCCAAGCTTGCTCTTGAGAGTGACGGGCATGCGGAACACTTGACCGGGATGGGGCATACAGAGATCGGCCTGAAACTTGACAGTGTAATCCAATCCGCCCTTGATGTAGTTGCTGCGTCCGAGCGAATGATCCACGACCGTAATACTCCGGCGCTGGACATATCCTTCCGCCACGCAGACTCCCTCATACTTCATGCGAAGTTGGGCGAGAAGGCTGGCTTGGATATTCTTTTGGAGAAAGCGAGACTCAATGTGGACATTGCGAACAAGTGTGCGACGTTCAAACATGCGGTCTGCTCTTACTGACTAGTTCGGTTTCATTTTCTAAACGCTTCCGTAAACGTATCCTGATTCGTCGGAGCCTGGCCCTTGGCTGCTTTTCCATCGTAGAGAACGGACAACTCTTCGGGCGTGATCCACATGCATCGGTACTCTTCGCGACAGAGCAGTTCAATGTAGACACATCGCTGGGGTCCCGTCATTGCTTTGGGGGCTTTTCCAGGAGCTTGAATCATCGGAAGTCCCTTCTTCTTGGAGTCAATGTACTTTGCAAAGGTGTTCATCATGGAAGTGTTGTTCTCGCCTGTGTCGCACACAACCGGCTCAAACTTCTTGCCTCCCTTTTCCAACTTGCGTTTGGGAGAGCCCTTGCCATCCAGTCGCATCTTGCTGATGGTGAGTTTGCCATTCTTGAGGGACGCAAACAACGTGGTCTTACCTTCAATGAACTTCGTCAAAAGCTTGGCATTCCAGGCTCGGTAAGCCGAAAGGTCGTCTCCAATCGGCAACTCGGGTGGTTCAAAGGTGTCTTTGCCCAGCACAATGATGTCTCCGACGTACAATCGCTCTGCGAAGGGCAACGTCTTGGGACGAGTCTTCAGATACGCTCGCTTCTCTGCGTCGGTGAACTCATGGTCAAAGATGTAGCCGTTAAGAACCTCTTCCGAGAACCGAGTGGTCGCATCCGCAGGGAATTTGAAGGCGGCGCGCTTCGTTTCCAAGAGATCGGACGCGACTTCAATCTCTTTCGGCTCTTCTTTCTTCACTTCGGGAAGGTCAATGTTTCCACGCGCAGCTGGCTGTGTCGTGCGATCAAGCATGGTTTCGTTTGCGACACCCAGTGGAGACAGTGCGTAGAGATCTCCTTTTGATTCCAGAACACTCGGACGACCAAACGAATCCTTGAACCGAAATCCCGATGAAATGGCTTGCTGAAGGTTGTAGATCACGACCTCGTCAGTATACGGACGCAGAGCCGCAATCAGCTCCTTGCGTTCCCAAATCGGTTTGTTGGACATCAGCGTTGACAGCTTCTCCAACAGTTCATCACGCACATCCAAATACGTCGACAATGGTCGGACATGATCCGGGTCCTCCGTACTCTGCGCGACGATACAGGCTGCAACGTCTGGAGCATCATCAAATGTGGGGGCCAACATGCCTCGTAGACGATACGTGACAGTCGTGTTGCCTTCGGATTGCGTCTGTGGAACCTCCAATTGCTTCCAGTCTTCCGGAAGTGTGTTGATCTGATTTTGGAGAGGACAGTCCATTGCGGACTCGGCCAACACCTTGCGAACTCGCGCAATCTTCATTGCCTTCTGTTCCACTTTGGTGCGGTACGTGTACTCATCAAAACACTCCTTGCCATCGCCCGTGCGAACCACATGGAAATAGACCGAACAGTTCTGGGCTTCGAACGGAAGCATCTGGTGCGAACAGGTGCGAAGCCCACGACCGACGACTTGCTCAATCCGGCTCATGTTCCACCAAGGATCCACCACGTGAATCTGGCGCATGTAGCGGAAGTCGACACCTTCGGACACGATCGGACCTGCGACAACGACCCGAATCTGTGATCCGTCGCGATTGCGGGGATTTTTGACAGCCGCCAGCAACCTGGAAATCTCGGCTTCGGAAATGTCGGAGGTCAGTAGAATGTACTTGCCTTTGGAAGACCCCGTGTACGAGGGTTTCGCAAGCAATGTGGCTCCGGTGTAGGGGGCGTATCCGTGTTCTTCCAGGGCCATCGCAAACAGACGAGCTCCAAGCGCGACGAAGTTCGAATACACCAAACACACTCCCGATCCACCGTCAATGGATTTGAGAATGGAGACAAACTTCGCCGCATGATTGGGCAGCGTCTCTGGAGTCAAGAACGGCGTGTCCACATAGTCATACTGCTTTCCAACCGATCGGAACAACTCGTTGAACGACTTGTTGCCGGGAGGAACCACAATCGTGGACTGCATCAAGACTCGTTTCTTCTCTTCGTCATCGGCCGTCTCCGTCTTGGTCAGCACTGACTTTTGAACTCCTGCGACATCAGACCCCACCAGTGCGAGATACTGAATGCGATCCGCAGGTGCGATCGGCTTCTCCAAGAAAGACGTTGTCACTCCATCGCGCGCAATCGTCTTGGGAGGCGGAAGACGGAACGGGAATGTGAAGGGATTCTCACCCTTGACGAAGGACACGTAGTCTTGGCACCATTTCCGGAATCGTTCTCCTCCCGGGCCTGCCTTGAGTGTCGCATCGGGGTTGAAGATGTCGGCGAGTTTCACGGATTCGGTCGGAGCCTGCTTGCGATCGTTCCACAGAAAGAGGTTCATGTAGTAGATGATTTCATCAAAGGTATCGTACATCGGGGTTGCCGTCAGCAACACCAACACCAATCCCTCAGCCGTCTTGACCAAGTTCTCCAACGCTCGCGTGACTCCCTTCATTCCCTCCTCGTCCTTGGATTCACGAATGTTGTGCGCTTCGTCAATGATCAGCAGGCGATTGTCAAACGTCTCGTGCACCCACTCCCGATCAATGTCTTTCTCCGTTCCGCCCAACTTGCTCAGAATGAGATTGCCGAAGGAATTGTAGGCCGTAAACTCGTAGAACTCTTTGATGATCGTATTGGCCGTGCGCTCCAGTTTCGCACGCGTGTCAGGATTGTTCCAGTTCTTTGGTTCGGACTCAATGCGCATCAACATGTCAAGGTATCGGCGTCCCGTGCACTGCTTGGACTCCAGCGTTCCTGCCACCGTGTCAATGGACACACGACTCATATCAAACAACTGCGTCTGGAAGTTGTCTTGGACAGCAGCGGATGCGACCACCATCACTTTGCGGTCTTGGAACTCGGGGCGAAGAATGTACTCTTCCGCCACTTGAATGGCGGTACATGTCTTTCCGGTTCCTGTCCCATGAATCATCAGCAGATTTCGCGTCGGCGCATCCGGAGACAGAATGCGTCGCAAGAACCTCTGCTGACTCTGAAGTTTGAATCCACTCTGTTGGGTGGACTCACACATCGCATTTCGAAGCGTCTTCAAGGCGTCAATTGACGCAGGCGGAAGACTTTCGTTTGTGATTTCCGAAATCTCGGAATGAGTGAGATTGATCATTGTTATACTCTCCAGGTGTTTTCAACGCACCAAATCAGCGTGTTGTCGGGGTCGCGCCATTCAATCTGCGTGACAATCTTGCCAGACACTTGCGGAAAGATGGACCAGGAGGTCTCATTGTAGAGTCCGGGCTCCTTGGGACACGCCGTCTGTGTACAGAGATCCTTGACAGTGGGTGTGAAGGGAATTCCATTCAGACTGAAGGAATACTCTGCAGTTCCGGCTGTGATCGCGGGAGCCGGAAGGTCATAGGCAATCCACAACGAGAGGTTGTCACCGGGTCTTGGACTTTCGGGACTGCTTCCGAACCCGATAAGTGCGGCGCGGCCGAGTCCGTCTCCGCAGTCGCGCATTCCGGTTGCTCCGAGCAGAATCAGTGCGAGAGAGGTTAGCATTTGAAGATTCTTCCTCCTCAGTCCGTAAACCACCCTGCTGCCTTCCGAATTGCGCAAGTGCTGCCTGCTGCTGTGCTACATTTGGTTGCGGGATCAATGGGACGTACACATTCGTTAGAATGTTCTGAAAGAATATAGTTTGTGGCGGTTCATTTGGGTTTTGGGTTTGGATTTGGAGTGTAGGACCATCGAATTTGTAGTTCTGGTTGATTTCGTATATTATTTTGCTCATATTACGCGGATCCAACAAAATCACAAACTTCGCAGGTGCATCCTTCGCCGGCTTCACCCCAAGGTGTACATACTCCTTCACGAGATTCTCCACGGGAGTGCGCACCTTCTCGTCATTCAGGGCCCTATCGTTGAAGATGAGGTTCTGGGTGGAAGAGTCGTATCGGAACATGGTCGTGATCTCGGAGAGGCGTTTTTGGAATTCGCGGGCGATGTTGGAGGGGATGTTGGAAGGGATGAAAAAGCGGCGTCCATCGTCGAGCGGAGTCTGCTCTACGTCGAATAGATCGAATCCAAACCTGAATTCTTTAATTAATGTCATCATCTGTGGAACAAATCCGTAAATTTTCATAAGATCAACAACGGGAGACACTGCGACGGGTTTTCCAGGTTCAAACGTGGGCTCGAACGTCTCGTAAGCGACGAGGAGGGGGAGAATGTCCTGACCATTTGTGAGTGCAGTAACAATTTCAAGGAGCTTGTCGACTCTCTGTCGCAAAAGCTGGAGCGCGATTTCATCAGGAGTAACATACTCCCCACGATCAATTGATTCGTCGTCTGTTTTTGGGTTGTTCTCGGGAGAGAGTAGAATCCATTCATTGTACGCAAGATCCACGTAGAGAATCAACAGACGAAATGCTAAATATAGAATGTATTTAGGAACGACTTGTTTTCGTACGTCTTCGCTTGCTTTTCCGAACGTTGCGATTGCCCCAGCAAGTGTTCCGCGATCTTCCTTTGTCACGAGATATGGGTCAACAACAAAGTATTTCCACCGATCGTAGTTTGTCATGTGTTGTTGATACGTGAATCCGAACGTATCTGCGTTGGGTTCTTTTACAATCGGAATTGCTGTCTGCGTAATCGCGTAGATTGCAGCCGGCAAGTAATACGCATCATCAACTGGATTTCCGCCACGCTGTCCGCCAGACCTTGCGCGAATTTGTGTTTTCTTGAAAATGTCAAACACGGATCGGACAATCGAGACATGTGTTCGTTTGAACTCCTGTTGAACCCCCTGCTGAACGCTCTGTTGAACACCCTGAAGACCCTGTAAGAGAATCTGTTGGAGAATCTGTTGAACACCTCGTTGAACGTCCTGTTGGAGAACCTGTTGGAGAAGTGGTTGACCGCCCCGTTGAAGATTTTCGGCAATCTCTGCGTCGTTGGGGAATTGAATATGTGAACCTCCTATACTTTGAAAGTCATCGTAAAGTCGTTCTGCAATTAATGTAAACTCGGCTTCCAAATTATACTCCTCGCCATTTTCATTTTTCTGGGAAGATTTGAACGGGCGCGATTCCTTGAACGTAAGAAGAAAGTTTACAACCGTTTTTACTTCATTTGATTGTTCCGGGTAACTGAATGTTTTCAAAAACTCGGCCACTTTTTCTAAATCAACATCTTCCGCTTGCTGAACAGGTGTCTCGGGTTGCGATTTCGCCATGCTTCGTGTGATAGGACCCTGTGTTATAACCGGCGTTGTCGTCTTCTCTTTAACTTCGCCAAGAATAGACGATGAAATATTGATAGTTGCTTGAACGTTTGGAAGAAGATTTCGCAGTTTCCCAAGCACGTCTGATGCTTCCTTCGCTCGCTTTTGATCATTAGCATTGTCAATCTCCGCAATCGAGCTCTTGGTTCCATGCTTTGTCTGAATGTCAGCGTAGGATTTAATTTCTTCAAGCAATTGCTCGGTTGATTTTATCTGGGTTGCAAACAGCTCGTCTTTAACAAGGTTCGCAAGAACATATGTAACGAACCTTGCGCGAAGAATATCGACCGGTAAGTTTTTCCATAAAATTGATTTAAAAATCTCCATGTATATTTTTCGAACTTTAGATGTTGCGTTTTGATGAATGCCAAGTTGTTTGGATAATCTCAACGCAGAGTCTTTAATCTCGCTCCAATCACTAATCCGAAACACATCGGCGTTCTTGAAGTAGACAATCCAATGCCCCGACGGACGATTGTTGGTAAAACACACGTTAAGTCCCAATGTAAGCGCATACGCGAGGAGAACTCGGTCGTGTGTCATTAACATCACTTCAACTCCTTCGTTCTCTAATTGCTGAAGAGTTGTCGTCGTGCCGGTCTTTGAGCCATACCCAGTGATCGTATATTTGCGTTCCTTGTCAAGAAGACACAATGCCTGACACCAATCTCCCGAACGCTTGAGGACAAAGCATGACATCGTCTTTTCAGGAGGTGACCCTTGCAGATACATTGACACCGCATTCGTGGTTGCAGACTCAATCTCACTTTCCCGTTTAAGATCATCAAGTTGTCGCTTCGTTCCATCCGTATATTCAATCGTTCCACGAATCCGTTCGGATTGATTGTCGCGAATGGTGGATAGGCCGTAACTAGTATATAGGTTTGCGGATTGATCGCCAGGAGCCTTCTTTGCATACATCGTATAGTTCCCCCGATGCCCGTAGTCGTTCAAAAAGTAAATATTCACATTGGGAGCTTTCGACGATTTCTTGAAGGTTCGATCAACAATCTTTGGCGCAGGGTCCCGGAGGTTCTCGGAGCTGTTGATGAAATAGACATCGTACGAAGCAGTCTTGTCAAACTGTTCTCCAAATATTGATGTGGGATTATTGACAAGCTCTGTGATTGCCTTGTTGGCGAGTTCTCCGATTTCAGACGTTGCACAATTTCCAGCGTCATACATGATCGCAAACTTCTTCTTGCGCTGTCCAGCCTTCCCAGAGGCCGCCCATAAACACGACAAAAGATTCGCATAGATTCCATTTGTGGGTACGGTTGGAGTCGCTAGTTGTGGTGTGTATTTTCCATCCGGTTTGAGTTTCTCTGCAACACGAGAAATCGTATATCTTCTTGGGATCTGCCCCGCGATTAAAATCGGAACGTTCTCCGCGACACCATAAACACTGGAAATATCTGAAGCAACAAATGTATCATACGGAATCTTGGCAATGTCGCTTAGAAGTTTTTCTTCCGTGTAGTCTTGGGTTGGTATAACTGCGCTCTCAGGGAGTGAAAGTGGAACATTGGACCCGTACCATTGGTACACTGACTTCCCAAGCAGTGGTTGAAGCAGTGTGAAAAACTTGCTACGGCTTCCAACGGTCTCAATATCGTTCAGAACGTTTGCCGTAATTTTGTCCCCTCCAAAATCGTGCTTGAAATCGGCAACTGCATAGGCTGGCAGGAAACCATGGACATTAACATTTGTGGGAATCCCCTGCGTCCCACCGTACAATGGACGTCTACTCATTACTTCTTCCTCAGAGATTTACCAATCCATAAGAATGTCTTCCAGGCGACACTCCGAGGGCGCCGTGGCGTCCAGTCGCTGATTCACCTTGTCCAGCGTATCATCCGGAGGCGCTTCCTCTTCGCCCTCTGGCAGACGACTCTCATCCACCAAGATGTCCACGAACCCAGTCCCACACGGTGGCTTCTGTCCGAACATGATGTTCGCGCTGACGCCTCGCATGTTGTCGGCTTCGGCCCACATCGCTGCGTTGAACATGACCTTGGATGTCTCCTCGAACGACGACTTGGCCAGAACACCTGTCTCGTTCTTCTTCATACCCGTGCGGTTCACCGGCACGATGCGACCACTGAAGGTCATCGTGTCCACGAGCACAGCAAGGTGGTGGTAGTTGACCTTCTCCGATGAGAAGACCTCGTTGATCTCCTCGTAGAGCGCCAGACGAGCGGCCTCAATTCCGAAGACGTCGTTGATCTCGTGAATGTCGTTCGAGAACGTGCGGGTTCCGTCAACGCCAGGGAAGACGAGCAGATCGTAGAGGTTCGTGCCTTCGACATCCAGCACGTACTGCTCCACCGGCTTGTATCCTCCGATGGTGGAATCGTAGATCATCTCGTTCTTCACACGACGCTGGAAGACACGACCAATCCCCGGAACGCCTGTGAGTGCCGTGTCCAGAATCTTGTCCTCCAAGAACCGAAGCTGAATCGGGTTCTTGACGGCTGCCGGATCAAACATCAGACGCATCACAAGGTTCTTGATTGTCTTGCTGGACGCATCCGGTCCGGGATCCGAGAACCGACACTCCACAATCTTGAGCGCCGGATTGGCCGACAACTTGGCCTGAACTTCCACCATATCCAGAATGTTGCGCGCCGCCATCTGCATCTCATTCATCTCCAGCCGCAGAATCCAGGGCGACGCATCCGATCCATCGCCGTCACAACTGAATGCCTCGTAGCGCATCAGCATGTCGCGATCCTCCTCCATTGAGGTCGTGGCTGCGAGAGGATACGGATCGTAGAAGATCCGAACGGACTTGACAATGTCGCGCAGAGTCGTCTTCTGAATCTCCTTCATCTTGGCCACCGCGGCATCCTGGCTCTCCATGATCTCGGAACTGAGATACACGGTGTTGCTGGGGCGCTTGGGATTCATGGTCGCATCCATCAACTCGTTGATTCGCGGAACTCCGGAGGTCGCATTCGCCTTGGCGGTTCCTGCGCTGTGGAAGGTGTTCAGGGTGAGCTGCGTCGTGGGCTCTCCGATGGACTGTGCGGCCAGGGCTCCGACCATCTCTCCGGCATGCGCCTGACTCTGAATGTATCGGAAGCGAACGTCCCGCATGAGTTCATCAAACAGAGCCTGCGAGAAGCGGTGAACCACGATGGACTTCTTGGGCGCAAGGTAGACACGAAGCAGGGCGTGGAACACACGATTGGTCGGGAACTCCTTGATGAAGCGAGTGAGACCCGCAACAACAGCCTTGGGAGTCAGATCGGTCTTGGTGCTGTAGGAATTGGCATACTTCTCCACGAGACGCTTGAGGTTGACCGGTGCCTGAATCGTATCCATCTTCTTGTGGCGGAACGCCTTGGTGAACAGAAGCTCGCGATCCACCAGAATCTCATCCACGAGATCGGGCGTCTCCTCCACCGACTCCTTGAGGAAGGGATTCACATCCGCGGGAGTCAGGGCATATTCGCGATAGATGTCCTCCGTCGTCTTCAGCACGAGATCGCACGGCTGATCCTCCACACAGGTAGTGTCGATGCCATCGTCTCCGTAGTGAAACTGGACGATGCTTCCGTTGACGTTGCGAACCGTTCCGTCATACTCGATGTGCTGGTCCTCCATCGTCTTCATCAGTCGGCGCTGGATGTAACCGGTGTCGGAGGTTTTGACGGCCGTGTCAATCAACCCCTCACGTCCAGCTTGGGCGTGGAAGAAGAACTCGGCCGGCATGAGACCATCCACAAAGCTGTGCTCCACAAAGCCACGGCTTTCCACTCCGTCGTCGTACCTTGAGAAGTGCGGGAGTGTGCGATCCTGAAGCGTATACTGAACACGCTTGCCTTCAATCAACTGCTGGCCGAGCGTCGCCACCATCTGTGTGATGTTCGCCTCTGAGCCCTTGGAGCCGGACTCAACCATCTGGACGATGCGGTTCAAGTTGTCAGGTCGGGCCGTGCGCTTCAGACTCTCAATCACTTCCGTGTTGATCTTGTTGACGACATCCTTCATCGCCGACGAGATGTCGTCCTCCAACTTCTCGCCGTCCGACATGCCCATGTTGTTGATGTACTTGCCTCCGTGGACATTGGACAGAATGTCGGACACCTTGCGTCGTCCCTCGGCAATCTTGTCCTTCACGAACGCCGTGGTCTTGGGGTCTGCAATCAGATCTGACGTCCCCACGGAGAAGCCCGTGTACAGATTGAACTGGGTGACGATCGCCTGAATGTCGTTGATAAGCTGTCCTGCCTTCTGCGGACCGAAGTCGTTGTAGGTGATATGGACGAGGTTGCCGGTGACACTCTTCTTCAGAACGCCCTTCGTGAGCTCGCCCAACTCCAGCTTGACTCCGCGCGCGTTGTAGTTGATCATCGGAAGCGCCGCAGAGATCAACTCAGCTCCCGTCCAGTTGCGGTTCTTGCGGACAATCGGACGCTTGATGCGAGCCAGAATGTTCATCGCAATGTGTTCGGGAACTTCCACGCCCGGCTGAGAGATGCGGTAGGCTCCCGTCATCGTGTCCTGGAAGAGCTGGATGATCGGACTGGAGGTTCTTGGGCTGATGATATTCCGAAGCACCGACGCCAGAATGCGAAGCTCTGTCGCCGCTGGAATGCTCTGCGGAACGTGCATGTTCATCTCATCTCCGTCAAAGTCTGCGTTGTAGGGGCGCGTGGCGGAGACGTTGAGGCGGAAGGTGGAGTAGGGCAGAACCTTGACACGATGCGCTTCCATACTCGCCTTGTGAAGCGAAGGTTGGCGGTTGAAGAGCACGATGTCTCCGTCGATGAGATGGCGGTGGACAACGTCTCCCTCCTTCAGATCAATCGTCTCGGGATTGACGTAGCGAAGGCTGAAGGTAGACTTGTCCTTCTTCACGTAGACCGACTTGGCTCCGGGATGCTTGTCGGGTCCGTTGCGGACGCACGCCAGAAGTCGCTCGCGATTGTAGGGAGAGACCGTCTCGGGAAACGTGAGGTTCACTGCAATCTCCTCGGGGACCCCGAGCTCATCCAAATCAATGTTCGCGTCGGGAGTGATGACGGACCTCGCAGAGAAGTCCACGCGCTTGCCCATCAGATTTCCACGCACACGACCTGTCTTCGCACCAAAGCGAGACTTGAGAGTGCGAAGCGGACGACCGGACCTCTGCTGTGCGGACGTGACTCCCTTGATGTCATTGTCCACGTAAGTGGCCACGTTGTATTGGAGAAGGGCCGTGAGCTTGTCAATCATGTCCGCCGACTCATTCTTGTCAATCTTGTCGCGAAGGCGTTCGTTGGACCGGATGATTGAGATGAGCTGGTGAGTCAGATCGTCCTCCATTCGCTGATGATCGTCCATGACAACCGATGGGCGAACGGTCAACGGAGGAACCGCAAGGACGTTGCAGATCATCCACTCCGGACGCGCGTACTGCGGATCAAACCCAAGTCGCTTGCAGTCCTCGTTGCTGATGCGCTGGAAGGCGCGCAGAATCAGTTCGGGCTGGAGTGCGACAGCCGGTCCGGGAGCCTCTCCCTTTGCAACGCTTGGAATTCCCTCCAGTTTCGCAACCGTCCCGAGAATCTTGGACACCTTTGCAAACAACTTGGTATTGCAGGTCGCACACGCATCCGGACGCTTGATTGTGTCGCGAATCTCTTTGAAGCGTGCCATTCCGACAGACGACATTGCATCAAGTGCATCTGCTGCGAGGATTGGCTTGGAGCAGTTGAGACAGATCAAATTGGCGAGTTTTTCCACCGTATCAAAGAACTGATACAGATACACGGGCCGTGCAAGTTCAATGTGTCCAAAGTGTCCGGGGCACAGTTGATTGGTCTGTTTGCATGTGGGACAGACCTTCCCATTTTCGATGACGCCAAACCGCGCATCGAAGACGCCATTGGGGACGGGTTGTTGACTCTGGTAGGTCTTGTCCGTCGTAATTTCGACAACACTGCGCTTCCGAATGTCGTCGGGATTCGCAATGCCGAATTGAACTCCAATGATCGTGTCTCCCATCCTGTTGGATTCCTTATACCTATGTGTAGATTGTTCCATTTTCACTGCTCCGCAAGGTTCAGTGTCGTCTCCCATCGCTCATCATCTTCGATGAAACTGCGAAGAACCTCTACCGAATGTCCTTTTTTGTCCGCAAGTTCAATCATTCGTTCGAAATCTTCGCCGCGCTTCTGGGTGAAGAGGTTGTAGTTCCGCATCCGTGTATAGCGAATGTAATCAAGAACGTACAATGCAACCTGTTCGGCATCGTACGCATCCCGATCTGCCTTGCGCTCTGCGTCTTTGAATTGACGAACAAGAGAGGCCCAGTGTTCTTGCAAAAGATAATAGTCCATTGTGTTTAGTTGAGTACAAAATCCTCAAGTCCGTACATATCCATTGCGGTTCGTTTTGGGCTGTGTTGAAGTTTTTCCAAACACCGCTGATAGCTTGGGGACGGAATCGCCGGCTTTTTGGGACGAGGAACAAAGGTGTAGATGTACCGCACAACGTCGTCGGGAAGTTTTCGTTCAATCTCCGCAGGCAGACGTGGCTTGTCCATCTTGTTGGGACGAGAGACGGGTTTGCGTGACGCGAGTGTGGCAGGGGGAGGGGGGTTATCGGTACAAAAAGTCCACAATCAGCGACTCCGACTCGAGTGGACGACCCAAAAAGTAATTGACATACCATGTTCCGCCACTTTGACTGAACCAAAGACTTCCAATATTCGTTTCTGTGGTGTTGTATGCGCTGGACAGTCGGAACCCGCGCAGCATCACGAGACTGGTTGGAGAGACACCGAGCGCCTGCTGACCCTCGGTACTTGGAGATGGTCCAAAGGTGATCGTGACCGATCCATCCAAGAGGTATCCCCCCGTGGGTCCAGTGGGCCCGGTTGCGCCGGTTGTGTCTCCAACCGGTCCTGTTTCTCCGTCGGCTGCGGGTCCTTTGGGTCCTGTGGGACCGGTAAACTCTGCCGTTGGTCCCGTGTCTCCTGTCGGACCTCTCTCTCCTGTTGGTCCAGCAGGTCCGGTCGGTCCAGTCCTGTCTCCAGCGGGTCCTGTTTCTCCGGGTTGTCCTGTTGGCCCCGTGGCCCCTGTCGGTCCGTAGGGTGCTGTGGGTGGAATGGCTGCAATTGATTGACCAGCTGTGAGTGTCGAAGAACGAGCTGTCCAGGTGATTCCATCGGAAGAGGTTGCAATCGAGGTGCCTCCATTTCCGACTCCGATCCACTCAGACAAGACTGGAATCCAGCGAACCGAGTATCCAGCGGATGTAAACGTCGTATTTCCGCGCCCTGTCCAACTTGCTCCGTCTGTCGATGTTGCAATTGTGTTCGTTGATCCTTGCCCAACCGCAACCCAGTACGATCCATTCCAATCCGCATCGTATCCGAACGCATCAAATACTGTTTGACCTCGTCCTGTCCAGTTGATTCCGTCTGATGAGGTTGCGATTGTATCCGATGGCCCAAGACCAAGGGCTACCCAATACGATCCGTTCCACGTAGCTCGTATACACGCAGTGTTCAGTGGAGCAGTTCCTTGTCCGGTCCATGTTTCTCCATCCGTTGACGTTGCGAAACTGTTTGTCCCTTGACCTGTTGCGAGCCAGTACGAACCGTTCCAAGACGCACTGGCTGCAATCGTCGTAATTACCGAATTGCCTGCGCCCGTCCACGTTGTTCCGTTTGTTGAAAACGCAAGGGTGTCGGTCGGTCCCAGACCGGCCGCAACCCATTTGCTTCCGTTCCATCCCAGCCCATAGATGACAGTTGACAGTGGGTTTGTCACCGCAGTCCACGTCTGCCCGTCAGTTGATTTGAACAACGTTCCATTGGTGCCTTGTCCGCCTGCAAGCCAGTACGAGCCGTTCCATACGATTTTTAGAGCCTGCTGGGTACCTGAGACGGTTCCGAACGGAGCGCCACTGGGTGTCCATGTTCGTCCATCCAATGACCGAACGATTTGTGCATCGAACCCAACCGGATCCGTATAGGTTCCAGCTCCTCCTGCGAGAATCAGTGCGACTGGACCCGTCACTCCTGCGCCTCCAGTGTCTCCGGTTGCGCCTCCAATCTGTCCAGTCGGTCCGGACCACCCGGTTGGCCCTGTGTCTCCCGTGGGCCCGGTTCCTCCTGTTTCTCCAGTCGGACCCGTCATTCCTGCCATTCCCGTTGGCCCAGTCGGGCCTGTGACATCTCCGTCTGGACCCGTTGGACCTGTCATTCCCGTATGTCCGTCTGGACCCGTGTCTCCGGTGTCTTGCGATGGGTCTCCTGTTTCTCCTGCGAACCCTGTTGGTCCAGTCGGACCTGTTGTTCCCGTATGAACCGATGGCAATCCAGGAACTCCCGTCGGTCCGTCCGGCGACACTCGTGAGCGCCCCGCAACGCCAAGCGCTCCCCCTGCAAACATATCGGCAATGGTCGCGGTGTACCCAAGCCCTTCCCACACAAGCCCGTCTTTTGAGATTGCGATGGCATTGAGCCGAGTGACTGTATTGTAATCTCCAACCGCGATGAAATGACTGCCATTCCAGGTGATTCCGCGTCCATCGGTTCCGAAGATTGACGTATTGACTGCTGTCCACGTGATTCCGTTGGTCGAGGTTACGATCTTGTTTGTTCCAGACCCCACCGCAATCCACCGCGTTCCATTCCAAGCCACACCGTATCCAATTCCTGCAACAAACGGATTGCCTCGGCCAGTCCATGTGATTCCGTCGGGAGATGTGAGAATCGCGTTTGTACCATCTCCGACCGCAACCCACAGCGATCCATTCCACGCAACTCCATTTCCAGCCGATGTGAATGAATCTCCGAGAGCGACCGACCACGAACTTCCATTTGTCGAGTGAACGACTCGTCCTCCTCCAATGATTGTGCCCACCACAACCCACCGCGTTCCATTCCATGCGACTCCGCGGCCTTGGGTTAGCATTGACACCCGAGGCGTCCACGTCGTTCCATCCGTGGAAGTTTGAATCTGCGACGTGTTTCCTCCAACCGCAACCCAGTACGACCCATTCCATGCGATTCCGAATCCAGCTGTGTTGAACACAACTTGCCCCGTCCATGTTGTTCCGTCAGTGGATCGTGCCAGCGTGTTGGTTCCCGATCCTACCGCAATCCAATACGATCCATTCCATGCAACTCCATTCCCTTGGGTTGTGAAGACAGTCTTGCCTCGTCCTGTCCAGATGTATCCATCGGGAGAGGTTGCGATCGTGTCGTTCAATCCATACCCAACGACAATGTTGAGTGGTGCGTAGGCAGTTTGTCCTGTCGGCCCTGTGTCTCCGGGAACTGTTCCTGTTGGACCCGTCGGACCTGTTCGCATCGCGGTGCTCGTTGGCCCGGTGTCTCCCCGAATCCCCGCAGGCCCGGTTCGGCCCATGACTCCACCTGGTCCAGTGGGACCTGTCTCTCCCGTCATTCCGGTTGGACCCGTGCGACCTGTGGGTCCAGTCGGCCCAGTCGGTCCTGTTTCTCCAGTCATTCCTGTCATCCCTGTTGGACCTGTGCGTCCCGTCGGACCTGTTGCACCAGTGGCTCCTGCGACGCCCGTCACTCCAGTTGGTCCAATTGGACCTTTTGCACCCGGGACATCACTTGCCGGTCCGGTTTGTCCGGTCGCACCCGTTTGTCCGGTGGGTCCTGTCGTTCCGGTTGCTGCAACCGAACCCGTGTCTCCAATCGGTCCCGTCGCAGACGGGGTTGGATTCGGTCCAGTCTCGCCAGTGAGTCCGACAGGCCCAGTGGGTCCCGTTTGACCAACCGGTCCAGATGCTCCCGTCGTGGATGCCGAACCGGCTGGTCCTGTTTGACCCGTCGGACCCGTCTCTCCTGTGGATCCAACCGGTCCAGACGCTCCCGTATTTGTTGCGGTCCCTTGAATTCCCTGCTCTCCGGTTGGTCCTGGCGTGCCGGTGGGACCCGTGTGCCCCGTCGTGCCGGTCCACCCCGTTGGTCCAGTGGTTCCCGTGGCTCCCATGTGCCCTCTTGGTCCAGAGGCTCCGGTTGTTGAATCCGCTCCGGTCGGACCTGTCATTCCAGTTTGGCGAGGCCCATTGGGTCCAGTGGGTCCTGTCATGCCAGTTGGGCCTGGAACATACCGAGAGGCTGGAAGTTCATATGTATATGTATTTGGAAGGCGTGGGCGATAACTGCTCATCCCTTACTTATAATAGTAGTAGACTGTGTATTGGCTTGCTGCCGACGGATTGGCCGACATAACACTCCACCAAGTCCCCACATACGGAGTAAAATAGACTTGCGTAACATTCGTTGAGTTGACTGGATTGGTGGTCTGCTGGTATCCGGCAAGGAGCATCTGTGGATAGGTTGATGCGTTCACCGAGGTCGAGTTCGAAATCGTCTGAAGTCCGGATGTTGAAAAACTCAAGTTCACTGATCCCAATGTGAACGACGCTCCTCCAACTCCTTGCTCTCCGGTTGGTCCAGTCGGTCCAAGTCCACCCGTTGCTCCTGTCGGACCGGTGACTCCCGTTGGACCTGTCTCTCCTGTTGCTCCTGTCGGACCGGTTTCTCCGATGGGACCTGTTGGACCAGGAGGGCCTGTGTCTCCCGTCTCTCCAGTCGGCCCAATGGCACCCGTTGCTCCTGTCGGACCGGTGGGTCCTGTACCGCCTGCGCTTCCAGTGGGACCGGATGGCCCCGTTGGTCCCGTAATTCCTGCAGGTCCCGTTGGACCCGGAGCCCCTGTTGGTCCTGTCGGACCCGTCTGTCCTGTGTCACCCGTCATACCCGTTGGACCCAATCCCATCGCACCAGTTGGTCCGGTTTCCCCCGTTTCGCCTGTCCATCCCGTTGTTCCTCCTCCTGTCGGACCTGCGATTCCTGTCGGGCCCGTCTGTCCGGTTGGGCCGGTGGGTCCTGTTGCACCCGTTGCTCCTGTTGGGCCTGTCTCTCCGGTCATGCCCGTGTCTCCGGCAGGACCTGTTGACCCCGTTGGACCTGTGGGGCCGGTCAACCCAGTCGGACCTGTGGGACCCGTTTGTCCTGTCGGTCCAGTCGGACCCGTGGATCCTGTCCAGCCCGTCGGACCTGTCGGTCCAGTCGGCCCTGTCCATCCTGTTGGTCCAGTCACTCCTGTTTCGCCAGTCGGTCCTGTAGGCCCAAATGGTCCTTGCGTTCCAGTTGGGCCTGTCTGACCCGTCGGTCCAGTTTCCCCCGTCATTCCCGTGGGACCGGTGCGACCTGTCGGTCCGGTGCGTCCCGTTGGACCTGTGGGTCCAGTTTGCCCTGTCATGCCGGTTGGACCCGAGACACCGGTTGGTCCAGAGGGTCCGTTGTTTCCGATGGCACCAACAGGCCCCTGCGGTCCAGTCGGTCCAGTCGATCCGGTTGATCCAGTCGATCCAGTTTCTCCCGTCATTCCGGCTCCGGTTGGTCCTCGTGTGCCCGTGGGTCCAGTGGATCCAGCAAGCCCAGTTGGTCCCGTACTTCCAATCGGTCCAGTTTGTCCGGTCGGGCCCGTCCGTCCAGTTGCTCCTGTGAAGGTGACAGATCCTGCCACTCCTTGCGGTCCAGTTGCCCCGGTGGGCCCTGTGGCTCCGGTGGGACCCGTTGCTCCCGTGTTGGTTGCGGATCCTGCCACTCCCTGCGGTCCCGTCGGTCCAGTGGATCCGGTATCTCCCGTCATCCCCGTGCTTCCTGTCGGACCGGTTGCTCCGGTTGCTCCCGTCCATCCGGTTGGTCCTGTGTCTCCAGTCGCTCCTGTTAACGTTGCCGATCCTGCGGGACCGGTTGACCCTGTCGGACCGGTCACTCCTGTGGCTCCTGTCGGACCGATCGGACCATCCGGACCCATCGGACCTGGGACCACGTTCGGAGCACAATATCGGACACCTTCTCCCGGTATGTAGGTCGTAAGCATGTCTCTTGTTCAGGAGACCTCAAAAGTTTCGCGTCGTCTAGAACAAATGAGCGAAGACGGACCTACAGGCGCAACTGGGCCTGCGGAGGTGACCCTTTCAACTGGACCTCCTCCCCCTCCTCCAACTCTCACACTTGCAGAGATCATGGCAGCCCAAGAGGTTCTTGCAAAGCTGGAATCGGATGACAAGGACAAGTTGGAGGCGATTGGGCGAATCACGATTGATGTGCTTCGTCCCAAGTTGATTGCGTGGGCGGTTGCGGGATTCCCCAACAACTACGCGATCCATACGTTGTCCATTGCGCCTCCTGCATGTTGCAGTGACGGTGTCGTTCGCAGTTTGGCGGACTACATCGTCTTTTGTTCTGGAAAGTCGCTTGCGGATCACATTGCTCCTCTCCAAGTTACGCTTCCCGACATTACGGTTGCGTATACCTATTCTGCTCCCACGATTTCGATTGTTGTCATCAAGTCGGATTAGGGCGCAAACAGCTTGTGTTGATGCGCATTCGAAAGGAAAGACTGAATTCCCCACTTGTGCGCGAAATAGCCTTCAATTGTTCGCAATTGCGCAGTTGACAAGTTTGTTGTGTAGAACAGAATCTCCCCCCAATCGCACTGAATGCTTCGGAACGTGTTTCCACGATCGTAACTCAACCCTTGGATGCGAGTGCTTCCAGTCAAGTTCGTAATCTGAAGAATGTTGATATCGCTTGCAGACGATACGTTTGTGGTTCCCAATGTGGTCGTTGAAGACAGACCGTTTGACGTGATCAAGTTCAAACATGCATCGCGAACTCCATTCTGCGCCAACCCAGATCCCGCGTATTCCGAGACACCTGTGTGGAAGTCTGCCGAGCCGTCGGCTCCAAAGTAAAACTCGTATCCGCGATTTCCCGTTCTCTCCCGACGAACCCAAAGAATCGTCTTGAGACCATCGATAATTGTTGCTTGCTTGATTCCCATCACCGCGCTGGTAATTCCGATTGTCTGTCGCCCGTTGATTGAATTGCCAAGAACCGGGAGGGAACACCCGGATGGAGCCGTATTGAAGTTGTATCCGAAACCACTCTTGTCTCTCCATGATGTCAGGTTCGATCCAGTAAAGGTAATTGTCGCATTGTCGGTTGCATCCAACCACAACGCACATCCTGGAATCGTCACTGGGCTAAATACCGGGACAAGAGGGCGATAGACCTTGTACAGATTCGACGACGGAATGTTTGATTGAATTCCCCATTTCCACGCAAAGTAGCCGTCGACATTTTGACGATCTGTCGTTGACAATGCCCTGTTGTAAATTACCACCTCCTGAATGTTTCCAATCCACTCCGAGTAGTATCCTCCGTGTGCTCCAATGACAATCTCACTTCCCTGAACGCAGTTTGAAGAGGTTTGCGATACGTTTGATACTCCGTTGATATATACAGTACATCCAACACCCACGTTTTCAGTGACACAACAAAGGGTGTTGTTGTTGAGGAATACATTGGTTGGAGTAAAAAAGATGGCTCCGTTTGGAACCTGGTTGTTGTAATAGAGCTGAAAGGAAACAATACGTTCATTCCCAAACAAGTGAATCAAGTTCCGCCCGGTTCCTGTCTGTGATGCCAACACAAACATTGTCATATTGCTGTTTGTGAATGATCCGGCAACGTTGCTTGAGATCTTGAAGAACGACGATCCATTGAAATCAATCGTGGGTCGTCCCGTGGTTGTCGTTCCCAATGTTGGTGTTCCAACTGCGACAGCATTGCGATTGTTTCCAGATTTGTCTCTCCAAGCGGTGACATTGCTTCCACTGAGAGTCAATGTTGAACGATCTTGCGAATCCATCCAAAGTTCACACCCAGGAATGTCGAGCGGACCGAAGGGACGCAAAAACGCAGGACTGGACCGGTAGGGATGGCTTGTCGGAATTCGATTGGAGAGATTCCACTTCTGTGAGAGGTATCCCTCAACAATCTGCTGTTGCGATGCGGTCAATGCATTGCTAAACAGAATGATCTCGTGAATGTACCCGCTGTAAAAGAAATTGCGACTGTCGTTTCCAATCCAAGTCACACCTGATCCTTGCGTGAAGTTTGCTTCCACTCCTGTTGCGATCTGGGATGCGTCTAACGAAATCGTCGAGTCCGCACAGTTGTAGGAAAAGAGCATTCGACGTCCACCCGGAAGGTTGCTGGGAGTTGTTGTAATCAACAGAACGTCTCGATTGATGATGTATCCAGTTGATCCATCAAACTGAATGCTTCGATATCCGGCAGCACTTGCTCCGATGGAAGTTCGAGCACCTCCTCCTGAAAAGTTTGTTACCATAAACCCGGTCTCTGTGCGATTGGATGACGGAGCAGATGTCCGCAACTGTTGCCCCGCATTGAAAAAAAGGCCAGTCGACGCATCTGTAAAGGTCGGATATCCTCCTCCCACATTGGATGCGTGATATCCTTTTCCCGATTTGTCATTCCACTGTGTGACGTTTGAACCCGAGAGTGTCAGTGTTGACGAATCCGCAGCATCCAACCATAGAAAACAGCCTGGAATTGAAAGAGGGTGGAGACCGCTGGATGCCGACTTTGCTGTCGTTGATACGACAAGAGCCATTGCTCTTACAAGAGGAGAATTGTGTTGGACGTTGACCCTGAAATCGCAAGCGTCACTGCGTTCGAAGACGGAATGGTGAGCGGGCTTGTCAGGGAGAGGGTGTTGGTAAGGGTAACACTAAGGTATGCGTTGGTCGCATTGCGGAGTGTCCAGAACCGACCCGCATTCGAGGTCGCAGTTGAGGATGGCAGTGTCAGTGCGTTGAATCCCGAGTTCGTGAGGTAGAAATACTGATTCCAGTTCGAGCTGGAGAGAGTTTGCGACGTTCCAGACACTTCGTTGATCGTGATGGTTGGTGTTCCAGACGGACCGGTGGGCCCCGCGGATCCTTCACGAGACGGAACAAATCCCAGCAATGTCACGGCTGTTGCGCTCGACGCCATCCCAATGACAAGTTGAAGGCCTCCCGCACCATCGTAGTTTGGTGTAGTTGTTCGTAACTCTCCGTTGACCCAGAACTCGATCACCCCGGCTAGAGTGCATTTCATCTTAAAGACATTCCCCGCGGTGTAACTTCCGACACCGAATCCAAAATAACCCGGGTCGTTGTATCCATTCACCGATCCATCCGTTCCAAACGTAAGACCATACTTGGGATTCCCCGTGAAATCTCCAAACGTAGTAAATCCAATCATAAAGGCCTTGTTGGTCTGTGGAACAATAAACGTGAGTTCTGGATACGAATATGTAGGGCCAAACACTCCAGCATCTTGCGTTCCATTTGTCCCCGCCGTTTTGGTGAAGGTTCCACCACTCAGTGTGACGTTTGTGGAGGACAAAATAGGTGGGAAGTCGCCCGAGTTTGCTCCTGCTCCTCCTGCTCCTGTCGGACCCGTCCGTCCTGTCGGACCTGTTGCTCCATCGCTCCCAACGTATCCTGCGGGACCGGTCGGTCCACCTGCGGGACCCTGTGGACCCTGAACACCTGTGGGACCTTGGATTCCCTGGTCTCCCTTCTGACCCTGAATTCCCTGAGGACCCTGAACACCTGTCGGCCCCTGAATGCCTTGGTCTCCCTTGACACCCTGCAATCCCTGAACACCTTGAGGTCCGGTTGCCATCTTTGTGTATTGGAAGGCATCAAAAGTTTCGGGATAGTTTACCAAATGAGCACTGACGGTCCCACAGGAGACACAGGCCCAACCGAAGTGATCCCGATTCTCGAATTAACAGGAGGGACCGCAGCACCTCCCGTCATTCTACTGACAGAGTTGATGACAGATTTGACGGTTCTCCAACAGCAAGAAGCGGCGGATCGTGCGTCGTTTCTTGCGGTATCGTCTCCCGACATTCAGTCGATGCGAACCAAGTTGATCACATGGCTTGCGACAGGAAAGCCGGGAAATTGTGTTCTGATTCGGATTCCGTTTGCAGTTCCGAATGTTTGTAGTGATGGCGTGTCTCGGAACTTCTTCGAGTATGTTGAGTTTGTGTCTGGAAAAACGCTCGTAGCCCATTTGCAGTCCATTCAGGACATCCTTCCCGATTTTGAAGTTGGGTATCAGTGCTCGAGGACTGATTTGTTGTTCTGTGTTGTACGAGTTAAGGCCTGACACGTTTGTAAGGATGGATGGAAGGAACTGTTGTAGACGATTGAATTCTCCATTTCCACGCAAGGTATCCTTCGACAACTTGGCGTTCCGCGAACGTAATTGCGCGGTTGTAAAAGATCATTTCATAGTAATTTCCAGTGAACGCATTCGTTGCTGTGTACGTTGATGTGGTCCGCGCTCCAATCCGGAATCGAGTCGTTGTTCCACGCGCAACAAACGTTAGATTCGAACATGTCGACGAATCTCCATCCACAAAATTCGAGGAGACGAGGTTGCTCATTCGCATCGTGTTGATGTATGGAACTGTCGAACTTGTTCGATTCGATCCCATCACGGTGCTTACAAAGGTTGTTCCGTTTCCAAGTGTCCATGTATTCAGCCAATTGTTTCCAGTCGCAGCGGAATCAAGAACACCAGAATCCGATCCTGCTTCGTCTCCACGGGCCGATGCTCCTCGGAATGACAGAATTCCAGTGTATTGGATTGTTTTGTTCACGGCAGCTTGGTCGACCACAAGAAAAATTGTGTAATTGTCCAAATCCAAACTGACGCCGGTCCGTTCCATATAATTGTTTGATCCTGACACGAACGACAATGCCCGCCGGGATGCGTCATAGGTCGGTTGGTTGGCAACTGTTGCTTGTGAGATATTCCATCCTGTTCCAGATTTATCGACCCAGGTCGACATCGCTGTTCCATTGGCGGGAGCCGTTCCAGTTCCAGCGGGATCTGCTCCATCCAACCACAACTGACAATTCGGAACAAGTGTTGGAACGAATGCCGGAGTTACCGGAGGAACATTGCGAAAGATGTGGTCAGATGGCAGCAGCGTGCGAAGCCCCCACTTCCATGCGAGATAGCCTTCGACTTGAAAGTTTTCTGTATTGTTCAACTGTGAGTTGTAACTAATCCATTCTCCAACGTCGACTCCAACGCCAACGGTAACAGTTTGCGCAGTGGCAATATAACTTGCCGCTGTTGTATTGGTCGAGAGTGTCTGATTGGATCCATTGTATGCAATCCGATTCCTTGCCGTGTTTGCTGCATTCCGGAACGAAACAATGCTAAACGTGTTCGATTGATTCGCAAGGTTAGGCCCTGTAAGTCGAAACGCAACGGATTGCGCAAGTTGGGTCAGACGACCGGATGAGTTTGCGTCTGGAACGATTCCATCTCCTCCTGTTCCCGCTTGATTGAGAAACCATGCCAATGTCGTTGTCGTATTGACGTTCGGTCTCACTGCAAAGAAGCGGCTACGCACTTGAGTGGGAAATGCCGCGGTAAATCGAAGAGTTGATGCCGAATTAATTCCGACCACATTGAGACCGTTCTGCTGGGAAACCGACCCTGTTGTGATTGTTCCCGCATTCGTGGTTGCATTGGAGCCCACAGTCGTTCCCTTGTTTGACCATGTTGTCAAGGTTGTTCCGCTTGCGGCAATGGTTTCTGTATCGGCGGCATCAAACCAGTATTCACATTGTCCAGCATCTGGTGGGATGAATGGTCGTACGAATGGATATGCAAACCGGTACGGATGTGTTGATGGTAGATTTGTTGTCTGCAAGCCCCACTTCCATGCAAGATATCCTTCGACCAACTGTCGCTGTGCTGGGGTTAGAATGTTGTTGTAGATGATGATTTCGCTCACTGTTCCAGGCCATTGGAATCGATTCCAGTTGCTTGTCGAGTTCCACTCTGTTCCAACACTGAAAAATCCGGGAGAAGTTGCTGGTGCGGCTCCCGCGAGTGCAGCGGCTTGGTTTGCGCCGTTTGAAAGGCTCACAATCGAGTTATTCGTTTGGTCACCTTCATAGTATTCTGTCCAGAGAAACGGGGAGGTTGTCTGTGCGGCAATCGTATTGATCGCGGTTGTTGCGAAAAATGACACTGTTCGAAAGTTTGGACCTGTGGTCGAATAGTCAAGCGGGCGATAATACACCGTAAAGGATGTTTCGGGCTGTGTCAAGACGATAAGTGGACTTCCTGCACCAGCTGCTGAGTTCAACCGTGTCACGCAAAACAATGAATGTGTATAGTTTGACGCAACCGTTGTTGCTGAAAGGGTTCCTCTGAAGTTCCCACTTGTTAGATCAAACGTTGGACGACTGTTGAGCCCATTGCTTGACCATGTTACTGTTCCGGTAAATGTAGTCACTGCCGTTCCCGACCCACTCTTGTCGGACAATGCGGTGACGTTTGATCCGGACAACGTGAACGAGTTGCTATCGTTTGCATCGAACCACATCATGCATCCTCCGAATGCACGAGGATCAAATTGGGAATAGTATTGCGACCGCGCGGTTCGCATTGTTTACAAAAGGATATAAGTATTGTCTGCGTTGGACGAAATTGAGATCGTCACGCTGTTTCCAGCTGGCAAGAAGTAGGGAGTTGTGAGATTCGCGTTGTTTGTCAGCGCAACACTCAACGTGGTTGCGGTGTTGTTTCGGAACGTCCAAAACACGCCTCCATCTGTTGTTGCGGTTGTTGATGCAGGAAGCGTAATGTTCGAGAATGCAGAGTTCGAGAGATTGTAGTTCAATCCGGAGTTTGAAATTGCGACCGTTACCGTGTTTGTTCCAGACGTGATGTCCTGAACTGCGACACGTGAATAGGTTGGGGCTCGAAGATAAATCGGATTGGTGATGCTTCCTGAGACATCCAGAATCGACGCAGGTCCAGACGTCCCAATTCCAACCCTGTTGTTCGTATAGTCGAACACGAAGTTTGCAGAGCCCGTAAAGCTCCCGCTTGTGTTGAATTGAACGTAAGTGTTCAACCCTCCCGGAGTTCCACCGCCTCCGGCTGCACCTGTTGGTCCAGTCCATCCCGTTGCTCCATTTGTTCCTTGCAGTCCCTGAACGCCTTGTGGTCCGGTTGGTCCGGCTGTTCCTTCAAGACCTTGATTGCCTTGAACACCTTGGATTCCCTGCGGTCCAGTGGGTCCGGCCGTTCCCTGAATGCCCTGGATTCCTTGCGGTCCCTGTGCTCCTTCAATACCAGTCGGACCCGTTGGGCCTGTTGGACCATCGAGTCCCTGCAATCCCTGAACTCCTTGCGGTCCAGTCGCACCGGCAGTTCCCTGGATTCCCTGACTTCCCTGTGCCCCTTGAATCCCCTGAGGTCCAGTTGGGCCAGCTGTTCCTTGGATTCCTTGACTGCCTTGCAGGCCATCGGCACCTGCTGCGCCTGTTGGACCCGTAAATCCAGTCGTTCCATTTGTCCCCTGAAGTCCTTGGACACCTTGCGGTCCAGTCGCACCGGCAGTTCCCTGAATCCCTTGGCTACCTTGGGGTCCTTGGATTCCTTGCGGTCCAGTAGGACCAGCTGTTCCTTGAATGCCCTGATTCCCCTGTACTCCTTGTTCTCCAATTGGCCCTGTCGAACCCGTTGCTCCAATCGGTCCAGTGGTTCCTTGCGTTCCGGTTGGACCCAGCAATCCACCATATTCAAGGGAATTCCAGGCCGTTGTTCCGTCTCCGATCTTGAATTGCGTTGTGTCTGTTTCCAATCCAAGTTCTCCCTGCGCCAATGTTGGATTGGCCGACGTCCATTGCGACGCAGTGCCACGTCGAAATTGTAACCGCACGGGCATTCCTCTTGTTAGACTCCTCCAAAATCAAATGTCGCTTCACCCGAATAGTTTGTATCCGGTGCTCCTCCGTCGACAAATCCATCCGTCACACTTTGTCCGGCTGGACCCGTAGGACCGGTGGATCCATCCTGCCCAATATAGCCCGCCGGACCGGTTGGTCCCGTGTTGCCAAGACCTGTCGGGCCCGTCCAGCCTGTTGGTCCTGTGGATCCGGTTTGCCCAGTTACACCCGTCGCACCTGTCCAACCGGTTGGTCCAGTCGGACCGATTGGACCAGTTGTGCCCGTTGTTCCCGTCATTCCGGTAGGACCCGTTGGCCCAATGGTTCCCGTCACACCGGTAGGACCTTGTGTGCCTGTCGGTCCGGTTTGTCCCGTTGGACCAGTCGTTCCCGTCTCTCCAGTCATGCCTGTCCAACCTGTTGGACCGGTTGGGCCAGTCTGTCCCGTCGGACCTGTGAATCCTGTGTCTCCTGTCATGCCCGTCCATCCAGTCGAACCCGTTGGACCTGTCCATCCGGTTGGGCCAGTGGGGCCAGTTGTGCCCGTCATTCCTGTTGGACCGGTTGCGCCAGTTGAACCTGTGTCTCCTGTCATGCCCGTCCATCCTGTCGAGCCAGTGGGACCGGTCGCGCCAGTTGCTCCAGTCGATCCCGTTGGACCGGTCATCCCTGTAGGACCGGTCGGACCTGTGTCTCCAGTCATTCCCGTCCAACCGGTTGGTCCAGTCGGACCTGTCATTCCAGTCATTCCGGTCATGCCTGTCCAACCCGTCGGCCCTGTGGAACCCGTGTCTCCGGTCATCCCCGTCCACCCGGTTGGTCCAGTCGGTCCAGTTTGTCCAGTTGCTCCGGTCTCTCCGGTCATACCCGTCATTCCAGTCCATCCCGTCGGTCCTGTGGGTCCTGTCCATCCAGTTTGCCCTGTAGGACCTGTTGTGCCAGTCTCTCCGGTCATTCCTGTTGGACCTGTTTCACCAGTCGGACCCGTTGCACCGGTTTCGCCGGTCATCCCTGTTGGGCCCGTCCAGCCAGTCGATCCCGTAACTCCAGTTGCTCCCAAACCAGTCGGTCCTGTCCATCCGGTTGGCCCGGTTGGCCCCGTGTCTCCTGTCGGTCCGGTTGCTCCGTAGCCTGTCGGTCCAGTCGCACCATCCATTCCAATGTATCCTGGAGACCCCGTTGGACCTGTCGCACCGGTGTTTGTCGCAAACCCTGCGGGACCCGTGGCTCCCGTTGCACCCGTTTCTCCCGTTGGTCCAGTTGCTCCTGTTAACGTCGCAGACCCTGCGGGACCTGTCTGTCCAGTTGCGCCGGTCATTCCTGTCGGACCAGTTGGTCCCGTGTCTCCCGTCATTCCCGTCCAACCAGTTGAGCCTGTCGGTCCAGTCAAGCCTTGTGCTCCAACTGCGCCTGTCGGTCCCGTGTTTCCCATCGGACCCTTTTCCCCCACGACACCTTGCGGTCCCTGACGTCCTTCGACTCCTGTCGGACCTGTTGACCCAACGGGGCCAATCGGTCCACCAGGACCTTGAGGACCCGTGATTCCTTGCGGACCCGTGTTTCCTTCCGGCCCTTGAAGACCTTGGGGTCCTTGGATTCCTCTTGGGCCTTGCGACCCAGTCGGACCTATACTACTCATGTTGTTCTAAGAGTGCGAGCCGTTTTTTTAAGTCATCTACTTCTTGCATCAATGTTTGGATTGCTCCATACATGACCTTGTGAATCTGGTCGACGTCCAAGTAGTGAAAATCCTGGAAGCCATACCCTGCCTTTGTTCGAACAGACCCTGGCAGAACCCTTGCAACGTCTTGTGCGAGAAACCCAAACTGCCGTTCGTTTGATTGCTCCGGAAACAGCGTGGGGTTCCACTCGAACTCCTTGAGGGGAAGCGATTTCACGATGTCATAACAACTTTGAATGTTCGCGTTACAGATATTCTGTTTGACACGCATGTCAGAGGATACAGTCCACGTCGATGAGGTCGGTTTTGCGGCACTGTCTGTGCTCAGTTGAAGCTGATACGACGTTGAGGAGAGACCAATCGCGAGGTTGCCATTGAGTTGGAGTGTTCCACTGTCGACTTTGAGAACACTGGTCGTCTTGCCGGTGCTCGATGATCCATCTGACAACAGAACAAGGTTTAGGGATGGATCAAGAATCGTGTTGAATCCCGCAATGCCTTGAATGCCGGGAGGGCCTTCTGGACCCGTGGGTCCCTGAAGTCCTTGGTCTCCTTTCACACCTTGAACGCCTTGCGGTCCTTGGATTCCCTGCTCTCCTGTCGGGCCTACGTCTCCTTGAAGTCCTTGCGGACCCCGTTGTCCTTCTTGCCCCTGTTGTCCTCCAATGCCTCGCGGTCCTTGGGCACCTTGGATACCCTGAATTCCCTGTTGGCCTTGGGGACCTTGAAGTCCTTGAGGTCCCTGTGGACCTGTTGGTCCTTGAATACCTTGGAGGCCCTGCATCTCCTTGTTATTCTTCCTCTCGCAAAAGTCTTATATCGTAGATAAATGGCAGAGACCGGCCCAATCGATTCGACACTGTCATTTGATTCTCTTTCAAGTTTGACCGGACCGATTGCTCTAACTGGATCCATCGCTGAATACAACGCTATGTTCGGAGCAACTGTCGATCCTCCAACCGTCACTGTGTCTGATGTTCTGTCCGATGTGTCTACGTATCGTTACCAAGAGACACTGGATCGCGCCAAGTTCCTTTCCTTGCTGAACCCGAATGTGAGTGATATGCGGACAAAGTTGACCTCCTGGGTTGCAGGAGGGTTTCGTGGATCCTGTGATTTGTTTCGGATTCAAATCACAGCCCCAAATGTTTGCAGTGACGGAGCCTTCCGCAATCTATTTGAGTACATTGAGTTTGTGTCAGGAAAGACATACAATCAACACGTCGAAAAGGTTCAGTCGATTCTTACTGGATTTCAGGTCGGCTATCGTTGTTCACGCACAGAGTTTGTTGTTTGCGTCTACGGCATCAAGGAATAACTTTCTTGTACGGATGCCCAAACGAGAACGCTTCCTTGCGGTTCCACTTGTGTGCGAGATATCCTTCTACCATCGATCGCTCGTTGGACGTTAGCGCAGGAGTATACCAAAGGATCTCGCGAATCGATCCAGTGTAATAATCGGTAAATGTCCGCCCAAGTGAAGCTCCTGACCACGAAGCAAGGTCGTCGGCATTTGTATCAGTCGTCAGCAGCGTTCCGTTTGCCCGGATCTCTCGTCCAGGTTTCGTATACGCAAAGTTCCAGACTCGAGTGGACTGATCGCTCCCGAAACTTGGGAGAGAGCTGTATGCCAACGCGTTGCTGATGAACTGCATAAACACTGACGTATCGCCCGTGTATCCGAGAATCAAGGTAGTATTGCTTGGAAATGAAGACTGGCCTCCTATGAAATAGTTCTGTCCTCCCAATGCGCGATCTTCCACGAAAAACGCAGAAAACGACCGACCCACAGCAAGACCATCCGCATCGGACAGATCAATGTACTGAGAACTCGAGCCGACAAATTGAACATATGGATCCTGGAGATTTGTCGCGACGTAGGTTGGGCGATTTCCGGCACTCGACTGCGTGATGTGTCGGTTGTTTCCACTCTTGTCATACCATGTCTCCACGGCTCCCGATGTGACTTTGATTGAACTTGCGTCCAACGCATCCAACCAAAGCGCACATGTTCCGAACATTCGGGGGTTGAATGCGAGAGCAAGGGGTTGAAAGTTTCTGTATGGATGGGCTGCCGGCATTGACGCACGGTTTCCCCACTTCCATGCGAGATAGCCTTCCATCTTCTGCACGTTTGCAGGAGACAGTTCGGACCGAAACCCAACCCATTCTCCAATGTCTTGCGATCCCACGTTTCCTCCTGACCCAAGAATGACAGTTAAGTTGATATAGTCAGTCAACGGGGTCGTTTGGTTGTAGTTTGCCGCGACCGAATTCGTAATGAGTGGAATGGAACTTCCATCCAATGCGATTCGATTGTTTGTGGTAGTCGCAGCGTTTACGAATGTATAGACCCCAAATATGTTCTGTTGATTGGGAATTGAATCCGTTTCAATCTGAAATGCAACTCCCTGTGCAAGCTCTAGAAGACGCCCATTGTTGTAAAAGAGAATGGCGTCGTTTCCACTTGCGTTAATCCCTCCTTGAAACTTGAATGCGACTGTTCCGGGTCCTGGAATGGTTGTATCCAATGTTGGCCGAGAGGCAAAGACGTGAGACCGAGGTTGTGTCGTGAAGTCTACTGCGACATCTTGATGCTGCAAAATGTCCGTGGACGCCAGACCAATGCAGTTGAGGCCGTTTTGACTTGCGATGCTGGTAGTTGGGTTGCCACTGTAAACAGTAGCGTTATATTCACCACAAATCACACCTTTGTTCTTCCAACTCGAGACGATGCCCGCCGACGCAGTGATCGTATCAATGTCTGCAGCATCGAACCAGTTCTCACTATTGCCAAGATCTGGAGGAATCATTGGCCGCATGAATGGCGTTTCCTCGATATACGCATGGGTTGCTGGAAGGCTGGATTGGATTCCCCATTTGCGAGCAAGGTATCCTTCGACAGCTTGGCGATTGGATGGTGTCAGTGCGTTTGAATACATGATGATCTCATAGATGGTTCCATTCCACAGACCAGCTGGAGCACTCGTATTGGATGAACTTGAAAACTCTGCTCCAATTCGCATGTCGGTTGCTCCTGTTGTCGCTGTTCGTTGCGGTCCTGTCAGTGTATTGCTTCCCCGTTCTGTTCCATTTGTGTATAGCCGAATTGTTGTGTCATCCCACGTGCTTTCAATCAATGTCTTCGACGCAGTTGCCCCCGATGTATAGGTTACGTTGGATTGTGTTCCCGATGAATTGATGTAATATGTGTCGATATTGGATGAGTTGTACCGAAGAAACGTTTCAAGGTCATTGCTACCACTGTTTGCATGTCCCTTTCGGTAAATATGTCCGCTTGCCGCAGAGGATTCAACGACAACAAATGCATTGGTTGGTCGGATCGACGGATTCGCAATCTGTAGAAAGTTTGAGATTCCATCGAAGACAATTCCTGAACCATTGAATGTCGGTTGGTTTGACGTAGTCGCTTGACTTGCGTTGTTTGACATCCCACTTTTGTCCCTCCAAACAGAGACATTTGATCCTGACAATGTCATCGCGTTTGAATCTGCGCCATCGAGCCACAACGCACATCCAGCAGGGACGCGAGGGTCAAAGTCCGAGTAGAACTTGTCTCGGCTTGCTTTCATTGTTAAAAAAGGACAAATGTATTGCTTGCGTTAGACGAGATTGCGATCGTGAGACTGTTTCCATTTGGGATTGTTACATTGGATGGAAGGTTGGCATTGTTCGTGATTGCAGGAGTCAAGACGTTTCCACTGTTGTTTCGAAAGAGCCAAAAGATCCCACCCTGCGCTGTCGTGGTTGTTAACGGCAGCGTGATATTCGAAAAGGAGCTAATCGTAATATTGTAGTGAATTCCCGAGGACCCAGTTGCCACAGTTATTGAGCCTGTCAATGAAACATCCTCCATCGCAATTCGCGAATACACAGGAGCTTGAAGGTAGACAGGATTTGTTCCACTTCCGCATACATCAAAGACACCTGTTGGAGATGTCGTTCCAATGCCAACCCGAACGTTTGTCGAATCGTACACGAATCCAGTTGATCCGGTAAGACTTCCGCCCGAATTGAACTGAACGGTTGTATTTGACCCTCCTGCTGATCCACTTCCGGGTCCCGTTGGTCCTTGAAGACCGCCGTACGCCAAGTTTGACCATGTTGTTGAGCCGTCTCCAATTTTAAACAAGTTTGTGTTTGTTTCGAGTCCCAACTCTCCGGCCGCGAGAGTCGGGTTTGCAGATGTCCATTGTGATGCAGTTCCTCGTCGGAACTGAAACTGAATATTTGGCATGCTTGTGTTTTAGAGTGAATTCTTTCTACGTAACGCTACCACAGTCAAATGCTGGACCAACGCTATACACTGATGTTGGATCCCCTCCGTCAAATATATAGGGTGTGATTGGGCCTGTGGGGCCTGTGTAGCCTGTCGTGCCATTGTATCCGGTTGGTCCTGTTGAACCTACAGACCCGGTTTGACCTGTCGGACCAGTGGCACCCGTCGGACCTGTGGGACCAATTGCTCCGGTCATGCCGGTTGGACCGATTTCTCCAGTTGGACCTGTCATTCCAGTCATTCCAGTCATGCCTATCATGCCCGTCGGTCCCGTTGGACCGATTTCTCCAGTTGGACCTATCTGTCCTGTCATTCCTGTCATGCCTGTCATGCCCGTCGAACCCGTGGGTCCGATCTCTCCAGTTGGACCTATCTGTCCTGTCATTCCTGTCATGCCTGTTGGTCCTGTTGGTCCAATGGGGCCAACTTCACCCGTCGGACCTGTCATCCCAGTCATTCCTGTCGTGCCTGTCCAACCTGTCGAACCAGTGGGACCAATTGCTCCGGTTGAGCCTGTCTGTCCCGTCATTCCCGTCGGTCCAACAGGACCGATTTCTCCAGTTGGACCTGTCATTCCCGTCATGCCTGTCATGCCCGTCGAACCCGTGGGTCCGATCTCTCCAGTTGGACCTGTCATGCCTGTCATGCCTGTCCAGCCAGTTGGACCCGTGGGACCAATTTCTCCCGTCATTCCGGTCATGCCCGTGGGACCAGTCTGTCCTGTTTCGCCTGTCATTCCGGTCATTCCAGTCCATCCCGTTGGACCCGTGGGACCCATGGGACCAGTCTGTCCTGTTTCGCCTGTCATTCCAGTCATTCCAGTCATGCCTGTCATGCCTGTCCAGCCTGTTGGACCCGTTGGACCAATCTGTCCTGTTTCGCCTGTCATTCCAGTCATGCCTGTCCAGCCCGTCCAGCCTGTTGGACCCGTTGGTCCTATTTCTCCTGTCATTCCCGTCATTCCAGTCATGCCTGTCATGCCTGTCCAGCCTGTTGGACCCGTTGGTCCTATTTCTCCTGTCATTCCCGTCATTCCAGTCCAGCCTGTTGGACCCGTTGGACCAATCTCACCGGTCATTCCCGTCATGCCTGTCATGCCTGTCCAGCCAGTTGGACCTGTGGGACCAGTTTGTCCCGTTTCACCTGTCATTCCCGTCATTCCAGTCCATCCCGTTGGACCCGTCGAACCTGTTTCTCCGGTCATTCCCGTCATACCCGTCCATCCTGTTGGGCCGGTGGGGCCGGTCTGTCCGGTTTCTCCGGTCATTCCGGTCATGCCTGTCATCCCAGTCCATCCTGTTGGACCAGTGGGGCCGGTGTCTCCACTCATGCCCGTCATTCCAGTCATTCCAGTCCATCCCGTTGGCCCAGTTGGTCCCGTGTCTCCGGTCATTCCAGTCATACCCGTCGGTCCAGTGTATCCAGTCGGTCCCGCAGTGCCCTGAATTCCTTGATTGCCCTGGATTCCTTGTACCCCCTGTGGTCCGGTTGGCCCAATTTCACCTTGCGGTCCCGTGATTCCCTGTATACCTTCCGGTCCCTCCGGTCCACTGGGTCCAAATGGTCCAGTGACACCGATCGAACCCGTTGCTCCACTCGGGCCTGTGACTCCCGTTGCACCATATCCTGTCGGACCGGTCCATCCTGTCGAACCCGTCGACCCTGTCATTCCGGTCACACCCGTCGAACCTGTCCATCCCGTCGGTCCTGTCGGACCAATCACACCAGTAGGGCCAGTCATACCCGTCATTCCAGTCCATCCAGTCGGGCCTGTGGGACCAACCGCACCCGTCAGTCCTGTCCACCCAGTTGGCCCGGTGGGACCAATCGAACCCGTGGGACCAACTGCTCCGGTTTCTCCCGTCATACCGGTGACACCCGTTGGTCCTGTCCAACCAGTCGGACCTGTAGCGCCCACGGAGCCCGTTTCTCCCGTCATTCCCGTCATTCCCGTCCAGCCGGTTGGACCCGTCGGTCCAATCGATCCAGTTTCTCCGACAACTCCGGTTGGACCTGTATCTCCCAATCCAGTTGGACCCGTCCAGCCGGTTGGACCGGTTGCTCCCGTATTGGCAGCATCTCCTGCGGGACCCGTCCAGCCAGTTGGACCAGTTGGTCCCACAGAGCCTGTGACTCCTGTCGGCCCTTCACTCACATACGGCAGCGAATTCCAACGTCGAACCCCATCACCAATCTTGAGTTTGCCTGTGTCTGTTTCAACCCCGGGTTCTCCCGCCAACAACAACGGGTTGTTTGAAGCCCAGTTCGCCGCCGTATCGCGACGAAGCTGGAGCTTCTTTGCCACAGTTGGGCATGACGACATTGTATATTAGTCGCATACATTCGTGCCTGAATCGCCGAAGTCAAGCACATCGGTACCACTGCCATCCAGGATGTCGCACACCTCGGAATCGGCATTGCCCGCATCTGCGATGTACTCGGGCGCAGGACACACGATCTGGTTACGAGGCGGGCAAACGCAAATGGACGTCAAAAAATTCCACTCCATCGACCCGTTTGTTGACCCCTTGTATCCGACACTCCCACTCGGATTGCCGATGATTGCAACTCTCCGCACGCGTTCGATGTACATCCCGGCATCGTTGGTCTTGTTCACGAAGGATCGCGGTTTGTTTGCATCAATCGGAACCCATGGCAATTGACTTGGTGGTGGATCATTCTGATGCAAATAGGCTTTCCATGTATACAGGCCAATTATCGTGGCCAGTAAGGTCATCACGAGGATGTTGATATTCATTACTCCTTGCTTAGATGTTGTCTACGTCCACATCTGCGTCTTCGTCTCCCGCCTTCTCGTCAAACTCAATTCCACCTTCTGCGTCGGCCGAGTCTCCGCTTCCCTTGAGGAAGAATCGCTCATCCATCTCCGGTCTGAGCCTGCGTAGTTTCGCAACCTGCTCCGGAGAGAACACGGCCACAATCTCGTGTGTCGTTCCCGCAAGGCCTGTCTCTGCGATCATCACGAGGCTGTCAATGTCCACCCAGACCGTCTTCTTGCCTTTGCCTCGGAGTCCACCGCGCATGGGTACGATCCGATTGACCACCTTCATTCCTTTCTCCTCATACTCGTCTCCCTTCACTTCCTCCATCGTAAACACTTCCATCCTGCCGTTGCCCATTCGCTTGAGCACACGACCAACCTGAACATCGTCCAACTTCTCTCCATTCCGAATGTCGTCAAGAAGGTCATCTACAAGGCAGCGGTTGTTGCGTGCCTTGGAGCCTTCTGAGTTGCGCTGGGCCTTGTGGCCAGAACCTCCTGTAACGTTGCGGGGCATCTTGTCTTCTGTGGGGGAGTTCTGTCGTACCTCACAAACCCAGATCCATTTTGAAAAAACGGACGATCAATCCACAAACCAACAAGACGCATCATGGACCTTTGTCAAGCGAATGCCGAGTTCTTGCCAGAGGATGTTCAGACTCAGGTTCAAGCCTTGTATACACCTGTTGACGACCCTGTCGCGAACATCAAAGCCTTCACGACTGCGTATCTCCACGTCGTGAAGACCAAGCACCAAGCCGAGCACCCGATTTCAAGTCCGATTGCATGGACACCGGACTCTGTCAATGTCGTCTGGGGCAATTGCTTGGAGGCACTGCGTCGGATGCCAAGTGAGAGTGTCGGACTGATGGTGACCTCTCCGCCTTACTACAATGCGCGGGCGTACTCGACGTGGCCAACGCTTCAAGCCTACATGGACGACATGAAGGCCGTCATTCAGGAAGCCTATCGCGTTCTGGACAACCATCGCACATTTGTGTGGAACGTGAGCGATGTCGTGGACAACGACAACATGGAGCGCGTCAAGTGTTGGGGGGACCGCAAGATTCCATTGCCAGCGTACTTCATCGTGCTGTTCGAACAGTGTGGATTCCGATATGTTGACGACTTGATCTGGGACAAAGGCGAGGTCCAAAGCAAGCGCCATGCGACGTCCATCTCCAAACCGTATCCCTTCTACCAGAAGCCGATCAACTGCTACGAACATGTGCTGGTGTTTGAGAAGCATCGGTTGGACGAGACAAAGTTTCCGTGCAGTGATTGCGGGTCGTTAAAGGTCAAGAGCAACAGCTATACCTGCAAGGGCTTGCGATCGTGGGAGTGTTGCAATCAGACGTGTACTCGGTCGGAGTCCAATCGTGGCAAGCGGTTCTCGTTGAAAACGATTCTGACCCAAGACTCCGAGCGCGAAGACAGTCGGGTGGATCCTGAAGTGTCGGCCGTCTTTCGCAAGGATATCTTCAAGATGAGTCCAGTCATCAAGATCAACAACAAAAAGCAAAATACGCTGGGCCATACTGCTCCGTTCCCCTTTGGGATTCCGGAGATGGCTATTCAGTTCTTCACACGCCGTGGCGATGTCGTGCTGGATATGTTTGGAGGAAGCATGACAACCGCAATCGCGGCGCAGAAGTTGGGTCGGATTGGAGTTGGATGTGAACTCCGCAAGGACCTCTTTGAAGAATGTATTCGTCGCAACATAGAATCACACGGGCTCGTACTGAGCGAGACGACGCTTTAGGTCTTCGTTCTCAGCTTTCAGATGAAGGTTCAAGCACTTGCGAGCATCCTCGATGCTGCCCTTCCCCTGCAACATGTTAAACTTCATAATGCCCCACATAAATCCATACGGACGCACAGCCGTCTTAAGACGGCGAGCCACCGGATCAAAGTGCAGCCCTGTGCTTGCGACCGAATCTACATGGCATTTTTGCGTGTAGCTCTGATCGTATTGATCCGCAAGGAAGTTCTCTGCGGTAATCGGGTGCTCGCTCCAACACTGAAGCCTTCCGTTCGGACCAATCGGAGAGACTGGGAATTTCGTCCAGTCCAGAAGTCCGTTGGTCTCGCAATACACGCGCAACTGCTCCAGTTCCTCGGGAGTCGGAGGCGTTTCGAACAGCCTCTCTGCATCGGGAACCTGAAGCAGCATATACAACAACTGGCTCTTGATTTTCACTTGATCCTCTTTGGACGTGTACTCAATCGCATCGTTCGTCAGTTCCACACATCCTTCTATGACCGGGCTTGTACCGGACCCTTGAAGCGAGATGAAGTAGTGACCGCTCCACTTGCCATGATTTCCGACTCCAGTCTGCCCCCAACTCCCTCCTTTCTTGAGCGGCTCCCATCCGTTCTTTGCTGCGATCTCTCGAAACGCATGGAGTTTCGCATTCTCTGCGACCGTTCCGCTCCCTTCGATTCCGATGACACATGCGATATCGTGTCCGGGTCCAAGGTGTGCTCTGAGCCAGCGGTCCGCTTCCGTTTTAGGATTGAGGATCGGCTCAGGCGGAGCGATCACGATGATGCCCGGATGGTCTGTGTGCGTGAGGAATGCCTCTCCGCAGGAGTCGTGGAGTCGCACGAACACTGCGTAGCGGATCCCTATGCGCCGACTACAGTCATCGTGCGCGAAACTAATTGGGCACCATTTGCCCCTTGCTTGAAGGATATGATTGAACTTGCTCTTGAAAGCGGGAAGGAGCTTCTTTACAATCTCCTTGAGGGGAGAGGTCATCTTCTGTGCTGTCGTTGCCCTCTTTTTGAGGGCGATCCGTTTTACAAGGCTTGCGAAGAACGGGTGCATCTTCACATTTGGCTGCTGGGGGGGCAGTCTGCCTTGCCTGACCTGACTGAATCCATTTTGGTGAGACTTTCTCAAAATGGATTCGTGCGAATCAGCAGAGGAGACATCCCCCTCAGCCCTAGTTTTCAGAATGTCTTGCAGCAATTGTGACCTTGCCCCCGCAACGCGTGTTTGGGACAAGTCTGACGCATACCCCGTGTGTGAGACTTGTTGGGTGGACATGGCGGAAAGTGAAGCCGAGATCTACGACTCGGTTGTCTGTGAAGAGTGCCATCACAAGCCGGCGACAAAGCAGTTTCTCCGCCTTGATGGTGTACTGCTTGATCTCTGCTCGTGGTGTTGGAGTGTGACCGATCACGAGCCAATCTCCAGTTCTCCTTGCCAGATGTGTTCAATGGGGGATGGACACGTTCGTGCCGCTCATCCGATGCGACTCTCGGACGGGAAACGGATCTATGTGTGTACAGAATGCTTTGAGACGTCGCAGAACAAGAAAGCGCCGATCCGGACGATCTGTGAGGACTGCGATCAGAAGTTTGCGATGATCGTCGTCACTCAAGACGAGAAAACCACGATTGACGTGTGTGAAGGGTGCTACGAAGCGCACTGGGCGCCGAAGGCTCCCAAGACGTATCCCGTCAAGGACGACGCGACGTGCGATGCGTGTTACGAGAGACCTGCCACAATTGAGTGGCACTGCGAGGACGACGGTAATGTCTATCCGTACTGCGACGAATGTTGGAAAGAATTGTGTGATGGAGCCGACGAGTTGCGGAAAGAACGCAAGTCCAAGTACGTGTTGTGTGATACATGTAAGAGACGTCCGTTCACGACCGAGACCTACAACGACGACGACACGCTGACACTGCAATGCAATGAGTGTTATGAAGAATCGCTCGTCTCCTCGTGTGAGGATTGCGGATGTCCGACAACCAACGTCGTCGAACGCAAGGACGAGGATGTGTATGTATGTGAATACTGTGCAACGCGATACCACAGAATGTTTGAGGCGCCGACCGTAAGTGAATGAGCTCACATGCGCGCTGTGTGCTAGATCGTATTTCAACTTTTCAAAATGGATTTGTGAGTGTCAGAACCCACAGACTCCCCCCCCTTCCCCTGTTCAGCCTTTCAAGCCAGCCTTTCAAGCCAAAGATGCCCGCCTTCTGCGACTGCCCCCTTGTCTGCGAAGACGCGACCAACACCCACTGCGTTGTGTGTGGATTTATGATCCCGGAGCCCCTCGCCGATGACGCTGCCGATCGGGTCCACCTGATTGAGACCACCCTCACCCGAGAGGCCGTTCTCGCCCACGGAATCGCCCCAGAGCACTGGGATGATGCGGACCATGCGAAGCTTCATGCTGCCGCACTCAAGTGGAAGCTCCCGGATGTCAATCCGCATGAGACTCTCCTTGACCACTCCAAGTTCCACGTGTTTACTGTTGTGTTCGGCAAGTTCCGCGACGAGTACGGTGACCTGCTCAACGGAACCACCATTGACCCCAAGCCGATTCATGTTATGTATAAGAAGTACGTTTCACTCGGAGCGGTAGAGTTCCACAAGTATCTTGGAAAGGAACTTCAGTTTAAGATGTTCTGTGAGCGATTCTATGACACGTTGCGTGAGATGTATAACATTGATAGTGTCGGAATGCGCGAATCGTTTGAGAAGATGCGTGAGAAGAAGCAGTCGTTCTACGAATATGAGATCGAGCTTACGAAGCGCAGGAAGCGGTAGACAACTGTATGTGTATTCTAGAGGCTTGAGTGCTCAATCCCTCGCCTCTCTGCATGTCAAAAACGAGTGACACTTCCTCGTTTTTCCATCCAACTAACAAATCCACTCCGAAAACGAAACACAAGTGCACAGCCCA